>Ga0209323_10003678_pt1 | contig 10196 bp, 9 predicted proteins | sample Rifsed19ft2_FD_184014 | JGI IMG/M metagenome (GOLD analysis project Ga0209323, IMG submission 184014) | Soil microbial communities from Rifle, Colorado, USA - sediment 19ft 2 (version 2) | ecosystem: Environmental > Terrestrial > Deep subsurface > Rock core/Sediment | place: Rifle, Colorado...
CGGTATATGCTGCAATAAAGGCATCAGCAGGCTTGAAACCTTTAGCTTCATATTTAACGGCTATTTCAAAAGGGACCACAAAATCTTCATCAATTTTAGCACGATACTGCGACTAACACTGACTTTACGGCGATTGCGTTGAAATTTTAAATGATTCTGTACAGAAAAACCGAAACGATTTTATGCCACGGGTAATTCAATAACAAATGTTGCTCCGGCGCCAGTCTCACTTTTGGCGTAAATCCCGCCATTATGCTGGTGGACAATACTATGCGCAACAGACAGGCCCAATTCCGCCCCCTTGTTTTTTTTGTAGCCCCTAGAAGTAAAAAACGGCTCAAATATCTTTGTGAGATGCTCCTTGGGTATTCCAGGCCCTGTGTCTGACATCGATATTTTTACTGCTTCTTTATTTCCCTCTGTTTTAATGGTTAAACACTTATCACTTGGTAATCCTTCCATAGAAGAAGAGGCATTTTCTATTATATTCAAAAATACCCTCCGCATTTGATGTTTATCTACAAAAACATTAGGTAATTTCTCATCTATCAATTTAACGACTCTAATATTTGCATGGTCAAATTGATTGGCCTTTTGCTTAAGAATGGCTTCAATAATTTCGTTAATATTGACATGTTCTTTTGACAGCGTATAATTCCCTGTAAAGGTCAGGAGGCTTTTAATTACACCCTGTATTTGCTCGGTCTCTTTTTGAATTCTGCCCAGATACTTTTTTGCCTTTTCGCTAATCGAGGGTTCATTCACCACAAGGTCAGTGCAAAGCTGAATGCCTGCCAGCGGGTTATTTAATTCATGGGCTGCCCCTGCTATTAAGTTACTTATCGCGTACAGCTTTTCTGATTTTATTACCTGGTACTGTAGCTGATATTCTCTCGTAACATCCCTGAGCACAATAACAACGCCTATATTTTCTCCTGCAAACCCGGTTACAGCAGAAGCAATAATAACAAAGTATTTTTCGCTATCCCCTTTCGTATTTATCTCAAATGAAATATAACGTTGTTTTTTAATAAATATTTCATCATAAATTTCTTTCGTATTGACGGTATTTATACTTATTATAGAATCATCGTCGGCTTTTTTTATATCCAAACACTTAAGTGTCTCTTTTCCCGCCTTGTTCACTAACGCTGGCCTGCCTTTGGTATCCATAAGTATGACGCCGTCAACCATCCCATCTAACATGGAAAGTAATTTTAGCTCCACATCGCCCTCACGTTTATTCATGAGGTTTATATTATACCTTCTTAAGGCATCTTCGCAAATGTCAGAAACAGCCTTAATATTAAACGGTTTTATGATGTAATCGCTTGCGCCTGCCTTCAGCAACTCAATCGCCATAAATTCTGAACCATGCGCTATCATTACAACAACAACAATTTCTGGTATAGTTTCCTTTATCCATTTGAGGATATCTTTCCCGCTTAATTTTGGTATATCACAATTCAGAAAAAGAATCTGGGGTTTTTCAACTCCTAGCATATGAATAGATTCTTGCCCATCCTGTGCGACTGAAACCCCATATCCTTCCGCATTAATGCAATCTTTTAATGTTTTTACCGTTTCGGGATCGTCATCTGCAATCATTACCTTTGCTTTGTATTTTAATAACTTGGCATTGTCTACAGGAATTCTTTCAGGATACAATTTGTTATAAATCAAAAATAAAAGGTCGTCTACCGAAAAGGGTGCATGGAGTATCCCATAGGCGCCAACGGATTTGGCCAATTCGGATGCCATACTGGTTCTATAAGTTTCGGACAATAAAACGACAGGAATATTTTCGCATTGCTTGAATTCAGCAGACTTCATTAATTTACATAATTGAAATCCATCCAATATAGGCAGATTTGCGTCGAGGATAGCAAAATCTGGCATACAGGTCTTAAGATGTTTTAATACCTCATTCCCATCGGTGGCAGTTATTACGCAGGAAAACCCATTTTTCCCCAAATGACCAACAATGTCTCCATATTTTTCCAATTTATCTGCTGCAAATAATATTTTAGTATCCATAATTACAATACAAATGCGTAAGAAAGAAAATATAAATGTCTTAATATTATGTCCTATTGATTTGGTTTTCAACTTATTTTGTTCTATACCACATTATAATATCCAGAAAATATGTTTAGTATTAATAAATAATTTACAAATTCTATTAAATTTTCACTGTGATTTACCGATAATTGATAAAGGAGAATATATCTGATTAGCAAAATTTTATCAAAACTAACCCTTTGTTAGTTGTTTGTATGGATTTAGGCATATAATGCAATTTTTAATTCATTACAAAATTTAACCGGGAGAAGAAGTAATGAAGATTACCCTTAACGCAAAGATTATTACACTATTTATTATTGCAGGTTTAGTGCCTTTCATAATTACTGGTATATTGAGTTATCAAATAGCCAGTAAATCTCTTCACGAGCAATCCTTTAATCAATTAGTTTCTGTAAGAGATATTAAGAAAAGGCAGATAGAGGAATATTTTGAGAAAATAAGATTAGATATCTCCGCATTGTCTGAGGATCCAACTATTTGCAGCGCTGTGAAGGAAATGAAACGCGCTTTTCCAGAGATAGGAGCTGAAAAAGCGCATGAGCTTTATGTTACAAAGAATCCCTTTCATAAGGAAAAGAGGCTTGATTTTCTCAGCGCCACCGATGGCAGCGAGTACAGCAGCGCCCATGCAATGTTTCACCCGTATTTCAAAAGTTTATTGGTGAAACGTGGATACTATGATATTTTTTTAATCGATTCGGAGACTGGTAACATAATATATACAGCTTATAAAGAACCAGATTTTGGCTCCAACCTCATAAATGGTCCTTATACAAATACCAACATTGCTAAACTTTATAAAGAAGTAAATAATGCAGCAGAACACAATTTTATAAAGACGATTGATTTTGAACCATATGCGCCTTCTGACTTTGCACCCGCATCATTCATTGCCGCTCCTATTAATGATGGATTTAACAAAATAGGCGTCCTGGTTCTTCAAATACCCATTGATCAGATTAACAACGTTATGATGGGAAGGTCTGGACTGGGAGAAACAGGCGAAACCTATCTCGTAGGAAACGACAAGCTTATGAGGTCTGATTCAAGATTTTCAGAGAAAAAGACGATATTAGTAAATAAGATAGACACAGAGGCTGTAAAGGAAGCGCTCGCCGATAAAAGCGATTGTAAAATAATAAAAGATTATAGAGGCTCGGAAGTATTAAGCGCATATGCTCCCCTGGATATAAAAGATTTGAAATGGTCAATCATAGCAGAAATTGACAAAAAGGAGGCATTTCGTGCGGCTGCTTCTTTAAAGAAATGGAATTTTATTATCGGAATAGCCGCCGTGCTTTTTGTGGTAGGACTTGGATGGATTGTTCTAAAAATTACAGGCAAGATTTCTGGCCTCTTTAAAAGGTTGCTTGCAGACCTTACAGAAGGTTCTTCGCAGGTTGCCTCGGCATCAGGACAAATTTCTGAATCCAGCCAAAGTCTGGCTGATGGGGCCGCGCAACAAGCAGCCTCAATTGAGGAGACGTCCTCAGCCATAGAAGAAATTTCCTCCATGGTCAGTCAAAATGCCGATAATGCAAAAGAGGCCGCCAGCTTAGCAAACCTCTGTAATACTTCTGCAGAACAGAGCGATCATGCCATGGGCTTGCTTAACACAGCTATAAACGAGATCAACGGTAGTAGTAAACAAATAGCGAAGATTATCAAGGTAATTGATGAAATTGCATTCCAGACCAATTTGTTGGCTCTGAACGCAGCCGTAGAAGCGGCCAGGGCAGGCGAACACGGAAAGGGATTTGCCGTAGTTGCCGAAGAGGTCAGAAACCTGGCTCAACGCAGCGCCAGCGCTGCAAAAGATACGGCACAGCTTATAGAGGACAGCGGAAAGAAGGTAGATGCCGGCGTAGATTTAACCAAAAAGGTAGAAGCATCCCTGAAAGAAATTGTGAAAAATGTCAAAAAGGTGACCAACTTGGTGAATGAGATTGCCAATGCCTCACAAGAACAGTCTGAAGGTGTTGGACAGGTAGGACAAGCTATATCTCGGATGGACCAGGTCATCCAGCAAAATGCTGCAAATGCAGAAGAAACGGCATCGGCTAGCGAGGAGTTATCAGCACAGGCAAATAGCTTACTCTCACTGGTGGATAAGATTGCCGGTGAGGTTGGAAATAAAAAAGAAGGAGAAATGAAAGAAGAAACAAAAGAAAACAAACCCCTGATAACCAAAAAACCTGCTGTGAAAAATGAGATGATATATAATAAATCAGGTGTACCCGATAAAAAGATATCACACAATAGATTGAATAATGAGCATATCGTTCACATGAAAAGAGATGGCAACGGTCATGGAAACGGTAAGAAAACCCTGTCAGCGTCTGACGCAGATGAGATTTTCCCAATGGATGAAAAAGCTTTCAAGGATTTCTAAACCTTCCAGATATATCTGAAATGGATTGATGGTCTCTTGGGGTGTAGAACCTCCCTTCTATGCCTTAAAGACCATCAAAACATTTTGGATTTACACCATTTTGTTATAGAATAAAATACAAAGCGAGTAATCCCAGCGCGCCTCCCAAAAAATATTGAGAAACATCTCTAATAATAGTTTTCTTTTTGACTCCTAGTATATTTTTGTGCTTTTCAATAACCTGCCCAAAAATGTGTTTGAGTTCGTCACCCGTAGCGTCATGCTGATAGGTTCCGCCTACCATTTCAGTAATCTCCCTTAAAAAGGTTGGATTAGGTTTGGTGTAAATCGTTTCTCCCTCTTCCGTGATTTCATAGCCGGTAACATTTCCCTCTTTATCTCTTTTGGGGATTGGCGATGCCTTTTTGGGATCTCCAATACCAACAACATAAATAGCAATGTCCCTTCTTTCCAACAGCAATTTTACGGCCTCTGCGACCTGGCTTCGTGTGATAATCTGCTCTTCGCCGTCGGTAAGAAGTATCATTACCTTCTTTGTATTATCCTTGCTGAACGTATTCATTGCCAGAATAAATGCATTGCCTATATTCGTCCCGTAAGGTACGAAACGCACGTAGTTTTCGTTGATCATGTTCAAGATACGCAAGAAGACCCTGTCGTAGTCATTTGTCGGGTAAGGTAACAGAGAAAATGCCCGTGCTGCAAAGACCACCAGACCGACACGATCTTCTTCCAATCCATGAACAAGATTAGCTATTTCCGTTTTCGCGCGTTGCAGTCGATTGGGTTTTACATCTTCTGCAAGCATGCTAATCGAAACATCGAGTACAAATACTACTTCCAATCCGTCTTTTTCGTAATGGTCGTATGTCGTTTGCCATTTGGGCTGTAAGACTACCAAACCTAAAACACAACAGGCAGCGCTGATGCTTATACCTTTTAAAATATTTCGGTAAATTTTAGGAATTTTACTAAACCTGTTTATGAAAGACCTTTGCCCAAAGGTCTTTAACCACGCCGCTTTTCTCCGGTAAAGAAATAAATACAAGAGAAAAATCAAGCTAGAAATGGCATAAACAATAATTTTATATTCTTCGTAATTGAAAAATAACATGTAGGTATTTTTGTAAATTACCAGCGTATTTTCTGCTCTCCGCTATACTTGTACTTCGTGCCCCACGGAATAAGTTTCAATGCCTCAATCCTGTCTTCACGCTCTTGTTGCTCCGGGCTAAACATGGTATTAAACTGCTGTTCACCTAATCTCATCCGTTCCAGATTTTTCTTTGCCTGGAAGTCATTCGCATCAATCTTTAATACTTCTGCATATTGCATAGCAGCGGTAGAAAAATCCATGTCGGTTGCAATAAGATTCGCATTGTTATAAATCGCTCGTGCCTTCAACACAGGATCATTTGTCTCCATAGCCTTTCGGTACTCAGCGCTCGCCTTTTTCCTGTTTTCCATCAGGGTATACAATACCCCTTTATTATAAGCAATTACAGGATCTTCCTTCTCCACCTTGCTTAAAATTCTGAACATTAAGGAATTCTCTAATTGTCGTATGGCACTCAGGGCATCCTGGTATCTTCCCATTTTAATCTTTCCCTCCAGTCGTGCCATTGTATTGTATTTTTTATAGTACCCGTAGCCATAAAACATCAAGCAGCAGGCAAGAATCAGAAGAAATAACTTGGTAAGATTTTTTAAAGACATAATTTCCTCCTATATAGTATTACTCTGTAAAAACTTCTTTTTTTTATAAGGTTTTTTCGTGTCATAAAAAGTTAAAAGTGCCTAAAGTTTGAAGTGAGCTAAAGTTAAAGAGGACTCGACGATTTAAAGTAAACCATTAACTTTAGTCACTTTAGACATTTTACACTTTAGGCACTTTGGTTGCGGCTACGCCGCTCTAGGAACTTAATGCATTATTTCGAAATAAGCCAGGAAAACCTTTGATCATGCGCTATGGAATTCGCATCCAAACGTTTTCGATAACAATAGAAACCAGGAGAAAAAAAAGACTTGCAATTGTGGGATAGACAAAAAGATCCTTTTTCTTTGAAACGGTTTCTATAACGATTTTATCTTTTTCGATAGAGTCGATCTCGTCGTAAAATTTGGCGACTTCTTCAAAATTCTCTGCATGAAAATATTTTCCTCCTGTTGACTCAACGGCATCCTTTAATTCCTCAATATGTTGTGCGGCAACTTCTGGATCTACACCGGTAACGTCAGACGCCTTGACCGCCACTACGTACGCCTTTATTCCCATCCTCTTCAACAGCCGAAGTGGTCTGTCGGGAGAAATACCGATGTTGTATATCCCGTCTGTAAAGAGGACGATGAGTTTGTTTTTGATCACCTGCCGTTTCTCCATTTCTTTTACAAAGGAAATCGCATAATCATCGAGGTATTCTTTATTTATACCTTTTCTTAACTCTTTGATGGTAAATTTCTTTCCCATCTCTTTTTCGAACATTGCCGTAATGGACGTAAAAAGGCCTTCTCCTATAGAAGTTTGATAACCAACCTGAGACGCCTGCACACGCTCTAAAGATCTTTCAAGTAATTGAGTTTCCATCGTGGGAATAACAATGAGGGCAGCGTCCGTGCCAAAGATGGTAATACCAATAAGGTCATTCGGTCGTTTCTTTATAAAATCTCCAACGATCTTTTTGATGGTTTCTATGGCCGTTCCCGTCATGCTAAAAGAGGTGTCTATGGAAAGGACAATCTCCCTTCCACGCAACGTTGTTTCTTCTTTGTGATATTTCGTCTGGGGGTGTGAAATAGCGATAATTGCAGAAAATACAGCGCCAAAAAATATTGGTTTAGGCAATTTAGTTACAATCTTCTTGAACCCGGCTGGTTCTCTCACGTGGTAGAGACTCGAATACCCAAGAAACTTCTTCCCTCTCCAAAAAAGGTATAATAAACCGAAAGGGATGAGAAGCAAAAGCAGCCAGGGGTTCGCAAGGATCATGTATGTTTACCTGAGTTAAGAAGAGTCCGGGTTAATTGGGACTTAGAGAATTCTAAATTCAAAATCTTATGGTCCCGTGACTCAAGCTTTATAACTAATTGCATTTTTATATTACACATACACCATGTTAGACGAAGTTACGGGCAATACTATGTTTTTGAAACTTCATATTTAATAGGGAGTAGTTTATCCAGGGTTACATGCCTTGAAGCGTCAAGAATTTCTATCCCTACAATCCTGTCATTTTCGCCAATGTCCAGAACAATGTCTTCGGCGATCCGCTTGTTTATAACTTCCTGCTTCCTATCGTCAAGCCTGATGTAAAGAAGGTCTGTTTTGTCATTGTAAACAATGTTCATAATGCTTCCTCCCATTTTCCATAAAATACATATACTGTAACCGTTATAATTTTAGTTTGTTCTATAATATAAAATACTTCAACTCTCTTATGTTCATGGTATTTGTTATGCCATTTTTGCTTAAAATTGTAAACTTTAGCCTTCCCAATTCTGCCGTGTTTAGCAGGGATTGCAAAACCAGACTGGAGAACATCTTTGATTTCTTTCTCATGTGTACCTCGTTCCGCTGCTCGCTCTAAAGTATGAGGGTCTATCTGAATTTCCATTCTAAAGCTTTATAACTCTATTCACAAATTTTAATTGTATTTTTCAGCTAACGTGTTGGCGTAAATTAAACCAAAAGAACCTGTACCTTCAGGTAATCGCCTTGGAATTTATCCACCACCACGGCGACATCAATGTCACTGGACTTTTTAGCAGTGTCTCTTGCATACGACCCATAAAGTATGACCATTTTTACGGGCATATGGCTTGCCACTTTTTGGGCGTAAAGTCTGGCTATTTCAACAATTTTTTTAGCCGCATATAGGAATCTTTTGGCTTCCAGCATAGCTTTTGCACTCACCAAATCGTAATGTGCCGTATCCAGCCAGTATTCGATTTTCTTCTTAGTACCCATACCTACCCATTCAACTTTGCCTTAAGTCCCAATTCGAAACGTTTGTAAGTATTCTCTCTTGATGCCGTGAAAAATGTATCATTCATGCCGAAAATTTCATTCTTCATTCGCATCATCGGTTTCTTCCAAAGCTTTTATCCGTGGATCGTCTGGAGATTTCTCTTTGGCTCTATTTTTTATAACTTCCAAGAAATCTCTATGAAGGGTTTCGGCGGTTCTAAGCAGATAATCCCATGTCCATACCACTATCTGCGTTTTTCTTAGGGCTTCAATATGATGCTTTGTCCCGTCCGCGGGGCAACCGCAAATTAACAAACCCTCGGTTAAATCCAGTTGTTCCGCTATAACCTCGCCAGTCATGTACTGCATTCCATGCTGTCCCCAAACCCCGCCGCTTAATCCGAAAAACCAAGGGGCTTGAGCCATCTTTCCTCTCGTAAACACTACTATCCCCCTAGCGTCTTCATCCGGAATCGGGTCTTTTTCAAAACCAATCCACCATTTTATTTCTCCAACCCCAGTTATGTTTTCCGAAGACCATGCGTTTGGTTTCAAGGGATAACGAAACTGTAATTCGCGCGCGCTTTTGGTTAATTTCCCGTAGTTAACGAAAACTGCAAACTGCGGATCTGAAAGCACGGTAAATCTCCTTGCCATGCTTTCTCTAAAAGCATTATTGTTAATGGTTCGCGTCAGTTTTAGTTGGGTTAAGGTGATGGCAGTTCCATTTGGTTCGTCCACTTTCTTTCCATCGTCCCCAAGCAATTCTGGGTGGTATTCTTCTATGAAATTGCCGCTTCTAGTCATAGAGTCGTAATCCATTGCGAAATGAGTAACCAAGCCGTCTTTTACCGTTCTCGCTTCTATCCTGTTTGCTATGCCAAAACCCGAAAGTTTGCCTATTCCTTTTCGGGCCATCAATTTTCTTGGTTTAACCTCACCGAATTCTGTGGAATAGTCTCCCTCTTCGCTACGTCGGTCCCTACCCACTACTAAATAGTGATTGTTGCACTCCTCAAAACTTATTCCGCTTCCATCGTCTCTGACGCTTATCTTGTCGGTGTGTTCGAGACTTTTGTCGAGAGGAACGTTAATGTAAACGTTTTTTGCCGTTGCGTCCCATGCGTTCGCTATCAGTTCGGCTATGGCTGGAACCGCTCCAGAATACATTTGTAATCCCAAATGCTTTACCAAACGACCAGAGAACCTCATTGTAAGTTGGCGTTCTTTTGTCTCTGTATTTTTCTCTTTAAGCATTCATGAACTCCAATTCTTTTTCAAGGCATCAACGCAGACGACTGCAACTTTGCGAGCAAATAGACATGGTAGAGCATTCCCTACCAAATCGCAAGCGGTATCCATAAACTCGGTGTCAAACTTATAGCGTCTGGGAAAGGTTTGTATCAATGCCGCCTCTCTTATGGATATTGTCCGCAACTCATCCGGGTGTCCAAACCTACCCATGCAAGGCGTGGTGCACCCGCTTGTGATAGTCGGTGGAGTTTGCTCCCAACTAAGCCGTCCATAAACGTTTTGAAATCCTTTGTTGCTCTTTATATGGCATTTCGGTCTTAATTCTTTTGGTAACGACTTCCTGCCGTCACCTGCATTGAGTATCTTTAACCTTCTTATGCTTATCTCTTTCAAATCGCTAACTATGTGCCAGTTGAATTTTTTCGGACCGCTCAATTTTTTAGAGCAGGAAAGCGTGACAGGTTTCGGCATGTTTTTAATGACGTCGGCAAGGGTTAACCA
>Ga0209323_10003679_pt1 | contig 10195 bp, 7 predicted proteins | sample Rifsed19ft2_FD_184014 | JGI IMG/M metagenome (GOLD analysis project Ga0209323, IMG submission 184014) | Soil microbial communities from Rifle, Colorado, USA - sediment 19ft 2 (version 2) | ecosystem: Environmental > Terrestrial > Deep subsurface > Rock core/Sediment | place: Rifle, Colorado...
TATTAAGTATCCCGTTTCAAGCTATTGGGTCCGCACTTCTATATCGCCGGGTGCTCTATCTTCTTGAGCCACCCGCCGGAGCTTATGGAACATATCTTTTTTTCTTCGACCCCGGCCTCGAGAAGGCCCCCCTTGAGCACGCTATCGTCCCTGAAATTCGTTATGACTATTATATCAAAATCGAGCTTGCCGGCATCCTTGAAGCCGAGCACCTCGTGGCCGAATAACCTCTTCTTCGACGGATGGGTATCCAGTATGCCCACCAGCTCAAGCTCCGCCTCCTTAAGCGAGAGATACGCTATATCGGTAACCTCGTCAACGCCGCAGAAGGCCACCCTCTTGATGCCCATGGAGCGAAGCGCGTTGAAGAGGTTGTGAAAGTCCCTCCTCGCCACCTTGTAGAGGGACGTGAAGTTCTGAAGGTGCTGATAGGTGAGGCGCGTCTTCTCCGCGAAGCCGTGAGGCGTAAGATAATAAGTATACCTCTTCCTCGGTATCGAGGAGACGGTTATGAATCCCTTTGCCGCCAGGTTCTTGAGATACGAGTTTATGAGCCCGAGCGCGACGCCCAGGTTGCGGCTCAGGTCCCTCTGCGTGAGCTCGTGGTTCCGGGATATCTCGTCCAGGAGCTGCAGCGAGCGGTAGTCGTCGAACTGTTCGTTTTTATTGTTCATAATTAATTCCAGGCCGGCAGCTTCGAGAGCCTTTCGGATATCTTCCTGCCCGTAGCCTCAGGGCTTAGATTGGTCCTTATATCAACAGCCGCCTGCTTGCCTATCTTAGCGCCAAGCGCCCTGTCATTATATACGAGCCGCATGAGTTCAACGGCATGCCCGTGGTCAGGGTCAGCCCATACGTTGCCTTTCTTGTAGGGGCCGATGTCCTTCTCCAGCTCCACGAGGGAGTACTTCACGAGGAAGCTGTTGTTCACGTTCATGAAATCGGTATTGCTCGAATAGCCGGTGGCGATGACCGGCTTTCCCAGATACATGGCCTCTGCCAGAGGCAGGCCGAAGCCCTCTGAACGGTGGAGCGACACATAGCAGTCAGAGAGCTTCATGAGCGCGTGCACCTCGTCCTTGTCGAGATAGCCGTCAATGAATTTTACGTTCATTCCCTTTGTCTCCTTGAGGAGCCTTTCCTTCACCTCTGGCCTGCTGTCCATGTTTGAGCACTTCAGGACAAGCCTCACGTCCTTCTCCGCCGGGAACGCGTCCCTGAACGCCCTGATCAGCGCGAACGGGTTTTTCCTCTCCAGAAAGCTGAAGAGGTCGAAGATGAAGAGGAACACGAACTCGTCATCCCTGAGGCCGAAATCTCCCCTCTTCATGTCCTTTATATCCTCGACCACCACAGAGGGCGGTATCTTGATGACCGGCACCGGCGCGCTGCAGGCTATTGTATCGCGGCAGAAGCTGCTCGCGACCCATATCTCATGGAAGAAACGGAACCTGTCTGACCAGACCTCCGGGAACTTTGAGAGCTCCCAGTACCAGAAGGCGATGTTGTATTTGCCCCTCAGGCAATCAATGCCCTTGCTCTTAAAAAAAACAGGTATTGCATCAGGATTCACATGAACCAGATTGACGCGATAGGGGTTAGAATCCATGAAATCCGTGTATGTAGTGTCTTCTTGCCTTGAAGGGCCCTTGAGGTTGTTGAGGGCAAAAGGCACGCCCGCGTTCTTCAAGCTTCTAATGTTCGCACGGGCCCCTTCGCCAACGCCGCTTTCCGCGTTTATATACCCGATCAGATTGACTCCAGGATCACCTATAAAATTATCCGTCGCTTTGATAAATTCCGTCTTGCCTCTGGTTGCGGCAGTCGGCATGGCGAGCACGCGGTCGTTTACCTTCAGGAGCAGGCCCATTATCAATCTGTTCCTCTGAAAGACCGACTTCAGGACAGGGGCCGTAATATCTGCGCAATCCCTTATAAGCTGGGATAACTTCAATCTAAATGACATGACTGCGTTCATTTCATAATTCCGTCAGGGCTACTGAAAACGGATCTGATCTTCGATGAAAACGCCCAGCCGCCTCTCGTCGCTCGAAATCCCCAGGCTCGAAGGCGACCTGATATCGGGGATTTCGAACGTAATAAGCGTATCCTGCCGGGAGAAATCCGAATCGATTTTAAGTATCTTCCGGTTCTGGCCGTCTTCGAATCTCAGGATATTCCGCAGGACATCGTTTATATATAACTTTATGGCTCTCTCGCTCGTATCTGTCTTCTGCAGGTAGCCGTCAAAGTACCCGACAACTGGAATTTCAATCGAATTCCGCTCTGTCCTGGCCACCTTTATCGTAGCCTTGAGGTCCGACGACCATGCGCCGTACTTTTCCTTCGCATGCCAGTTTTCCACAAGATAGACCCCCGGCGAGAGCTCCAACGTGCGAAACACCCGATAATTTGAATAAATCAGGATGCCGGATGACAGTATAACAGTGGATAGCGCCACAACCGATACCCTTGAGAAAAACCTGGAGGCGCTTTGCTCCTGGATGGAATTTATATATTTTCTCATCGGGCTTTCAAAAAAATTAAACGATATCAGAGATACGAAATAAACCGCCGCAATCAAGATGACCCCTGAGACAAAACTCCCCTTTATTATGAAATTGCTTAAAAAGGAAATTACGATGATATGCCAGAGATAGATCGAATAAGATAGATCCCCTACGTGCTTGAAGAAGACGCCCCCCAAAAGCCTGTTAACATAGCCGTGGCCGCCTGCGCAGGCCAGGCACAAAAAGGGCGCCAGGATGATGAACAGATGCTGGCCGGGCAGCAGGTTAAAATGGCCGGCCAGGAGAGTTAAAACAAAGAGCAGAAAGATATAGTCCGCGAATTTCCCGCAGTATTGAAAGACCTGGTCCTTTTCAAGAAATGAGAAATACGCGATATACCCGGCGCTGAAGCCCAGGATACCCCTGAAGATATTTACCCAATAGCTCATCGGATGCGCGCCGTCGAGATCGCCGAGCGCGAACAACTGCGAGTTGTAGAAATTCCTGTACAAAAGAAAAGAAACGGCCATTAGTACGACCCCGGATAACGCGGCGAAGCCCGGATTATGGTTTTCTCTTCTGTAGACCGCGGCCATCAGGGGGAAGACAAGGACGTAGCAGAACATCTCTATCGAGATAGACCATGACGGCACGTTGAAGAAGGTCGAATTCCCTATGAGCGGCCATGCGTTTATCATTACAAGCTGCAGAAGGAAATCGGGCACGAACTCATCCCAGCCGTATTTAGTATTCAAAGACGGGAGCACCAGGAGCAGGGTCGCGGCCGCAAGGGTTATAAAATAGAGCGGGAAGATGCGCGCGTAGCGCGCAATCGCGTAGTCCCTGTAGTTTATCTTCCTGCTTCCGTCCTGTATATAGACATAGGCAAGCGTAAACCCGCTAAGGACGAAAAAGAGGTCGACCGCGCCGTTGTGCCATTTGAAGAAAGCGGAATAATTGCCGAGCGCCGGAAAATACTCGTCGATATTGGCATGGGCCAGGAAGACCGTGCCCGCAGCCAGCCCGCGCAGTCCCGTTAAACTGTTAAGATGTTCCCTCGTTCTTTTCATAATCCTATTTGCAAGCTGCGAGACAGGAGCCGCTTACCAGATCGGCAATCTCTTTAATCGTTCCGCCACGTTTTTGCCTATTGCCCCGGGGCTCAGGTCCGTTTTTATGTCCGCTGATGCCTGCTTTCCTATCCGCTCGCAGAGCCTCCGGTCATTATAGACAAGCCGCATCAGCTCCACGGCGTGCCCGTGGTCCGGGTCAGCCCACACGTTGCCTTTTTTGTAGGGGCCTATGTCCTTCTCCAACTCAACAAGACTGTATTTTACAAGGAGGCTGTTGTTAACGTTCATGAAGTCGGTATTCCCGGAGTAGCCCGTCGCGATTACGGGCTTGCCGAGGCACATGGCCTCGGCAAGCGGCAGGCCGAACCCCTCGGAGCGGTGGAGCGAGACATAGCAGTCGCATGATCTTATAAGGGCGTGTATCTCGTCTCTGTCGAGGTACCCGTCTATGAACTTCACATCAAGCCCGCTTGCCTCCTTGAGGAGCGCCTCTTTCTCTTGAGACCCGCTTTTCATGTTGGAGCACTTCAGCACCAGCACTACGTCCTTTTCCCGCGGAAACGCGTCCCTGAACGCCCTTATGAGCGCGAACGGGTTTTTCCTCTCGAGATAGCTGAAAAGATCGAACATGAATAAAAAAGCGAACTTGTCTTCCGCTATTCCGAATCGCGCCCTGCCGATATCCTTGATCTCTTTGACTTCGATTGAATGCGGCACCCTTAGGACCGGTATCGGTGAAGTCCTTGCAATAGCGTCCTGGCAAAAAAAGCTGGGAACCCATATTTCATGGAAGAATTGAAATCGGTCAAACCATATCTCCGGAAAGTCGGAAAGTTCCCACGCCCAATAACCTATATTGTACTTATTCGATAGATAGCCTATTCCTTTTTCCTGCAAGGAAACACGGACCGCGTCGGCGTTTACATGCAGCAGATTGATCCGGAAAGGGTTCATATCCCGGAAATCCGTATACGTCCTATCGCCCTGCCGCGATGCGCAATCAAGATTGTTCAAGGCCAAAGCGATGCCGGCGCTTTGAAGTATTCTTATATTTCCTCTCGCGCCCTCGCCGACACCGCTTTCGGCGCTTATATAGCCAAGCAGATTAACGCCGGGTTCGCCTGTGAAATCCTTTGTCGCTTTTACGAAATTGTCGTCTTCAGCCGCGCGCTCGACGGTCGTTGGCAGGGCGAGCACGCGGCTGTTTATCCTCAAAAGCAGGCCCATTATCCTTGTGTGCCGCGCAAGAGCCGGTTTCAGGACAGCCGCCGCAATGGCGGCAGATTCCCTGACAAGCTGAAAAAATTTAAGCCTGATTGAGAGTCCTGAGCTCATCTGAAATTATGACCTATGCTGAGCTTCATAAACTTTTTCATATATGCCGAGAGTTTCATCGTTCAAGGATTTTTAAAAAGATTAACGACTGCTTCGTTCAGCTTATCCGCCCACCTCTGAACTGTGGCGCTGCGCCTTGCAAGCGGGTTTAGTGCCAGCCCACCTAAGCGGAGAAGTCCAGCCACAAAACAATTGCCGGACTGCCCTACAGGGACGGGGCCAACATCATATCTGCCGACCTTTATTCCAGCTGTAAAAGCATCATCTATTTTAAAATCATTTTTCCCATCCATAAGTACCCATACAAGATACCTTTTTCTATCAGCTTGGCGCGGATCAGGGAAATGAGCTTTTAAATGCCCTGTTCTTACACACAGCTCATACAAATACCGGGTGAGCACAGGCTGATTATCGTCTATCGGCGCGTTCAGCCAATCATAAAAACTATTTTCGCCAGCGTTGAATGGGTTGCCGAATTTTGCGGCGTTTTCACCCATCTCAAGAATAAGCCGCCTGGCCAATGAAGGTATCTTCACGCCGTTGTCGAAGCGGTCATAAAAATAAGGCCATCCTTTTGTCATGCTCCATCCTGCGGCAAGCACTTTATCCCTGTAAAGCACGAAGAGCGGCCGTATTGCCGGGATGTCTTTCAGAGTGAACCTGTTCTGGTGCTTTGAGATCGGCTCGAGATTTTCCGGGTCAAAGCCGCTGAAATGAAAAAAATACGACGGCTTGCCATTTACGAGGATTTTTCCGCTTTCCGTTGTCACTTCGCGGCAGTGGTAATTCCAATACGCAGTATTGTAGCCGGGCTCTCGTAGAATAAATACATCGTCATAGAATCCCGGCACAAGGTCCATCCATTTCTGGTCGACGAAATAACCATCGGCAATGGCCACGATGCAATGGCTGTGCAGGCGTTTCTGCCACCATTTAAGATGGTCTCTCGAATTTTTCTTGTTGGACAGCGCAATAAATCCGAGATTATAAGTCCCGGCCTTGATTATGTCTATTTCGCTTGGTTTCGAGCTGTCCTCTATCGGCGCAGTAAGATGGGGCGTTAACACCATCGAATGCGTATCGAGAAGACTGCTCAACTCGCGCAGATTTCCGGTTATCAATATATCCGGGTCAAAGTAGACGAGTTTTTTCATCCCGTATTTATCAAACAGGTATTCAAGAAAATACGGCTTTGCGGCGGTGTTGAGCTCGAGGATAGTGTACTGGAAGCAGAATTTATCGAAATCCGGAATAAGGGGCCTAAGCGCGTCCAGCTCAATCAGCTTGAAATTCTCCTTGGCCGGGTCAAAGCAGCCATCTACCTTGTCCACGAGCAGGACATAGACATCTCCCCTGTTGTGCTCGCGGAACGAATCCGCCAGTACGCGCGCATACGGCAGATAGTTCTTGGAGATTATCGTACAGATTACCAGTTCCACGCTCATGCCCTTCCTTTTGAGCTCGGACCGTTAATTTTATGGAAGAAGTCCGCCGACCTTCTCATGGGCGCGGTCATACGCCAGCTCAAGGAATTCTCGTAATGACGGATGAGTTCATTATATTTGGAATGGAACTCCTCAGCTTGCTTCCTGTGTATCCAGCTCATTTCGGCGATTGACCTGGCAAGCCCGTCCGCATGCAAGGCCAGATCATCTCTCTCATGCATCAAATCTGAAATGCATGAATTCGCTTTTTTAAGCTCGGCGACTTCACGCTGAAAGTCCGGTCCCTGTTTGCCTATCATCTCGTTAAACAGTTCAGTCGCATATTTATATAACTCTATTGCTATCCAGTTTTTTTCCTCTATCAGCCGTAAAGTGCCTTCGGGCAGGTCCTCTTTTTGCAGCCCGCCTTCCCTGACGTTCATCTTTGCATAATACGGCACGACCCACCCCAGGTTCCTTCTTATGTAGACGACGGTCTCATCAAACCTTTCCGTGAGCCCAGCGATCACGAAATGCTCTCTCAGATTTTTTTTCGCCCTCTCCAGGTCTTCAACCGAACAGTCGCCATATTCAGCGGCCCTGTCCGCGAGGCAGTAAACCTTGTAATTGCTCTGATAAGGCAGGATATCGCTCTTTACGAACTCTTCGAGGCTCATCTTCCGGGCCTCTTCCCACCTCTTCCTGAAGTCCTCGTCTTTTGACATGCATTCCACGTTCTTAATATGATTGTAGGTCGAAATGACCCTGTCAACGGGTTCCCGAAGTATGGTTATATATTTGCACGGCTGAGATATGTATTCATGCAGGCCGAACGGGAAATGGCCGGTAAAGAGCCTGTACCTTCTTTTTTCCTGCCCTGACATCCTCTTCAAGCCTTCTACATTTTGTGGATAATCGTCGTTGTCATAAAGATAAAGAATCTCATCTCTATTGAAGACGTTCTCCATGATACTCAACAAGGTGCTTCCGGCTGTTTTGGCGATGTGGACAAAAATATATGACTTGGTGTTCGGCATAATCCTCCTCACGCTGCGGCTGCTCTTAGCTCTTCAACATTCCAACTACTTTTCTCAGCGGCGCGGTTATCTTCCAGCTCATGGAATTCAAAAGAAGCTCTATCTGCCTGTTTCTGTCCTCTATAATCCCTTCCCCTGCCTCTATATGCCTTTCTTTTTCCTCTACCTGCCTTCTCCTTTCGTTTTCTTTTTCTTCCAACTGCCTGTTCATCTCTTCCATAATCCGCGCCTTCTCCTGATTCAATCGATGTATCTCGGCGTTGAGGGCGGGCACTGTCCTTCTATGCTCCCACAGCGCCTCCATATCCATTTTGAAGATGGTGGCGTAATCATTGAACTCTGCCGAGAGGGCTGCCAGCCTCTTGTTAAAAGACCCATCCGGCGCAAAGCCCGGCAGGAGGGCATCCTCAAGGAGCGAATGGAGCTCTATTACCGGCCTGGGCGCGCCGCTCTCCTTCAATTCGTTGAGGCCTGAGAGGCTGTGCCTGAGGCCCGGCTTTATGAACTCGTTCATCCTGGCCTTCAGCTCCGTGTCGTCCTCGGGCCACGGGACATCTATCTCAGCGGCGCACCTTTTAAGCTCGCCTTCCCAGTCGGCGAGGAAGCTGTCGTACGAGATGAAAGACCTCTTCACATCGGCGGTGGACCTCAAGGCCGCGAGGTTGTAGTTGAACCAGACGCCGAAGCCCTTCTCCAGAGAGAAGCCGTCCCTCTTCTGGTGAGAGCGCGCTACATCCAGGGGGTTTCGCACCACGACGAGGCAGGCAAGCGCTGCCCCCAGCTCAGCTACAGCCTCTTTCCATATTTCAAATACAACAGTTGTGCGCGGGTCTTTCCACGCCCAGAGCGGCTTTCCTGAAAAATGGGTTGCGAGCAGCGCCTTGACCTCTGCCCGTAACGGGGCCGCCTCTTCAGACTTGTGCCAGCCTTCGGGCTGGGGCACAAGGCAATCCCAGTCCTTCTTATAGGCCGCGAGTATCTTGTCGTCGAGGTTGGCGATGTCCTGGCGCTCCCAGAAGCCCTCGGGGTTGTCCGCGCGCGGCTTCATCATATCCCGCTCCTCGCCCAGGTAAGCGCCGAGCAGGTTCACGGCCCTGCTGATGGTCGAGGTGCCGCTCCTGTGCATGCCGATTATGCAGATCGCTTTTTGATTCATGCTTATCCCTTGAGCATGAGGGGGACTTTCACCCTCCCCTCATTCCCCTCCCGTCAAGGGAGGGGAGGTCTTATGTCGTTTTCTCCTTCTCCCCCATGGAGAGAGGATATAAAAGTGTTCTTTGATTCGTCATTGCGAGCGTGTGAGCCAAAGCCGCGAGCGAAGCGTGGCGGGAAGCAATCTAAGTTTTTGGTCAAACAAGCACTTTGAGATTGCTTCGTCGCGCCTTCTATTACATGTCGGCGCTACTCGCAATGACAGCAAAAGGAAAATTATTAAAACTCCCTCACCTCTCCCCCAGGGGGAGAGGATTGAGGCGGGTTCAATTTTGCAAATTGAACCCGAAAATTCGTTCAGCCGTTTACGGAACTTTCGGGTTCAGGGTTTAACCCTGAACCCGCCAAAAAATCATGCCTCCTTTGCCATGCCGAGCGTATCCGCAACCTCTATCTCCGGCTCGACGCAGAAATCTATTGTGCCGTTCGAGCAGACGTCCTTTTCGGCCTGTACCCTGAAGATAACGGCGTCTATAACGCGGTGCAGGTACCTTGCCTCTCCGTTAACTATGCCGGTTACGCCCGCGTTCATGAAATATGTGCCCTGCATGAGGTTGCAGCGGAACCTGAAGCGCACCTCGGCGGTCTTTCCAGCGTCCATCTGGTCGATGAGCCGCTTGCCGACCCCGGAGTTGCCGCCGCCGAACTCAGTGCCGGTTATTGTCTTTATCAGCATGCCGAAGCCGACATGGAAACAGGGCTCTGTAAATTCTACCTCGTAGGCATAGATGAACTCGCCCCCCCTGTAGAGGACGTTCACCACCTCTCCGTCGAGGGTCGTAATGCGCGGGTTTCGTATGAGGGCGCCGAGGGATTCGTAATAGACCGTGCTCTTGGGCGTAAAGTTGTCTATAAAGAAGGCCTTCTTCTCAGGCTCCACTTTATGCGCCTGGCGTTCGGTTTCGGCGTCTGCGCTGGATTGCCGCCTTTTAAGCTCCTCCACGAACTTCTCGGCCTTTGGGGCCGGAGAGTAGAGTAGCTTGTGGTAGTCGGTTATGACCTCCTTTGGCCTGCCGTCGCAAAGGAGCTCTCCCTTCTCAAATAACATGGCCCTGCCGCAGAGCTCGATTATCGCCGCCGCGCTATGGGATACGAATAGCGTCGTCACGCCCTGCTTCTGGAAGTCCTTTATGCGCGCGTAGCACTTCCTCTGGAAGGCCTCGTCGCCCACGGCAAGCGCCTCGTCCACGATGAGTATCTCGGGGTCTACGTTTATCGCGGTGGCGAATGCGAGCCGCACGTACATGCCGCTCGAATAGGTCCTGACAGGCTTATCGACGAAGTCGCCAATCTCGGCGAAGCGGGCTATCGCGTCGAACTTCCCCTCCATCTCATCCCTGCTTATGCCCATGAGAGCGCCCTGCATGAAGACGTTCTCCCTGCCGGTGAAATCCCTGTTGAAGCCCGCGCCCAGCTCGAGGAGGGCGGAGATCCTGCCCTGCACCTGCACACTGCCCGTGGTGGGCTGGAGTATGCCCGCGATGACCTGCAGGAGCGTGCTCTTGCCAGAGCCGTTCCTGCCGACGATGCCGAGGCTCATGCCCCTGGGCACGTCGATGCTTACGTCCTTCAGGGCCTGAAACTCGCCGTGGTACTTACGGCCA
>Ga0209323_10003682_pt1 | contig 10191 bp, 5 predicted proteins | sample Rifsed19ft2_FD_184014 | JGI IMG/M metagenome (GOLD analysis project Ga0209323, IMG submission 184014) | Soil microbial communities from Rifle, Colorado, USA - sediment 19ft 2 (version 2) | ecosystem: Environmental > Terrestrial > Deep subsurface > Rock core/Sediment | place: Rifle, Colorado...
ATTTCTGCTGGGTGTTGGGCGGATTCCTGTTCCCTGGGAGGCGCTGGTTCTTTCAATTGCAATGTACGTTGCACTGCCCCTTGTTGCAGGATATTTTTCGAGAAAATGGCTCATTAACCTGAAAGGCAAGACATGGTTCGAAGAAAGATTCTTACATTTCATGACACCGGTTTCAATTGTCGCCTTGCTTGTTACCCTGATCCTCCTCTTTTCCTTCAAAGGAGAAATTATTCTGACAAAACCCGTTACGATACTCTGGATAGCAATACCATTATTCATCCAGACGAATCTTATTTTCTGGATAACCTACGGTTTTGCTAAGGTATTAAAATTTTCTTATGAAGATGCGGCGCCTTCCGCCATGATCGGCGCAAGTAATCACTTCGAGGTAGCGATTGCAACTTCTACTATGCTTTTTGGCCTTGCATCAGGTTCATCGCTTGCCACAGTAGTCGGGGTGCTGATTGAAGTACCCACCATGTTATTTCTGGTTTATATATGCAAAAGGACAATGACCTGGTTTCCTTCAAATACGTACAAATTAACTGAGTATGAAATTTAACAAAATTAATAACAGCATACATAAAAATTGGAATGTGTTGAATCACCCATATGTTTTTCACGAAGTCATGTTGATAATCGGAAGGAAAAACATCTTGTAAAAAAGAGGGTTCGTATGAAATATAATCCAGACGTCCATCACAGGAGGTCTATCAGAGTGAAGGATTATGATTATTCTAGAGCCGGAGCTTATTTTTTGACGATGTGCTTGCAGAGTAAAAGGTGCTTGTTCGATAATGTCGTAAATGGTGAAATGATGTTAAACGACGCAGGAAAGTTGGTGCAACATATTTGGAACGATTTACCAAAGCGTTTTTTGTCAATTAAGCTTGACAAGTACGTAATAATGCCCAATCACATGCACGGTATCATTATCTGTAGGGGCGAACCTTGTGTTCGCCCTGAATCTTGTATTCGCCCCGAACCTTGTGTTTATCCTAAATCTTTCATTTATTCAAAAATAGTGGATGAAGGGAATCTGGACGAATACAAGCCTTCTGACAAGCACAAAGACCTGGGCGAACACAAGGTTCGCCCCTACAAGTAATGTTGAAAGGAGCATAGCATGTAATTCGATTTAAACGATGTATTTCACATACAGGTGTTCCGATATTTATCGGAACTTAAAGGGAATCCCAACTCCAACTAATTTCTGACAATAATTAATACGTAATTCATTGTGTCAGAAATTAGGAGAAAAGGGAACGGTACCGCCGCTGTAATCGGTGACGAACGTTGCAAAAACCACTCTCGCCTTGTGGCGAGGGGAAGGTGCAATCAGTAGGATGATCCGCCAGTCAGAAGACCTGCCTGTAATGTTTTGCCGAAAAACTTCTTCGTCGTAAAGGAGGTGAAGCGTGATGTCTATATCTTAAAAGCCCGTTTCTTCTCAATGCGAAGGAACGGGCTTTTTTATTTCATTATATGTGTGTGGGTAGGAGCCGTCTCCTGACGGCGATTGGCACTCACAACGGTATGTAACATACAGTCGCCAACAGGAGTTGGCTCCTACCCATGTGGATTTTATTTTGTTGTTCAAATATTCAGGGAATCCCGTAAAAAACGGGAGCTGCCCCGCAACTGTAGCCGGTGACGAAATCTGCAATAGCCACTGGAAAGCCGTTTAAACGGCTTTCTGGGAAGGTGCAGAAAGTAGGAAGACCCGGAAGCCAGGAGACCTATTTGAACACTATTTTTATGAATTCTTATTCCGAAGGGGAAGGAGAAAGCCCATGTATTTATTCCGTATTTTTTGTATGTGCCTTTTAATTTCAATTGCCTATGGAAGAATTTCTTTATCGGCAGATTTATCACAGGAACACTTTGAACAAGTAAATGAGAGGCTAAATCGTCTGGAAAATAAGGTCGAAGATCTCGACGAGTGCTATGTGAGGGTAAAGGATATCCAGAAGGATGTGGAGATGATTAGAAAAAGTATGAGTCAGGGTGCCGCCACCAAAGAGCAGAAAACGGAAGTCCGGGAACAAATTGAAGCCAGGGTGGAAAAGCTGGAGGATTCTGTGCAAGACCTGACAGGCAGGGCAGCCCTTATGGATATGGCAGAAGAGATTCGGAGGGTGACTGAATACGTATGCCCCAATGGGCATGGATTTGAAACCATGAGTGAGGATGGGAAGTGTCGTATATGTGGATTGAATTTAAAAGAGAGGACACATTTTAAAAAGTTTAAATTTGCCAGGCGCGAAAGCATTTCAGATAAAATTTCGACTGCCTTAGATGAAGAATTTAAAAAACGTATCCTTGTGGGCGCAAGCGGAACAGGTATATTCCAGCAGATTTTGAATGACAGTGAAGGCCGGCACTCTTCAGCAGAAGGCTCTCTGGATCTGCTTTTTATAGGCAAACCGCTTACCTATATGACATTTTTCGTGGATTTAGAGGCCACCGGGGGAAATGGGCCTGATGAATCTATCGGCAGTCTTTCTGGTCTTAACGACGATTCTGGTTCCCTTCAGGACAATGACGGAGTTGACCGGGTGTCAGTGCGTGAAGCATGGTTGCAAACCGAACTCTTGAAACAGCATGTAAGGCTGGTGATAGGGAAGATTGATTTAACAAACTATTTTGACAGCAATGACGTGGCGAACGACGAAACAACCCAGTTTATTACCAGCGCATTTGTGAATAATCGAACCTTAGAAGTTCCCGAAAATGGGCCCGGCATAGTGTCTTTTTATGACACAAGGAAAGGTGTGTTCTTTGGGCTGGGATTACAAAGCGCTGACAACTCAGGTTTGGATATTGTGGATAGTTTATACGGAATAGGAGAAGTTGGTATGCGGTCACGCTATTTATTTGGTTTGGAGGGTACGTACCGGCTATGGGCAAAAATTAATGGTGGAAGAAACGAGAATAAAGGATCAGGTATGAGTATAGACCAACATCTTTCTGCCAAACTCGTTGCCTTTGCAAGATACGGAATGAATGAGACGGATGGCGCTGACGTAAAAAGCGCCTGGAGTACAGGTCTGGAATTGCGGCATCCTTTTCTCTCACGGGTAAATGACAGTACGGCCTTTGCCTTTGGTCATACAGAGTCGGTGGATGGCAACGACGAGCAGGTAACCGAGGTATATTACAAATTTGCCTTTAATGATCACTTTGCCATTACCCCGTTGTTTCAGGCGGTATTTGATCCGGTTGGCTTAGAAGATAGTGATGTGGTGACTCTGGCAGGTATAAGAACACAAATAGAATTTTAGTTTAATTGTATAGGAATTTTCATTTTATTTAAGCGGGTTACAGGGTGGCATGGACAAACTTTGTTTGTCCATGCTTAATTTAATGTTAAGGAATTTCAAACTCACTCTCTGTCATTCTCACGAAAGTGGAAATCCCGTGGAACAATTCAAATGTCTGTATTCCTGCTTCCGCAGGAATGACAGAAGTAGGCAAAGCCGCCGAATGCCTAATTTAAACCGCGGAGACACAAAGAGACGGAAAGGAGGTGAAAGTCAAAATATCCTGGTTCGGTGTGCGTATTGACCGTATTTGAAAAATTTTTAAAAGGAGAGAAAAATGTTTAAGAAAATAGGGCTATCAGTGCTATGTGCAGTCGGTCTTGGAATCATGGCACAGCACGTAAATGCAGGAAATGAAAGAAATACTACGGTAAAACAAGGTTTTGATCCTCTATCCGTGGTCTTTGTAACAAACCGTGATTCGAGCGACATTGCCGTTATCGATATGAAAACCAACAAGGTTATTGACCGTATTGAGTGCGGCGACCGCTGCAATCCACACATGACCATGGCAACTATGGATGGAAAGAGGCTGCTTACTACGGGCACACAAAAAAATTACGCCGTAATTGTCGATTTGAAAACCAGGGAGATTAAGAAGGTGAGTTTGGGTATCGCTCCTGAGCATTTTGTCATATCACACGATGGAAGGTGGGCATATGTTGGCGATATGGAAGAGGGTGCTGTTTCAATCGTCGATCTTGTGAATAATAAAGAAGTAAACAGAATCCCTGGTTTTTACGAACCGCATGGTTTTTCCATGTTACCCGATATGTCAAAGGTCTATGTGTCTAACCTCGGCGCACATGAAATTGGGGTTATTGATGTAAAAAGCCAGAAGCTTATAAAAAACATCTATATTGGTAACACCCATATATTGGCGTCTTTGAATTTGGACAAAAGACTTTCTGAAATAAACGGCATTGTAAATCCGACACTAACCCTGGAAGGAAGATATTTATATGCAGCCGACGGTGATTCTCATCAGGTGGCAGTGATTGATACTCAAACGGATAGTGTAGTAAAAACCATCGCCGTAGGCCAAAACCCATGGCGGGCCTATGTGTCTCCTGATGGGACAAAGGTGCTTGTCCCCAATAACGACGACCAGACGGTATCCGTAATCGACGTAAAGAGCAATAAGGTCATAACCACGTTTCCAGGCGGCGAGAGGATGACGGGAATAAATTTTGTAAATGGAGGCAAAAAGGCGTATATCATCAGTCAGTCTGAAAGCGCCTTGTATGTAATTGATCTGGAGAAATATAAGGAATTAAAACGAATTAAGTTTGGCGAAGGATTAATGCTGGAAACCGCTACGACGACACCCGATGGAAAAACCGTGTATCTTGCGTGCTCTACGAACAACTCCGTTTATGTAATCGATGGCGCAACAGACAGCTACACCCAAATTCCGGATGTAGGCCTTTCACCCTGGGCAGTTGAGATCATCGGCGGAAACAGCTACTGCCACTAACGACTAATTTTTAGTGTATTTCGTGGGCTTAGGTAATTTTGAATTTCTATGTAGGGGCAGGTTTCAAACCTGCCCCTACGGATTTTTCACTATTTTTGTTCTTTATCTTTCTTGCATTCGCCCGGGTTCTTTTTGAATTTTTCAGCACAAACCTCACAGCAGAGATAAACCGTTTTCCCCTCGTGTTCAACCTTTACCGACTTATCTTTATCGCTGATAGCCTTTCCACAAGCCACGCATTTCGTTTCTGCCTTTTCAGCAGCCGAAGCTTGCTTTGTGCCACAACAATCAGAACCGGCAATAGCCGTAGTAACAGTATAAGAGGCCATCGAAAGTAAAGCCACTGCTGCAATGCCTGCAAAATACCCAATCCGCTTCATACATCATCTCCTTTTACATAAAATATTTGTTTGAATGATAAATTACATACAATGAAATGTTAACAAATATTCCTTAAGAGGCAATTACAAAACTTGAATGAGTATAGTTGGAAGTATAGAAATTTTCAGGAATGAAGTACTTAATTTTTGGTATATGATAAATTATCGACCATTATCTCAGCAACCTATTGCATCTAACCAAGATTCGATAATATCCGCCTACTTGTTAGTATTTCTTAACAACTTTTTGAAGATAATCCAAGATTATTAAAAACTTTATCTACGATTTATCTTTACATCGTGTATCTCGTTTTTCATTAGTCTGAGGTATCGCCGCGCTAGCTAATTATAACGGAATCCAGAATGTAAATTTATGAATTCAAACCGGCTATCAATTCCCTGCTTGGATTTATTCGAAGATTTGGTAAGTTTTTGCTGATAAACGCAAGAACCATTTTCAGCTTTTTATAACAAATTTGTCAAAACATATAAAGGGTTTTTAAGCTACCTTGCGCTCAATATCTTCGAACTTAACGGCAACCCTCTTGGAGACGCCTGGCTCTTGCATGGTAATCCCATAAAGCACGTTGGCAACGCTCATGGTGACCTTGTTGTGGGTAATGACGAGGAATTGCGTATCGCTGGTGAATTCCTTTAAGATATGGGTGAATCTGTTGATGTTGCTTTCGTCCAATGCGGCGTCCACCTCGTCCAGGATACAGAATGGACTGGGCTTGGACTGGAACACGGCAAAAAGCAATGCCACGGTGGTCATTACCTTTTCGCCGCCCGAAAGGAGCGTAATTGAGCGAAGCTCTTTGTTGGGGGGTTGCGCCACTATCTCAATTCCTGCCTCTAACATGTCCACATTTTCCTCCAGAATTAAATCGGCCTTGCCCCCGCCAAACAACTTCCGGAACATTGCCTGGAAATTCTGGCGAATCTCGCTAAAGATTTTCTCGAATAATTCGCGGCTGGTATGGTTGATTTTTTGTATCAGGTTTTGTAAGGCATTTTTCGACTTTTCGAGGTCTTCCTTCTGATTCACAAGAAAGGTCTCACGAATTTCGAGTTCGTCCTGTTCTTTGATTGCTTCGAGATTCACATTTCCCAGTCTTTCGACCTTTCCCTGATATTCTTCGATTTCCTTGGAAACTGATTCCCAGAAATCAATTGGAGGAGTGGCTGCATCTGTCGTTTCGGTCTGTGTTGTGGTCATTAACTCCAGACTGATTTCTCCTGTGGTGGCATCCAGATTTGCCAGGTCGAGTTGATATTCCTCCTTAGTACGCTCTTCTAAATTCAATATACGGATCTGATACTCGTTTTCTTTGAGTTTCAGTTCCTGCAACTGTTGTTCGGTTTGCTTGAGATCGGCCCTTTTTTCTTCAAGGGATGTATTTAACTCCATAACTTTAAGATCGAGTTCCTCCCGTTCAGCCTGAAGAGAGGTTATTGTCTCTTCCAAAGCAACATTCTTTGCCTGAAATTCGCTTATCAAAATTTCCAGTTGTTTAATCTCTTCCTCGGCCTTCTGCTTTTTCTGCAGGCAATTCTGGCTCTCGTTTATGATGTATTGAATTTGTGCCTGCATCTCACGCAATTCAACATGGAGTTTGTTCTGGGCGCTGCTCAACCCGTCTCTCTTTTCCTGCCTTTGAGCGAGGCTGACCTTTAACGCCGTTATTTCATCCTGAACGTTCTTTTTCAATTGTTCTTTTTCTTTTACGAGCATGGATGATTCTTCAACCTGCTGTTTTAACTGCCTGTGCTGCTCGCCGAGATGCCTCAGTTCATCTTGCAAAACCTTCTCGCGTTCGCAAGCCTTTTCCAATTCCACATGAATCTCTTCCATCTCGTTCTCGTTGATCTTTTTCTCTGCAACAAGTTCTTCTCTCTTCCGTTCGTTCTGAGTAAGCTCATTATCCCTGGAAAACCTCTGGATATTTACCTGGTCGATTCTCTTTGCTAATTGTGCTGTTTCTACTTCAAGTCCTGTCAGTTCATCAATAAGGATACGCTTGTCACGTCCGAATTTTTCAAGGGTTTGCTGAATTTGAACCAATTCTTCTTCAATCTTCTTCAATTCGCTCTTCCGGGATATAATTCCCACCTGCCCCTGCCTCTTGCCTCCGCTTAATGTACCCTCAGGCTCTAACAGTTCGCCATCGAGTGTCACGCAACGAACGGTATGGGTATGACCGTTCAGGGACAATGCAGCACTGAGATTTTTTACGACCACGGTGTTATTTAAAAACCCACCAATAACCTTGCAAACCGCTTCTGTACCGTTTACCAACTTGCTGGCAATACCCACAACATCGGGTTTTTGCAGTATTTCTTCGGGAACAGTTGTGTGACCGTTTATTCTATCCAGCGGGAAAAAGATTGCATGCCCCTTCTGGTTCTTTTGCAGGAACGTAAGCGCATGAACAGCATTGTCGGTGGTATCCGTAACAATGCCTTGCACCCTTTCTCCCAGAGCGGTTTCTATAGCGAGTGCATACGGTAGCTCGACTTTCAAAAGATCGGCTATCATGCCCTGGATTCCTTTTACCGAAGCGTCGCTCTTTTTAGCTTCCTCCAGGATGGCCATTGCACCGGCCCCGACTCCCTCTGACCGCATTTCGTAATCCATAAGGACTTCATACCGTGAGGTTCTGCTGCTCTGCAGTTGCTTCTGCTGATTGATTTGTTCATCCAAAGACCTTACGGTAATCACCAGTTCCTGGATGCGTCCTTTTGAGGCAGATAATTTTTGGTCTAAACTGTTAAATTCATCCGTCAATGCGTTTTTTTCATTTGTGGTTTCATGATGTTTGGAAATCAGGGTCTCCACGAATGTTTGAATTTCCTCTTGCCGTTTTGCAAGCCGCATTTTTCGGCTTTTCAGGGCATCGTTTTCGGTGGACAGGCTGCCAATCTCATTCTGGAGGCTGGATTCTTTTTGAAGGATTGAAATGACTTCAGACTTCTTCTCTTCGATACCCTGATGTAACAAATCACATTCAAAAACGATTTGCTTCTGTTCCGTTTCTTTTGTTTTCTGGACTTCGACAAGCCTTGAAATTTCCTGCTCTAAGGCGTTCAGCAACGTCTTCGTTTCTGTGACTTTATTGTTTGTTTCGGATACCTTATTTTCCAGGCTTTTTTGCTGCTCACTGTATTTTTCGCGTTGAGTATCCATCTCTTTTATGCGTTCATGGTCGTATTTTACTTTATCCTGATTTTTGGATATCTGCGACTCAAGATTCATCATGTCGGTTTGCATCTGCGATAACTGCTGTGCTAACTGTTCTATTGCATCTTCAATCTCATGTATGTGTATCTCAAGTTCGTTAATATCCTCAACCGTTTTTTTGCTCTGCTCTTCAATATGACCAATTTGCTCTGAGACAGACACCTTTTTGCCTTTAAGTTCCCGGTAGTTTCTCAGCGAAAGGCCGACCTTTAATTTTTTTAAATGTTCAATATATTCCTGATATTTACGCGCCCTGGATGCCTGGATTTTTACTGAACGAAGTTGTTTTTGTAATTCCTCTATAATATCGCCAACCCTGAGTAAGTTCTGCTCAACGTGTTCAAGCTTACTCAGGGCGGATTTTTTACGCGCCTTAAATTTACTGATGCCAGCGGCCTCTTCAAATAAGAACCGCCTCTCATGAGAATCCGCCTGCAGTAAGGCTTCTACGTTGCCCTGCTCAATCACGGAATATGCACTCGCACTAAAACCTGTATCAAGGAAAAGCTCCCGAATATCTTTTAACCGGCTTGCTTGTTTATTGACAAGATACTCAGATTCGCCCGAAGTATACAAACGGCGGGTGATGCACACCTCGGTGTATTCAAGCGGCAAAAGACCTTTATTGTTTTGAATGGTCAGAGAGACCTCTGCATAACCAAGGGACGGGCGCTTATCAGTCCCGTTAAATATCACGTCTGCCATTTCATTGCCTCTGAGTGATTTCGCGCTTTGCTCACCCAGCACCCACTTGACGGCGTCGATAACATTACTCTTTCCGCAACCGTTTGGCCCGACAATGACGGTAATTCCATCTTCAAAGAGGATTTCTGTTTTTTCAGCAAAAGACTTAAATCCGAACAATTCCAGTTTTTTTAGTTTCATAATTCTGATACTACAAAGAGGGGAGTTTCGATAAATCAAAACTCCCCTCTTCCATTACACATACACGGTCCAACAAATAAAATATAACGGAATTACTTACGTACAAATTTTTGTATGTATTATGTCGGTACTTGCAAGTTTTTGAATAGTACTAAAAATATTGATTATTTCTTTCCTGTCTTCTTTGCTGGTGCTGCTGCCGGTTTCTTGCTTGCTCCTTTTGACGTCTTTGCAGAAGTTCCACACTTCTTCATCGCCATAACAAATCACCCCCTCTCTTCGGTCGCTGGGACCAAAATGTATAATGAAATTACCAATTTCTCTGTAAAACCTTTCCTTCTTCACCACGCACACAGCAGTAATCAACGTATTTGCCGGCGCTTGTTGCGAAATCCCGGAGTGTTTCGACAGGATATGGTTCAATATTTAGCATCTTTGTATCCAGACAGTGATTCGGCTTAAAAGATTGTAGTATATATCGCCCGGCGCCCTGAATAGACCTGGCAATAGCCTCGATATCGTCTCCGTCGAGTTGTGTTGGGCATACCGTGGTACGGAATTCATATTCAATGCCGCTTTCCATAATAATGCGGATGCTCTTTTTTATATCTTCGATATTGCAGGGCACACCGGAAATCTGTTCGTACTTCTCCCTATTAAGAGGCGCCTTTATATCCATAGCCACGCAATCAATAAGGCCTCTGTCAATTAAATCCTTTAACACATGGGGATTGGTGCCGTTGGTATCCAGACGTACCAGAATTCCTGTGTCCTTGAATACCTTAAGGAGAACATCGAGACGCTTGTGCGAGGTTGGCTCACCGCCGGTGACTACAATACCATCAATCCAGCCAGGATTTTGCCGTATCTTGCTAACTACGGCAT
>Ga0209323_10003685_pt1 | contig 10189 bp, 9 predicted proteins | sample Rifsed19ft2_FD_184014 | JGI IMG/M metagenome (GOLD analysis project Ga0209323, IMG submission 184014) | Soil microbial communities from Rifle, Colorado, USA - sediment 19ft 2 (version 2) | ecosystem: Environmental > Terrestrial > Deep subsurface > Rock core/Sediment | place: Rifle, Colorado...
ATACGCGCCAGCTTAAAGGAACTCTCAAAGAAGCTCGGGCTTAAGTCATCGATTGAACGGATAAGAACAGAAGACCTCCTCTAAGTACCCCTACCTCTTGTCAACCAAAGGGCATGATTGAGTTGACAATCATGCCCTTTCCGTGTTATTCCAGACTATTGAAAGTACTCCTAAAAGGTGAATAAATATGAAAAATGACATCCTCGGCATAGCCCTTGAAAAGGGACTCGAAGGCGAAGGACTCACACCTTCCGAAGCCTTGAGGCTCGCCGCTGTTCCCGAGACCTCCATATACGAGATCATGGCCGTCTCCGAACGGGTCAGGCGTACGCATCTCGGAGTAGAGGTCAACCTCTGCTCCATCGTGAACGCCAAGAGCGGCCTGTGCAGGGAAGACTGCTCGTTCTGCGCCCAGTCGGTCAAATACTCTACGGGCGTCACCGAATACCCCATGTCAGAGCCGGAAAAGATAGTGGGGGCGGCGAAGGAGGCTGCAACCTTCGGGGCAAGGGAGTTCTCGATAGTCACGAGCGGCACCGCCATAGAAAAGGAGCGGGACATAGCCGCCTTGACTTCGGCGCTGCAATCTATGAAGGACAGCGTCCAGATGGAACGGTGCGCCTCCCTCGGCATACTCTCCCGCGAGACTTTAAAGAAGCTCAAGGACAGCGGCCTTGAGAGCTACCACCACAACCTTGAGACCGGACGGAGCTTTTTCCCGAACATCTGCACCACCCACGAGTACGACCGTGACATTGAGGTTGTAAGGACTGCCAAGGAGCTGGGCTTCCATGTCTGCTCCGGCGGCATATTCGGCCTCGGCGAGGGCTGGGAGGTAAGGGTCGAGCTTTTTGCCACGCTCAAGGAACTCGGAGCGGATTCGGTCCCCATAAATTTCCTGAACCCCAGGCCCGGCACGCCGCTCGAAAAAGCTCAAAACCTCACGCCGCTGGAGTGCCTGAAGATAATCGCCCTGGGCCGCCTCATGCTGCCCAGGACCGACATAGTCGTCTGCGGGGGCAGGCAGGTGAATCTGCGCGACCTTCAGCCGCTCATATTCGCCGCCGGCGCGAACGGCATGATGATAGGCAACTACCTCACCACCCCGGGCAGGGAGCCAAACAACGACCTCCAGATGCTCGCTGACCTTGGACTGAAACCAAAGGGCTACAAGTAACCGATGCGCGAGGAAATACTCGAAGAGATATCAAGACTTACGGCGCTTGGCTTAAAGAGGACCTTAAGGCTTGTCGAAGGCCCCCAGGGGCCCAGGGTCACAATGGACGGCCAGGAAGTCGTGCTCATGTGCTCGAACGATTACCTGGGGCTCGCCAACCACCCGCTTGTAAAAGAGGCCGCCATAAAGGCTATTGAAAAATGGGGCACCGGGGCCGGAGCGTCGAGGCTCGTCTCCGGCAACATGGAGGCCCACCACATACTCGAAGAGCGGATAAAGGAGTTCAAGGCTGCCCCTTCGGCGCTCCTGTTTAACTCCGGCTATAATGCGAATATGGGTTTAATTACCGCTTTGGCCGACAGGTCGACCGAAGTCTTCTCTGACAGGCTCAACCACGCCTCGATAGTGGACGCCTGCGTCCTCAGCCGCGCCAGGGTAAAGAGGTATCCCAACAGGGACACTAACGCCTTGGAAAAGCTCTTGAAAGCCTCGGCCGCGAAAAAAAAGCTTATCATAACCGACAGCGTCTTCAGCATGGACGGCACAATAGCCCCCCTGCCAGATATCATCAGTCTCCTTGAAAGACACGGCGCCATGCTCGTCATAGACGACGCCCACGCAACAGGCGTGCTCGGAGAATCCGGCAGGGGGAGCCTTGAGCACTTCCGGATGGAAGGCCACCCATCTGTCATACAGATGGGAACTCTGGGCAAGGCGCTTGGCTCGTTCGGGGCCTTTGTTACCACTGAACAGGAGGTCATCGACCTCCTCATCTCCCGCGCAAGGGCCTTCGTCTACACGACGGCGCTGCCGCCATCTGTTTGCGCTGCGGCCACAAAAGCAATAGACATTATCGATAAAGACCATGGACTTATAAGGAAACTCTGGGAAAACACTTCAACTATTACTCAAGGGCTCAAGGAGGCCGGGTTCGATACGATGGGAAGCGAGACGCCCATTATCCCGGTGAAGATAGGCGACAACCATAAGGTCATGGATGCCTCCAGAAGGCTCCTCGAACACGGGGTCTTTGTACAGGGCATAAGACCCCCTACGGTCCCGAATGGGACTTCGAGACTGCGGGTGACTGTCACTGCCGCGCATACCGGCGAGGACCTTAAAAAGGCCCTGGCCGCCTTCAGGGGGATTATTAATGGCTAAAGAGCCGCTACTTTTCGTCCACGGCTGGGCAACGGACAGCTGGGTCTGGAAGGAGGTTGCCAAAGGCTTTGAAGAGCGGGCTGCCATGGTCGACCTGCCGGGCCACGGCGGGACAATTACATGGGATGAACCGTCCCTCCTGCCAGCCGTAAAAGAGATAAAAGAGCGGCTCAAGCCCTTTGGCAGGACAAAGGCGATAGGCGTCGGATGGTCGCTTGGTTCAATGGCCCTTATCGCGAGCCTCGCTGATTTAAAGGACTCCTTCAAGGCGCTCGTGCTCGTCGGCGCTACCCCCTGTTTCGTGGAAAAAGAAGACTTCCCCTGGGGCCAGCCAAAAGCGCTGGTCAAGAGGATGATAATGGACATGAAAAAGGACCCGGCGGCCACAGTGGACAGGTTCTACAGCCTCAACTTCACCGAAGACGAGAAAAAGACCCGGGCCGGGCGAAGCATGATGGAAAGGTATTCCTACCCCGGGCCAATCTCGTGCGAAGGAGAAGTTCCGGGCTGCTTCCCTTCATTCAAATATGACGAGCTAACAAAGGCGCTCGAAGCGTTGTACATGACCGACCTGAGGGAGAACCTCAAGTCGATAGACATCCCGGTCCTCCTTGTCCACGGCGAGGAAGACTCGATCTGCCCGGTTGGCGCTGCCGAATACATGGGCCACAGGATAAGGAACGCGAAGCTTGAGGTCGTGGATGGCGCTGGCCACGCGCCCCATATCACAGAGCCGGAACTGTTTAATAAAATACTGCATGAATTTCTCGCAAGGCTTTGATTTAAATACTTTATCACTCAAACTTGCCGCGAGATTTCACTAAATTCCTCCCCTCGATGGGGGAGGGTTGGGTGGGGATGAAAAGAATCTTCTTCCGCCCTCCCCTCTATCCCCTCCCATCAAGGGAGGGGAAGCTTGAGAGACAGTAATCATGGTATTCGACACGGACATCATAAAAAGGTCTTTCTCAAAGGCCGCCTCGACCTACGACGAGTTCTCAGGCTTTCAGAAGGATGTCGCTTTCGAGGTCTTCCAGCGTCTTTCCCAGATGCTCCAGCAAAGGGAGCACGCTTTTTTAAAGGCCGCTTCCATTGAAAACAGACAGGATGCTTTCACCTTCCTGGACATAGGCTCAGGCACAGGAAGGCTCGCGGCGTTGGTGAATTCCATACCCGGGGCAAAAGTCTTTGCCTCTGACATCGCGTTAACGATGCTATGCAAGGCACGGGAAAAACACGGTAATTCCTTTGGTCTGGCAACTGGCGACTGCTGCTACCTGCCCTTCAGGGACGGGGTCTTCGACATGGTCGGCTCGTCTCTCGCGCTCCAGTGGGCACAGGAACTTGAACTGGCCTTTACTGAGGCGGCAAGGGTCTTGAAGCCTGGCGGACTCTTTGTCTTTTCGACGCTCGGCCCCTCTACCCTCTGGGAGTTGAGGGATTGCTATAAAGCACATCGGGCGGTAGAGTTTAAGGACAGTACCTCTATCGAATCAGCCCTCAAGGCCTCCGGGCTTGAGGTCGTTGCAATCGAGGCCAGTATAATAAAGAGGCGATACGGGAGCTTCATCGAACTCCTGAAAGCGCTGAAGAACATAGGCGCGGCACCTCCCATGGAATGCGGGAAAGGACTCTCGCCGGGAAAGCAGCTACGCGAGGCTGGAAAACGCTACAGCGAGAAGTTCCCCTGTGCTCAAGGCGGCATAGAGGCAAGCTACGAACTTATTTTAGCCACGGCAAGAAAGGTCTGAACTACATTGAAGTCTGACAGGACAAAAAAACTCCAGAAGCTCGATAAGGCCCTCGTATGGCACCCGTTCACCCAGATGAAGGAGTGGGCGGCTGGAGACACGCTCATAATCGAGAAGGGCCAGGGCAACTACCTCATCGATACCGACGGCAGGCGCTACCTTGATGGCGTGGCCTCCCTCTGGGTCAATGTGCACGGCCACAGGAAAAAAGAGATAGACAAGGCGATTGTAAGCCAGCTTGGAAAGCTCGCCCATTCAACTCTCCTCGGGTTGGGAAACACGCCTTCAATAGAGCTGGCAGAAAGGCTCGTCAAGATAGTCCCGAAGGGCTTGAACAGGGTCTTTTTCTCTGACAACGGCTCGACAGCGGTCGAAATTGCCCTAAAGATGGCCTTCCAGTACTGGGAGCAGAAGGGCTTTGAAGGCAAAAGAAAGTTCGTGGCCTTCACCGGAGCCTATCACGGCGACACCTTCGGCTCCATGAGCGTCGGGGAGATAGACATATTCGTAAAAAAGTATCGCCCCCTTCTTTTCAGCGCGTTCAGGGCCCCATACCCATATTGCTACAGGTGCCCTGTCGGAAAAGACCGTTCAGACTGCAAGACCGAGTGCCTCAAGGCATTTGAGGATATACTTAAAAAGCACTCAGGAGAGATTGCCGCCTGCATAATAGAGCCCATGCTCCAGGGGGCGGCCGGGATGATAGTCTCGCCTCCGGGCTTCTTGAAGAAAGTCAGAAGCCTCACGAAAAAATACGGCGTCCTCCTCATAGCCGACGAGGTTGCTACCGGCTTCGGCAGGACAGGCAAGATGTTCGCCTGTGAAGTTGAAGGCGTTGTCCCTGATTTCCTGTGTCTGGCCAAGGGCATAACCGGTGGGTACATGCCGCTTGCGGCAACTCTCACGACAGACAAGGTCTACAGGGCCTTTCTCGGCAAGTACGAAGAGTACAGGAGCTTTTTCCACGGCCACACATATACGGGAAACCCGCTCGGGTGCGCGGCGGCCTTGGCCAACCTCGACATATTCGAAAACGAACGGGTGATAGAGGGGCTGGAGCCGAAGGTAGAGCTTTTCAAAAAGCTCCTGCAAAGGTTCGAGGGCCTTGCCCATGTGGGCGAGGTAAGACAGATCGGCCTTGTCGCTGGCATCGAGCTCGTGAAGGACAAGAAAACAAAAGAGCCCTTCCCCGCGAAATCAAGGGTCGGCTACAGGGCATGCCTCAGGATGAGGGACTCGGGGGTCATACTCCGCCCCCTCGGGGATGTTGTCGTCATCATGCCGCCCTTGAGCATCAAGGAAAGCGAGCTTAAAAAGATAGTAGAGGCGGCGTACAAGGGGATTAAGGAGATAACTGAGAAACCGTGACGCATGACCGTGAACCGCGTCCATTACTTTGCAGGTTCAGGGTTGCACCCTGAACCTATTAATTCAAACTGACGCTGTAAAATAGTAATACATTCATTTTGAATCCTTATACTTGTCGTAGCCAGATACCTAAACCGAAATATTCGGGGTCAGGTTACAAACCTGAACCCGCTAAAATGGACTTTTTCAGCAGCCTATTAGAGAACAGATGAAATCTTCTTTTTTCATAACAGGGACAGACACGAATGTCGGCAAGACAGAAGCCGCCTGCGTGCTCGCCAGCTCGTTCAGGGGAGCGGGCCTGAAGGTCGGCGTGATGAAGCCGGTCGAGACGGGCTGCCGTTTGCTTGGCGAGAAAATGATACCAAAAGACGCTTTAAGGCTCAAGGAAGCCTCAGGCACTCTCGCCGACCTCGATCTCGTGAACCCGTACAGGTTCACCGCGGCTGCCGCGCCTGACCTTGCCGCGAGGCTCTTCGGCGCTTCTATTGACCTTGAAAGAATAAAAGACATTTTCATCGGACTTCAGGCCGCCCATGACCTCATGCTGATCGAGGGGGCCGGGGGCTTGCTCGCGCCAGCAGCCGAAGGGAAGTCAATGGCAGACCTCGCACTTTTACTCGGAGCGCCGGTCTTGATAGTTTCAGCGAACCGCCTCGGCACCATAAACCACACGCTCCTGACCGTAAGCTGCGCCCGGCAGATGGGGCTCGACATAAAGGGTATCATCCTCAACAACCCCACTCCTTCCAACGAAGACATCAGCAGGGAATATAACCGCACCCATCTTGAAAGGCTTTCAGGGGTGCCGGTGCTTTTCGAGATACCCTATTCCCCCGGCCAGTCGAATTTGCCAGTCCTTGGCAAAAGGGATATCGAGAAATTCCTTTGAGTTTGCCGGTGCGCACAGCGCACCCTACGCCTACGCCGCTGAGATTGCTTCGTCGCAAAATGCTCCTCGCAATGACGACAGGGTGCCTCTAAAAATTAGAAATTTTTTCCGAGTTCGAGGAAGGGCGGAAATGAAAAGCGCAGCATATATGACAATATGTGAGCATTTTCATTTACGCCCTGACTGCGAGTTCGGGAAAAAGAGCAATTTTTAAAGGCAGCCTGAAACTAAAAAGCCCCCTTCCTTTCGGAAGGGGGCTTTTAGTTTCAGTCAACAGGTATTACCTGCTCTTTGCGGTGGTATAGTTGAGCGTGCCGCCCGCGAGGATGGTCTCGACCTGCCTCGGAGAGAAGCCATGCTTGAGCTTTATCTCCTTGTTCCTGGTCACATTCCTCAAGATCACGGTCTCGCCGGAGAGGCTCTTGTTTATGCCGGGCATCTCTAGCTCGTCGCCGCCTCTATGCCATCGTAGTCGGCAGCGTTCTCGAAGGTCAAAGGCAATATGCCGAAGTTTACCAGGTTGTCCTTGTGTATCCTGGCGAAGCTCTTGGCAACGATCGCCTTTATCCCGAGGTACATGGGGCAAAGGGCCGCGTGCTCACGGGAAGAGCCCTGTCCATAGTTCTCTCCGCCGATGACGAAGCCGCCGCCAGCCGCCTTGGCCTTCTCGTGGAACTTGGCGTCTATCTGCGCGAATACGCTCTCGGAGTACTTGGGCACATTAGAGCGGTACTTCAGCCATGTTCCCGCCGGAGTTATGTCGTCGGTGGTGATGTTGTCGCCCAGCTTGATAAGGCATTTGCCCTTCAATGTCTCGGGGAGAGCGCCCTGCTTGGGCAGTTCCTTGATGTTCGGGCCTCTGGAGACGGATACCTTTGAAGGGTCCTTTGCCGGGGCTACGACCATCGAATCGTCAATGAGGAACTTGGCGGGCATCTTCACCTTCGGGAACTTGCCCAGCTTTCTCGGGTCGGTTATGACGCCGTAGATGGCGGCCGCGACAGCGACCTCGGGGCTGACGAGGTAGACCTTGCCGTCCTTGGTGCCGCTTCTGCCTTCGAAGTTCCTGTTAAAGGTCCTGAGCGATACGCCAGCGGACGGAGGCGACTGCCCGTTGCCGATGCAGGGGCCGCAGGTGGCTTCCAATATCCTCGCGCCTGCCTCGATGAGATGCGAAAGGCCCTTGTTCAAGGCCATCATGTCGAGGACCTGCTTGGAGCCCGGGGATATGGTCATGCTGACTTCCGGGTGGACCTTGAACTCGCCCTTGTGGAAGACCTCGGAGACGAGCATCAAATCCCTGTAGGAAGAGTTGGTGCAGCTTCCAACGCAGACCTGGTCTACCTTGAGGCCTTCGACTTCGGAAACCTTGCAGACCTGGTCAGGCATGTGGGGCCTTGCTATCATCGGCTCAAGCTTGTTGAGGTCGAGGTCGATGGTCTCGTCATACTTCGCGCCCTCGTCGGCCTTGAGCTCTGTCCAGTCGGCTTCCCTGCCCTGCGCCGCGAGAAACTCCCTGGTCACTTCGTCAGAAGGGAATACCGAGCTGGTCGCGCCGAGTTCGGCGCCCATGTTGGTGATTGTCGCCCTCTCGGGAACGGTAAGGCTCTTTACGCCCTCTCCGCCGTACTCTATGACCTTGCCTACGCCGCCCTTGACGGTCATCCTGCGAAGGAGCTCGAGGATGATGTCCTTCGCTGAGACCCAGGGTTTCAGCTTGCCCTTGAGGTTCACGAGGACGACCTTGGGGTATACGAGGCTGAACGGGCCGCCGCCGAGGGCGACCGCGACATCAAGGCCGCCAGCGCCAATGGCGAGCATGCCTATGCCGCCGCCGGTTGGCGTGTGGCTGTCGGAGCCGAGCATGGTCTTGCCGGGCTTGCCGAACCTCTCCAGGTGCACCTGGTGGCATATGCCGTTGCCGGGCTTGGAGAAATGGATGCCGTACTTGGAGGCCAGCGTCTGAAGGAACCTGTGGTCGTCAGCGTTCTCAAAGCCGCCGTACTGGAGCGTGTTGTGGTCGACATAGCTCACGGAGAGCTCCGTCTTGACCCTGGGCACGCCCATTGCCTCAAACTGCAGGTACGCCATGGTGCCGGTAGCGTCCTGCGTTATGGTCTGGTCTATCCTGATGTTGACTTCCTTGCCCTGAACAGGCTCACCTGATACCAGATGGCTGTCTATGAGCTTCTGCGCGACGCTCTTACTCACGATAATCCTCCTTATTGGGGGGGTGTTATATACGCCTGGAAACGCTATTATAACCTGTCAGGTAGCTTTTATTCCATTTAAAACGGATACTTACGGCCAAAAAAAGGGTTTCGAAGCTTTAAAGCTTACCCAAAACGCCCTGAAATGTCAATCTCATAAAAAAGGCGCTAAAAAGGCCTTTTCAGGCCGCGCGGAAAGATTTACAATATATGGAAACGCCTCCACGACAGCGGCCAAAGCCGCCGGGCGCGTGAATAACTCCGGAGGTAACGAAACTGATAAGCCTGCTTTCAACGCTCATAGTAGCGCTCGCGATCCTCATATACATATATTTTTACGGGAAGAAGTCCAGCAAGTCGAAGGCAAAGCTCAAGAAGGCGGTCGAGTTCGGCCTGAACGAAGAGCCGACAACGCTCCATCCAAAGATAGACCCCTCGCTGTGCATCGGCAGCACGGCCTGCGTCAAGGCCTGCCCCCAGCATGATGTCCTGGGGCTCATCTCCGGCAGGGGCTCGCTCATAAACGCGACTCATTGCGTCGGCCACGGCGCGTGCGCGGCTGCCTGCCCGGTCGGAGCCGTCACACTGGTATTCGGCAATGAAAAGCGCGGCGTGGACATCCCTTACCTGACGCCTGACTTCGAGACCAATGTCAAAGGCATCTTCATAGCTGGCGAGCTTGGCGGCATGGGCCTCGTGAGAAACGCCGTCACTCAAGGCCGTCAGGCAATCGAGTACATCACCTGCTACCTGAAAGAAAAACAGAAGACCGGGGACATATACGATGTCCTCATAGTGGGCGCTGGCCCTGCCGGCATCGGCGCTTCCCTGGCGGCAAAAAAAGCCGGGCTCAAATTCGTCACCATAGAGCAGAACGACATCGGAGGCTCAATCCTTCATTACCCAAGGCACAAAATAGTGATGACGCAGCCGATGGACCTGCCCCTGCACGGCAAGATAAAGTTCAGGGAGACGACAAAGGAAGCACTCCTCGAACTCTTCCTCGGGATAATCAACAGTTCCGGGCTCAAGATAAACACGAACGAAAAGATGACCGCCCTCGCGGAACAAGCCGGGACATTCAAGGTCACGACCAGCAAGGGCGAGTACCTCTCAAAAACTATCATTCTCGCCATCGGCAGAAGAGGCACGCCAAGAAAGCTCGGCGTGCCGGGCGAAGAACTGCCAAAAGTTTGCTACAGCCTCCTTGACCCCGAGCAGCACAAGGGCAATGATGTCATCGTTGTCGGCGGCGGCGACAGCGCGGTCGAAGCGGCAATGGCTTTGGCCTCGTGCGGCAACAAAGTCACCCTCTCCTACAGGGGTGATGCTCTTTCGAGGATAAAGCCTGGCAACAAAGAAAGGCTCGACCAGGCCCTGGCCGCCAAAAGGCTTACGCTTCTTTTGAAGTCGAACCTCAAGGAAATAAAAACAAAGGAAGTTGAGATAGATGCGGACGGAAAATTAACGGCGATGCCTAACGAATTCGTCTACATCTTCGCGGGCGGCGAATTGCCGAACGAGTTCCTCCGCGGGATAGGCGTGAAGGTCGAAAAGAAGTTCGGCACAGCGTAAAGCCTGACGCTTGGCCCCGTCACCAACTAAAAAAACAGAAGTGGCAGCCCCCTGA
>Ga0209323_10003687_pt1 | contig 10179 bp, 5 predicted proteins | sample Rifsed19ft2_FD_184014 | JGI IMG/M metagenome (GOLD analysis project Ga0209323, IMG submission 184014) | Soil microbial communities from Rifle, Colorado, USA - sediment 19ft 2 (version 2) | ecosystem: Environmental > Terrestrial > Deep subsurface > Rock core/Sediment | place: Rifle, Colorado...
CCTGGTCCTGCGCCGATTCGTCAAAGTTACTAGCCGCCACCTCACCCTGGCCCTTCGTAATCTGCTCAATGTGACGACGAATGTCTGTCACCTCCTCCGGCCGCTCACCGACCAGCACTGCCATGACGTGAATTTTCGGCTCATTTTGAGCGACACCAGTGGCAATATGCTTGAGTAAAGTGGTTTTCCCTGCCTTGGGTGGTGACACAATCAAACTACGCTGACCTTTGCCAATCGGCGCAACCATGTCGATGATGCGCAGTGAAAGCGGTTCTTTACCGATCTCCAGCTTAATCTGTTCATCCGGATAAACCGGTGTTAGATTGCCGAATTTCGGCCGGTCAGTTTTCATAAAGTCCCCAACCGACAGGTCATTGACCTTGTCAACTTGCAACAATCCCCAGTAGCGCTCATTTTCTTTCGGCCGTCTGGCGGGACCTTCGATGGTATCGCCTGGGCGGAGTCGAAAACGGCGGATCTGAGAGTTGGAAATGTACGTGTCTTTGTCATGCTCGGCGAACGCCACGCGCAAGATACCGTGTCCTTCACGAGAGTTATCCAAGATCCCACGAATCACCTCTGTATCCGCTGACGGCGCACTTCTTATTGGGTGCGGCGCGCTGGTGCGAGGAAACGAAGTGGTTGGCTTTGAAACTGTTTTCGTATCTGCGGAAGGAGTTTGGGGGGTTGCTGGGGTTGATTCTTCCGCTGACTCAACCGGTTTACCGACCAACTCGTCGGCAGAGAGTTTAGTTTTGGTTGGCATAAAAGCCTACTTTCCTTTCGTTTTTATAATTTTTCCAAAAATCATTCCTTCACAACATTTCACAAGTGAATACACAAAAATGGTTTGGGAAACTTTTTGTCAAATCTTAGCCAGAGAATTCTTAAATTGAAGAACGGGCGTATTATGACAAACGACCTCCTGTTTGTCAAAGCGCGTCTGTTACAACACACTCAGAGGCGTATCACCCGCCGGCGGCAATAGCTTGGCGTAACGAAAAATCCGGATGGGCGAATCAAGGTATTTGCAGGTATAGAGAATCAAATCAGCCGTGTAATCGGTAATTTCCATCCCCTCTTCGCCGGCATAAATCTCATAGATGTACTTGCGTTTGGCTGAAATGACCTCGACCGTATCCCCTGGCTCTAAGTCTGGCAGTAAATAAAATGAGTGATATTTCCAATAGTCATCTTGCCACCACCACTTAAACCCAAACCGATGGCCGGCCACAATCATTGGTGTGTCTTCGTCACCCGGCTTACCAAAGTTCGGCGCCAGCCACAAACCAGTTTTCAGGGCGTCTTCGTAGTTCTCCGTTGGTTGTAAAACCGATCGCACCCCGATGCGCGGAATAATCAGCCAATCTCCCTCTGGTAAATTTTCGTTATACGGTGGTTTGGAAAGCTCTGAAATCCGCTGTCGCTGTTCTTTTTCCAACTTCTCCCGATCGATCTGTAGTTGAAAATTGCCACTCAACTCTTCAGTCTGCACTTGGTTATCAGATGGAAAAACGGCATAAAAAACCCTGGGGCCGAGCCACGCCAAGCTCACAACTGTAGTTAAGATAATCACCGTATTCAAGGTGAATCTAATCACTTTCTGTGCCGCACTGTCAGCCTGTCGTTGCACCCGTTTGAATCTTTTCCCTAAAGACTGAAAAAGCATTTTACGACGCTTATACGCCCGCCGTTTCTTGGGAGGTATATGACCAAGCCAACCAGCTCGAATACCGGTAAAACGGGTGAGCACTGGGGAGGCTCGAAAAACAGTCACTTCTTTTTTTGTCATACAGTGAAAAAGTATTCTAGCCGAAAGAGCTTTAAACTTCAATATTATGGGATTTTACCAGAGGAAAATTTATGAGTAAAATGAGAAAGCACCAAGTAAAAAGCGCTGAGCAGAAGTTCGGCAGCCTGCCCAACCGACCGAACTTCAACCCAACGCTTCAGTCTTTGACCTACTATTATACACCCATTTATAGCTATTAGTAAATAGAAAGCTACAGTAATATCATATTTACTCGAACCGCTGGAAGTGATATGTTTACTGCAATCTTGTTGGGCTAGTCCCAACCGGAAGTAGCAATATTATTCGTGGTTTACCAGCGGTAATGTTGCACCTTAATCCACTCTGTTTGTAGTCTGCCTACCATGTTCAGACGCTATAAGCAGGTGGATTTTTTAGCTTACTCCACTATAACTCCCTTTTTTTTACTTTGTCAACCTATAATTTATGACAGCTAATTTATATAATGTCTTATATAATTAATTTTTGATACTTTATAGAGGAGAAATAAAAGTTTTTAACATCACTACCCTAGAAAGCGTTCACTCAGGAAAACTTGGGAAAACTATGCTTTTGCCTGGTTTCCTCTCCTTAGGGTATACTATTAAGCAATGACTCCACACACCCTGCTCGAGTTGAAGACCGGCCGTGACGCCGAGCACACTCCAGAAACTGCTGTCCAGCTCTTTTCAACTCTGCCCAAACTCTACGACAACCTGCTGTATCGACTGATTGGCCGCAAAGAGCGCTTGAGCTTTGAGATCTATGTCCGGAATCAAACAATCCGGTTTCTCGTGTTTTTGCCAACAAGACTGACTGAATACATGCGCGGCACTATCTTGGCCAGTTATCCAGAGGTCATGATCTCCGAGTTACTGACCGATCCCCTAACTGATTTCTTTGATGACCAAGGCAAACTAACTTCACCTGAAAAGGTCAAGACTGGTCGGCTGAGACTGCAAAACGCCGAGTACTTACCACTAAAAACCTATTTAGATTTTAAGGAAGTTGATCCTTTGGCTTCACTGCTTGCCTTCCTATCCAAGAGTCAACTCGGAGATCTTGTCCACATTCAATACGCCTTAAGTGACGATGGTGAGTGGTGGAAACAGCGCGGCTGGCGCCAGATTAGTGGTAAGTCAAGCGATGATGCTTCGGCCAACTATCACCGTCAAAAATCACTCATTCAAGAAAAACTAGACAACAAAGCTTTACGTGTCTCGATCAAAATCGCAGTGGCCAGTGACACTAAAGAACGCAGTGAGCTGATGCTGGAAACACTGGCCGCGACCTACAACTCCATCTCCAAAAGTGAGGGTAATTCACTTATCTTACGCCGTCACTACATTATGCCTGAGTACTTTTTAAGACAGATGATGGTTCGCGTCCGCAGCTGGTGGGGCAAAATGCATCTTTCTTTGACTGAATTGGCCACTTTGTACCATTTGCCTAATAAACAACTCGAGGTCATTCCAAATATCGCCTGGGGCAAGAATCTCTTGGGCGAACCGCCGGAAAACTTGCCGATTGTGACCCGTGACAGCCCACCGGAAATTAAAGACAACACCAACGTTTTCGCACAGACAACCTACAAAAATCAGCTCGTGAAGTATGGCCTGAAGCGCACTGATCGGCGCCGGCACATGTACGTGATTGGTAAAACCGGCACCGGCAAGTCGACGCTCCTGGCCAACATGGCGATCAATGACCTCAAGAACAACGAGGGTTTGTGCGTGATCGATCCTCATGGCGACTTGGTTGAAACATTACTCAATTACATTCCGGCCCACCGTATTAATGACGTCATTTACTTTGACCCGGCTGACCCCGAGCGCACAGTGCAGATTAACTTGTTTGAGGGTGAAAACTTAGTCCATCGTGAATTGATTGCTTCCGGTATTATCTCGATTTTCCATAAGCTCTATGAGTATTCCTGGGGTCCCCGTCTCGAGTATATTTTGCGTAACGCCTTGCTCACCTTACTAAAAAGTGATGGCGCGCGACTATCGGACATCCTTGAATTACTGACCAATCGTAAATTCCGCGACAAATATGTTGAGAAATTGGACGACCCGATTTTGAGAAGTTTTTGGGTCGATGAATTTAATAAAATGCAGGAGCGGCTACGCACGGAGTCAATCGCCCCAATTCTCAATAAAGTCGGCCAATTTGTCTCTTCGCCGCTAATTCGCAATGTGGTCAACGCCCAGAAAAGCTCGTTTAGTGTTGAGGAAATCATGGCGCAGGGGAAAATTCTCTTAGTCAATCTTTCCCAGGGGAAACTGGGTGAGGATAACGCCACGCTGTTGGGCGCAATGATGATTACTAAGATTCAGCTGGCGGCCATGGGTCGGGTACACAGCGCTGAAGAATCACGGCGTGACTTCTTCTTGTATGTCGATGAATTCCAGAACTTTGCGACAGAAGCTTTTATTAAAATTCTCTCTGAGGCACGTAAATATCGCCTCAATCTAACGCTGGCTAATCAATACATTGCCCAGATCCCCGAAGAGGTCCAAAAGGCCATTTTCGGCAACTGCGGCAGTATGGCCAGTTTCGTGATGGGGGCCGAGGACGCCGCACTCTTCACTAAAGAATACGGCGAACACTACACGTCGGAAGAACTCGTTTCCCTCGAGAGGTACCAGATTATTAACAAGCTCTCAATTGATAATTTGGTGAGCTTGCCATTTCCAGCCTTCACTCTACCACTGGCCAAAAGCAGTAACCTCAATCGGGAAAAAGTGATTCGCGTCAGCCGCGAGCGGTATTCCAAAAAGCGACAGTAAATTAAGCTTTGCAAGTTTATCTCTTCGTCAAAGTGACTCCTTATTTTTATAGTTCTTTAGTATCCCTCAACTTGAACAGTCATTGCTTGAGACACCTATCTCTCTCCAAAAATGACTCTGAATTTTTGTAATACAATGTAATACAAATTTGAGGAGTCATTTTCAGCAAGATTGGTATTGTGCGCGACAAAGAATTAGAGCAAAGCGAGTGTTTTTAGTACCTCCCTGACCGTCCGAGCATTCTCGCGGGAGATGATTTTGGTAAAACCCAACCGGCGAGCTTCTTTGATGCGGCGCTCGAGGTAGTTAACCTTGCGAATCTCCCCGAGCAAGCCAACTTCACCAATAAAAATGGTTTTCTGCGGTACTTTGACACCCCTCATCGAGCTGGCAATGGCCACTGCCAAACCAAGATCAACCGCTGGCTCCGTCACTCTAAAGCCACCGGCGGCACTCAAGAAAACGTCGTTGCTGCCCAGCGGTAAGCCGGCGTGCTTCTGCAGTACGGCACACAGCACTTGAATCCGCGAAAGTTCAATTCCCCGCCCCACCCGGCGCGGCATCGCCAACTGCGAATTGGTCACCAATGCCTGCACTTCAATCAACAGCGGCCGTGTTCCTTCCATCACACAGACCGTAGCGCTGCCTGGTACACCGCCCTCTTGATGTTCTAAAAACAGTTCGCTCGGGTTAGGCACTTCCTCCAAACCATACTCCACGTGCTGAAAAACACCCACTTCATCAGTGGCGCCGAAGCGATTTTTGAGAGCTCTGACTAATCGTAATTGGTCTGACCGTTCCCCACTAATCTCAACGACCGCATCCACAATGTGTTCAAGTACTTTGGGGCCGGCAATCGCACCCTCTTTCGTCACGTGCCCAATTAAAAAGACGGGAATATGTAACGCCTTGGCCAACTGGGCAATTCGTTCAGTCGACTCACGCAGTTGCCCCACACTGCCGCTCGCCCCAGTCAACTCTCGCGTGCTCATAGCCTGGATACTGTCCACTACCACCAGTCGCGGTTGTTCGGTCCGCATCGCTTGTAGTAGTTCATCCACGTCGGTGGAAGTGATAAAAACTAAGTCTTTGAGTTTTTTCTGCGCCGTGAGCGCCGTCATTTTCTTTGTGGACTTTTTGTGCTCGCTATTTAAGAAACGGTTGATTCGTAATGAAATTTGCCGCGGGCTCTCCTCACCAGCCACATACAAGATCGGCCAACGATCCTTCTTAGCCGGAGAATCAACCAATAGATTGACCGCCACTTGCGTCATCAGTGTGGACTTGCCAATGCCCGGCTCGCCGCCCAACAAAATAACCAACTCCGTCAAAGAGGTGGAAAACCGCTTTTCGCGGCCTTCCAGCGCCTTCACATCTGGAAAAGCAGTCAAGATTTCACTGCTCGGCCGCAGTGGTGACTTAGCTGCTATGGTTTCAACCGTTTCCTCAACCAGCGTGTTCCACTGCCCACACTCTGTGCACTGACCCTGCCAGCGAGGATAGGTGACACCACACTGCTGACAAACAAATTGAGTTTTGGTTTTTGCCATAGGAACAACCAGTCGCCCAAAAAACTATTAACTACCAACTATTAACTCTCAACTAACTAACACTCAGTGTATCACCCTCGATTTTTTGCTTGATCAAACGAGTCGACGACACTCCCTTGCGGTGCTGATACACCACTTTGACCATCCCACCAAACTTCTTTAGCACCCGTCGTTTTTCTGCCAAATGAGGACTATGACTGGAAACAGCCAGAATATGCGGGCGGAACTGACCAATCAACTGCTCACGTACCACCGAGTCACCAAAGTTCTCCGGTAAAACAAACACCTCGTCGGCGAGCCGCCATTGCTTTACATTCGCTAACCGAGTGAGTTGATTGTTCACAGGACGAGCGGGTCCCTTTATGGTTCTCACTCGCTGATCTGACTCCAAACCAACAATCAACACATCGCCCACTTTTTTCGCCGCTTTGAGAAAGTTTTGGTGTTCCTGATGCAAGACATCAAACACACCAGTCACCAACACTATTTTTTTACCCAGCGACCGCCAGTAGAGGCTTTTCCAGGCAGAAAAAAGGTGTTGACGAGTATTGCTCGGGTGAAAAAAGGCACTGTGAAGGTCAGCTCTCTGCCGTCCGTGACGCAGAGTCCGGTACCCAATCTCGATCATAAACGCCAGCCAGTTGCCCACTGCCAGTAAATCAAATTTTTTGAATTGGTAAGACAGCCGCTGATTTTTCGGCATCGACCAACTCACCAACAACTTACCTACCCAAGGATTGACCAATAAAAACCGCTGACGAGCGTGATAACGGTTAAACACCCAGCGCATTTGTAAAATCTCATATGCCTCGTACACCGTTTGTTTGGGCGGCGGCAGTGCCAAGCGGGTCTCATCCAACCAAAAGTTAAGGTCCCAACTGTGGCTCATATCCCCATCAGGCAAAGGCAGTCTGTGGCCCATTTTCCAGGCGTAAAACAGCATCAACAGTCGCGCTAGCCACATCCGATTTCTTTGTGTCACCACCAGAAAATCAATGTCATCCTTTTCCGTGGCTCCACCGGCCGCGTGTGAGCCAGTAATAGCGACTGCTTCTATCCACGGGATTCGCCGAACCACTGAAACCAATTCCAAAATGACTGGCTTTTTCTGTCGCTGATCAACTCCTGCCTGCCAACGCCTGGCAAACGACTGTTCTCTCCCGAAAAGAGCATAGTACTGATGACTGTGAATGAGTATTTTTTTCTTCACCAGACTGCGCAAAGTTTTGGCCAACTGCTCCTTTCTGGCCAAAGGCGTTGACTGCCAAAGGGTTTTACTCAGAGAAAAACTCGCATCCACGGTACGCAAACCTTGGTTGGTTAACAGTCGTTCATAGATTTCCGAAAAATGGAGGGGGTGATCAAACTGAGCGCTGTACGTCACTGTCGCCAAAACGGCTTTCTCTGCCTTGTTAAGCATGGTCGTATTCTAAATGAGGGTAGGCGCATGAGAAAGAGCGGCTATAATCTCCTCATATGGCAAACATCGTCGCTGTCGGCGGCGGGACTGGTACACCAGTCGTTCTCAGAGGTTTTAAGCAAAACCCCGCCCACCATCTTACTGCCATCGTGGCGGTCACTGATTCCGGCGGCTCCACCGGCCGATTGCGCCAAGAATTTGGCTTTCTACCAGTCGGCGATCTGCGACAGTGTCTGGCGGCACTGGCCGAAGAAAATATCTCAGACGAAATGTTTAATCTGCTTTTCTACCGTTTCAGTGGAAATGGAGGGTTGAAGGGTCATAATCTTGGAAACCTGATCTTGACTGCTTTTGAAGACATAAAACAATCACCAGGTAAAGCAGTGGAGACAGTCGCCAAACTCTTCCACGCCCAAGGCAACATCTACCCTGTTACCGAAACCGTAGCTGACCTGGTTGTTGATTACGAAGACGGCAGCCAGCAAACCGGTGAGCATCTCTTGGATGATCACACTCGCGGCGGGAAAAAAATCGTTAAACTTACCCTCACCAGACCCAGCCAAATCTATAGCAAAGCCAAGCTCGCCCTAGAAGAGGCTGACCTCATCGTGCTCGGCCCCGGCGACCTATATGGCAGCCTCGTCCCTCATGCCCTGGTTAATGGCTTTAATGAGGCGCTCAAACAATCATCAGCGCCATTCGTTTACATCGTCAACTTAATGACTCACTACTCTCAAACCCACCACATGACTGCCAAGGATCATTTAGACACTGTCGCGGCCTACTTCCAGCGAACTCCAGATGTAGTAGTAGTCAATAACGGCCCAATCTCCGATGAGTTACTCAAAGCCTACGCCGCCCAAAAAGAGTACCCGGTGAAAGATGATTTGCCAGTTAATGGCACCACTAAAATCATTCACGGCGACTTTGTGTCACAAGTCAAAATCCAGCTCAACTCCAACGACGAAGTGAAACGCAGCCTCCTGCGGCATGATGAGAATAAGTTGGTGGCGAGCCTGGAGAAAATTATTTCACCTCACCGTACTGCCGCAACACCTGCGTCACCCCTTGATCCAGCGTCGTGAGCACCTTCTCCATCTCCTCACCCGTCAAGACTGCCTCCACCGCCACCCGATAGTAATCAATGATGTTGTCATTAATACCATTATCGTGCGTGGCTGAACTCAAATACCACCCCTGGGCGTGAGGGGCGTCTTTCAAGACTGCGCCCACATAGGGGTCGCCTTGTAAATCAGCAACCAAGTCAGTTCTGGAGTATGGTTCGCCAAAAGCCCGCACTTGACTTTGAGCTGAATATAATTTTTTCATCACTTCAGCGCTGGTCAAATATTTCAAGAAACTCCACGCCTCCGGTTTGTAGGCACTTTTTTCATTCACCCCCTCTGCCCAATAACTTCCCCATGTCACTACCTCTTCCGACAACTGCGGCAAGGGAGCAGTCGCAAAATTGAGGCTAGGATTAAGCTCCAGAATCTCGTGAGCGCGCCAAGAAGGGGCAAACATCATCGCTGCATCACCTCTGGCGAAAGCGACCGTAGAGTTCGGTAACGCGCTGCTCCAAACACTGTCCTCTGCCACAAAGTTGGTATAGAAAGTGAGCGCATCTCTCACCTCAGTAAAGGCTGGTTCGGCTGGGTCGCCACCATTTTGCAAAATCAGCAGTGCCAAAATATCGGCAAAGTGATCGACGTTGCTGGTATTGCCGATCGCCAACCCCGCTCGTTGAATACCACTGCTGCGGCGCTCCGCTTTATCAGCCGGCACCGTCAGTTCATTGGCCAACTGTTTGAGTTCTGCCCAAGTGGCCGGCGGTTCTACCCCCGCCGTTTGCAAAATATCTTTGTTGTAATAGAGCACCAGGCCGTCATACATAATCGGCAAACCAACCAGTTTGCCATCCACTTGCAGTTGCACCGCAGCAATCGGGTAAAACGTACTTTGAAACTCATTGGCATTCATCACACTTGAAGGCAAAACCGCTAAATCAGCTTTGAGCATCGGCACCCATGAGGCGTGGTAACGGAAAATATCCGGACCGTTACCAGAGGCGATCGCGGTTTGCAGCCGCTCGCGATAGTCTTTATGCGATTGAACACGATAATCAATCTTCACTCCAGGATTAGCCGCTTCATAATCGGCAATCACCTCTTCCAATACAGAGGACGGTTCCCACAGTCCCCAATACGTCAGCACTTTTTGTTGAGCTGGGGTAGGAGTAGCACCCCCACCTTGTTGTACCGGCGTTCCCGAGCGACCAAAAATACGTGTCAATAAGAGAATAATCAAACCAAGACCTAAGATCGCACCCAAAATAATCGTAATCCACTTTTTGGGATTGGCTTGAATTTGGGCAAAAATCGGTTGCTTTACCCCTGGCTGAGTCGGAGTTTGAGGGATTCTCGGGGGTTTGGGTGGTTGACTACCAGCGGCCGCGGGCGGCGTGGCACTCGTCAGTGACGATTGAGCCGGTTTGGGGGCCAGAGCCGGATTAACACCCAAGGCTTTGTCGGTCGGTTTATCTTGAGGTGACATATTACCGGCTTGCGGCAAGGGAGCGGTTGGTTGTTTCACTTCGATCGGTTTGACTGGCGGTTTGGCAGTTGGCGATGG
>Ga0209323_10003695_pt1 | contig 10161 bp, 5 predicted proteins | sample Rifsed19ft2_FD_184014 | JGI IMG/M metagenome (GOLD analysis project Ga0209323, IMG submission 184014) | Soil microbial communities from Rifle, Colorado, USA - sediment 19ft 2 (version 2) | ecosystem: Environmental > Terrestrial > Deep subsurface > Rock core/Sediment | place: Rifle, Colorado...
TGGTTCGTTCAGGGATCGCACAGTGACATTAGATGTGAATAATAACTTTGTATGTGGTGATGTATATAGCTTCTCGGAATTCTCCGCTGCAGTAGAAGAGGCTACCCTTGTTACACTGACATCTTTTAAAGCAATTGGCATGGACAGCAGGGTATTGCTTACCTGGTCAACCGCGTCTGAGGTTGACAGTATGGGCTTCAATATATTGCGTGGGCCGGCTATTACCGGTCCATTTACACGCATCAATAGCTGGCTTGTAAGGTCAAAAGGGACACCCACAAAGGGTATGACATACAGCTTTGATGATGCAGGCGTTGAGAACGGTGTTACGTACTTCTATAAACTTGAGAATGTGGATGTGAATGGCAAGATAAGCGCGCATATGATTGCTTCGGCTACACCATCAGCCCCACCTGATGAAATGACTACAGAAGAGCCGGCAGCGCAGGAGCCTGTTGAGCCAACAGTTAAGCCACAGGTATCGGATACTGGCGAGGCACCGACAGGTGTAATGCCATCAATAGTTATCATTGAATCGCATCCGCAACCTGTTTCACCTGTTACGGATATTAATAAAGAGGAAGAAGTCGTCACTGAAGAAGTGGATAAAGATGTTACAAGTTCGCAATACGCCCCGCAGGAGAGGGCACATGTTTCTTCAAAAAGTGTTTTAAAGGAACCGGTGAAAGAAGAATTTCCTTCTCCATCTGATTTTTCCATAAAGATAGAAGACGACAAGGGTAATGAACTGAGCGTCAGGCAGGCCAGGGAAGGCGATAAAGTGAATGAGCCGTTTGAGGCAGCTCTTGATGATAGTGGAAAGGTTGTCCTTAAATGGTTATCAGCCGGAAAGATTAAAGGCTTTAATGTGCAGAGGTTGGATAATAAAGGTAAAAAGCCGGTAAAGGTAAATACTATCCCTATGCCATTCTTTGCCTCCCAGTCTGGTGATAAGGGTCTTCTTTACACATTCATGGATAACGGAGTAACAGAAAACACTGTTTATGAGTATAAGGTTGAGACAATATCACCCGACGGGTCAGTGACTGAATCTAAACCTGTTGAAATTTCTACTAAAACCCCCGCTCTCCAAAAACAATAAAATGACAGGCATGGAAAATGCAATTATCTTTCAGTAACTAATGAAAAAATATCTATTTCTATTCATCATTGTATCCTTCCTTGCAGGTTGCGGTTCTGGTGGTGGAGGAAGTGCGCCTGCCGGTGGCGATAACAATAGTGGAAACAACACCGGTAATACAGGCGGCAATAAGGTAAATCCGCAGTGCTCCAGAACAGGTAAGATTGCAAAAATAAAGGTCAGTAAAGACGGGATTTACAGGGTTGCATATTCAGATCTGTACAGTGATTGTCCTGCCATATCATTTGACTCTTCTACAATAAGCCTCACAAACGAGAGTGCAGATATCCCAATTGAGGTCGTTGACAGCAACAGTAACGGGATCTTCGATGTTGGAGATTTTATAGAGTTTTATGGCAAGGCAATAGGCCGCGACGACAGCCGGTTCAGGTTTACTGAGACCAATGTATATTGGCTCTCTGTTGGAGAGAAGGAAGGTAAGAGGATGGCATTATATACGGCAGGCAATACCCCGCCTCTCCCTGGTTCTTCCTCTTTTGAGAAGGTCTTACATATGGAAGAGGATAGATGGTATGAACAAAAGAACTATCCTGCGGTTACTTCACCTGATGAGGTAAAAGAACACTGGTTTTGGGGGGAGGTGTTCTACCCTAAAGATATGGTAGATCCTTCGTATCCATATCCATTTAAACGGGACTACGATTTCAGTACACTACATATTGACAGGTCTAAACCTGTTTCCATGAAAATTCGTCTCCAGTCTGTAAGTGGTTCTCCTCATACAAAGGTTTTTATTAATGGTCATGCTATAGCAGATCAAGTATTGGACGGTCAATGGCCGGATGATGTTTTGGTTACTTCAATTGATCCTTCATATTTTAATCCCAGCCTGAAAAATATACTTACTATTGAAAGTGTCGGTGGCGGGTTATTCTATTTAGATTGGTTTGAAGTCACTTTCTATCACACATATATGGTGGATGATAATTTTCTTGAATTTACAGGGACAGGTCAAATTGAGTTGTCCAATTTTTTTAGCCCCGGTGAGATATCTGTTTATGAAGTATCAGACCCTGCAGGCATCCGGAAGATCAATCCGACAATAACAACGGTAGCAGCCACAGGGGAACGTAAAGCAAAGATTTCAGGTAACCCAGATAACAGTGAGCGCTTCCTTGCCCAGACATCATCAAAAAAGAAGACCCCATCTGTTGAGATTTATGCACCGGCTAATCTCAAATCAAAACCATCAGGTTTTATAGCTGACTATGTAATAGTAACTCACGAGGACTTCTATGATGCCATCACACCCCTCGCAAATTACCGGGCTAATGAGGGTGGGGGTTACAGTGTGTTAACAGTAAAGACAAAGGACATTTATGATGAGTTTGGTTATGGCATTGAGACCCCGCAGGCGATCAGGGATTTTCTAAGCTATGCATATAATAACTGGGCGGCAAAATATGTATTACTTGTGGGTGATGCCACTTTTGACTACAAGGATATAAGTAATTATGGTGCTACACATGGTGTCAAGAGCTATGTCCCCACTTATTTATATAATTATCCGGTTCTTGGAGAAGTACCATCTGACAACTGGTTTGCAGATGTGGATGACGCTAATGGTGCACTCCCGGAGATGTTCATAGGTAGGATACCGGCTAAAACAGTTGCAGAGGTAGATGCAGTGATAGCAAAGATAAAACGCCATGAGTCGTCTATTACGCCATCAAATAAGGTATTGCTTATAGCGGACCACGATCCGGCATATACAGAACCGATTTTTGAGAATCTGTCAGAATCACTTGCAGAGGTAATACCCGACGCGCTGTTTGAGGAGATAAGGTTATATAAGAGGGACAATCCTGATGACTTGGGTGAGAAGATTATTAGTGAAATAAGTTCCGGCCAGTTATTAGTCAACTATACCGGACATGGGTCAGTAGGGAACTGGGCAAAGGAAGGTGTGTTTTCTTCTGAGGATGTGTCCTTGCTGACAAATCAGGATAACTATCCTTTTGTGGTGGCGATGAACTGTCTTAATGGTTATTTTGTTTTGGCTGATGATTATGTGGAATACCCTGACCCCAGTGACAGTTCTAAAACAACAAAAAGATATCCATCTCTTTCCGAGTCTCTTTTATTGGCTGATAATAAGGGCGCCCTGGCTGTCTGGTCTGCCAGTGCCATAGGCTATCCATCTGAACATGATCCGCTGGCTCAGGCCCTGTATAATCTTATATTCAATGAAAACATAACGGTTCTTGGCGATGCCGTAACTGAAGCAAAAGAGAGGGCGTATTTCAATAATAATATTCCGGATGATGTAGTACAAACCTTCATCTTCTTTGGAGATCCGGCTACCAGGCTAAAGTAACACAAAGGGGGCAAAGACTCAGACAATAGAATGCAAGGATTGGCTTTAGACAAGGCGGACGACGAAGAAAAAAACGCAAAAAAAAACCTCAGACCCTGCTGGACAAGCAGAAGTCTGAGGCTTGAGTTAAGGGCTAAGATCCTCTCGTTGGTAAGTATCAATTTACGTGAAATTGAAACACTCACAATATTTGCGAGTCCTACTCTCCCCAATAAAAATCGGGGTATTATCAAGAATCTTAGCCGGTTGTATTTCTAACTTTAATATAGCTCCCGCATCAGACGATGTCAAGGTAACTTGATATGTCCACGGGTGAATAGTTTTTTCTTGCTATATCCTGCTCAGATATGGTATAAAACTTGAGCATTTAATCAAAAAATTTTAACATAGGGGGGTATTAAATGGGAAGGGTAAATTTTCAATTTACGTCAGAATCCGTGACTGAGGGGCATCCCGATAAGATTGCAGATCAGATTTCAGATGCTGTATTAGATGCAATTATTGTAAAGGACCCGATGTGCAGGGTCGCCTGTGAGGCTGTTGTTACTACAGGGCTTGCTTTCGTGGCTGGTGAGGTTACCACCAATACATACGTGGAAATTCCTGACATTGTAAGAGAGACCATAAAAGAGGTTGGTTATACCAGGGCGAAATACGGATTTGACTATGAAACATGCGCTGTACTGACTGCAATTCATTCTCAGTCACCGGATATTTCAATGGGGGTTGATACAGGCGGCGCAGGTGACCAGGGGCTTATGTTCGGTTATGCCACTAATGAGACTGAAGAGTGTATGCCGACACCGATCATGCTTGCCCACAAACTGACACGCAGGCTTTCAGAGATCAGGAAAAAGGATATCCTTCCATACCTGAGGCCCGATGGAAAATCCCAGGTTACTGTAGAATATGTTAATGGGAAGCCGGAGAGGGTTTCAACGGTGGTTATATCAACACAGCATAGTCCTGACATTACACTCAAAGAGATACGGGAGGATATGATAGAGAAGGTTATCAAACACGTAATCCCTTCCAATCTTCTGGATGAGGAAAACGTTACATATCATGTAAATCCGACCGGAAGGTTTGTGACAGGCGGTCCTCAGGGAGATACAGGTCTTACCGGACGTAAAATCATAGTTGATACATACGGTGGTGTAGGAAGTCACGGAGGCGGCGCTTTTTCAGGTAAAGACCCGACAAAGGTTGACCGCTCTGCATCATATATGGCGAGATACATTGCCAAGAATATCGTTACAGCCGGAATTGCAGATAAATGTGAGGTACAGCTTGCGTATGCAATCGGCGTTTCAGATCCTGTTTCCATATTAGTTGACTCATTTGGGACCCGCAAGATTTCTCAGGAAAAGATTGTGAAGCTTGTAAGAGAAATCTTCCCGCTTACTCCCAAGGGCATAATTGAACACCTGAATTTAAGACGACCGATTTTTAAGAAGACTGCAGCTTATGGACATTTTGGAAGGACAGAGCCTGAGTTTACCTGGGAGAAGACCGACATGGCAGAGACTCTCAGAAAGGCCGCCGGATTATAACATTCCCGGGGGATTTGAAACGAATTTTATCTTGAAAGGAGATTAAATGGATTTTGATATAAAAGATATCGGGTTGGCTGATAAGGGGAGGCTACGCATAGAATGGGCTGAACAGAATATGCCTGTTCTAAGGCTGATCAGGGAGAGGTTCAGAAAAGAAAAACCATTGAAAGGTATCAGGCTTACAGCATGTCTGCATGTGACAACTGAGACAGCCTGCCTTGCGCAGGCGCTGAAGGAGGGTGGGGCAGATACAGTTCTTTGTGCATCTAATCCGTTGAGTACTCAGGATGATGTTGCCGCTTCACTGGTCAAACATTCAGGAATTCCGGTGTTTGCAATCAAAGGTGAGGATAATGAGACCTATTATAAACACTTGAATTCTGCATTGGACCTCAATCCCAATATTACAATGGATGATGGAGCGGATGTCGTTTCATTATTGCACTCAAAGAGGACTGACTTACTGCCGGCTGTGATTGGTGGTACGGAAGAGACAACTACAGGAGTAATACGGTTAAAGAGCATGGCTAATGAAGGAGTCCTTCAGTATCCTATTATCGCAGTCAATGATGCACTGACAAAGCATTTATTTGATAACAGATATGGGACAGGTCAGAGCACCATTGACGGGATCCTCAGGGCAACTAACCGGCTAATAGCAGGTACTGTATTCGTTGTGGCGGGTTATGGGTGGTGCGGTAAGGGAGTCGCCATGCGGGCAAAGGGCCTGGGTGGAGATGTTGTTATTGCAGAAATTGACCCGCTGAAGGCGCTTGAGGCTGTCATGGATGGTTTCAGGGTTATGCCTATGTCAGCGGCGTCCAAAATCGGCGACTTCTTTGTGACGGTGACCGGTGATATAAATGTATTGAGAGAAGAGCACTTTAAGTCAATGAAAGATGGCGCAATCGTTTGTAACTCCGGCCATTTTAATGTCGAGATAGATATCCCTGCCTTAAGGAAGCTAAGTAAAAAGAGAAGGGTTATAAGGGAATTTGTTGAAGAGTATACCATGAAAGACGGCAGGCGGATCAATCTCCTTGGAGAAGGCAGGCTGATTAACCTGGCATCTGCAGAAGGACACCCTTCGAGTGTTATGGATATGAGTTTTGCAAACCAGGCGCTTGCTGCAGAGTATATGGTAAAGAAGGGGAGTAAACTTAAAAAAGATGTGTATCCTGTCCCGGCAAATATTGACAGGGAGATAGCAAGACTGAAACTGAATGCCCTGGGGATAAAGATAGACAAGCTTACTAAAGAACAGCAGACTTATCTTGCCTCATGGGAGATGGGGACCTAAGCAAAGCAATGTAAGGAAAAAGGGGACAGGAGCCTTTTTCTACCCGGCTCAATCCTTTCCCTCGCTTTTCAGTACAGAGATGAGCGCATCCAGTACAGGTATTACAGTATTTTTAATCTCATTATCCGATGATGATGAGATCAACTGGACAACTCCGGTGAGATCTTTTGAAACCCGTGTCAGTTTTTCCCTTAGCCTTGAGTTAGTCTCATTCAGCGCCTCAAGCAGTTTCTGATTCTCAAGTCGTAAACGTTTTCTTTCAAGGGCCTTCTTTGTGACAAAGCTCAATTGTTTAATATTGTGCAGGGGCTTCTGTAAATAATCAAACGCCCCGCCGTCACGTAATGCCTCAACAACACTGTCCATGGTCCCATGTCCGGTAAGGATAACCACCTCAATGTTCGGGTCATTTTCCTTTGCCCTTCGTAGTACTTCCATCCCATCGAATTTTGGCATTTTTAAGTCAGTAATGACAAGGTCAAACGTGAGTTTGTCAAGGAGGGATATGGCCTGTTCTCCGTCATAAGCAGTTAATACTTCATATCCTCTGTTGCTGAGGTGTCTTTCAATTAAATCAAGTATGTCTTCATCATCATCAACCACCAATATGGTCTCTGCTCCCATAGTACCTCCCCATGATTAACTTAGCATATTTATGTTTCAATCACAATAAAGCTATACAGATAACAAAGCATATAGTAAGGATTAATTATCTATTGCTGTATCCCTGTTTTCACGGTTATTTTTTTTCTTTCTGGGTGACCTTCGCCTTTCTGCAGGGAAGAATAGCCTGAACGTTGTCCCTGCTCCTTCATTACTCTCAGCAGTGATACTACCCCCATGGTCCTCCAGTATTGAGTAGCTTATTGAAAGACCAAGTCCGGTACCCTTCCCAACTTCTTTTGTGGTAAAAAAGGGGTCAAACACCTTATCTATAATATCATTTGCTATACCGGCGCCGGTGTCACTGAATAATACCAGCGCCCCCGTGACCTTTCTGTTTTCATTTGACGTTTTGTCTAATACTGGCTGAGTTTTGACGGTTAATTTGCCATGGCCCATATCCTCCATTGCATCTTTTGAATTAGTCATAAGATTAAGAAATACCTGCTCAAGCTTGTTCGGGTCACCCCATATCCTGGGGATTGAATCATCAAGTTCTTTGATTATTTCAATGTTGTTATTCTTCAGTTGCTGGCTGATAAGAGTAAAGGAATCATTTATTGTATTATTCAGATTTACCGGTTCAAAGGCGCCCGAGGACTGTCTTGCAAATGCCCTGAGGTGATCAATAATCCTCATCATACGGCCTGTCTGCTTTTCAATAAGCTTCAGGTCCTTTGTAATTTTTTCAGGCACTGAGACTTCATCCAGTAATTCCTGTGCATGTCCCCTGATAACCATAAGCGGCTGATTAAGCTCATGAGCAACACCGGCGGCAAGTTCTCCCACAGCAGCAAGCTTTGCAGACTGTGTAAGTTGCGCGCTGGCTGATTTAAGGTCCTGATAGGTTTTCTGCAGGTACTCTGCCATCTTATTAAATGACCGTGCAAGCTCTCCCAATTCGTCATTCAGATTAGTCTTAATCCTGTAAGTGAAATCCCCGCTTGCAATAATTTGTGTCCCTGTAACCACATCTTTTACAGGATCAGAGAATTTCTTTCCCATGTAGAAGGTAAATATTATTATCAGAACAAATGTTACGAGAAATATAAGCAAAAACTGATCCAGAGGCAGGATATCCTGGAAACTTTCACGGTATGGGGTCAGAACCAATATGCTCCACACACTTGAGGGAATGGGTTGATACGAAACTAAATAATCACGTCCCTTTGTCGTTGTAAATCTCTCAGCGCCGCTATCCCCCCTTAAGATATTTCCCAGGATCCTGTGAAATAATGGGGACTGGTCAAGATATGAAATGTTTGGAAGCCCTGCAGTTTCTCCTATTGCTATGATTGTCTGTGCAAGGATCTTACCGCTCCTTCCGAGCAGGAATGCGTGGTTGCCGGATGATAAATTCCACTTAAGTTTCTCACTGAAGTATTCCAGGTTCAGATCAAAATACAGTAGACCCATTATCATCCCCTTGTCATGAACAGGTGCAACAAAAGGAATAACCCAGCGGTTTGTTTCCCTGTTCAGGTAAGGCTCCCCCTGGTACACACCTCCCGGAGGCTGGGAGAGTCCGGGGACATAAAAGGGTGCGTTTATTATAGACGACAGTTTTTCATGTGAAGCTATCTGTTTTACTACTACCTTTGTGATCTCATTGCCGGCTACGTCAGTGAATGCAGTGACACTGATTGCCTCAGGAAAGAGCAGTTGTAATTGACGAAGTGTTTTTACCTGCTCATATTCCCTGTCAGCCCGTCGTTTACGCTCCGTGAAATAGCGGAAGAAAGCAGGACTTTCTGCAGCAAGCAGGAGGTTTGTCTGTGCCTTCAGAAATATGGATTCAATGGCAAAAGATACATGTGATAACTCCTGCAATAATCTATGCTCTTTTTCCGAGATTCTCTCATTCTTGGATGTGGTAAGATATATGGTTGTGCCAATCAGCAGGGGAAGAAGGCCGATGATAAGTAATATGATTACAAATTTGGTCCTGATATGCTTAAACATCGTTGAAATTTTAACACAATTGAATACTCAATGGTAGGGGGGCTGTCGCTGTGCCTGATACGGTGCGGGAATGGCTGGAATTACGTTATCGCGGCTTTGATAAGCATGATGCATGTTATCAGGATGGCTCCGTAGGCAAACATGTCTCCATGTTTAGTATAAAAGGTTTTTGTATCAGACGGAAAGATATTCCTGATAAGCAGGGACTCTTCAAAAATGGGGCTTGCCTGCAGTATCTCTCCTTTTGGGCTTATAAAGCCTGAGATGCCTGTATTAGCAGATCTTGCGAAATAGATCCTGTTTTCAACTGACCTGAAGACAGCCATTGTAAAGTGCTGATAAGGTGCAGATGTCTTCCCGAACCATGCATCATTTGTAATGGTTGCCATAAACTCGGCGCCATTCAAGACAAATTTTCTAACGAGTCCCGGAAAGATTACTTCATAACATATAACAACACCGAATTTACCCTGCGGTAGTTCCATAACAACATAATCCCTGCCTGGAGTGAAATCCCCTGTTCCTGCTGTAATCTTTTCAATGAAAAATAATATCTTTGACAATGGAACATACTCCCCGAAAGGGACGAGATGTATTTTATCATATCTTGCGAGGGTCTCCCTGTCGGGTGAAATGAGATACGCGCTGTTTAACATGTTTTGTACGTTATTATCAGTGATCTCATATGCAGGATTTCCAAAGAGGAGATATGTGTGTCCTGCAGATGCAATATCCAGTATCTCATCCCGGTACCGGGAGTCTTCCTGAAAAAAGAACGGGGCGGCTGTCTCAGGCCAGATTACGAGATCAGGATTATGTCCGGCTGCCTCATTTGTCAACCGCTTGTAGATATCAACAGTTCTGCGTTTAAAGCTACTGTCCCACTTCAGATTCTGAGGTATATTCCCCTGTGCGACCGCTATCTTAACCCCCCTGTCAGTAGAATTATAATCTCTGCTGAGCCTGTAGTATCCGTAGCACAGAGACAGTACAAATAGAAATACCACTGAGGATATGGAAATGATCCTTATGTGGTTACGTAAGACACTTTCTTTACGCAGCAGAAGGAGCCCAAAAAGCGCTGCATTCACCGCAACAATCAGAAAAGATACACCATAGACTCCGGTAATATCTGATATCTGGATGATGTGAAGAAATTTGTATTGTGAATATCCGAGGGAGGCCCATGGGAAACCTGAGA
>Ga0209323_10003696_pt1 | contig 10159 bp, 8 predicted proteins | sample Rifsed19ft2_FD_184014 | JGI IMG/M metagenome (GOLD analysis project Ga0209323, IMG submission 184014) | Soil microbial communities from Rifle, Colorado, USA - sediment 19ft 2 (version 2) | ecosystem: Environmental > Terrestrial > Deep subsurface > Rock core/Sediment | place: Rifle, Colorado...
CCCGCCGAGTTCATCGGCGGGGCGGGCGCACGCTGGCAACGGCCCAAGTTTCTGGGTAGCGCAGCGAAGGGTCTCACTGAGATGCTTCGCTGCGCTCAGCATGACAAACTGCGGAGTTATTCTTTTACAAGCCCTCTGCGGCGCGCTGGATGGCGCGGCGGATGCGATTGTACGCGCCACACCGACACAGGACGCCTGACATGACCCGGCCAATGTCCTCGTCGGTCGGACGGGGCGTCTCGTTCAAGAGGGCCAACGCGGTCATGATCTGACCGGCCTGGCAGTACCCGCACTCCGACACGCCCACGTCGATCCAGGCGCGCTGCAGGGGATGGCCGCCATCCCCGGGCAGGCCCTCGATGGTCAGCACCTGGCCCCCGGCGGCGGTGGCTATGGGAGTCAGGCACGACCGGGTCGCCACCCCATCCAGCAGGACGGTGCAGCTCCCACAGACGCCCTCGCCGCATCCGTACTTCGTGCCGGTGAGGCCGAGGGAATCGCGCAGCACCCACAGCAGGGGGGTATCCTGTGGAACATCTACGGTGTGCAGTTCACCGTTGACGGTGAGGGTGAAAGTAGCCATGCGGTCTCCTTTCTGGGGTGAGTGGCGTTGGGCCAAGAAAGACTCTTCATTGGTCGCATTGGACGAGCAGCAACTGAAGCCCTAAGTCTCGGATGCGGGCCAGCAGACCATGCAAGGCCGCCTGGTCGGCGACAGTGCCCGACAGGGTCGTGAGGGTCAATCCCTCACTGGTCTTTTCTGCCGTGATGGTCAGGCCGTCGAAGTAGTCGGACCAACTCGCGTCGAGTCGGCCCCACACTTTGATGTGATACGTCGCCGGCTGGTCGAGACTGAGTGGTTGACGGGAGTCATCTCTTATCATTCACGCTCTAACATAGTGGGAAAGTAACACGATCGCATCGCCTGCCGGTGGTATTTTGGTGGTATTTGTGCGGACGCAGGGTTCCGGGCACGCAAAAAGCGCAGGCCCCGGCCTGCGCTCATAAAGTACATTTCATTTGCGTGTTGTCTCTACAAGATGCCCAGGGTCCGCGCCCGCGCCACGGCCTGGGTGCGATTGTGCACTCGCAGTTTGCCGTAGATGCTTCGGGTGTGCGCCTTGACCGTGTCCAGTGAGATGACCAACCGCTGTGCAATTTCGCTGTTGGTCAGGCCTTCGGCGAGGAGTTGCAGAAGTTGACGTTCGCGTGTGGTCAAGGGTTCGATGCGTGTCGCGTCGGGCGGTGCGCTCGACGGACTCGCCGACGCGAGAGCCGAATCGGCGAAAGCGGCGAGCAGCCTGCCGACATATTCCGGCGAGATGCCGCGTTCGGCTGCTTGATAAAGCAGGTGGGCCATCGGCGTACCTTCGTCCACAAACATGAGAACAAAGCCCGCCGGCTCGGCCAGGATGAGCGTCTGCTCCAGAACAGCGAGCGCCTGGTTGGCATCGCCCTGAGCTTGGAGCGCCATCGCTTTCAGGAGCAAGGTCTCAAGCATCCGCCCAATGTTCCTGTCCTCTTCCGCAGCCTGGATCTGTTTGTCCAGGAACTGGAGAAGGGGCTGCAAGCCGGGCCGTCGTTGCAGCCGGTGTTGTGCAATGAGCAGGCGGGCCAGGGTGAGTTGCTCCAAGCCACCTTGCCCCGCGCAGTTCAGTTCGATTTGATGCTCCTCCGCCCACCGAGCCACGGCAGCCAGGTAACGATGATCACGTTCGGCCTGCGCCAGCCAGACCTGTGCTCGAAGTGCGGCAGCCCAGGAATCTCCCTGTGGCCCCAGGCGTTTCACTTGATCGGCCAGGTCCAGTGCGCTCGCCATGTCCCCTTGATGTCGTTTGAGGCGAATCAGCGACCTGTACCCCATCCTTTGAATGTACGGGTCGACAGCCCGCATCAGCGCCGCTAACTCGATTCCCTGGGTCAGGGCGCGTTCAGCCTCTTCCCGGTGGCCCTGCTCCGTCAGGATGGTACCCAGAATGATGTAAATAGGCGCTGCGGCGGGCAGGAGCTGCCCCTGCTCCTCAAAAGGCTCGGCGATAGACCGCACAGCCTCTCGACAGATCGCGACCGCTTGCTCGAACTGCCCGTGCAGGCAGGTGATGTGTACCTGCGCCGCGACTGCATCGAAAGCCGCGTGAAAGGCCTTACCGGCCGCTCCGGTCTTCCTGGCATTGGCGTAGGCCTGAAGTGCGGACTGTTCATCCCCGATCGCCCAGTGAGCAGTTCCTACGGCCAAAAAGAGGGCGGCGCGGGGACCCGAGACGTGTTCGGGGATGCGATCCAGCGCCTGTTGTGCCGATTCGATGACGGCCTCGGGATGGTTGTCATACTCCAAGAATAGATGTGCGCGAATCGCAGCTACGTCACCGAAGAAATGGTCGGCGAATAGTTCGTCTACGTGATTCAATCGGATTGCCCGGGCTCTCTCCGCGTCTTGGATCCAGCGTTCCACAGCTTTCTTGGATGATTCCGAATGAGTCATCAGTGCAAACCAGGCGCGCCTGATGCAAAGGAAAGGCCTGGAACGCACTGCTTCCTCGGGCAGCGCCTCCAGCCAGTTGTGGACGAGGGCCGTTTGACCCTGATCCCATGTGTAGCCTGCATACCGCTCAACGAGATTGGCGGCGTACTCCATATCAGAAGATGCCAGCGTGTGAGACACGGCCTCGGCGATGAACCCGTTGCACTCGAACCACCGGCTGGCTCTCAGGTGCAACCGGCTGATCTCCTCCGCTGCCGCAGATTGTTGGAGATGTCGGCGCAGCAGCTCCGCGAAAAGATGATGATAGCGATACCAGTTCCGCTGGTTATCCAGCGGAACCACAAACAGATTGGCCCGATCGAGATACTCCAGGATGTCCTGGGAAGCCCCTGCCGGTGTGCCGGTCGATGGGCCGGCCGCGGATGGCTCCACACCCACCACCGCGTCACACAGCGAGTCACACAACCGCTCCAGGATGGACGTTCGCCGTAAGAAGGTCTGGATATGAGGGGGCTGGCGCTGAAGCACCTCCGCCACCAGATAATCGCCGAGGTACCGATCGTCGCCCGCGAAGGTCGCCACAAACTCATGCTTGTCGCTGGCCCCGCGTGGAGCGGCAGACGGGGGCAGGGATTGCATCGCCAGCGCCGCCAGGTGCAGCCCGACGATCCAGCCTTCGGTGCGCTGGGTGAGCGAAATGACGTCTTCATCTGATAGGCCCAGTTTTCGGACGGCATTCAGGTAGGTGGCGACCTCGTCGGGCGTGAAGCGCAAGTCGGCGGTGCGCACCTCGACCAGGTCCTGGTGGCTGCGTCGGCGGGACAGAGACAGGGAGGGGTCGGCCCGCGTGGCGATGATCAGGTGTAGGGGCGGGGGCAGATGGTCGAGCAAGAAGTTCAGGCTGCGGTGGACGGCTTCGGCCTGGATGAGGTGATAGTCATCCAGCACCAGGCTGAGCGGCGCGGCGGCGTTGGTCAGCTCGTGGAGCAGCGCCCGCAGCGAAGACTCGATGATGGGCCGTGGGTCTTCGATGAACTCGCCCGCCTGGAGGGCGGCTTGCGCCATGCGCCCCAGCGCTGCCCGCCGGGTCTGGAGCGCCGCGATGAAGTACTGCCAAAAGCGCAGGGGGTCGTTATCGGCTTGATCCAGCGACAGCCAGGCGATCGAGGGAGTTGGGGTGTGCTCGGCCAGGGCATGTGCCCACTGACTCAGCGCGGTGGTCTTGCCGAAGCCCGCCGGGGCGGACACCAGCGTGAGCGGGTGGCGCAGTCCGTCGTTGAGGCGCTGGATCAGACGCGGGCGGGGGACGAGGTCGGGCCGAGCGGGCGGGATGTACAGTTTGGTTGCCAGGATGGGTTCCGTCACGGAGTCGTCATCCGCTTGGGTGGTTCACGGCGTCTGGTTGGTGATCAGGCTGGAGGCGCGCGGCGCATCTAGGCGATCAAAGGATACACCCAGTGTTCGGTTGCTGCCAAGCGGGGGAAGGGCAAGGGAAGCGAAGCCGTCTTGCGGTATCAGCGTCCAGGCGACGCGGCCGCCCGGATGCGAGCTTCCAGTTCGGCCTGCGCCTCAGGATTCTCGGGCAGTGGCCCGGCCGAGCGGGCTGCCGGGACAATGAAAGTCTCGGCGAGGTAGCGTGACGTCGCGTCGGGGAAATCGCCCGTGATGACGACCACCAGCTCCAGGTCTGGCACAACGGCGATACGCTGACCGCCGTACCCGAGTGCGGCGTAGCCGCCGTTGGCGAGTCGCCACCACTGGTAGCCATAGTGGGGGAGGGAGACAGACGCCTCAACCCAGTCTGCTGGAACGACCTGCTTCCCCTCCCAAACGCCGCCCTCCAGGTAAAGGTAACCGAACTTGGCCATGTCGCGCGGCACGATCGCCAGGCCGCCGCCGCCGAAAGCGACACCCTCTGGGCCGGACACCCAGTACCAGTGCGTGCCGGGAATGTCGAGCGGCCCGAAGAGATGGGTCTGGGCAAAAGCCTGCGTAGTCATTCCCGTCGCTTGTTCAAGAATTGCGGCCAGGAGTTGCGAATCGCCGGTGCTGTAGTTAAACAGGGTGCCCGGCTGCGCTGCCATCGGCCGATCGAGTACGAACTGCACATAGTCCTGGCTCTCGAACATCTGCCGCAAGATGTTGTCGGTAGACCTGTAAGAGACCGACGATTCCGGCCAATCCAACCCGGATCTCATCGTCAAGAGATGCTCCACTGTGATCTCACGTTTGCGCGGGTCGTCGTTCGCAATCGTGCGGCCAGGGAAGAAGTCAAGGGCTTTGTCGTCCAGGTCGAGATACTCATCCGCAATGGCGCTGCCGATCAACGCGGAAAGGAAGCTCTTGGAGCATGAGAGCACGGGATGCACCCTGTTCGAGTGGTAGGGATAGAAGTACGCCTCCAGCACCAGGTAGCCGTTGCGTATGATGAGCACGCTGTGGACGTTGGCTCGCTGCCGCTCGATGTAATCGAACATCCCGGCCAACACCGTCGAGTCCATCCCCTGCTCTTCGGGGGTAGAGGCTCGCGTGTCCCAAAAGGGAATTGGCGTGGATGTAGGCGTGGGCGTCAGCGTCGGTGTAGGCGTGGGTGTCAGCGTCGGCGTAGGTGTGGGCGTCAATGTCGGTGTAGGCGTGGGCGCTGACGTGGGTGTGTGTGTTGGCGTCGTTCGTGCACAACCCGAGGCAAGCGCGATAACCAGTCCTAGAAACAAGAGCCGCCTAAGATAGCCCATACTTGCAGCCTAGAAAGTCAACCGCTCGACACAAAACTGAGGAAGCTCGGCTAACTGTTTTCCTCACTTGAACTCGTCAAGCACTTGACTGTCGACCCAATATATATCACCGTTGCTAAAGTAGAACAGGTATTTCCCATCGGGGGACAGGCGCGGAGCGTATTCAGGGCCGGTCGTGTTGATCGGTTCTCCCAGGTTCTGCGGCTCCTGCCACAAGCCCTCCTCGTTCCGAGCGCTGATGAACAGATCGTCACCGCCAAACGTCCCGGGACGCGTAGAAGCGAAGATGAAATACTGCATGTCGTTCGTAAGGCTCGGGCCTTCGTCGATGTACGTCGTGTTGATCGGTTCAGGGAGTTTATCGACTTGCCCCTGCAGATCTTCCTGGCCTTCCGTTCGGCGAGCGCCCAGAAGCGATGAACGGTCTGGGCGAACTCGGTCTCCGTCGGCGGCCTGGGGGACGGCGGTTGACCCAGCGCGCGCCGCGTCCGCTCGCCCAGGTTGTCCTTATCCAGGAGCACCCGAACCCCACGCCCCAACACCTGGGCGGCGAGCGAAGCCCCGTGCTCCATCTGGCCGGCCACGCTCTTGGGAAGCAGGCGCATCAGCCACGGCAGCCTGCGCCGCAGCAACAACGCATTCACCCTCACACTCATATTCCGGTAGGAACTGAACACAAAATCCACGTCGAGCCCGTCCTCGAAAGTCGTGAGCCACTCTGGATCACCCCCCACCGTATAATTGCGCGTGCTCACCCAGACATTGCCGATACTCGCCATCCAATCCGTCTGTTGCAGATAGCGCCGCGGAGCAGTCGTGAAAACCATGATGTCCAGGTCCGCCCATTCGTCGGCCGGATGGTCCTCTGCCCGCGCCCGCGAACCGACGACGATCGCCGCGCGGATATCCGGCTGGATTCGCGCCCAGGCGACGAACCTTTCGATGATGTGCTCGTAGGCCAATGCAGTGCGATCCACTCTGATGCCTCCCGGATTATGGTCTCACGACACGCTGCCCGTTTGCACGGCCTCTGGGCTATCTCGGTGGGAATATCATCCCAGGTTCACCTCCACCAAGTCTGTTCCTAATCCTGAAGCGAGCCGTGCGTTCTCTGAGAAGTACCCAATACGAGTGTTTGCTCCAAAACGTCTACCCCGTTTTCGTCAAAGGTTAGGCTCAGTCTTAATATGTCGTGCTCGCCCACAATCTGCTGATTAACGACAAACGTGTTATCGTTCGGCCAGGATCCCTTAAGCGCTATCGAGCCACTCCAATCCAGGCCGGTTTCACGGATGATGCGATCTATATCTGCTGCGCGACTGGCGACGTTGAGCAAAATGAGAAATAGGGGCTGGTCTACGTGGGTGACACGATAAACACTATCCAACCCTACCGGCAATTTCAGGGAATCCTCTCCGAAAAACAGGCTCATCAGCGCCTCTCGTTCTTGAAACGCCAGCGAAAAAGACCGCCAGCCCAGGGTGTCGTCTTCTAATATGTATCTTTTTTCTGACACGCTTTGGGCCATCTCCGGCAAAGGGGGCACGGGTTCGGCTTCGGGATTGGCAAGCGCTTGAATCCGCGCCTCGAGCAAGGCCACCTCTTCGGGGTTTTCAGGCCGCGGGGCGGACAAAACGACCGCGGGTACGATGAAGTAGTTCAGGAGTGAGTCCAGTACAGCCTCGTCGCCAGGATGCAGCCCAGCGGTAAAGACAACCACCATATCTTGCTCGGGCAGGACAATGATACGTTGCCCGGCAAAACCCATTGCCTTGTAGATGCCAGAACCCTCGACCCACCACTGATACCCATACCCCTCCCCATCGGGAAACGAAAAGTGCTGGCGCGTTGACGCCTCTATCCACGCAGAGGAGATCAGCTGTTGACCAGCCCACAAGCCTTTATTCAAGTAGAGATAGCCGATTTTCGCCATGTCACGGGGATTCATCCAAATTCTGCCATACCCGATGGGTACTCCTTGCGGATTGGATAACCACGTCTCATCGGAGATACCCAGAGGGCCAAAGAGATATTTCTCCGCAAACGCCAGGGTGCTCATGCCGGTTGCTTCCTGGATGATCGCCGAGAGGAGAAATGAAGCCCCATTGCAGTATTCGAACTGTGTCCCTGGCTGCTCCACCATTGGCAAATCGAGCATGTGTTGAATCCAATCCGGGCTTAGTTGCATCTGCGTTGTACTAAGCCACTTGTTTTCATACGAATCCTGCCATTCCCAGCCAGTCGCCATCGTCAAAAGGTGTTCCAGGGTCATGGCCCTCTTTCTTGAATCGAGGGTAGCAACGGTTCGCTCTGGGAAAAACCCCAGCACGGGTTGGTTCACGCTCTCGACGTACCCTTTATCTATGGCGATGCCGACCAGCGCAGAGACGATGCTCTTGGTTGCAGAGTGCAGGACGTGTTTTGAGTTCTGACTAAAGGGATGGATGTAGGCATCTGCCACCACGCAGCCATTGCGGACGATCAATAGGCTGTGGAGGTTGATGTCCTGGTCCTGGATATACTGAATCATCCGCGTCAACTGCTCAGAGTCCATACCCTGTTCCTCTGGCGTTGAGGTTCTCCAGCCGCCGGTGGGCCAGTACTCGGAGGCCAGTAATAGCGTGGGCGTGGCGGTCGGCGCGGTAGTTCGTGCAGGCATGTCGGTCGAGGCCGAAGTGGAGGTCTCCTGTTGAGCCGGCCCGCATCCGGCCAACAGACCTACGGCGCCGATGGCTGCTCCCTTGACGAAATCCCGCCTGGAAATCCTGTGGCTTTCATTAGGAGTGTTTTCTGTCATCGCTATCCAGTTCCTGTTTTTGTGGTGCTGCCACCAGTCACTTCCTCATCCCAGGTTCATCGCCACCATGTTGTCCGGGTCGTTGGTACCCACGCCCACTCGGCTGCGACACTGGTCAGCCTCTCTTTCAAGGCTCGATGAATGCTCAAACGAGGACACACTTTTCGAGTACCTCGATTTCTTGTCCGTCTGAATCCACGCTTACCCGTACACCAATTGGCAAAATGGTGTTTGGGCGACGATGTCCAAATTCGTTGATCTTCAAAATCGGAAAGTTGTATTCTGAGGCCAACCGCAACAGAATGACCTCCATCTGAATTGGCGCATCTTCCTTGTCCTGTAAGCCGGCAATGTAACCTACGACTACCCCTTTGACCTGCTCAAAGACCCCGATTTGCTTGAGTTGGGTGATCAGGTGATCCAGTGATTTGGGAAGTTGATCCACGGCCTCCAAGATCAGGATTGAGTCAGAGAAATCAGGCCAGTATGGCGTACCGGCCAACTTTAACAAGCAGTTCAGATTGCCACCCAGTAGTTTCCCCTCCGCCTGTCCGCCACGGACCGTTTTCCAGGTTGAGTTCTTGCGGAGCAGGCCAGTCTCGCCATTGACCAGACGGGCGATAAATTCCTGTGTCTCGTAGGGGGTAGAGGTATCCCAACTGTGCACGTCTGTCCCATGGAATGTCACCAGGCCGGTCTTGGCATATATGGCGTGCAGGAGGGGAGTAATGTCACTCATACCCATAAAGATTTTGGGGGTTGCCGCTATGACCTCCCAGTCGAGATAGGGTAAGCAGGAGGCGCCGGTATATCCGCCTGCCGAGGCCATGATCGCCTTGATGGACTCGTCGGCGAACATGGTATTGATGTCTTCCGCCTTCTCTTGCGGAGAGGCGGCATATCCCCAGGTGGTTGAATAGACGTACTTCCCCGCAACGATGGTAAAGCCCAGCGATTCCAAGAGTGGGATAACCTTTTGAACCGCTTCGCGGTTAGGCGGGCATGATGGGGAAACCATGCCGATTCTGTCTCCCTTGTTCAGTTTTCTTGGTATCATTTGTGACCTCCCGAATGAACTGATAATGGGGTGCGGCCCGGCCAGCTCCCGTTTTTTCTCGCTACAACTCTCTCTGAAGTGCTTTTCGGATCAGCATCACACGTTCGTCGTATTCTGCTGGAGTCAGGTGGATTGGATTCTTATCCGGGTGAATCGGCGCGCCAGGAGCGGAATCACCGTAGAAGCGTGGCTTGATGTGGCAGTGTAGGTGTGGCACGACATTGCCTTGTATCTCAAGGTTCATCTTGGCGGGGTTGAATACCCTCTCAATAGCCTGGGCCACGCGCATCAGGTCGTTGAAGTAAAGCAACTGTTCCTCCTGGCTGAGATGATATAGTTCTCGAACGTGCTTCTTGCAGACCAGAACGCAATATCCAGGAACAGATTGGTTTGCTGCAAGACGCAAGCGGCTGAGACTGAGGTCAGCGATGGTATAGCCGTGGGCGTTTACATACTCGTTCAAGGTTAACTCAGAACACAGCGGGCAGGTTTCCCCACGCACCAACGCTTCCCACCGTTCTCGCGGCATCCACTCTTTTGGTGTTCCTGGCAAAGGCTCTGAAAGCCTCACTCAGCCTGTTCTCCTCAATCCTGGGGTGTGCCGTGTAGGGTGAATAAGGTTTCCCATTCGTTGGCCAGACTCATGGTTACATCACTGCCATGCTCATCAAAGTCTATACTCAACAAGTAGGCATCTAACCTGGCAAGAGCCACCATATCCACAACAAAGATACCATCGGATTGCCATTCTCCTCGCGCTCCTACCTCCGTGTCTATTCCTGGAATAGACAGCCATTCGTCAAATCCTTCCACTCGACTCACACGGTGGACGTCATCCACTCCTATGGGCAACGTCTCCGAACCATCCTCAAAAGATAGCACCAATAGCGCTTCCCGATCTTGAAATTCGAGCCTGAATGACCGCCATCCATCGGGGTTATCCTCGAACACGTACGTCCTGCCTGAAATGCTCTGCGTCAACCCCGGCAGAGGCGGTACTGGCTTCGGTTCAGGATGCGCCGCGGCATCGCTTAGAGATTGTAACGTCGCTACCGCTTCAGGGTCCTCTGGCAGTGGGGAGGATGACA
>Ga0209323_10003700_pt1 | contig 10154 bp, 30 predicted proteins | sample Rifsed19ft2_FD_184014 | JGI IMG/M metagenome (GOLD analysis project Ga0209323, IMG submission 184014) | Soil microbial communities from Rifle, Colorado, USA - sediment 19ft 2 (version 2) | ecosystem: Environmental > Terrestrial > Deep subsurface > Rock core/Sediment | place: Rifle, Colorado...
GAGTGCTCCAGTACCCGGCGAGCATTAGGCCCCGTCTGTCGTGATTGCGGTTCTGTTGCCGGCGCTGTCCACCGTGGCCGTAATGCGGGCCTTGCTGTCCGCAGCGTCGCGGAAGGTTATCGTCTCTCCGCCTCCGCCCGTAGATTTCCCCGCCAGGGCGGCCAGCATGATGTTCACGGCCTGCTTCAGCGTGACGGTGCTGTCCATCGTTTCCGCAGAGTAGGCCAGGTCATCCACCTGTCTGGCGGAGGTTTGGATCCCAATGAACAGGTCGTCCCACTCCGAAGTTGCGGTCTGGTCGATAAAGACCACAACGATGTTGTCGCCGTTCATCTCGTCAGATGAGAGCTGCACCCTGACAGGGACCGTTGCCCCATCTGGCTGAACATCCGGCAGAGTGGCCAAGTTGTTCAGTGTCCCGCCGTCTATCGAGACTTTGACATCTCCGGCAGCAAGCGTCGGGTTGGTCTGGAAGTCTGGCCGATTGGCGCTACTAACCAATCCGACGTAGAAGATGTAGGCGGCGTTCTTCTTAGGAGTTACGTAAGATGTCATGCTTTCTCTCCACTACGAACAGGCAGATCATGGTGCCCATGATATAACCCAGGGTAAACACGGCGAAGTAGAGCATCTAGGCCACTCCGGCCCTGAAGTCATCCCATAGTTCTCCGGCGTCATATCCCTCGCGGACACCAACGACGGTGGCAGTGTTGAAGGTTGCGTTTGTGATCTGGATTTTCTGGACATCGTTCTGAAGGACTGTTAGGACATCTCCCGAGCAGGACAATCGTAGTCGATCTCCGTCGTTCCATGTGGCAGCAATGGACCCCATGTTGGTGAACCCCGCATTATTGATATACAGGTCGATGGCGCCGGTGACGCCATTCATAAGGGCCACCCAGAAGTGCGTGGAGTCCACATATCGAGCAATGACCCCTGGCGCTTTGCCCTGAAGGGTAAGTTCCGCCTCTGCGTAATGGCCCGCCACGCCAACGGCGATAGTGGCGATGTCTCCGCCAGTGCCCGAACCGGGAAGGGCACCGCCCGTGATCGCCCAGTTTCCGGCGACTTCTACCCATCCCGCCCCCACGTCGTCCTTCTCTGGTGTGTGGGCATCGAGGCTCGTTCCGTTGGGGCCCGTAAATGTGTCATAGACCAGATAGTCGGGGTAGGGGTCTGTCACGCAGCCGACAATTGTCTTGATCCAGTTACAAAGAGCCTGTCTGCATCCGCTGCCGGAAATGGTGTACATGCTACCTCTTGGCCTTTCTGTGTTTAGCCTTGCGAACTCGCGTGCCGTACTTCTTGGCCCAGCGTTTGGCTATCGCCGGGTGTCTCGCGTACATAAACCTGCGCTGCTTTGCGGATCGGAAGGGCATGGCTAGTCCGCCAATCCATAGAGGGTGGCCCGGGAGTTTGCCACCCACACGGTTCCGCCGGCTGCGGGGTATAGAAGAATAGAGACAATGGCGGCGGTAGAGGCCCATGTCCCCGAGGCCAATTCCAGTTCCTGACCGCCCGAGATTACGGTTTTCGTGTTGCCCCCATAGGAGCATATACTTTTGTTAGATGCCGTGGCCGCATAATCCACAATGGTGTAATCCACAACGCCGAAAACATTTGCGGGGGCATTGGCACCAACGGCCCCGGTGAGAGACATGAATGAATCTGCGAATCTCTCGCTCGACACTACGGTTAGCCCCCCCGCTCCGTCATTCGCCCATCTCGCCCGACAGGAGTAATAGTTATTGCCGGTATCGCCGTTGAACCTCATGCCAACGCTTTCGCCAGTATCGGCTCTGTCAGAGCGCAGACGGGCAATAAGGCGCAGGTGTCGGTATCGGTTGGGGATTTTATCAAGCGTGATATCCGCTGCCGACGCTACCAGGGTCTTATCGCCCAGCATCGTCCAGGATCCCGGTATAGTAAGCCCCCCGGCTGGGTCAAGGTATTTTGATATGGAGGCAGTAATGCCCTGTATGTTGTTCATCTCAAGGCGCAGGGTTTCGATCTCTCCTACAGACAGAGTCTGCCCCTGGCCCAGTTTTGCGAATAGATCACCGATTTGCATGACACAAGGGGCGAGTGCCCCTACCTCTCTAGTTCCGAAAGTAGAACTGCTACATCTGCCCGGTTGGCTGGGCTTCTGGGATAGAAGTGGCCGTTAGCCGCGGGGCCCAAAAGGCCATCCAGCACAGCCCGCTCTATCCACCTTGCTCCCCAGTAATCTGCCGGAACGTCAGGGAACATTCCGGTTGCCGGAGGTGGTTCGTAGGCCACCCCATAGTGGGCCCGGACAATCAGGACGGAGATTTCCGCCCTGGTCATGGGGCTCATCGGATAGTACATCGGCGGGTTTAGGCTTCTTCCTACAACCCAGCCGTTTTCCCAGGCCCACTGAACCGCATCGTAGCTCCAGTGAGTGCCGGGAACATCAACAAAGTGTTCTGGTTGCATCGTGTTTCCTCCAAGTGTCAGTGTCAGTAGGGCAACTACCAAGAGTCGCCCCTTGTGTCCGATCATTATGGATCTTCGGCCTCGTATTCCGGCGGAGGCGTTATTGTCACGTTCCAGGGCCACTCGTCCTGGGGCAACACATCCTGGCTGTCGTCCTCTGGTTCCTCGAAATCTGTCTGATCCATGACAGTTACCTCGAAAGAAGCGCCAGGAGGGCAACAAAGATGCCCACGACCCCCAAAGCAATAACGGCCAGGTAAATCTCCAGGAAGGTGTTGAGCGGCCAGCGATCCTCCAGCTTGTCCTGGAGTTCCTCGTCCCTTCTCAGGCGGTACCAGAAGCCGTTCGGCCCCTTCAGTGCATCGCTGGGCACACCCTTGGGAGGATCAAACAGCTTCATCAACTCTCCTTGCAGAACTCGTCACAAGTAACCGTTCGGATTGCGACGGTTTGGGTGTATAATACGGGTATGAGCATCTCAAAACGCATCGCTGAAGTAAAAGTTGTGTCCGATGCCAAGTTTGAGCTGGACAATGCCCCAACTCATGAGTTTCTTGTTCCCTCAGCGTGCAGGCTGTGCGGACGCCCGGTAATGGTTCGCCCCGACTATCTTCCTCAACTCTGGGGGCGCCCCCTCTGCTTCTCCTGTACCCCGTCCTGGATGGATAAGGTGCCGGCATGGACAAAACAAGAGACATCCTAACGTTCATCCTGATTGCAGGCGCCATAGCCGCTGTTCTGGCGGGCGTCATTATCCCCTGGCTGTCCTGCTGGTTCATCAACGGCGCCTGCTGGTAGATAACTACATCCCACCATCCCCGGCAGGATCAGCAGCGCAATCAGCAGAACCCAGATCACTCGTTCCCCTCTCCGGCAGCCCCCGGCCTCCCCCCACTGTTCCCCGGATCACACCCCTCCGCCCCATTTCCTAGGCCCCTGTTGCAGGGCACGACCGTCGGACTTTCTCTGACATATGTCGGAGTAGGACTGACGGTGTGTGTAACCCTCACTACTTGTTCACAAGTAGTGTAACTTACACACGGGCAGAAGCACTCCAGCTCCCCCCCATAGTACACGCATACCCCGCCCCTAACCTCAAACACCAGCGGCTCAGGCGGAATAGGGTCCGCCGCCATAATCAGCCCGGCTAAGACCAGCGGCAGGAGAAACAGTAGTTTACGCATTTGCTTTACCCACGGCGTCATACTTTTCGGCGGCAGCTATCGCCCTCCGCTGCCCCAGCCCCATAAGGCTACTGCCCGCCCGCAGGATGAGTTTGTCGACCCATCCCGCATAGACGTCTCCGCCACCCGCCCACAGCCTCAGCAGGCGCATGTCGGCCACGGATAGATACCAGCCGATGTCGTGAACGGCTACCCAGAAGCGGATTAGGCTCATGTTGCAACCTTTCTTGCGGGTTCCTTATGCGTCTGCAAGGGAACCCAGGGAGCAGGCAAGAGTGATGAGGAGCGACGTGGTGGGAGGGGCGAACATTTGTTCTATGACTTCAGCCACTCCTGCGCCGGCCCTAGTCCTCCAGCTCATGCGCCGCCCCTGTCCTGCGCCGGGCACCCATCGTGCAACCACCGCTCCCATTGCCTCCACGGCCGAGGCGTATCAAAGCCGCGTGATCGGCAACTCCACAACCAGGCGCTGCGCCTGGCATCTGACAACCCATCCCACCGCCGCCACAGCCGGGCGCTATCCTCCGCCCACCGCGCATCTGGGCCGCGCCGGCGATACCGCAGTAGCACCGATGCGATCCTAGTCCTCCAACTCATGCGCCTCGCCCTCCACCACGTGGATAACCTGCGGCGCCGCCCGTTGCAGCAGGTCCCGCAGAAAGTCGATGCCAGCCCCAGTCACCGCCAGCCCATCCGCCGCCGGCTGCTGCTGCTGGTCCGCCGGCGACATGTCGGCCATGCGCAGGACCAGCTTAGCGGCGGCGACAGCGTCGCGCGGTTTATCCGCGGCGTTGGCGAGAGCGCTGGCTGTGAACTCATACGTAAGCGCCTCATACGCGTCTAGCGACTTCAGCCCAGTCTTGCCCGTATGCTCCTCGGCGGCCGCAACCATGCCACGGCGCCCGCGTCTATACCTAGCCTCAATTGCCAGGGGTTGCAACTGTCGGCCGCGCTCTGGCGTTAGATAATGCTCTCGGCTAGGGCCCTTCACTAGGCGGCCCCTAGTTAGATCATAGTGAGAGCCGTTGGCCAGCACCTTGATATTAGGCGAAACCGTCGGCTGAGTTACCTCAGGATCATTGTTGGCCGCCATCTTCGATCACCTCCTCAACGTATGCCATACCACATCGGCAACATATCTCAATCGTTACTTGCAGGCCAGCCTGGCGCACGACGATAAACTTCCACTGGCCAGGTCTCCAGGGTACATGTGCACCACCGACGGAACAACTACGCGAAACTGTCGGCTGCACGACGGATCCCTGCGCCTCAAGAGCCCGCCTTTCGGTGGGCTCAGTGGCGAGGTCATCCGCAGCTACGGCCGATTTGGCTATCTTGCGGTTATCCTCGATGTCCATTGCAAGGATTATAGCACACTATGCCTACGGGCGCAAGGAGATTAGCCCGGCCATCACAGCGCCCCCTAGGCGTTGCCTATCGTCCGCAAACCTCTTCGAGTCGACCGCACCCAACTTGCGCAGGCCGGCAGAAGATGCGGCCACGAGCCACTCATACTCTTTAGAGCCCAATGCCCACTCAATTGACCACAGGGCGATCTGCCTATCAAACTGTTCCTCCCACTCCCCGATAAGGTCATCAGCGACAAGCCGTCGCAGATCTACGCTACGATGCCGCGGCGGCCTCTTGCCCCCATCCTTACGATGAATACCGCCGCCTCCGACGCTTTTGTTTAGTAATGGCTCGCCACTCCCGAGGAGTTTGGCTATCCAGTGTTTCTCTCTTTCTCCTAGCCGTGCCTCGGGCGGATTCTCCAATACAACCATGACGGGCTTCTCGCCAACCACCCTTAGCTCCTGTATCCAACGCCAGATTCTATCAAGCCTACTATGCTTCATGTGCCAGGCTAAGCGGACCTTGGGGGCCTGAACTGTAGCCCCCACATATCTGACCCTGTAGTCTCGGGGGTCACAGAGTGCGTAAATCGTGCTCATGGGCACAATTCTACCATTGATAGCCCAAGGGTACCATAGTACTTTTCTTTAGGTTCGCCAGGGCGTTTCGGGTGTACTATGTAGGCAGGAACAGGAGGCATGACGATGTACGCAAGGCAGGGCCACACTCTCCCGAAGCAAGCCGACCACCTCGCCGAAGGCGACTACCTGGTAAGCCGGGATGGAAGCCTGGTTCGCGTCGCTGCCCGTGGTTATACGGTCGGCCAGCGCCGTACTTGGGTACGCCTAGAGCCTGTCTCAAGCCCGGCCTACCTCGTCACCTTCGCCAATGACCAGTTGATCAATGTCCAGGAGGCATGACCATGACCACGCCGAATACACCCAAGATTGAGCGCAAGGTCGGGCAACGGGTAATCTGCAACGGTTACCCCGGCACCATAACCAGAGTATGCGAATGGTCCGAAAGCATGGTGGAGGTTCGGCTAGCGCGCGACACGACATGTGTTGACTTCAAGGAGCTTCTTCCTGTCGCCAGGGAGGCATGACCATGACCGCACAGCTAGCACCAGGCGACCGTTTCTACTACACCGGAGATATGGCGAACGAAGAGGGCGAAGGCACCATTGCCGCCGTTATCAACAACGAGTGGGGCACTAACTACCGTTGCGTCTTCGATGATCCAGCCCGCACTCCCTTCGTCGTGACCCCGGCAGCTTTCGTTCCCGGCCCAGGCCGCCGCTTCTGGCCCCTGCGGGAGTGGGAAGAAGACAGAGCCGCCAAAATCGCCGCATTCCGCGCTAAGTATGCCCCCGAGGAGGCATGACCCATGATCGGCGACTTGTGCCCCAAGTGCGATTCTGTGCTAAGCCCGGACGACGAGGCGGCCGTTGCAGACTTCGGTATCTGCCGGGCCTGCCTCAACCAGATCCAGAACTGCCCACCGTGGGACGAAGATCACCACTCGGCCGACGACTGGGCAGCCTACCAGGCTGCCCTTTGGGAGGAATGACCGTGACCACACAACACACGCCTACGCCCTGGACTTATGAGACACACGATATGGGCCACAATGGACCACGCGGAACTTTCTACACCATTCGAGATGGGCGCAACTGCCATATCACGACCATGGAAAACTTCGACTCCTTGATTGATCCCGACCTTGAGGCCAACACCGCCTTTATCGTGCGAGCCTGCAATGCACACGAGGGGCTGGTAGAGGCGTTGCGCTTCTACGCGGCATTCAATACAGACCTAGGAAGCCGAGCCCGCGCCGCCCTTGCTGCCGCCAAATGAACACCAAAACTAAGCCCCCCACCAAGCGTGCCCTGGAACTCGCCCGCGCTATGCTGGCCGGCTATGAACATGACCCGAGAACCTACCTGCACTTGCTTATCCTCCGCAAAGCCGCCAGCGTGGCCGACCTTCAGAAAGCCTATGAGCAGGGCATGATTGCCCGCCAGAAGAGGCCATAATGCCACTCCTCATCGCCTTTCAGATGCTGGACATTCTCACTACCTGGATCGGCGTCGTTCAGCTTGGCGGCCGAGAGATGCACCCATACATAGCCCGGCTCATCTCTATGAACAGCTGGGATATGGTCGTCTTGGGAAAGCTGGCGTGGTGTGGCCTGTTCTACCTGGCGCTCAAGTGGTTTCGGGTGCCCAAGAAGTGGGAGCGTAATAGCATCCGCCTCGCTACGGCCCTCAGCTCATTTGCTGTCCTGTGGAATACCGTCGGCATACTGACGGTGATACTATGAATGACTTCGAGAAAGCCACTATGGAAACGCTGGACCGAGATTACCAGATGTGGGAACTCTTGGAGATCCTCGGCCCCGACCCGAACTACTGGCCCCTAACCGTCCGTGAATGGACAATTGATTGCCTGGTGGCTAGCCTGAACTCCGACTCATCTCTGTCGGAGTAGCCTGCGCACCTTATCCGACGCCCGGCAATCCTCGCACATACCCCCGGCATAATGGCACTGCATCGTTGACGGTAACCTGGTGACCTGCCAGTAGTGAACCAGGGCATCGTTCAGCTCAGACAGGCGCCGAACATCAGCTAACAGATTCGCCTGTAGCCGCTGGGCAGACTCTAGTGGCCCATTCACCATGGCGCTCATCGAACCTCGCTGCCCTCAAGCCACGGCCCCATAATGACGAGCCACTCAAGCGGGCACCCACAATGCTCGCACAGCAGCGGCCCGTTCTCGACCACGAGAAATTCGGTATACGAGTCGCAGAACTCGCAGTAAATCCGGATCGTCAAAGTCTCTCCATTATCAGAATCGCCACGAGAGGAATGGCCAGCGGAGAATCTATCCTCGGAAATCCATTCTCTCCGCCCCTGGATTGAATTACACAGGCACACTCAGAATACACACCGAACCACAGCCCGATAGTCTCCTGCGTGGGAACGGCGTCATCAAGCTCCTTGATCAGATCCTCCGGCGCCGCCCAATTCTCCGCCGCTGGGCGGAAGCTGTCCAACCACACTATGCGAACGGCGTCAAACCTATGGAGTTCAGGCACCAATGTCTCCCGACCCAGGAACGCGGCATTCAATACAGACACAGGCGGCACCATGCTGAATCTCATGTTCCAGCCGCTGCTCAAGATCCTCAATGAGCCGCAGGGCCCGCCACAGCGCCTCGACTAGTCCATCGTGACTCATGCTATAGAGACGGCGAAACTCTGATCGACTGTCAGTTGCCATCAATGTCCTCCAGCGCCGCCAGCGCTATTCTCGCCTTGGCTCTCTGCGGCGGTTCCAGCAGCGGGATTGCCTTCAACAAATTGCCCATGGCGCGCCCGATATACTGTTCAACTGTCACACTTTTCGACGGTTTCGGCGGGCTATCCATCCACGCCTCCAGCAGCCCGAATGCCTTGCTCAGCAGGTCATCTGTCACCGCCTGCCCGGGCCGCCAGCCCACTCTCTGCCTAGCCATTGAGGCGCCGTGCCAGGAAACACCCAGGGGTATCTCCTCGTGGTGTTCACCCCAGAACTCAAACGCAGAGGCATAGGCCGACAACACCGACCTAGGTATGCCAATCTGCCGCGCCAGCCAGGAAACCGTCCGCTCCTCGTCAGATACCGGCCTACCAGACTTCCTGTGAGGCACAAACCAGCAGACCAATGCACCAAGTGCCCAGCGGCCCTCGTCGGACCTCTCCCTCAACTCGGCGGCAGCCTGTACTACCTCGTCAGCGCTTTGGAGGTGACTAAAGTCGTAGGTCATTTCTCGTCCCTCAGATGCCAGTACACCAGCAGGCCAATGATGAGCCAGAGAAGAGTCACCTCAATAGCCTTAGGGGCCGGGGCGAAACCACTCACCGATTTTCCATCCGAGGACAGCAGACATGATAAGCAAATTCAGAAAGAGCCACGGCTTAAGTGCTTCCCACAAATCTCTCATCTTCTACTCCAGCGGCGGCCAGGGATAGGTTGTCCCGTCCGCCCTTGTGATGTTGTGCTGCAACAGCGGATAGCCAGTCTCCCACTCCAGTGCATTCTCAACCCACCACCTCGCCAGGTACACACCATGCCATGCGCCCGGTCGGGACCCGATGCGCACGTCCACCCTCGGGGCAGCCGGGACCCAGGTCTGAGCAGCCAGGTAGCCAATCTCCACCGCCAGCCCCTGTTCTGCAATCTGGTAGAACGTATGCGCCGGCGCCCCGCAGTCAACAACGGTAAACGGGCCCCGCCAGTTCTCTCCGGGGATGCGCAGCCACACCGTATAGCCCATCATGCCGCAAGTTGTTAGGGCTACTCCCCGTCCCCTGCGAACCCCGGCCCGGTCCTCCATGAGATCCATCGCATAGGGGCCGTAGGAGGACATCACGCCATAGAAGTCACGGGGGAACTGGGCATTGAGACTGTTCTGACTCAACAACCCAGGCACGCAGTAATTGTCGAAGTCCGGGACAATATAGCCATCCCAGGCTACCTCGTTGTCACAATCCACTTCCCATGGCGGCCCCGGCGGCCAGTCCGGCGGAATAGGATCGCTGGCGATCACCAGAAGTGATAAGCCGATCAGCAAAAGTGATCGCCTCATCCGAGCGCCAGCCATACCGCCACGACGGTGGTGATAATAAAGCCCATCAGTGCCAGACAACAAAAAGCCCCAAGAAGAATATCCTGAAGGCTTCTCATTCGAGCACCTCCATCCTGCCGGCCAGAAGCGCCAGCATCTCGTTCGGATTGCGTATGACGTGAACCGTTACACCTACGGCACCCATCTTCTGGGCAAACTGCACTTGATCCTCCTCTAGTTTCCCCTTGTCGGTCTTGAACTCCACCAGGTACAACTTGCCCCTGTAGCCAATGACGGCATCGGGAAAGCCCTTGCCTATGTTATGCGTCAGGAACACAAAGGCGCCTATCCCCCTGGCTACGGCAACGCAGCCCTGTTGAGATTCGTCTACCTTGGCGATGTTATGGGGCGGCATCTCAGCCTCCTTAGTCCAACGGACCACATTCGGCCCCAGTTATCCAGAGCACAATCACGAATGCCCCAAGCATTACAGCGCCAATGCAGCTAAGCTCAAGCATGTGTATGTGCCTTCTGCTCTAGCGCCGTTACCCGC
>Ga0209323_10003703_pt1 | contig 10150 bp, 8 predicted proteins | sample Rifsed19ft2_FD_184014 | JGI IMG/M metagenome (GOLD analysis project Ga0209323, IMG submission 184014) | Soil microbial communities from Rifle, Colorado, USA - sediment 19ft 2 (version 2) | ecosystem: Environmental > Terrestrial > Deep subsurface > Rock core/Sediment | place: Rifle, Colorado...
TGCGGAAAGCGCGGGAAAGTCACGTCACAGACCGCCGTCCGTGATCCTGTGGTTGTCGAGGACTACGTCCGCCTGCATGCTCACACCGGCGCCGGCGAGGGCGATGGCCAACTCATTGCTCGTTCCATCGAGATCGCCGATCGCTCACATCCTCGTCCAGCCGTAGTCCAGAGCGGGCTGTTCCTGGATGTGAGCATCTCCGAACCCATCCATCCGATGGACACCGACCGATTCGAGAAGGTCCGTCAGTCGCTTGACCAAGCGCGTTCGGCTTCGCCCACAGAAGGCGACAGCTCAATCACAATAAGCGACAAGCCAGTTCCACTGCGCGACAATCGAGGAGCAAAAGACGACAAGCAGGCCACAGAAGACGACAACTCTGGAGCAGAAAGCGACAAGGATGTCACACGAGACGACAAGCCCCGCACAGAAAGCGACGCGTCAAGAGACTTAAGACTCCCTAACAGTCTCAGTCAACATGAATCACAACAACCACAACAAGTCGCAGCGGTTGATTTGTTTACAAGTTGGCAGATGGAGCGGATACTCAACGAGGCGGGCATCAGCGCCAGCGATGCGGCGATGATCCGCCGGGGTGGGGCAAGGACCTGGCGTGATTTCGCTGCCTGGCTGCTCTGGTCCCTGACAACCCGAACGATTGACGCACCCGTGCTGCACGCGGTCAGCCGGGTGCGCAAGGGCGAGACGCCACCGGCCAGCTTGCGCAGTCTGGTTCAGTCGCCGCTGGCGGAGCTATGGCAGTGGATGGCGCACGATGTGGAGAACGTGCCCTGGAGTTTCCAAGAGCCGGTTCAGGGCCTGCGAGAACAGGGTGCGGCCGAGAAGCTCCTGCGCCCTGGATTCAGTCCGCCTTCGGCTCCAGAAGAGCTCGTTTCGCAGCGAGAGGAGGAATCCGTCCCTTGGAACAGCGAGGTTGCTCAAGATGAGGGGGATCCGGCCCGCGTAACTTCGCTCATCCGTGGACAATCTGCCGCCCAGGTCTGGAAGGCTGCGTGCGATATGCTGCAGCGTCAGATGCCGCGCAGCGCCTTCGACACGTGGTTGCGTGAGGCCAAGCTCCTGGCATGCCGGGATGGGATATTCGAGATCGGCCTGCAGAATGCCTATGGGCGTGACTGGCTTGAAGACCGCTTGCAGACCACGCTCGAGCGCATACTCATGGGACTCTCGGGGCAGGAGGCGAAGGTGCGCTTTGTGGTGCATGATCCGGTAGCCCAGGGGGTGGGTTAGGATGATCAGCGCATGTTAGCAGCAAGCGATATCGGGCTGCGCGGTGAAGGCCGCGACAATCTCCTGAACTGCCAGTTTGCTCGCCAAGAAACAGCGTTCTCACGGATTGAGCCTGACATCATCGAACGCGCCGGAAATCGTCGCACCGGACGAGGTGTTGATAACTAGGCTGGGGATAAATCTGAGCGACCTCAAGATGTCTGCATCCAGAGGGGCATATTTCTCCAGCATCGCGCCGTTCAGGTAGAACTGAAGATGTCCAGATCGGCGGTCAAACTCGATTCGCAGGGTATGCCATTCACCGAGCTGGATTGGGATCGACTCGATGACATGTTCTGGTCTACCCATGCCTCGTTTTACTAGGCACCAGAGCCAGTAGTCGCGAGAATCTTGGGCACGGATCTCGCAGTCGGCTTCCCAGAAGGTCGGGGGCAGGTCAGCATAGATCTGGATCCCCGCGCCGAGGCCTTGCGTGGCGCTGGCAGTGTCGAGTCTGACGCGGGCCTCGAGCGCGTAAACATCGCCTTGCCTGGTCAATTCCTTCAGCAGGACCAGCTTCTGCCCGCTGAATTCAGAGCCGCCTTTTCGCTCGAAAGACAGCAGGCCAGCCTCCAGCTGGTAGGAAAACCGGGAGGGGCTAGCCTCAGGGTTAACGCTCCAGGCGCCTATCTGCCAGCGCGTCGGATCAAGCACAGCGCCCTCGAAGTCGTCGTAGGCCGGCAGGTCAGCCAAGGGCTCCCAGGTAGGCACGCGGGTGGTTGTGGGAGTGGCGGTCGGCTCAGGGCCCTGGGCGGGAGAAATGACCCCCAAGATGCGCAAGGCCGGATCATTGCCGGAGTCGTTTCCGAGGAGGAACAGAAGGGCTCCGTCCCGGGAAAATACCAGCCGGTTGTTGGTCGTGCCGAGTCCTTGGAGGGTCCGTCGCAGGGTCCCTTTGTCCGTGCTCCACAGACGGAGGGACCCGTAGGAATCCACGGTGGCCACAAGGCTTCCCTCGGGAGTGAAGGCGAGATCCTGGATGTTGAACTCGTGGTCTAGCGCGTGCAGCAGCGTTCCCTCGGGAATCTTCAGGATCCATAGTTGAGACGGAGGGTACTCGTCGCCGGCTTTGGCCCGGCTCGGGTTGACCCCGACAGCCAGGCGATCTCCCTGCGGGGAGAACCGGAGGATCTGATACCCCTGGCTGTCTACGCCTAGAGTATGCAGCGTCTCTCCGGTCTGGGGATTCCACATGAAAACCGATGAGCCTTCTCTTGAAACCAGGATCTGTGCATCCGGCGAAAAGGCTAGATCCCCCGTGCCTCGTGGGTACGCCTGGATGACTCTCTTATCAGACAGTCTCAGGACGTAGGTATAGCCGTAGTTCATCGACCAGACGAAGAATGCTCCATCGGGCGAGAATTCCCAGTCAAGAATCCTCGTACCTTTTTGGCCGTTGTCTTTCTGTGGGATGGGCCACACCGAAAGAGCTTGCCCGTCGGAGACTCTCCAAGTATGCACGGCGCCGACCGTGCCGTTTTCGAATTCGAACAGGAATCCAGAGACCCTGCTTCCGTCGGGGCTGAAGGCGAGGTCGACAGGGATGGCGGTCCCCTGGATTTGCTGGAGCTGCTTCACCTGTTGCCCATCGCTGGCGCGCAGGAGATCGATCGTGCCTGCCGTAGTACCGAGAGCGAGCATGGATCCATCGGGGGAGACGGCGATCGCGGCGATGCTATACCTTGATTCACTATGGCCGACCGGGAAGCTCCAACGGCCCAGTTCGGCGATCCGGTAGGCATTCTCGACGGCGAGGGGCTCTATGGGTACCGGGAAGGGTTGGCCTCTGGAGACAGGTAGTTTCGGCGTAGGCGTGGCAGTAACCGTGGGGGTAGGCGTCGGCTCTGGAGTGGCCGACTGAGTCGAGGTGGAAGTCGGGGTTTGTGCAGGCCCTCGCGTTTCGATGGGCAGACTTGTCAGCACAGGTGTGACTTGAGCCAGGATGGTTGGTGCTGGCGACGAGCAAGCAGCCAGGATGACGATCGTGAGCTGGCCAAGAAACATCCTCCAGGTCTTCATGTGCTCACCTATCGCGTCGCCTCGATGCTGCGAGTCGGCATGGGCTCATCCGGGCCTCGGACGAGGTCCCGCAACATCGGGTTCCCTGCAATGCGAACTCGATGGCCAACATTGTCCTCAAGCGCTACGACGTTCGCAGCGCTTGAACTCACGTCCGGCCGGTTCAGGGTCAACAAGCCACCGCCAAGTGTATCTTGATCGCGCCCGATTCTCTAGACCACCCCCTCCTGTGTCAGGAGGATCAGCGTCGGCAAGATGGCCACGAGCAGGCTGGCCAGAAAGATGACTAGCGAGGGGATTAGGATTGTCTAGATCCGCGCCCGGTCGCCTTCCTCGATGATCGTCAGTCGCAGCCGCTGGCGCATCGCCCCCGCCCGGATCTTGAAGGGTTCCACGAGGCTCTGCCCCTTCTGGATCGAGATGCGGACCTTCTGCAGAAACTCGTCGAATTGCGGGGTGTCTTGCACATCCCGGCTGACCTCCTCGATGGCCTGCGTGATCAAGCGCCCCATACTGATCGAGGCCGCCAGTCGCCCGCAGGCCTGGCCGAATAGGCCGACGTACCGCATCAGGGCCAGCGCGTCGGCGATGTCGGCGCCCGACAGAGTCGCTGCACAAAACTGGCGGTGCGTCTTCGCAGGACCTTCGGTGTGCCTCAAATGGAAGGCCGTCTCATACCATGAGTCGAAGACGGCTCTCGGCGACACGGATTTCGACTCTCTGTCCCCAGAGGAACTCGATGCGATCCGACTCAATACCGTCGCCAAAGATCACCCCCCCTTGCTCCATCTCGCTCACTACTTCCAGGAAGCCACTCGCCTCGAGCCTTCCTTCGCTGATCTCGGTCCCAGTGGCGATCGAGGGCCAGGCCTCGCGCACAAAGAAGGTAAGCACAGACTCCGTAGGGCCAGGCAGAGCAAGCGGCGAACTCCGCTCGAGATGAATGGAGCGCGCCCAGCCGGTGGACCCGGTGCCCGTGGCGACAATCAGCCCGGACGAAGACTGGCGCTCTTCCTGTCCATTCCAACGTTCTTCTACCTGACACTCTACGGCGTGATGGCATTCATCGGCGTGTCGCTGGTTGAGGGGATCGTTCTGCGCCTTCTCAAGTGGAGCTCATTCTGGCGGTCACTCCTCGATTCGCTGCTCATGAATTTCGTTTCCAGCGCAGTGGGCTATTTGTTGGCTCTCAACCTCTCCAGCCTTCCCTGGGTGGGATTTGGTTCAATGTTCACGTCGCCGTCGTCGTTGCTGCTGCTCTTCGTCCTCAGCGTGGCGACGGAAACCGGGATGTTGCTGCTGCTTCACAGACGCCCGCTGCGTAGGATCGCCACCGCAGTGGTCATTGTCAACCTGGTGAGCTACCTGGGTTTCGTAGCCTTGGGGATCTTGGGCGCCGAGGCGAACCGAGTCGATCAACCGACGTTTGATGCCTATGGCTCCGATGAAGACATGGCTCTCGTGGGCGACCAGATCTACCTGCTGGACGGCTCCCACGGCCTTCAGATCCTTGAGGTCTCGGACAGGAGTTCGCCCAGGAGAACCGCTTCGATCGGAGGGACGGACTGGGGCTGGAGTGAAGCGCTGGTCGCGGACGGCCAAACGATCTTCATCGCTGAACAAGTCGTATCCCCGATGCAAGGCGGAGGGTTGCGCGTCGTCGACGTGACCATTCCGGAGGCGCCGGTGGAGGTTGGCTATTACTCCGAGCCACTGGATGCCACGGACCTGACGGTTCAAGGTGGCTATGCCTATGTATGTAGCTGGGAGCTCGGCGTCCTTGTCGTCGATATCTCGTCTCCAGCGGAGCCGACGAAGGTAGGCCTCGTGGAGATGACTTGGGGCGCGACGGACATCGCGGCGAACCAGGACTATGCCTTCGTGGCTTCTGCTGGTCAGGGGATTGTGGTCCTGGATCTGTCCAAGCCGCAGGCGCCTGCGCATGTCGGCGTGCTGGAAGGATTCGGCGATGTGCATGTCTTGCGGATCGTCGATCAATACCTCTATGTGGCTAGCGACAAGGACAGGCTGTCCATTGTCGATGTCTCAGATCCACTTGCGCCGAGGCAGGTCGGCTTCTACGTCGCAGAAGGCCCGATCGAGGACGTCGCGGCAGCCGGGAGCTTCGCGTATCTTGCGGTGAGAGGCATCCAGCCTATCTACGGCGACGATCCGATCAGCGGCCTTGTCGTGCTGGACGTCTCAAACCCGGCTTCGCCCATCGAGGCGGGAGTCTATCGTCCTGTGAGGCGATCGGGGAACGCGTGGTCTTTTTATCCGCTTCACGTAGCCCTGTCCGGGGAGAGGGCATACGTCCTGGACCCAAACGGGCTATGGGTCGTAGATGTCTCGCGCGCGGATCATCCCACATTGGTGAGTTCCGATTGACAGAAGCCAACCTCCCGAGGGAGTTGGCACAGGCGTCAAGGAGACAGGTGAAATGCAGGATCCGACGGGTAGCGAAAGGGCCGCGGGCAGCTTGATGAGGGGAGGGGGGCAAGGGACCGAATCCCGGAAGGGCAATACATGGGCGAAGTGGTTTCGACTTCTTGTCTTCCTGGGAGTCATCGCCATCTGGCTAGCCCCCACCGTCGCGGTGAATCTCGCCTATCGGCGTCAGGCAGGGCCGGCGTGGCGGAACTACTCCACCGACAACGCCAAGCTGCCGGACGACACCATCTACGCCCTGCAGACGGACGCCAAAGGCAATGTCTTCATTGGGACGCGCAACGGCTTCAGTGTCGTCCGACCGGATGGCACGTGGGAGGCCTATGCGCCAATGCCGTCAGGCCTGTCTGGAGAAGACGTGTATGCCTTTGCAGTCGACCGATCCGACCGGTTGTATGTCGGGACGGATGCGGGGCTGAACGTATTGCATCCTTCCGGGAGCTGGAGCTTCTATGACTTCCCCCATGTGTTGTTCCGGCCCGATGTCCTCGCCCTGGCCGTAGATGCGCGTGACCGGGTGTGGATCGGGTCGGGGACCGGCTTGTACGTCTTGGACGGTAATGGAGAACCGAGGCTGGTCGATCACGGCCTGGAGATCCCCTCCCAAGATGGAGTGACTGCGCTGTTCATCGATGGGTCGGATCGTCTCTGGATCGGCGCCGATCGAGGGATCGGTTACCTCGACCCGGCTGGCGGCGGGAGAGCCTTTGGGGAGCTGGACTCGGGAAGCCCCAACAGGGACGTGCGATCGATTCAAAGCGATTCACACGGTCGCATCTGGGTGCGTTGGGGTGGCGACGGCCGATCGGTCAGTGTGTACGGACTGGATGGCGAATGGAAGGGAAGCTTCTTGGGTGAACCGACGTTTGGCGTGGGGCTCGACATCCCTGTAAACCTGGCGATTGACGTCGAAGACCGGGTCTGGGCCGGTTTCGCCGGCGCGCTGCGCTATTCGGAAGGGGATGGCGAGTGGAGGGGATATTCCCCGACCAACTCAGGCATGGGCCATTGGGACCCCAGTATCGTGCTGGTCGACGCGGCCGGGCGCCTTTGGGTGGGGAGTCAGGATGCGCACGCGGTGATCGTCGGGGATGATCTGCGCCAGCTCAAGGGCCGGTACGGGGTCAGTGTGTGGGACCTCAGCCAAGGGCTCCCAACGAGAGCTCCGCGCGATCTGGCCCGGCTGCGTGGGAGCTTGATCTCTCCGATCACCACCATCCAGCGGTGGGTCAATGGGGCGCGGGAGATGATCGAGCTCTCCCCCGGGTTGTTTGTGCCTCTGACGGCGTTCAGCGCGCTCAACGTGCTCCTGCTGCTCGCCGACGCCCTCTGGCTGATCCTATCGCCCAATCGGAAGGCGACGGTGGTGCTGGCGGTGCTGTTGACCCTGATCGCGGCGCAGATCTATGGCTATTCGATTGTACCCGTCTTGTTTGGCATCGGGGCGAGTTGAGTCGGCTTCCACGGAAACCGGAAGGCGGCGCCTTCGGCGCCTGCCTATGCCCGTGAGGCAGAGGAGTGGGCTTATGCACGCTCGTATCTTGCCCATACATCGGTCATAGTACGCTGAAACCACGCTTGTTCACTGCCCGAAGTAGAACCAACACCCTATGCAGATGCTTGGCCATGCGGGCAGGGGTTCGCTCGTACACCAGCTGTGTGACAATCCACGCCGTGGGGGCCAAGGACGGCAAAGTGTTCACAAGCTCCAGAACGATCTGGGCGAACGCGCTAGCCGCCAGTTCGGCATCGTTCTCTGCCGAGGCCAGATCGTGCGCTACTTCGAGAAGCCAGGGGCCAATCTCCTCAGGTGAGCGGAAGCTATTGGCTTCACCTTCAGGCAGGATGTTACGCCTGTTCTCCTTCCGGGCAAGTGCCTCTGCAACCCTCAGGAGTTCGCCTCTCAGGAATTGGTGGAGCTCGGCATCGTCGATCCATGTCAGCTGGGTGGAGGCCAGCCGCAAAGCCAGTACGCCCTGTTGAGGCGCTCGAGTGACCAGGTCGGCGAAGTTGGTCTGCCGGATGACGGCCCTGAATGCAGTTGCGATCCACCGCGTGGCAAAGTCAACCTATGGCGTGCAGAGAGGAGAGATTGCCAAAGAAGTGTGCGACTTCTTCGGCTTCACGCGCGTGACCGAGGGAATGACCGCGTTCGTTGGGACTGTCATTTCGCGGATGCTCGGTGGTGGGTGATTGGTCGAGCGGGAAGGCTACCTCAGCGTACCCGAGGAAAAGGAAGAAACTGCAAATCGTGGGGCCAGATCAGTCCTAGGGTAGGGAGGGTCTTCGGCCAGCGTGAATGTCCCTGAGGTAATCCTCCGACCGCTTGTCTCGCCGCGTGGATCCACGCCCGACACCGATGTGTGAGCGCGCCCACACATTGCGAGTGTCTCTGGGGTTGGGTGGCCTGCCCGACGATGCTTCAGCCGCTCATCGGCCTAGGGAGCTTCGCTCTCCCCGTAGCGCGCTGTCCGGATCACTGGAATCACCCAGGTTGCGTCGGGTTTTGCGGGGAACTCCTTTTGATCGTGAGCCCCAACCTTGAAGATGTGGTCACCGAGAACCAGATAGCCCTCCAGCACTTCCTCGCCTCCACCGCTTCCTCCGCCGGCTTCTTCCGTGCGGTAGTAGAAGACTCCGGCGCCAGTCAAGGGCTCTGTGTTCCAATCGGTCATATCTTCGACTGGGAGGGTTGGAACGGGCTCAATAGAGAAGCAATGCATGACCCGCATAAAGCGCTCTGCTTCATTGCAGAACCTGAAGGCGCTGGTATCCATAGGCCTGGCTTGTTGCACGAAATCACTCGGCAGCTCGAGGGTAAGGTTCAGATCTTCCAGGCGATGAATCACGGTGTCATCCTCAGGTCGGGAGGTATTCTCTGGAGTGCTGTCCAATAATCCGCATCCAGGGATGAGAAGCGCGATGACCAATCCAAGCAGAGCTGACCGTGGATCTGCGTTCATGGAAACACGCCGCTGTTGGCTACATCTCGATAGGCTTCGTAAACGAAGTAACCCCAACCTGGGAATACCGTGTCGTCCCAAGCCGCACTCGTGTACTCAGATGCCAACGCCCGAATGTTATCGTCCGGCCACTTCGCCGAGTTCTGCGAATAGGCTTGCAGATCGAGCCCGGGGAAAATCTCATGGGTGCCTGGAAGGGACGAAGGATCGACCCCCGCCCCTTGATCCGCAACTGTGCGAATATACTTCGCTACGGCGAGGATATTGAACTCATCGGAAGCCAGTAGCTCGGCCGTGTCATTGTGGCCCAGACTCTGTCTTGAATCTGAAGAGAGCAAGTCGGAGAAGAGGCCGTTGTTCGTAGCAGTTGAGATCACCACCTGCCCCAGGCCTATGGAAGTGTTGCCCTGCAGGACGCTGGTCCCCCCGACATACTCTGCGGCATCCTCCAATGTGGACTGATCTCTTTGCTCGGCCAGGATGAAAGCTGCTACCAGCCCTGGTTCGACATCGTATGCTGCGGCAGCAGCTTCAATAACCTGTGCCCGACTGGGCAGCTCCCCTCCATAGGCCTCAGGCATGACGGTGCTGATCGGCTGATGGAGCAGCAATTACGCCTGGCTCTGACGCTGCTCAATAGTCAGGCCTTCCAAATAGAGGTTTAACGCCCCCAAAGGATTGCTGTGTTTGCTCCAGGTAGCCGGATCATCCAAGCCCAACAGGATCTGATCCGTCAGGGGCACAGACAGAGTCGTCGCATTCACACCGGAGGCGCCACCTGCGGTGAATGGATCGCCCGGTTCGCTGCTGATCAGGTGCGCATAGCTTGAGCGGTCAAAGTCGGCCGGCGCGAAGTCCACCCCCAGCCGTGCCAGGTTGTACTGCAACTCGGCCTCGATCCCCAGGGCTCGGAGTTGAGGCTCAACCAGCTCTCTGGCGGAGTCGTCGAGGCCCGTTCCAAGAAGCCGCAGCAGATTGCGGCGGTTGTTGCCTGCATCGACGCGGGACAGAAGCGCATCCAGCATGCCTGCCGTATCAAGGTCGCGGATGACCTGAGAGAGGTTCGACGACTTGAGCAGTTCCAGAATGCGCTTCTCCTCCTTGGCCGTCACCGCCCAGTCGAAGAGCGAGTAGGAAAGCAACCTGAGGATCTCGTCGCTCCCGTCCGAATTGGAAGCCCCAGCAGCGGCGCCGTCGAGAATGAACAACATTGCCGCCTCAGCTTCGGCCTGTTGCATGATTTGGCTCACCTTCAAGATGGTCTGGGAGGCGCTTTCTAACACGGCTACGAGGCGCTTCCAGCTCGGCAAGACGTCCGAGTTCATCTCGCGAAAGAAGGCCTTTGCGCCCTCCCCCTTCCAATTGCCCCCCTCCAGGGCATCCATCGCCTGTTGTATCCTCTGAAGAGTCTGGCCGCAGGCGTCAGAATG
>Ga0209323_10003704_pt1 | contig 10149 bp, 8 predicted proteins | sample Rifsed19ft2_FD_184014 | JGI IMG/M metagenome (GOLD analysis project Ga0209323, IMG submission 184014) | Soil microbial communities from Rifle, Colorado, USA - sediment 19ft 2 (version 2) | ecosystem: Environmental > Terrestrial > Deep subsurface > Rock core/Sediment | place: Rifle, Colorado...
CCTACAGCATGGTGGAATTGGGCGGTGATTGGTTGGTTTGCGGATATTAGATCCATCCCGCTCAGGTACGACATGCGCAAGATAATCCTCTTAACTTCGATCATAGTTTTTACGTTGCTCTCGGGTTGCCTTGGCAACAGCGCGGCAGCGGCAGGGCCAGGTAACGCGACAGACGCGCCCACCAATCCGGCCACGGGTCAGCCAACGCCTACTGAATCTCCCGCGGCCAGCGCTACGTCCAACTCGCGCACGGCGACCCCCGAGGCCAGCTCCACCGCGAAGGATATCGACGAGGCTTGGAAGTCATTGCCTACGCTGCCAACCGTCTCGGACGAGATGAAGGCTATATATCAATTGGGGTTGGAAAACGGCAACGATCCACACGCCTTCTCCATCTTAGGTGACTGCCAAAGCTTGCCGGATGAGTTCCTGGGCGTGTATGACAGCGACCCGGCATGGGTGGCAGCGTTACCCGACTATTTGCACGAGACGGTGCTCAATTTTTCAGGCTCCTTCGACCGGTACAGCCCGACGGTCAAGGACGGTACCACCAGCGGAGCCTTGTTGTGGGCTGAATGGAACGACAACAAGGAAGGCAAATGCCAGTACGGGGAAACTCCCCTGGAATGTGAATTGCGCGTTCAGCGGCCAAGCATCGTGCTTATCCATATCGGCACACATTGGGAAACACGTAATTATCGTTACCTGTCGATAATTATCGAACAGATCATCGAGCACGGCGCGGTGCCCGTGCTGGCCACCAAAGCCGACAACCGCGAACTGGACGAACGGGTTAACCAGGACATGGCTGCCCTGGCCAAGGAATTCGGGCTGCCGATCTGGAACTTCTGGGCTACCGTTCAACACTTGCCCGAAGATGGCCTATACCCCGAAAGCACCTGGGAGCTCAGCGAGGAAGCCAAGGAGATCCACCGCCGGTCCGCCCTGGAGGCTTTAGATGCGGTGTGGCGAGCGGTGAAGTAACGGCGCACGGTGCGCCCGGAAGAATGCAAATCAATCCGTGCTAGAATCGCTTGGCTATGAGCGAGAAAGTCCTCGCCCGCAACCGAAAAGCCACCCACGATTATTTCATCTTAGAGAAATTCGAAGCCGGCTTGGCGCTGCGCGGCTCTGAGATCAAATCCATCCGCGCCGGGCAGGTGAGCTTGAAGGAAGCCTACGTGCGCACCGATGGCCGCGAAGCCTGGCTGGTGAACGCGCACATCGCGCCGTATAACCCAGCCAGTTCCAGCGGGCATAACCCGCTGCGCGAACGTAAATTGCTTTTGCACCGCAAAGAGATCGACGCGCTGTGGGAGGAGACGCAGCGCAAGGGGAATACGATCGTGCCCCTGCAGGTATATCTTAAAGATGGTCGCGCTAAGCTTGAGCTGGCCGTGGCGCGCGGCAAGAAGAAGTGGGATAAACGCGAGGACATCGCCAAGCGAGACGCTGAACGCGAAATAGCGCGAGCGATGAAGGGAAAGTGAAACGAGTCCGCCTTTTCCAATACGCGAATGTCCAACGAGTTCGATCTAGGTTTTTCGAAAGGGATTCCTCGTCGGGCCTTTGGCCCTCCTCGGAATGACAAACCGAAAGTGACGGAGAACTGAAGATGAAACAAGTGGTGATCGACGGCGAGCACCTGACCCTGGCAGAGATCAAAAGTGTGGCGGCCGGCGAAGCGCAAGTGCAGCTCGCCGCGACGGCCCGCGAGCGAGTGCAGCAGGCCCAGGCTTGGGTTACTGAGATGGTTGAGGCAGGCAAACCGGTCTACGGCATCAACACCGGCTTTGGCATTTTTTCCGATAAGCAAATCTCCCCAGAGGACACAGCCAGGTTAAACCGCAACCTCATCCTCAGCCACGCGGTAGCCACCGGCCCTGAATTACCAGCAGAGGTGGTGCGGGCTGCCATGCTGATCCGCGCCAACACGCTGGCGGGGGGCTTTTCCGGGGGGCGGCCGGAATTAGTGGAGACCCTGCTGGCCATGCTGGACCTGGGCGTGACGCCTTGCATCCCCTCGCAAGGTTCGCTGGGTTCCTCCGGGGACCTGGCCCAGCTGGCCCAGCTCGCCCTGGTGCTGAGCACCGACGAGAACGACCGCGAAGGTGAATCCGGGTGGGCTAGTTACAAAGGCCAGCAGCTGACCGGCAAAGCCGCCATGGCAGCAGCGAACATCCCACGTTTGGTGCTTGGGCCCAAAGAGGGCCTGGCCCTCACTAACGGCGCCTCCTTCTCTGCGGCCTTAGCCGCGCTCACCATTTCGTTGGCGGAGCTGCTGTTGAACGCGGCGGAACTTAACACAGCCATGTGCTTGGAAGCACTGCAAGGCGCCTCGGCAGCTTTCGACGAGCGCCTGCACAAAGCTCGCCGCCATCCCGGACAGATCGAGGTGGCAGCCCGAATCCGTGCCCTCGGCCAGGGGAGCACTTTGCTGGACAGCGCAGGGAGGGTACAAGACGTGTATTCGGTGCGTTGCGCGCCGCAGGTGCAAGGCGCGGCGCGTGAGACCTTGACCTATGTGCGCGCGATCATCGAGAAAGAAATCAACGCAGCCACAGATAACCCCTTGCTGTTCGGTCCAGGAGTCAGCCTTTCCGGCGGTAATTTCCATGGGGAACCGGTAGGCCTGGCGATGGATTTCCTTAAGATCGCGTTAAGCGAGGTGGCGGCAATTTCGGAGAGGCGCTGCTATCACCTGTTGGACAGCCACCTGAATGGAGGACTGCCCCCGATGTTGGTAGCTAACGGGCAAACAGCCGGCGTGAATTCCGGTGTGATGCTGCTGCAATACACGGCTGCCTCCCTGGTGCTGGAAAACCAAGGCCTGGCCGGGTCCGATTCGGTGCGTTCCCTACCTACCTCGGCGGGCAAGGAAGACCATAACGCCAACTCCATGACAGCGGCCAGGCATGCCTGGCAGGTAGCGCAAAACACTGCGCACGTGCTGGCGCTGGAACTTACCTGTGCGGCCCGCGCCCTAGACCTGAGGCTGCGGCAGAGCCCGCAGGCGAAGGCGGGGACAGGCGTAGTGAGAGCCCACCGGCACATCCGGGCGGCCATCCCTTTCCGCGAACATGATGCCCTGTGGGGACCTGAAATAGAGACGCTAAAGGGGATGGTGGTGAGAGGGGAATTGGAGATTAGAGATTAGAGATTGGAGAATGGAGAATGGAGAAGGCAATTGGTTGACATGCGATATTTAATTGATAAAATTGATAGAAATTGCCTAAGAAAGCGAGCGTCGAGATGGCATTAACCGAGATCCAAAGCGAACCCAAAACTGAGATCAAAAGCCCCGAGCTTTCGTTAACCGAGGCCGCTGCTGAAGCGGTGCGCAGCTTAGTGAAAGACCGCAAGGTTGAAGGCCACGCCCTGCGCGTGTTCGTCACCGGCGGAGGCTGTTCAGGTCACCAATACGGTATGGCCCTGGAGTCCAACCCACGCGAAACCGACATTGTGTTGGAGCAACACGGGGTACGCGTGGTGGTGGACGAAGTGTCCATCAATTACCTGCGCGGCGCCAACATCGATTATGTGAATGACATTATGGCCAGCGGCTTCAAGATCGAAAACCCCAATGCCACCTCGGCTTGTGGATGCGGGCAATCCTTCCGCACCGACGGCGAAGACGCGCCCGAACATGCCCACGGCGAAGGCTGCAACTGCTGAGGAAGCTAGTACATAAATGATAAAGAGGGCCTCCAACGTGGAGGCCCTCTTTTTATTTCCTGTCGGATTAAAAGAATAGAGACCTAGTCTGTTTTAAGACCACCGGCTAAAGCCTCGACTCCGTTTTTTATATCTTGACCTATCGTTCGCGTAAATAAGCCACTGCAGCCCCGAACAATCCCATCAGCCCCAGGCCGGTGATGAACATGCCGATGGGAATGCCGCCCACCCTCCCCGTGCCTGTCTGCTCGTACTCAGGGATCTGGAGCGGATCAACTGCGGTGAAGGTGGGCAGCCTGGTTGCGGGAATCTCCAAAATAAACTGAGCTGCCATGGTGGGATTGATGGTTGGCGTGACCCGCGGCGTGGGCGTGGGTGGCGGCTCGATGATTGGCAGGCTGGCAGAAAGGGGAAACAAAGTTACAAGCGGCGCATACACCCAACCCAGGCCACCCTCAACACCTGCATAATTCACCAGGATCCACAACCCGGCGGCTGAACGGCCCTTGGCTGGCGCTTGCTCGCCGACGACCAGCAGGCCCACAGCCGGGTATTCCACACCCGGACCGGAGCGCACGTTGACGCCCTCATCCTGGTCGGAATTAACTTGGATATAAGGACCAATTGGGGTGCCGGTAACTGTAGCGACCGCCACAGTGGGTTGTTGCGCGTGCGCTTGCATAACGCCAGATCCAAAGGAAAACAACCAAAACCCGCCAACCACAAGTAATATTCCAATCAGGGCGCGTATCAAAATATATTTCATCTCACAGGTCAAAACGCGATGATTATAACCATTGGTGAATTAAGCCGCGATGAAAGCGCTTTGATGATTCAAAATGGCTGTCCGAAATTAATTGACTTTTGGAGTTTTCGGCTTAGAATGAAGTTGTTCTGGCGGGCGTACTTTATCGGGCTTCCGCCTCATCACCGCTATCCGCCAGACCTGGAGTCCCAACCTTTCGAGGGTTGGGACAAATGTTACACCGGTCAACATTTAGCGGTATTTTCGTCTCCCTCCTTACACTCAGCCTGCTAACAGGTATGCTGGGCTTTAACCCAAGCAGCCTGGTCCAAGCCCACCCTGGATCAGCGGTTGGCGCGCCAACTTCGTTTGTTCCGCCCAAAGCTACAGTCACCCCACCACCTCCCGACGGACCGCGGCCGCTGATCATCCCGGATGATCTCGATGTCATTCCTGACTCGTACATCGTGGTGTATAAGGCGGGCATCAACACGGCCCTGGCAGTGGCCGACGACCGCGCTGACGTGGAAGCTTTGGGAGGCAGGGTCAATTTCGTCTATACGAGCGCCCTGCAGGGATATGCCGCTAGCCTGCCTGGCCCTGCCTTGGAACGCGCCAGGGCAAACCCGCTGGTCGATTATGTAATCGCGGATGGCATGGCGACCCTCGATGAAGGGGAGTGGAAGCCGGTTGATGCGACGCAAAGCAACCCCACCTGGGGCTTGGATCGGATTGATCAACGGTCCCGGCCTCTTTCAAATTCATATACTTACTCGACCACCGCATCTAACGTGAACGTTTACATCATCGACACAGGCATCAATGCATCCCACACTGAATTTGGGGGAAGAGCATACAAAATCTTTGATGGAATTGGCGATGGACAAAACGGCAACGATTGCTGGGGGCACGGAACCCATGTTGCCGGAACTATCGGAGGCAAGAAATATGGGGTTGCTAAAAACGTGAAGCTTTATGCAGTTAGGGTGTTTGCTTGTGAAGGAACATCCCCTTGGTCCGTGCTTATCGCCGGGGTGGACTATGTCAGGAGCCATCATTCCAATCCTTCTGTAGTAAACATGAGCCTCGGTGGAGCCGGTGCCTACGCACCATTTGAGACCGCCGTGCAGAGTTTGATCGATGCCGGAATGACTGTCGTAGTGTCCGCCGGGAATGACAACACTAACGCTTGCTATTATTCGCCGGCCGAAATGGCAGAGGCAATCACAGTTGGCGCGACCAATTCGCTGGATCAGCGAGCGAGTTTCTCCAACCAAGGCGATTGCCTTGATCTTTTTGCCCCGGGTCAGAACATTACGTCTGCGTACATAGGAAGCCCTAATGCGCTAGCTATCTCCAGTGGCACTTCAATGGCCGCGCCGCACGTAACCGGTGTGGCGGCGCTCTATTTAAGCAGAAACCCTAATGCGACTCCAGCGCAGGTGGCTGAGGCAATTGTCAATCATGCGACAATTGGGAAAGTTAAAAATATATGGGGAAGTTCACCAAACCGTCTGCTTTATTCGGCGTTTTATTTGTACCCATCACCTGAACCCCTATTACCTACTGGGCCTTTTTCCGATAAGGCACCCACCTACTTATGGAAAAAGGTCCCCGGAGCCACCCAATATCAATTCCAGGTGCTCAAAGTGCTCAGCGGCGGCGGCACGGTACAGATGTATGCATTCGTAGTGCCGTCATCGGCTTGCAATGCGGATTTTTGCTTCAGAGACACAACCGCCGTCTTGAGTTACGACACTTTCAAATGGCAGGTGCGCGCTTACAAAAATGGCAAGTGGGAACCATGGACTGATTATGAAACCTTCATGATCAGGACCAAGGGCGGGTTCAATTCGCAGTTTACCAATAATTCGAATGGCTGGAAGCTTTTTGACGCCAACAATGGCTTGGGCGCGCCACCCTGGGTCTTGAATACAGCCAGCCCGGGTAATTACAGCAGCGCATCCGTTTCAAATCGTTATTCTGCGATCGTGCATAACAATAGTTATTCCACGTTTACCTATTCTGTAAGGATGAGACGAGCAGCTAATAATAAGCAAGTATGGGTAAATAACATTTGGTTCCGCGGAGAACCTTATAGCAACGGAAGTGGCTTTTTTGGTTATGCCCATAGCAAGTTCGGTGGCACGTACCTCCAAATTGGATACGTAGATGGAGCCGGACAATTTCGGTGCATGTTTGATGTGTATGTTGCCGGTTGTTTTAATGGAACGTGGTCTAACCTATTTACTGATAGTTGGAATACCTTAACCGTAACCGGAAACGGCTCATTTTTTCAATTCTTTGTGAATGGTACAAAAGTTTTTGAAGCTTCTATGCCAGTTGCAAGCTCTGGGGAAGCTGGCATTTCATTCTACGGCGGTTATACGGCTAACAGCGAAGGTGGTGAATATGAACTCGGTGAGACTTTATTCGTCGATTACGCATGGTTGAAGATGTCGGCTCCCCCAGCCTCTTCCAGCGACGCAGCCACGGGTCATTACGGCGTCGTGTTATCAGAAATTCCCGTCGGTATAGGCGTGGAATTAGCATTTACCACAACTCCATCGCCTACCCTGACAGTAAGCCCATCTCCAAGCATCACCCCAAGCGAAACGCCGACCGCGACTTCAAGCGCATCTGAAACGCCCAGCCTGACGCCGTCTGAAGAGGCAAGCGCCACCCCGACGGAAACAGCCAGCCAAACGGCTACTGAGACCCCCACCTCTACGACGACGGAAACACCTCAAGGCACGGCTACGGAAACCCCCATTCCCCTTCCTTCGGAAACACCGACCGCCACCCAAACCCCGTCGGAAACCCCCACACCGACTCCTACCCAAACGCCAACTTCGTTCTAAGTCCAGCCAGCCTGCTATTCCATGACCCGCCACTCGCTGCCGTGGCTACGGATGAACGCGTCCATCTCCGGAGGACCCCAAGTGCCAGGCGTGTATTGGCAAAGCTCATGTTCAGGATGGGCTTGCCAGGCCTTGAGAATTTCGTCCACGAAAGCCCAGGCCGCCAGCACCTCATCGCTGCGGGTAAACAAGGTGGGATCGCCTTCCATGCAGTCCAGTAATAAGCGTTCGTAAGCCTCCGGCGAACTGGCGCCGAAGGTCTCGGCGTAAGAAAAATCCATATTTACAGATTTGATGAGGTCCTCGCTGCCCGGCGCCTTGGCGCCGAAGGTTAGAGTGATACCCTCTTCGGGTTGGATGTTTAGCAGCAAGCGGTTGGGCGCATCGCCGGCCATGTTGCGGGCGCCAAAGAGCGCCAGGGGTACCTGCTTGTATTGTACGGCGATCTCAGTGAGGCGGCGAGGCAAGTGCTTCCCGGAACGGATGAAGAAGGGCACACCGGCCCAGCGCCAATTGTCTATGCCTATGCACATCGCCAGTAAAGTTTCCGTCTTCGAATCTTCTGCCACTCCCTCGTGGTCTTTGTAGGCGCGGATCAGTTCCCCGTTCACGCGGCCTGCGCCGTATTGGGCGCGCAGCGTATTTCGCATCACCTCTTCACCGCGCAGCACATGCAAAGCGCGCAACACTTTGACTTTTTCATCGCGCACCGCGTCGGCATTGAAAGTAACCGGGGCTTCCATGGCAGTGAGGGTTAGCAGCTGGAGAATATGATTCTGCAGCATGTCGCGGATCACGCCCGCGGTATCGTAGTACTCGCTGCGGCCATTCACCCCAATCGCTTCCGCCACGGTGATCTGCACCGAATCCACGTAGCGGTTATTCCACATCGGTTCAAAAATGCCGTTGGCAAAGCGCAATACCAGGATGTTTTGAACAGTTTCTTTTCCGAGGTAATGGTCAATGCGATAGATCTGGTCTTCCGTGAAAACCTTATGGATGGCCTCTTCCAATTGCCTGGCCGACTCCAAGTCGCGGCCGTAGGGTTTTTCCACCACAATACGTGTCCACCCGTCCGGGCAGGAGGCCAGGTTGCTCGCCCCAAGATTCTCTATGATGGCAGGATAGGCTTGTGGAGGCGTAGCAAGGTAGAAAAGGCGGTTAACCGCACCCAGTTCCTTCAACAAGCTTTCCAGGTGTTTGTATCCATCCCGGCCATCAAAGGTGCCGGTCACATAATGCATGCGGTCCAGCAAGTTAGCAACGACCTTTTTATCCAAAGGCTTGGTGCGGGCATGTTCGTTTAACGCGGTGCGCATCTCCGAACGCAATTTTTCATCGCCCCAATCGCGGCGCGCAAAACCAACAATGTGTAAGGCTTCAGGGAGCTGCCCACCTAAGGCGAGTTGATACAGGGCAGGCACCAGCTTGCGGTGGGCCAGGTCTCCGGTGATGCCGAAAATTACCAAGCCAATGGGGCCGAATTTTGGAGAACCAGCGGGTTTTTCGCTCATGTCTTCGGCTTTTTGATGACGTGGCCGCCGAATTGGTTGCGGAGAGCAGCCAATAGCTTGCCCGCGAAGCTGTGCTCCTGGCGGCTGGCCAGGCGCTGCAGGAGGGAAAGGGTGATCACCGGGGCGGGCACCTCCTGATTGATAGCCTCAAAAACTGTCCAGCGGCCTTCGCCAGAATCCTCCACCCAATCGGAAACATCTTTCAACTGCGGATCCGCTTCCAGGGCGCGCTCAGCCAGATCGAGCAACCAGGAACGCACCACAGAACCGTGCTGCCAGATCCGCGCAATTTTATGCAGGTCGAGATCAAAATCCTGGCGGGATTGCAGGATCTCGAAACCTTCGGCGAGAGACTGCATCATGCCGTATTCGATGCCGTTGTGCACCATCTTTACGTAATGGCCGGATCCGTGAGGCCCCACCCAGCCCCAGCCTTTATCCGGGGCAGGCGCCAGGCTTTCGAAAATAGGCCTAAGGCCGGCCACCACCTGCTTGTCTCCGCCAAGCATCAGCGAGTAGCCCTCGGCCAACCCCCAAACCCCTCCGCTGACACCGGCATCGACCAGATGGATGCCGGCAGATGCAAGCGAGGCGGCGCGGCGCATGGTGTCATTAAAATTCGAGTTACCCCCTTCGACAATAATGTCGCCTTTGGACAGCAGACCCTGTAGCTCCTGCAATGTTTGTCCGGTCACTTCACCGGCCGGCAGCATGAGCCAAACCACGCGAGGTGAAACCAATTGCTCAACCGCGGCCTGGATCGAGTCAACAGGGATCAATCCATCTTCTTTTTGGATCTCTTCGGCAACTGCCTGGGTGCGGTTATAGCCCACTACGGCATGGCCCGCCCGCAGCAAGCGGCGCGCCATATTGCCCCCCATGCGACCCAGACCCAGCATTGCCAGCTTCATCGAAGGCACCTCGTATCACCTTTGGCGAGAATGGAAATCTTACCTTAGCCCTTTGGTTTATTATGCAAAAACCGTTCGGACACAATCTTGCGTTTGAAATCCGAGGCCCACAAGGAGGCAAACAAGCGGCGCTCGGCCGGCCTGGCAAACAGGGGGGCAGTGAGCGCGTAGCGCAGTAAACGCTTGGCCGCGCGCACAGCTTCAACCGGATGCTGCGCCATTTGGCGGGCTAGCTCGTAAGCGGCTTCCAAAGCGCCGCCAGGTTCCGCTAGATGGTCCGCCAACCCAAGTTGCTTGGCTTCCTCCGCGGGCAGGATACGCCCAGTGGCGAGGAGTTCCAAGGTTCTTGGATAACCTATCATTTGCAGCAAATAACGCGCCCCTCCCCAGCCGGTGGCAATGCCCAGAGTGGCCTGGACAAAGCCAATGTTCGCGTCACGCGC
>Ga0209323_10003706_pt1 | contig 10148 bp, 8 predicted proteins | sample Rifsed19ft2_FD_184014 | JGI IMG/M metagenome (GOLD analysis project Ga0209323, IMG submission 184014) | Soil microbial communities from Rifle, Colorado, USA - sediment 19ft 2 (version 2) | ecosystem: Environmental > Terrestrial > Deep subsurface > Rock core/Sediment | place: Rifle, Colorado...
GGCAGTTATTATGTCTACTGTTTCATCGGATGTATGCAGACCTTTGACTACTTCGACAAGTTTCATTGCATAAGCAGGGTTCATGAAATGCATGCCTGCGAACCGCTCCGGCCTTTTCGTAATTTCTGCAAGCCTCGTTATGGAGATAGAAGAGGTGTTTGAGACGAAAATTGTTTCGTCATTGCATATCGTATCCAGCTCTTTAAAAATATGTTTTTTTATGTCTTCTTTTTCTACTACTGCCTCGATTACGAGATCGGCATTTCTACACTCTTCCAGGCTTGTAGTGGTTTTTATATTTGAGAGGATTCTCTCTTTCTCAAATATTTCAAGTTTTCCTTCACCCACCCTTTTCCCCAATCGTTCTTTTATTTTCGCCAATCCAGCCCTTACATATTCTTCACTTATATCTTTCAGAACCACCTCATAGCCGCTCTGGGCCGCCACCTGAGCTATGCCGCCTCCCATAGTCCCTGCGCCGATTATTCCTATTTTTTGTATGTTCATAATATTCCTTATATAGTAGGGGCAGGTTCGAAACCTGCCCTTGCAATTATTTACATCTCTCGATTATCATTGCCAATGCATTTCCCCCGCCCATGCAGAGGGTAGCAAGTCCTCTTTTCAGTCCTCTTTCTTTCAGGGCATATACCAGTGTTACCAGTATCCTCGCACCGCTGCACCCTATTGGGTGTCCCAGGGCTATAGCCCCGCCATTTACGTTGAGTTTTTGGGGATCGATCTCCAACGCCCTTGAGACTACTATAGAAGCAGAGGCATAAGGTTCGTTATACTCAATGAGATCCATATCATTTATAGTAAAGCCCGTTTTCCCTAAAAGTTTTCTGACCGCAGGAATAGGGGCTTCCATAATATCTTCAGGCTTTGTTCCTCCGGTTGCATAATCTATTATTTTGGCAAGTGGTTTTATGCCGAGTTCTCTGGCTTTTCGTGCCGAAGCTACTACCAGCGCCGCAGCGCCATCGCTGAGTTGTGAACTGTTACCAGCGGTGAGAATTCCGCCTTTTTGGAAAACAGGAGGGAGTTTTGCCAGTTTCTCTAAGGAAGTATCTTCTCTTATACCCTCGTCTTTTTCAACAGGAACGCCCTGTACTTCGACAGGTATTATCTCTTCTTTAAACTTTCCGCTTTTTGTTGCATACAAAGCCTTTTGATGGCTCATCAGTCCGAACTTGTCTGCCTCCTCTCTGGTTATGCCGAATTTCTGCGCTACCCTTTCTCCGGTAATTCCCATGTGGTAACAGTTATAGACATCCCATAAACCGTCATAGACCATTGCATCGGTAATGGAGGTGTCTCCAAACTTCACACCCCACCGCAGACCTCTGATTAAATGGGGGGCAGCGCTCATATTCTCCATTCCGCCTGCAACTATTATATCTGCGTCACCCGCCTTTATAGCCTGAGCAGCAAGCATAACAGCCTTAAAGCCGGAACCACATACTTTATTCACGGTAAACGAACCTATTTCAACAGGAAGCCCTGCATAAATTGCGGCCTGTCTGGCAGGGTTTTGGCCAAGACCCGCGGAGATCGCATTCCCCATGATGACCTCTTCCACGCGCTGCATCTGAATACCTGCCCTCTTTACAGCCTCCTTTATTACCATGGCACCTAGCTGTTGAGCAGGCACTTCCTTGAATACGTGTCCAAACTTACCCACAGCCGTCCTTACACCGCTAATCAGCACAACTTCTTCTTCAGGCATACGTTACCACCTCTTATCTTGTATTAGTTTAGTTTTTCTGAAAAATATCAATATAAATCAAGGCCACCAGTTCGCGTATGGATGAAGCATTTATCAGTGTCATACACACCCCTTATATGTTATGGTGTCTATAATTCATTGAAATAATATCAAAGTTAACTAGAATAGTTAACATATTTGCGGGAAGGAGTGGTTAACGGAAGGAGTCCGTAGGACGACTGGAGTTAACCACTCCTTCCCGCCCGAAAAATTATCCATGAAGGAGCAAGGAAAGATAGAGTCGAACACCCCTTGTCACACGATGACCTGATTTAGACTATACTCATCTTCCCTTTGCCAATTTCTGCAACCGTATGATCAATAGAATGTTCTGAAAAAAGTCCATATAAGGCCATCAACGGGTAACAGAAATAGCTCGCTCTCTCTGGGTACACACACAAACACTTTTTCATGTAAGGAGACAATGTAATGGAACAAAAAATGATTTATGTCGGTATTGACTGGGCTGACGATCATCACGATATCCTTATTACCGATGACTCAGCCAAAACACTCGACCAATTCCGGATCGACCACACGTGCGATGGGTTTGCCCTGCTTCATTCACACCTTGCAAACCACCAAACGTCCCCCGGTCTCGTGTTGATCGCCATCGAAACAAGCCGTGGACTTCTGGTGCATGAACTTCTACAAAAAGGCTACACCGTCTATGCCATCAATCCAAAGGCAGTCAACCGTTACAAGGATCGGCACGTACTTTCAAAAGCAAAATCTGATGCCCTCGATGCCCTGTCACTCGGCCATCTCTTGCGCACTGACCGTCACCTGTTTCAACCGATCAAACCCCTTCCCGAAGATTACAGACTCCTCGACAGGCTATGCAGTGACCTCCGTAAAGTGGTTGATGAAAAATCAAGAGTTACCAACCAGGTTATTTCCTGCCTGAAGGAGTTCTATCCAAAGGCGCTGGAGACGTTCTCTCTGAATTCTCAGATATTCATTGACTTTCTCAAGGCATTTCCCGACCATGGGACCCTGAGTGCCTGCACGAAAAAGACCTTCCTTGCGTTTCTCAAGGAACATCGCTACCCGTATCCCACCAAAGCCGAAGAACTCTGGAAGATAATTCAATCTCCCACCCTTCAACCCGACAAAGTAATCGCTCGTTCCGGAAAACTTCGCTTAGGAATGCTCCTTGATCAACTCGAAAACCTGAAAGAACATATCACCCACTATGAACAAGAAATCCGGGCTATCCTGGATAATCTCCCCGAAACAAACCCGATCAAGAGTTTGCCGGGTGTGGGAGAACGTCTTGCCCCAGAACTGGTCGCAACCCTTGGACCAAACAGCAAAGACGGCCATCACCGGTTCCAGGCCGCTGAGGAAATCGCAAAACTCTCCGGCTGCGTACCGGTTGTCAGAGAAAGCGGAAAATGGAGAAATGTGTCTCTCCGTTACGCCTGCGTAAAATCCCTCAGAAGGACATTTCATGACTGGGCGTTTGCCAGTATCAACTACTCATCCTGGGCAAGGGCATTTTACGATTACCACAAAGAGAAAAACCAAAGCCATTGTACCATTTTGCGTAATCTTGGCAAAAAATGGATCAAAATCCTTTTTGCTGTCTGGTCAAAGGGAACATCTTATGATGAAGCGTTGCATATTCAAAATCTCAAAGCAAAAAATGTCCCTTGGGCTATGGCTCTGTAATCGTTGATTTCTAAAGAACTTTTTAACTCTTTTTTCCTTTTAGAAAAAAAGAGCTTGACATAGAATGTCTAAATCCCCTCTTGATAGAGGGGACTTTTACCCTCCCCTCTAATAAGAGGGGCCGGGGGTGTGTTTTAAATCGGCAAAGGCATCGTTCCTACAGTAATACAAAAATGCATCGGATGCTTCCTTCAGAAAACCAAATTGTTGTCTTATCTTTTATTTTGCATATCTTCTATCGCTCTCTTTATTTCTTCTGCGTCGGGGGCATTAGGGTTAAGTTTTAAGTAAGTCAGGTAATCCTTCACGGCATTTTCATTTTTCCCCAGCCTTTTAAAGGTATTCCCACGATGAAGGTAGGCTAAAGGATTGTAAGGGAAGAGTTCGATGGATGTGTTAAAGTCCTCAAGGGCTTCGTCAGTCCTTTCCAACAGGTTTTTGATTTGACCCCGTTCGTAATATACACCGGCAAGACGAGGACTCAATTCTATCATCTTGTTGTAATCCTCTATACACTTTTGCATATCACCTTTTCCGCGGTACGCTTTGGCGCGGATATAATAGGCAAAGGCATTGTTTGGTGAGAATTCTATGAAGGTCGTTGCGTCTTTTATTGCGTCGTCAAAACGTTGTGCATCAGCATGAAGAATACCCCTTTTCATATAGATTTCCGTATTACCGGGATCGAGTTCCAGCGCCTTGTTGAAGTCTTCTAAGGCTTTTTCAGGTTCACCTGATTCGGCATACGTTAGACCTCGACTGGCGTAAGCAGCTGCAAATTTGGGGTCTAACGAAATGGCCTTACTTAAGTCTTCGATAGTCAAGTCTGTCCTTCCGACCATTTTAAAGGCAATACCACGGTTATAATAGGACAGGATTGAACCAGGATCTAAAGACAATGCCTTACTATAATCCATGATGGCCTTATCGATAACCTCTATGGTAGCGTAAAGAGAACCACGATTGTAGTAAGCAGGTGCATAGTCGGGATTCAGCTCGATGGCCTTGTTATAATCACTTATTGCCCGTTCAGTATTCTTCATCTTCTCATAAATAACACCGCGGTTACAATAGGCTACGGCATCGTTCCCATGCAACTCGATAGCGTAGTTTACGTCTTTTAATGCGGCTTCTATGCTGCCTTTTTCTTTTTGTATTATTGAACGGTTCAGATAAATATCGGCAACAACTTCGCTAACGGTAAGATTTTTGAGGTAATATCCGTTCTTGACGCTTGCCTGTGAAATACGCTTCCCGTGCATATTGATATAATAACTATCAGGAGTAAACATACCTTCATAACCCGTTTCGATATTTCTCAGAAAGTCTCCGTCATCGTAACGCACAAATATGTGTTCCGGCACGCTTACCCCGTATATAGGCAAATGTAAGCCTTCTGCTATACAGAGATAGAGAATAGACAAACCCACGCAGTTGCCGACTTTCGAATCCAAAACCTTATTTAAGGATATATATTCAAGACTGCCCGTTTGAACGTACTTAAATTGGAGTTCGTTAAAAAGCACCATGTTCATGGTCTTGATAACCTGCTCCGGCTCTGTTTCGTCACGGAGGCTCGTTTTGATATTTTCAATGATATTTTCAATCTTTTCGAGATAGCGTTCACTATTGATTTCCGGATAGGATTCTTTTGCGATTTTAAGGGCAGTTCTTGCCAAACTTGTATCTGTTGTGTTAATTTCCCAAACCGGGTTTGGCCTTAAACTTTCTGCCAATAGATCGAACGAGGCAGGCATCAGACCAATGAAAAAACATTTGAAACCACAGATGGCACAGATAAAAAATATGAATTTCTTACTTATCTGTGTAATCAGTGAAATCTGTGGTTGCCTTCTCGTTTTGCTAGTATGCATGTTTGTTGATGAGCCCATTCCATACGGTAAGCCAGATTATCTTCAAATCAAAATTCAGCGACCAGTTTTCAATGTAGTACAGGTCGTATTCAATGCGCTTCTCCAATGACGTATTTCCACGCCAGCCGCTGACTTGCGCCCAGCCGGTAATCCCAGCCTTCATCTTGTGTCTCAGCATGTATTTTGGGATGGTATTTCTGAAATTTTCAATAAAGACAGGCCGTTCAGGACGCGGCCCCACGATACTCATATCTCCCTTTAATACATTGAAAAACTGCGGAAGTTCATCCAGACTTGTCCTTCTGAGTAATTTACCAATTTTAGTGCGTCTCGGATCGTCTTTCTTTGCCCAAACAGGGCCTGTTTCTTGTTCTGCATTGGTAAACATCGTTCGGAATTTAAGCATATTGAATGTCTTACCGTCCAATCCCATCCTTTCCTGCTTAAGCAAGAGATGACCTGTGGAAGTCAGTTTAATCAATATTGCAATAATCAGCATAACGGGAGACGTAAAAATTATTACAAGAGAAGAAAAAACGACGTCCAAAACTCTTTTTACAATAATATTCCATCCATAAAGAGGTGTATCTCGAAGGCTGATGAGCGGCATTCCTTCAAACTCACTCACACTACCGCGCAGGGTAACAAACTCAAAGAGGTCGGGTAAGACCATAATACTAACCGTCTCATCCCCGATCCATTCCAAAACTTCCTTTAACTGATTATGAGCATGGAAAGGCAAGGCGACCAGGATAATATCAATACCACGTTTGGTAATTAACTCACGAACATCCGAATACTTTCCGACGACCTTTATCCCGTGTATTTCTGTTCCAACGCTATTCGGGTCACTCGTTAAGAAACCGGTTATCTGAATCCCGAGTTCTGGATGTTTTCGTAACCTGGTTACAAGGTCTTGACCCATCTTTTCTGCGCCTACGATTAAAGCATATCTCTGGTTGTATCCCCTCTGCCTTAAGAAACGGAGAAATTCCCGAAATACTATTCGTGCTAAGCTGAGAAATACAATATTAATAAACCAAAAATAAAAGAACGTTAATCGGGAAAATTCATACTGACGGAAGAGGAAGGTAAGCGAAACAAAGATCATAATGGCAAAGGTTGATGCCTTACCAATATCTACAACCTCAGACATCCTCGTTGAAACTCTCCGGGGACGATACAGACCAAATACCCTAAAAACAATACTCCAGAGAGGAATCATGAAAATCAAGAGGGTGAGATAAATCTTAAAAGGAGGAATTCCTTTATAGACAGGTATTATGCCGGAGTAAAAGCGTAGGTAGTAGGAAAGCGCCCAGGAAACAGATAAGGTAACCCAATCCATGAGGAGCAATATTGATTCGAAAAATTTGCTGTGCTTTTTCAGCATAATAAGTTTTCTAGAAAGATATTTGTATCTTTTCGATAAATTTCCCTGAGTTTCATAGCATCATCCAGTACAATTCGTACCTTTCTTATATCCAGTTCGTAGGAATAGGCATGTCTAAACAGGTGCCTAAAGGATCGTAAGTTATCTAATAGCGCATAGCTTTCTTGAGACACCAAGGAAGGTCTGATTCCTTCTATCGATATAGCCATACGTTTCAACAATTCCATGTGATATGAAGCTTTATCCTGAATATTGTTCTCGAAAGTATTTGCTATTATTTTGAAAAGGTCTTCAAAAGCACAATAAAGATTGTGTAATTGATACGCAATACTTTCTATTCCTGTAAGTCTATTTTCTTCCTGTCTTCGTTCATCCAGTTTTGCATAGATGGTTTCTATTTCTCTTATTTGAGCATCTATATCAGCTTTCAATACTGTTAATTTTCCTTTATCCATTTTATTCCATCCTTCTTTATTTTTCCTGCCAGTCTGTGTCCTTCTAATTGTACCACATCTACATCTCTACTAATTTCACTTGAAATGAAAGACATTGCTTTAAAAAAATACTCATCTTTTAGCCCAATAAAGCCGATATCAACATCAGAGTCTTTTGGAAACCTATAAGGCTTTATTATCGAACCAAATAAATACGCCTCCTCAAAAGGAATTTCACAATGCAATTTGTCAAGGGTGTTAAACAGTTTTTCTAATAACTGTAATCGTAATTCCTCTCGTTCTTTCTTTTCCTGTTCCAGTATCAAATCAAGAATGGCCGTGGAAAATCTATTCTTCATTTTTGCTTTCTTCGCTATGAATAATTGAGTCGATGTATTTTTTAAACTTTTCTTTAAATATCAGCTTATCAAAACCCTCGGCATGTTTTCTGATCGAAAGCGGATCAAATATATTTTTGTTATGTTCGAAGAACCTTACAGCCTCTATTAATGATTCCGTTGTTTGTTCTGTAAAAAATACCCCTGTTGGTGTCTCTGGCTGTTTTTGTTTGATTCCCGGTGTAGATTCGGAGTAAGGGTATATTCCACGTACGGTTTCCAGCACGCCTCCCTTAGCAAATGCAATCACAGGTTTTCCGCATGCCTGAGCCTCGAGAGGGACAATCCCAAAATCCTCTTCTCCCGGAAAGATCAGCGCCCTGCATCCCCTGTAATATTCCCTCAGGGTTTCACTGGATTGCCAACCGATACATTTTACATGCTTTTTTGCCATCTTCCTGATTATCTCTTCTTCCTGCCCCCCTCCAATAATAACCAGTGGTAAACCCAACTTTTCAAATGCATTTACTGCAATATCAATCCTCTTGTACGGAGCAAATGCCGATACAATCAGATAGTAATCTCCTTCACGGTGAGTATTCGTGGGCGTATAAAGAGAGCAATCCACCGGCGGATGAATGACCTCGGCAGTTCTCTTATAATATTTATTTATCCGATTTGCAACATTGTAGGAATTTGCCACAAAGTGATCTACCCGGTTACTGGACGTAACATCCCACATTCTTAAGTAATGGGCAATAGGGGGCATCAAGAACCGGGAAACGAGTCCCTTTTTCCCATCACCAAAATAGGTGTTATAATGTTCCCATACATAGCGCATCGGGGTATGACAATAACATATATGGATTGTAGCAGGAGAGGTCAGCACTCCTTTTGCAACACAATGACTGCTTGACACAACAACGTCATAGCCCCTCAAGTCGAAGCCCTCGATTGCCAATGGAAATAAAGGAAGAAAAGAGCGGTAGCGTTTCCTGGCAAGTGGTATTTTTTGAAGAAAGGAGGTTTGTATCTTTCTATCCTCTATTATCTTTGAAACAGAGCCAGGAATGTGGATGAGCGTAAAGATATCTGCCTCCGGGAAGAGTTCGCAGAAAATCTCTAAGACCTTCTCTCCGCCCCGCATACCGGTAAGCCAATCATGAATAATAGCAATTTTCTTCATATTTAATTATACAGTGCCTCAACCAATTGAAGCATCTTATGCATACGTTTCTCATAGGTATGTTCCTTCGCCACAGCGATACGTTCTTCTCGTGATGACACAGTGTCGTTTAATGCCTCGTCAATACCCTTGACAAAGTCCTGTGTGATTGGAGCAATACGAACTACGTTTCGATATGCACGCAATGCCGGCAAATCAACGCTCACTACTGGTTTGCCCGCAGCCAAATACTCAAAAAACTTCATGGGGAACATGGATTCCGTGTATTTATTCAACCTATTGGGCAATATAGCAACGTCAAACCCCTTAAGGTAACAGGGCAATTCGGCGTAAGGTCGAGGCCCCATGAGATACACATTCGGGATACCCTGAAACATCCTGGTTTCAGTCCATGGATCGCCCTCGCCTACCTTCCCAATAAGTATTAGAGACCACTCTGGCCGGGTTTCAGCGACAAGCCTAAGCAGATTGAAATCCACCTTGTATTCACTGATTGCCCCAATAAAACCTATGCGGGGAGACGGTATTTTCTCCAGATCATCAGGGACTCTGGTTGCCGCATCACAAGCTTTAGAAAAATGCTCAAAATCAGCAACGTTGGAAAAATAGTACGTATTTGGATTCCACACACTTCTCGTTTCAACCAGCTTCGGTGACACAGCAAAAACAAGGTGTGATTTTTTGACCAAATCCTGTTCAGACATTTCTATAATATTTACCGGCATCCCAGGCTGGCTTTTGATGTCGTCAACACAGTGATAAATAACTTTGTCAAAACCTTTGAGACTCAATAAATAAACCGTTAATGGGTTGTACGTCCATAAGATTTCCTGCTTAACTCCGAGTCTCTTCATATAAAATTTAAGCATTGCGGATAAAAGTAATTTGTTGAACTGGCGAATGAAGCCAAACTTTTGAAGAGGGATGACAAACGGAGACCACACCCAGATATTTTCCCGTACCGGGCGAGGCCCTGTGAACAACTTATATAGCCGTTTCAGTATGCGTCTGGTGTCCTGAGCGCTCGCACTCGGCCGCCGTATACCTAACGAATCAATATAAAAAATCCGGCACCCGGATGCGGCGAGCTGTACCGCAACGTGCTGTTTATTAGTCCAGAAAGGATTGTCCCAATCTGCCGTAGAAAGCATGACTACATCATGGGGTCTGGTGGTCATTCAGTGTTTTTTCCTCGTGAACAAATATTTCTCTCTTAATCCAGTCAGTTACCGGTATTTGATGTTGAAATACCAAAATACTGTAATACCCTGTTATGAATAACATCTGCCCGCTTTGTCCAGGAATTCTCCAGAGCGGTATGTATCCTCTTGTTTCTCATCTCAGGATCATTTTCATCTATGGCTTTTTTTAAATATTCAACAAACTGGAATTTATCCGAGGCAACATAAATCATGCCAGCAAAGCGGTCGGCCGGTGAAAGTGGCAGCGATACTATGGGTTTACCTGATAACAGATATTGA
>Ga0209323_10003708_pt1 | contig 10141 bp, 10 predicted proteins | sample Rifsed19ft2_FD_184014 | JGI IMG/M metagenome (GOLD analysis project Ga0209323, IMG submission 184014) | Soil microbial communities from Rifle, Colorado, USA - sediment 19ft 2 (version 2) | ecosystem: Environmental > Terrestrial > Deep subsurface > Rock core/Sediment | place: Rifle, Colorado...
TTGAAAAAAGGTGCAGGAGCTATTTTAGGATTTGGAATAAAAGGCGGAGTAGAGGCAGGTAAAAAATTTATTGATTCGCTGGAGCTGATTTCCCATCTTGCCAATATCGGTGATGCAAAAACACTTGCCATACATCCCGCGACAACTACACATCAGCAGCTTTCGGAAGAAGAACAAATCGCCACCGGTGTGACAGCGGATTTCATAAGGCTCTCAATAGGTCTTGAAAATATTGATGATATTATTGCCGATATTGAGCAGGCATTAAAGAAATCCCAGAAATAACAGGGATGCTCTTTTACTGATACTTTAACTGATTAAGTATCCAGTTTATAAATTGAGAGGAGAATTAAAATGTCAAAAATATTTGAAGATATCACAAAAACCATTGGGAACACCCCGCTGGTAAGAATAAATAACCTGACAAAAGGCTTCAATGCAACTATTCTGGCAAAACTGGAATCTTTCAATCCTCTTTCGAGCTTAAAAGATAGGATTGGAGTCTCCATGATGGATGCTGCCGAGAAATCAGGAAAAATAAATAAAAATACCACAATAATTGAACCGACAAGCGGAAATACCGGTATTTCGCTGGCTTTTATTTGTGCAGCCAGAGGCTACAAGCTGATTTTGGCAATGCCTGAGACGATGAGCATTGAAAGAAGACAATTGCTCAAGATTTTTGGGGCGGAGCTTGTTCTGACAGAAGGGCCGAGAGGTATGACCGGTGCAGTTGAAAAAGCAAATGAGCTGGCTGCAAATACAAAAAACAGTTTTGTCCCGCAGCAGTTTAACAACCCGGCAAATCCTGAAATACACCGGAAAACAACTGCCGAAGAAATATGGGAAGATACGAATGGAAATGTGGATATTTTTGTTGCAGGAGTAGGAACCGGTGGGACCATTACCGGTGTAGGAGAAGTATTAAAAAAGAGAAAACCTTCGGTTAAAGTAATCGCAGTGGAACCGGCAGATTCCCCGGTTCTTTCAGGGGGAAGTCCCGGGCCCCATAAGATACAGGGGATTGGAGCAGGATTTGTTCCTGAAATATTAAATCCATGTGTAATTGATGAAATCATTAAGGTTTCCAATGAAGATGCGGGTATTGTAGCACGGAGAATTGCCAGAGAGGAAGGAATTCTCGCAGGCATATCCAGCGGTGCCGCGATGTGGGCAGCAATGGAGGTTGCCAAACGCAGTGAATCCGGTAAAAAGAATATCGTGGTTGTTTTACCGGATACAGGGGAAAGGTATCTTTCCACCTGGCTGTTTCAGGATTGATATTTTGATGGTTCTATATAAAATAGTTAAAGGTCAATAAATATGGAAAAAGGAATAGGATTGGTCAATACAAAATATTATAATTTTGCCATGCCTCCGGATGAAATGATACTGGAGTCGGGAAAGAGATTAGGCCCGGCTACAATTGCCTATGAAACGTATGGTGAGCTGAACGAAAGCAGGAGCAATGCGGTCATGGTCCTGCATGCGCTTTCCGGAGATGCTCATGCCGCCGGATTTCCTAAGGAAGATAAGAAACCGGGATGGTGGAACGATATGATAGGTCCGGGTAAAGCCTTTGATACCGAAAAGTATTTTATTATATGTTCAAATGTTATCGGAGGATGTAAAGGAAGCACGGGGCCGTCTTCATTGAATGAAAAGACGGGTAAACCTTACGGACTCGATTTTCCGATCATTACGATATCTGATATGGTCAATGCCCAGAAATATTTACTTGATCATCTGGGAATAGACAAGCTGCTGTGTGTCGTGGGAGGTTCCATGGGAGGAATGCAGGTTTTGCAGTGGGTTGCTTCCTACCCTAAGAGGATCCTTTCGGCCATACCCATAGCTACGGCATTGAAACATTCACCTCAGCAGATCGCACTCAATGAAGTGGGAAGACAGGCGGTAATGTCCGATCCTGATTGGAGGGGCGGCGATTATTACGGCCGAAGCCAGCCTGAAAGAGGACTGGCTCTTGCACGGATGATCGGGCACATAACCTATATGAGCGACGAGTCGATGGAAAATAAATTTTCAAGAAAACTAAAAAACGGCGGTTATAATTTTTCATTCAAACCTGAATTCGAAGTCGAGGGCTATTTGCATTACAGGGGAGACAGTTTTGTTAAGCGATTTGATGCAAACTCCTATCTTTATATCACGAAAGCGCTGGACTATTTTGACCTGTCACCAATAGATAGGTTTTTACCTGCAGACAGTAAAATCGATACCAGGTTTCTCGTCATCGCCTTTAAATCCGATTGGTTGTATCCTTCATACCAGTCCAGAGAGATTGTCAGGATGCTTAAGACGAGACGCCTGGATGTTACTTATTGTGAAATAAATTCAAACTATGGTCATGATGCTTTTCTTCTGGAGTTTCCCGAAGAGACTCGTTTGATCAGTCATTTTTTAACAAGGGTATATGATTATGCAAAAAATAAATAATAAAAACATAAAACCGGATCACCGGATCATATTCGATATTGTGGAAACAGGTTCAAGTGTTTTTGATCTCGGGTGCGGCAGCGGAGAACTCCTGGATCTTCTTGTTAAGGAGAAAAAAGTAAAAGCGCAGGGTGTAGAATTAAGAGAAAAAGCCATTTATGAATGTGTCGAAAAAGGATTGAGTGTATTTCACGGAGATATAGAGGGAGGACTGGGAGAATATCCGGATGATTCTTTTGATTATGTCATTTTGAATCAGTGCATGCAGGAAACAAGAAAAATAGAGTTTGTACTCAGGGAATCCCTAAGAGTGGGAAGAAAAGTAATAGTGGGATTTCCTAATTTTGCCTATATCCGTTCCCGCTTTAGCCTTTTTTTTGAGGGGCGTGCACCGGTCACTCCGTCTCTGCCCTTTAGCTGGTATGAATCACCGAATGTGCATTTCCTGAGCATAAAGGATTTTAAGGATTATTGTAAGGAAAAGGGGATAAATATAATAAAGACATACTATCTCGGAAGTAAGAATATCATAAAGTGCTTTCCAAACCTCTTTGCGTTAAATGCGATTTTTGTGATCGGTAAGTCCTGATATTTTTATTCATATAACATCTGATAAAAGTAATAGTTTCCCATTACTATTTTTACATATTCCCTGGATTGTTCGTAAGTGATACTTTCTATGAATTCATCGGTATCCATATTGCCTCTATCGGAAACCCAGCCGCTCATTCTTCCCGGACCGCCGTTATAGGCCCCCACACAGTAGAATTCATTCTGTCCAAAGTTATCAAGCTGCTGTCTTAGATAAAATGTACCCATTCTTATATTTGTATCAGGATCAAGAAGCATATTGACATTATAATTTGAAATGCCTATCTGGCCGGCAATGCCTTCCCCGGTTGCCGGCATGATCTGCATCAATCCCTGTGCCCCTGCATAGGAACCGGCATCGGGCTGGAACATGCTTTCCTGTCTCATTACAGCCAGGGTAAAAAGCGGATCAAGGTTATACTGACTGCTGTATTTCTGGACTATTTCCTTATAACCATAGGGATATAACAGATAATGAAGGTAATCCGTATAAGGTTCGGTCAGTTTGGATTTAAGTTGTTTAAGATTATCATAAATTATATTGATCGAGCTTGAATAGTCCTCCGATTTTAAAAATAAAGTCGCAATCTCAAGTGTTCTGATTGGATCTTCCTTTATCTCGCTGCTTCCCGCTTCTATCTCAAGTGATGCACTGTTAAAAAATTCAAGTTTGAGAAGCTCTATCGCCTTATTAATATGATTTATCTCGCCGCCTTCGATATGGCTGTCCTCTTCCAGTATAGAATATATATCCGGAAGTATATATGTGATCCCGGGATTTTCAGGATTTAATCCGGTGTTTATTTCTTCTATCTGTGCCTCTTTATTCAAATCCTCAAGTGTTTTAGCGGACGCAAAGGTATAATAAGAATAAGATGATAGTTCTATGATCTTTTGATATAAACCTGCTGCCGTAGTGTCATCTCCAAGTTTCTGGTAACATTTTGCCTGCCAGAATAACCCCTTTTCTTCCAGTCGGGTGCCTTTAAATGAAGATGCGAAATTGGAAAAGGTGGTTTTAGCGGAGTTATAATCAGCCGATCTATATTGTATCAAGCCAAGTTCCCATAATGCATCGGCAAGCTTATCTCCGCCGGGGTAACTTGTAGATACTCTCTGGAAATAAATTGCGGCATTATTAAAATCTCCACTCAAAGAATATATTCTGCCTGACCTGTAAAGTGCATCGTCACTGTAATTGCTTGCCGGGAAAATTTGTATAAGTTTCTCGTAATATGAAATGGCATCCGCATCCTGGTCCAGATTTGTCAGGGATCTACCCAGAAAATAAAGACTGTCGTCTGCTACGGAACCCGATGGATACTTTTGATAGGATTGAAGCAGGAAGTCCCTTGCTTCGCCATATTCACCCATATTGAAATAGCACATGCCTTTTTTAAATAATACCTTACTATAAAGATCCTGGGACAGGCTATTTACGTAATCTCCCTGCAGTAATCTATTAAACTCATCCAGGGCGGAGCTGTAATGATATATGCCGAAGAAAATCTCTCCCCTTGAGTATATCTCATCTGCCGTGGGAACAAATGGCTCTATCGAACCTTCCTCCGCAAGTCTCGCCAAATTCTCCAGGGCGATTTCCGAATATTCATGAAGTGGGTATTTTAGCCATAATTCTTTATAGTTCTCCGAAGCGAGAACTTTTTTACCGTTTTTTTCCTGGCAGGCAGCCAGCTGGAACAGGCTGTAAGGCACATAAGAAGACTCTGGAAAGCTGGTAAGGAAATTCGTATATTCACTTTCGGCAGTTATGTAATCTTCCTTGATATAGAATACATCCGCATATTCCATATTGGCAGTTTCTGCCCAGATACTGTCAGGATAATTTTTTATTATTTTCAGATAATATTCTTCTGCCTGATAATATTTTTCCTGTGAAAGGAGGATTTTTGCCATATAATAAAAAATATGGTCCTGGAGAATCAGGTAGCTGTCCTTTATCTTATTTAAATAAAATTCTGCAATCAGGTAGGAATCTTTATCAAAATATTCCAGAGCTTTAGAAAACAATAGTCTTAATTCTGAAATATCCATAGTTTCCGTATTAGTATCATCGGTGCCGGTTTTTTGCCTATCGGAATTGGTGCCTTCCTGTGGAGAAACACCGGTTTCTTTATCTTCGTTTCCCGTTCCATCGATATCGTTTATTTCTTGCTCATCGCTAGTCTCTTCGCTTTCAGGATCCTGATCTGTCGTTTCCTCTGCGGGTTCTGTTTCGGTAGTCTCAGTGTCTGCACCATCACATCCCTGTGCAGCAAAAATTACCGGGAAAACGAGAACCACGGATACAAAGAAAATAAAAATTTTTATAATTTTACTTTTCATTTAATTAAATCATGGTTAAAAACTAAAGAGATTTTACCCTACAATAGTCTTATTGTAAATCGAGCAGGCAGTCAGTACTCGTGATAAGAATACGAAAATAGTATAATTTATAATAAATACTAATTTGTCCTCAAAGGAGTAAGGAGGAGTATATTTGAATATTTTCAGAAGAAAAAGAAAAGTCGGTATAGCATTAAGTGGTGGAGCAGCAAGGGCACTTTCTCATATCGGGGTTCTGGAAGTGCTGGAAAAACTCGGAGTCAAGCTTGATGCAGTGGCCGGTACAAGCATGGGAGCTATAATCGGAGCATTTTATTGTTCCGGGATAACTCTTGAAGAAATAAGATCTTATGTGAAATCCATGAACTGGAAGAGCTTCTTGCTTTTCTCCGATCTGGTATTGTCCCAGAATGGCATTATTAATGGCCGCAGGGTCGAGAACGTGCTGAGGAAGTTTTTGGGAAATAAGACATTTAAAGACTGTAAGATACCTTTTTGCTGTGTCGCAGCTGATCTTATTAAGGGAGAAAAGGTGATATTATCCGAAGGGAAATTAGTCGATGCGGTCAGGGCTTCTATTTCTATTCCCGGCTTTTTTTCCGCCGTATGTATGGACAACCGGATTCTTATTGACGGAGGATTGATAGAGCCGCTGCCCACGGAAGCCATAAAAACAAAGGGTGTTAATTTCATCATAGCTTCATCCATCAGGTTTGAAAAAGACAGAGAAAAATATATTAATTTTTTTCAGGAGAATAAGGGGGATTTCAGGACAACTGAGGAAACTATACCCTGTGTAATAAAGAGTGATTTCGAAACTGGAAAACGAAAATTCCCAGATCTAAAAAAGATGCCCCGATTAAAAAGACGGGGTGCAGCAAGACTTTCGGTCAACAACATAATTGACACCAGTTTTAATATCATGCACCGTGAAATCAGCAAAAAATTTCTTAAACTCGCAGATCTGGTAATAGAACCCGAAGTGGGAGATTTTGGTTTTTTTGATCTGATGCATGGAAGCCAGATCATCCAGAGGGGAGTGGAGGCTGCTAGGGAGAAGATTCCCGAAATCAAAAGAAGATTGAATCTATAGTATTATTTCCAGCTCTATCTCATCCCTTATATTTCATACAGAATAGAGATAGTTTATACCTTGAGATTTAATATCTTTCGGGAGTAGGCTATATAAATTATTGGCTACTCTTTCTTATCTTTGAAAATCGGAGATGTAATTATTGACCCTGTTTCAACGAATGCTCTTTGGGTAACAATTAATATATGATGTAATTTTATTTGTTGTGGTATAGTCGAATTAAATAGTGGTATCTTGACAAGATACTTGTTAATTGTTAAATTTATTAATATTAAAATAACCAATATGCAAAAATTAGGAAATTTAAACTATTAGCTAGTGTTCATAGCTATTTTTTTGTTGTTTAGAAGGGATATAAATGTTTGATATATTAGTATTGATACTTTCTTCAATTATTGCTTTTACTATTATTTATTTTATTTTTAGAATATTTTTTAATGTATTTTTGAACGTTAGAAATCTCAAAAGTTTCAAACAAAATACTAAAGAGGATTCTATTGTATTATTGGAAAAAGATATAAGAGATGCTAAAAATACTTTATATATTTATTCTGGAAAATGTGATGAAGATACATTTAATGATGAAAGAATTGAAAAAGCAATGGCTGAAAAGTATAGAAATTTAGATATTATTGTAATTATTGAGAATGATTTAGGTGAAGAGAATAAAGTAAGAGAATATGTTGAAAAAGGATATATAAAAAAATTATTTAAAACTTATAAAACTTATCTATATCATTTTAGAATTGTAGATAATAAAAGGGTTTTTATTGAAAAACATCAACCTGGTAAAGACAAAGATCAGAGAGAATATTTATTTTCGTATAATAGAAGATATATAATTCAATTTAAAAGAATTTTTTTCAATATTTTCAAGGATAACGTAATACCTATTGCAGCTTAGTTAATATGTATAGTGTTTTAGAAGCACTTTATAAGCTATTTGATAGAATATCCCTCTATAAAAATCAGCTTTGTCTTAATTCCTTTATAGATTATGAAGTAATGTTATCTATAATTCTTGCGGTTTTTGTAGGAATATCATTTCTATTTGTTACAGATAATAATAAATCCTTTGAAAATCCTAATAAGGCGATAATGGATACTGAGCCCTTAAAACTATTATCTTCAAAAGAACGCAACAATGTATATAACCTTAACAGAGAATTTATGAATATTTTAGGATTATTGATAATAGTGATTGGCATAATCTTTAATCTTTTTCTGTTGGATGTTGGATTTCATGATGAAAATTTAACAATAAAAATGATTTTTTTGTTTAAAGCATATTTCAGTTTTACAATGATATATTCTATTGGATTAATTATCCGAAAATATGTTTGTGGGATACTTATAATGAGAAACATCGAAAATAAATTTCCATCCAATCCAAATTAGAAAGTGTTTATACCAAAATCTAGATATGAACCTTATTCCGGTAGTGTTCTATGGCATATAAATCTAAATATTATTATTCCTATTTTTTTTAGTAATTATTTTATCATATAACTTTCACGTTAACAGTAATAATTCTGAATAAGTCAACTATGATTGTCCTGAAATCAAGAGAAGATTGAATCTATAATATAATTTCCAGCTCGATCTCATCCCTTATAGGTATTCCGTAGTTGCCAATAAGCGGTATTGATGGTTTTAATTCTCTGGATAATTTTACTGCTTCAGGATATATATTCTTCAAAGTAAAGTTTCTCTTTTGATAGAATTTCAAAGCATCGATATTGTCATTTGTGGTTAACAGCCACACCCTTTTTATTTTTTGTTTTCTGGCTAAAGTTATGATTGCATCAAGCATAGCTGAACCTATACCCTTATTTTCCTTAAGGCTATTGACTGATGTGATTTCCAGTTCTTTGCCCAATATCTTATATGTAATTAGTCCGACTTTTTCCTTATTTAGGGTAGCAATAATACCATCTAGATCATTTACTCTATGAATAATACCTTTTGTGACCATTATATCTCCACCCCAGAAATCATTAAAAATGGACCTGATCCATTGCTTATCACTATTTTTTATTTTCCTTATAATTATTTTTGTATTCATTTTATAATTATGTATTGTCTTGTCGCTTATTATATAATAAAAAGATGAAAGATATTAAGCAAGACTGATGATTGTTAATTATACAGGAGTAATAATATGAATAAAATTCGTCTCGGTATAATAGGTCCCGGCCTCATCTGGGAAGGGCAACACAAGCCGGTTTTAAAAAAATTAGAGGATAAGTTTGAGATTGCTGCATTCTGTGCCACAAGTGATAAAAGCAAGCATAAGATAAACAAGGAGTATCCAGTGATGCCTTTTTACAAAGATTATAAGGCACTGCTCAGGGAACCTTTTATAGATGCTGTTGTTATACTCACCCCCATACCGTTAAACCCGGTAATTGCTTTAGCTGCTCTTGATGCGGGCAAAGACGTATTCATGGAAAAGCCAATGGCTACAAATGTAAAAGAAGCAAAGGAACTGGTTAAAAGAGAGAAAGAGACGGGAAGCGAGTTTTTATTCTGGAACAGTTTGTTTATAAAAGTTACACAGATGAAATACTGAAAATAATAAATTCCGGCAGACTTGGAGATGTTCTTGTATTTGAAAAAGCATTCCATGGCTATATAGGTCATAAAGAAGGCAGTGAAGACTATGGGAATACGGAGTGGAGGATCAATCCAAAATACCCACTGGGTATGCTTTTTGACGGAGGTATCCATGATATAGCGATGCTTTCCAAAATATTTGGCAGGCCCCTGAGTGTTTATGCTGCAGGGATCAAATACAGGCAGGACGGGTATGGGGATTATGATTACCAGTCCATGGTTTTTGGATATGAAAATAGTCTGATAGGCACTTTTAACAACTCGTATTACCTTGATGGGCAAAAGAACTATTTTGTTATAAGAGGGACAAAAGGTCTGGTATTCTATGAGGAAGGTCTGGAAATCACAGTAGAAGAAAATAGCGGCAGGAAGGATGTCATAAAACTAAAGGATGAAAACCCTTATTACAATATGTGGAAAGATTTCGTTAATTGTCTGGATGCAAACTCAAAACCTTATTATACAACGGAAAAAGCCTTAAACGATCTTCAGATTATGAAAGCAATCAAACAGTCACTCGAAAATGGGACCAGAGTAAAGGTCGATTTCACAGGTTAATATAAAGCCTGCAATATAAAGATAAATCAAAAGTCTCAATTTAACTTTGGTACAATGTCCATTGCAAAAGTCATGGCAGGGCTGTATAATCCTTAATTTGCTGATGATAGAACTAATGCTCATAGAATTAGTTTATTATGTGAATTTATAAATTTTAATGTTTAGGAGGATATAATGAAAAAATTTAAAATATTATGGATATTAATACTTATAATTGCTGCAATGACAGTCTTTTTAATATCCGGATGTAAAAGTGAAGCAGCACAGGGCGAAGTCTGGCCTAATGGTGAGGTAGAAGCTACGGAATTCCAGGGAACGAGACTAACACCTATTAAAGATCAACTTAACAATGCTCTGGCAGGAACGCAGATTCTGGACAGGGATACCTACGCTCTGACCGTAGACGGTCTGGTAGATAATCCTCTGACTCTGACCTATGATGAATTGTTGGCATATCCCCAGGAATCATGGCTTATGGAT
>Ga0209323_10003709_pt1 | contig 10141 bp, 15 predicted proteins | sample Rifsed19ft2_FD_184014 | JGI IMG/M metagenome (GOLD analysis project Ga0209323, IMG submission 184014) | Soil microbial communities from Rifle, Colorado, USA - sediment 19ft 2 (version 2) | ecosystem: Environmental > Terrestrial > Deep subsurface > Rock core/Sediment | place: Rifle, Colorado...
AAACATGAATCGCCCCCCGAGTACCTCCCGGGTAGTTCAAAAATAACGAGGCCGTATCCGCCCGTTCCCCAAAGATAAAGCTCCAACCAATTGCCTGGACTGAAAGAGGTGCTGCCTCTAGCCAATAGTTGAAAATGGAAATATCATGAGCCGCTAGATCCCATAAAACATCAACATCTTCTCGGATAAGACCAAGATGTCGGCGGAAAGCCTCTAAGTAATATATTCTACGAAACTTCCAGCTAGCCAGCTGATCCTTGGCTTCCAAGATAGCTGGGTTGTACAAGAAAGTATGCCCAACCAGCAGAACGCAGCGATGAGTATCAGCCATGTCGATCATGTCCTGGCATTCCATGTAATTCATGGCCATGGGCTTTTCCACCAACACATCTCTTCTAGCCATAAGAGCCTGCATGACCAGATGATAATGTGTAGTGGGCGGGGTAGCAATTATTACTCCTTCCACCTGTTCTAGTAAAATGTTTTCGCTATCGGCAATTACGCTGTGCGGAAACTGTAGGTGAACTTCAGCTAACGCGGTTCGAGAGTCGTCCCAGATGACTACGTTTTCCTCTCCAACCAAAGAGGACAGAACACGCACATAGTTTCTTCCCCAATGCCCACAACCTACCACGCCAATTTGCATCAACAGCCTCCCGCAGAATCTATCAACCTGTGCAGTTAGAAGAAAGCAAATTTGCTAATTCTAACTCCTTAACTCCTTAACCATCTCTGAATACGAAAGAAGAATAGGCAATCGAACATCCTGAAGATGCCTGAGATCACAAGCTTGCACCAAATCAGGTAAAGAAAAAGATCCAGGCTCTTTAAGTATTCCCGATTTTCTAGCTAGTAGAGATAGTATCTGCGCAGAAGAAAATTCCTGCGTAAGCTCAACTGCTCTAGGAGAATGAATAAATTTCGAATATTTCACACTATTCTCATCACAAAGCATAGTGTGGAAATAATTTGGAATTTTCCACCCAAGTAACTCTGCCGCAGCTCCTTCTAGCAGTGTGAACGGCTCAATATCAGAGCCTCGAACCCTCAATTCTATCCCGAAATCATGGTCATCGATGAGTGATGTAATGCAAAGGTCTGCGGCTCCATCAAACCAGATGGCAACATCGGGCAACCACCAGGCTTTCACATCTTTAATGCGCAACGTAGTATTACGATCTCTTAAGGGAAGCCTAAGATTACGATGCCTACAGTAGCCATCATAGAAGTATTCTTTTTTTGCCTCAAAAAAATAACTAAAGTTCTTCAAAATGAGAGTGTTTGTGAACACCGGAGGGAATATAATGCGCTCCCTGATAGTTTCAGGTTTGCGAGAAGACCACCAGTATAAATCAGATCTTGAGACTTCTGCCAGGATTCTAGTAGGAGTGCAGATGCTCACTCCCCGCAACGGGATACCCTGATATGTGATCTCTATCTCCGATACCCAGTGCTTCTCAGGCCAACGAAAGGCTATAACAGGAGAAACTTCTCCCAGATATCCAACCTCTTTCGGAGTCCAGAAAGTGTCATTTCTTTTATCAACAAGATTAGTCACAGGATGATCTCGATGCGAGATAGAAGCCGTGACTTCAGCTTCCTGTGCCAGATCCAAGACCGAGTTCTCAGGGCCAAAAAGACCTATGCTAGCAATATTGCATGGTCTAGGATACTTCTCTTCTCGATGAAGAAACTCCATTTGGCTTCCTCTGGTTGCGCGAAAAGTAATGTCACTGACAGAGCAGTCGCAAAAGTATACTGCATCTTTGTGCCCTTCCAGAATCTGATCAACTACTTCTTGATATCTGGATTCGCGCTCTCGCTGAAGAATAACTTTGTCGGGTTTAAAGCCAAAAGCCTGAATATCCTCTAGCAGCTCTTGTTCATATCTTCCCTGCTGTGGGTGTCTGTCAATTCTCACGTAAAAAGCATCACCATACTTCTTGGAAAACACATAGGAGAGCAAAAGATTGAGCAAATGCCCAATATGCAGAGATCCAGATGCTGTAGGAGCAAAACGAGTACAAGGAATTGCAATACCTCCTATGAAAGAAGAAAGTTTCCCGAGTGAAGCCCCCCTGCTTTTACTTCGAAATACTTAGGAACTTCATCTAACATGAACATAGAGCCCTCTAAAGACCTCCCTAACATGTCACAGGCTCTAATAATTCCAGAAGGCATATATCGAGGCAAGCCATATCCGTCTGCCATCCACACAATGTGCAAATCATTTCCGTTTGGAAGACGCAGAACATGCCAGGAAATATAATCGGTCAGCAGGCGCTCCGTAACAGTAACTGAGGGAAAAGCTTTCATGGTTCTTTGATACTTCGCTCCTTTGCAAAGCCGAACTAGAGTCTGAAAAGACAAATAAGAAGATCGTCTGGTTCCATTGCCATCGATAATCCCCCAAGCCGGATCTCGTAAGGTATACCAAATCGAATAGTCTACTCCTAGAGAGTAGACAGTAAGATGGAATTTCACCAGGCTACTTGCCTGAGTTTCTGGAGTCTGTATGATATGTAAGAATCTAGGATCGCCTGCACAGGGTACACCACCTTCAGCAATTACAAGCGGTATACCGAAGGAACATCTATGTCTGGCCAAAAGCTCACGAAATTTCAGAATTCCAGCAATGTAATTTTTTTCACCCCCGTATCCGTACACGTATACGTTAAGGCTAAAAAAATCTGCTAAGGACCCAAACCCTTCAGAGAACAGTTCCTCCAGAAATCCAAAACGAGAGTCATTCCCAAAAAGCCCGTTGAAGGTGGGGGAAATAAATCCCCCACCTCCTACTATATTTTCTGGATCTGCCTCCTTAGCGCAATTCCAGAAAACATTGTACAGGCGCTGAAACTCTTTGGCTGTTCCCGGCCATCTACACCCAGGCTGATGCGGGCGAGTTTCCGGCTCTCCTCCAAAATCCCAGAGTTTAATTCTTCCTTTATACCGCTTGAATAAAGCTTTGAAGAATTCCGGAGTATGAATCTTTGGATCTGGAACTAGCTTGCCACAGATGCGAGTGTCTGTGTCGGCAAGCTGATCAATCACGTACTCATCTGGCATCCCTCGATGAAGTGGGACTTGAACAATATCCACATTCAATGAATTGATATCATAGATCAGATTATGAGATAGCCCCGCTACACTAATCCCAAATTGTTCAAGCATTTGACAAGCCCCTCTTCTCGACACCCTTAAGGTGATGCTCGTGATCAGCCGCATCCCATCCCTTTCTGTTGCGCTGTATAACAGGTGTTTTTCCCTTCATGGGGCCACAATCAGGACACGAAAGCGCCTCTCCACAATCAGGACAGCAAGCCACATTCCCAGAAGCGACAGGCTCCTTAATAGCTTTTGGGCCATCCCATTGAGGCCCTAAAGTGCAGCAGTCAGCATGAGTAATCTCCTTAACCCGAGAATCTGAGAAAAAGATATCCAGGGACTCCTGAGGACCCTCTATTACCCACATCTGCTCTTGAAGAAAGTCTCCGTCAGGAGGAGCTTGATCCCTGTTATAGCAGAGAACTTCTACATGGCAATTCGGCGCTGCCGCATAGCTATAGTCTGAACGAATCGTATTGCCATTCTCATCCTTCACCAAATGCACTGCAGGTCTAACTATTGCAATTTTTTTCATGGCTGTCTCCTTTTTTTATTTCAGGACTAAAGTCTGCTTTAACTTGTTCTAATTTTCCCTTGTTCACCATAGCTGAGGCCAGGCCCTGGCTACTAAGTACAAAAACACTGGAACAATTGCTCCTATGAACCCCCAAAGAAGCTTTCCCATCCAAGGAAGAACTGCAACCACGGTGTGCATCTGTATAATCCTATCCTCACAAGCACGGATACGCTCTTCAAACCTGAAACAGGTGGCTTCGACTCTCTCCATATTATCTTGGACTCGCTTTAGGGATTCTCTCAACTCTACTTTAGTTTCCTTTAACTCAACTCGTATATCCCCAAGCAGCATGGACAACTCCGGGCAAAGAGCCAGGCACTCCTTCGTAGGTTTATCCATCACAGTCTTCTGCTTCCTAAATTGTGTCCAAGTGTGCACAAACACTTGAACAGGTTTTCAGTTCACGCTTCATCCAGGATAGCTTTCTAAGAAAGTCTTATATCCTGTCCACGTGCTTTTTTAACCTCCAGATGAAGCCACTACCTTGGAGGAGTCTTTTAAGAGGAGACTAACCTCATAGCTTCTCTCTCAATATTGATTGCTGCATTGAGATCACGATCGTGAGTCTCATTACAGTTTGGGCAAGTCCATTTTTTGAGTGGAGCTATCCAATTAGGTTGAGAACTTTTCCAAAAATCCAAGCCCCAATTGTAAACAAATCTCTTGATCCCTGAAGCTTGATTGAAGTAAGTTTCTTGCTCAGGAGTTGGGTTGATCCTGATTTTGTGAGCTAATATCATCAGACAGAGCCTTATTTAAAGCTTACTGAATAAGTGTTCATGAGAGCATTTCCACGCACAAATGAGTGCTTGTCAAGCACCTAGATATTGCTCCTGGATCACTGTAGTGGGCACCTTTACCTACCCACATGTGCAGTCCCGAGTGGTCCAGGAGGCTAAGGGGAAGAAAGATGTACTGTTCATTGACTGCTTTCCACACCTCCTCCATGCTAGCGTCGGAGAGATCTGCGAGCTCACGAAGCCAGGTGTTCGGATGCGACTTGATTTGCTCTTCTCCAAAAGTATACCTTAGATGCCAATAGGCAATCGTCCCAAGCGGCTCTCCGAGCTCTCGTGGGTTCTCCACATATTTGTCATGGCTCAGGTAGCCCACTACAGCGCTATCTTCTTTGATATGGAAGATCTCCGTTCCCTCGATCGGCTCGCAGGGAACTTCAAATTCCTGCCCGTCTTTCTCAATGAAATAGCTGGTTTTAACTACCTTGCGGATTCTCATTTCTTTACTCCTTTCTGCCTAAGAATGGCCACAAAATCTAATATCTCTTGATGAATACGACAAACTTCATTAGAGTAAGGCTCTCCGTCCTTTTCTAGATACCATCGAAGCTTTTGGTCATCAAGGTCTTGCATCTTAGGCCTAAGATCATTGATATTCTCAGATTCGCTGTCCGGGACATAGTCCCCTCCGCAATCGTAGGAAACCATGAGCTTATACATCTTGGGCCTCCTCTTCTTCGTTCTTCTTTTTCTTCCAGCGGTTGAGAACTTCATTGTTCATCTCTTCCGCTAGAACGTTGTAAACGTCTCCATAGGATAGAAGCTCCTCTGGAGTCATCTCTCTGATGATTTCTAGCAGTATCTGGTCGAACTCCTCCTCTGTGATGTCAGAACAGCCTTCTTCCTCAAAATGCTTGTCTGATCGATCGATGTATTCCTCTTCCTCCCAGATAGAGATTTCTGCTCCTAGCGCTTCTACCAGGCAGTCCAGGTCCATATGGCAATAGAACTCTAATCCATCATCATCGAAGTCAGGGAGCAACAAGACAACCTGTGCTCCCTCTTCGATGTCTTCGCCACAGCCCTTACAAGAAGGAGCGATGCGCTTGTACTGGAAAGGCTTTGGTAACTCAAAAATCTGAGTCAGACACCAAAGCCTTTTATGACATTGCTCGGTTTCTGATATCTCAACATACTCATTTCCAGCGGGGATATCCCCGTGACAGGCTACACATATCATCTTTTGCTCCCCTTATTATAGGTAGGGACTTAGGGAAAGTCCCTACCTATAATATTCTCCGTGTTTAAATGAATGGAAGTCGGTCGCCGCAATATCCCAGGGCTTCCTTGATCTTATTGGCTGCTCTGACCGCAGCCTCGTTTCTTAAATCATACTGTCCTTCTCTCAACTCAGCTAGAGAGTAGAGCCAGCGGAGAAAGAGACTGGTGGCCTTCTGCTGAAGTGTTCTATGCTCCTTATGAAGCTCCTCCACGAAGCCATCCAGGTCGGCTCCCATATCATTGATCCAGTCTGCAAGATGCTTTACTGCCTCTTTAGCAGCCTTTTCCTCATCCTGCTGAAAGATCTCAGATCGATTTGATACTTTGTACACCCGTGGCGCATCATCTACCCCTGTGCTCCGACGCATACACCGAAGCGGGGTGCCACGATACTTTCTTACTTCCTCTTCTGCGCTGCTTTTATCGTCAGCCACTACTACGTACTTCCGGTAATTGACTTCCGGAACTTCCACGACATACTCAGGCATCTTCATCCCCCATGAAAAATCCCGCTGAAAAAGACTCGACAATCAGCTCTCCAGTAGTGAGCACATCAGCTCTAAAGAGGAGATCGTCTTCCTTTTGCTGTGTTCTTAAAGTCCTCGCCACCTGGTTGCGACTCTCTTCTGATGGATATGGCCCTCGCTCAAAAGGCTCAACTCCTTGTATCTCAATCAGGTAAAGCTTACGTTTACGCACTTCTTTCTCTAACATTTTTTGCACTCCTTCAAGGAATCATTCCCTTGTTCCTCAGATAGAGGCAGCTGACCGCCTCTATCGATAAAGGGAGCACCACCCCATACTCTTTTTTGAACTCGTCCAATACTGCTTCAATCTTTTCCCTTAGCTTACTCATGTTTTTTCTCGCCTAGATGTACTCCGCCATTTTTCTATTCCTCCTCGAAGATATAGTCGTCCCAGTAGTCTACGTTCGGAGCTCGCAGACCGTGCTCAGGCGCAAAGCTCTCCACCCACTCTCTAAGGTCTCTGAAGTCCGCCTGAGAGTCGATGGAATGGTCACTGATGAAATTCATCTCATCTCCCACGTAGAAGTTGAGCAATTCCTGCAAACTATTGGGTAGTATCATTAAATCCCTCCCCCTATCGATTCGTGGCTAGATCTGAATGGCCCGCTTGATCTTACCATCCGCCGCCTCTTTGATGTGTTCCGCCGATTTTTCTCCAAGCGCTTGCGCCATCCACTCCTTCCATTCGCCTTCGTGCACTTGCCGGTACCCTCGGCAATATTGGTTTAAATGTTTGGAGGTGGTAACTGAGTAGAACTGCTTCCTCCTAATATGTTCTGTGCCAGCATCTCCGTATATATCCAGTGCTATTGGCGTCTGGTAGGAGATGTAGACCGCTCCGTTGGGCAGCTCAACGGAGTAGAAGTTTGCGCGCATCTGATTGACTTTAGGGATAGGCATTAGACCTCATTCCGATTTAAACTGCTGAAAATCTCCAAGAAGAGTAAGTCAGAAACTTAATCTCTTGGGGTTTAGCACTTTGAGTTATCCTCTTTCCTGTTTTTAAAGAATGCAAAGAGATTTTTCCTCCTGAAAATCCCCCAACATAAGTCAATCCAAGTTTAGCGTGTTTTACCAGAGATCCTCTTTTGAATCTTAAACTTATTGTTCCTCCATATCTTTTTCTCTTTCCTCCTTTTGTTGGAGTTTGAACATGAAGTTGTCTTCGATGAAATCTCAATGGAATTACTCTTAGAACTTGAGTGTTCTCAGGTTTTCTTTTTCCTCCTACAGCTCCCAAAGCAAGAACAAAAGAATCAACACAATGAGCATAGAAACTTGAAGATAGTTTGTTAGAAATCTTCTTTAAACCAAATTCATTTCTCTTTTCTGCTGTTTGCCAGCCTTTAACTTTAATTAGTTTTCCTAGCTTTCTCACCTCTTGATAGAACCACTTCTTACCAACTTCAAGAGGAGAGAAACTTTTATTCCATTTTTTCTGATTCTTCTTTGTTCTTGCTTTGATATCTTCAACAACAATGATGGTGATTGGAAATATCTTCTTTAGCCAACTTAAGATTCTCAGCTTCCAATTCCATCTTGCTTTTGTTGAGGGAGGGATTCCTCCTCTTGATCTGTTTTTTCTGTTTTTTCTGTAAGGAGTTTTTCTTTGCCTTCTGTTTCTTCTCAACACTCTTCTTGTTGCTACAGCTTTCTTAACCCAATCTACTGCTTGAGTTTGAATATTCAAGTAGATGTGAGCTTTACTTTTAACAGTAAATCCCTCTCTCTTTGAGCCTGGATCAACACCAACAGCAATATCTTGCATATTTCTTGCTGAAGGCTCTTGATTAAGTCTCACACAAAACACACCTTTCTTCCAAAAAGGTGTTGCTTTTCCTGATTTTATCCACTTTCTTGCTCTACTTGGTGTCGTAGGCATCAATGGATTTTGATTTGAATCTACAACTGGAACAAACACTATAAGTCTCCTAAGAGTTTTTACTTCCCTTCGACACTGATCATCAGAGAGGTTGAAAACTAGGGAGGGCATTCTCAACGTCATTTTAGCGATGATTCAGTCTGTTGTGTCTAATCAAGCTCACTCTGATTAAATCGGAATGAACTTAATTATTTTTTCCCCTATCGATTCCGAAGTAGGGAATCTAAATGACCAGGAACTCTCAAAATCTGTAAGACGAAACGGAAAACCCCTACGGGAGCACCACCACCCGAAACCCGAGGCACCAGTCCCGGAGGTCTGGGCGGCTCCCGAAACGGGTGGCACAGCGCACGAACCTCTGAAGGAGGAACGCGCCGCCCCGCCGCACGCGGCGAACACGATCCGAGGCGTTCAAGTCCTCCCGGCCATCGTTCGGATCATACGGGTAGGTAAAGGTCGGCTTCTCCCAGTCCTCTCCCCACAGGCTCCGCGTCCACTCCCACACGTTCCCGCTCATCTCCTCCACCCCATAAGGGCTGGCTCCCTCAGGGAATCTCCCCACCGCGTTCGTCGCATGGATACCCATATCATCATGGTTAGCCCGGGTGGGGCCAGGATCGTCCCCCCATGGGTAGATCCGACCGTCGGTTCCCCGTGCCGCCTTCTCCCACTCTGCCTCACTGGGTAAGGTGATCCACCAGCCCTCCTTGCGCAGCAGCGTCGCCAGGGGCTCCGGGGTTCCCTCCCATTCTCGCAAGCGTTCCGTCAGCCAGTGGCAGTATTGGAGGGCCTCGTGCCAGGTCACGTAGACCACTGGGTGGTTGGGCAGCCCACGCAGGCTCTCTTCGTTTTCCGGCTTATGGCCACTTTCCTCCACAAACGCCCGGAATTGGGACACGGTAACCGGATAGCGGGCGATATAGTAGCCGGGTAGGGTAACCTTGTGTTGTGGCGCCTCGCTCTCATACGCCTGCGAATCGCATTCCTTGTTGCTCCCCATCAAGAAAGTCCCAGCCGGGATCTCTACAAAGTCCCCTTTATCGATAAGGATCTTTGCTAAATCCAGAAGGCTCACTTCAATTTGAGACATATGATCTTTAACTGTGAAGAACACAGCTTCAGATTCAGGATCTCTTTGAATTTTCAAAGCCTCCCGCGCCGCCTCCTCAGGAGTCGAAGCCTCTACATCAATTTCCCAGACTACTCTATAATCTGTCATTTTTATCTCCGTGTTATTTGAGAAAATTTGGGACAACGACCTGGCTCATCCAGTGCTGAGAGCCCAGGTCTACGTGTCCTGCTCGGACATACTTGGCAACACAGTCCATGAAGACCTTGGTATGTGGAAATGCACTCACACTGCGCACCACATACCCCTCTTGTTCTCCGTTGAACACTGATTTTCCAGTCCAGCAGGCCTTTATGGCTTTTTCATCCCACATCCCCCTGTAAAGTACCGGTACTGTTTCCAATTCCAGCTCTGCTGAAACCAAGACAGTATCGTCCCAGCTTAAACAGATGTTTGCTTCATCATAGACTGCAAACACATAAAAGTATGTTGTCAGGCTATGATACAGAATAGAGTGTTTGGCATACATATTCTCTCCACAGATCCTCCAACCCTGTGGAATTTTGTGCCTAATTCTCCCCCAAAGATCTTTAATCCACGCTCTGGAGGGGTGGTGAGCAGAATCAATAGCTCTAGCGTGGGTGTGGCCGCAATATATGGACGAGTTTTCTCCATCGAGTTTCTCAGTTACTATAACCTCCTTTCCACAAAAATATTCGATGCTCGCTATTATCTTGTCGTCCTGAGTTGCCCCAGGAGACCAGGGAAGGTGGTACGTTCGAGGGTATTTAAAGTATCTCAAGTTGGCTGGTGAATTAATCATGTACGCTCTTCTGCTTCCTAAATTGTGTCCAAGTGTGCACAAACACTTGAACAGGTTTTCAGTTCACGCTTCATCCAGGATAGCTTTCTAAGAAAGTCTTATATCCTGTCCACGTGCTTTTTTAACCTCCAGATGAA
>Ga0209323_10003712_pt1 | contig 10134 bp, 8 predicted proteins | sample Rifsed19ft2_FD_184014 | JGI IMG/M metagenome (GOLD analysis project Ga0209323, IMG submission 184014) | Soil microbial communities from Rifle, Colorado, USA - sediment 19ft 2 (version 2) | ecosystem: Environmental > Terrestrial > Deep subsurface > Rock core/Sediment | place: Rifle, Colorado...
CAGGCGCACCTGGGGGAAGCTCCCCAGCGGCTTCAGTTTCAGGCGGTCAATGAAGGCCCGGTCGTCCAACTCGAGCTCATCGAACAGCACGAACACTCCCCCACCGCCAAGTTGAGAGCTCAGGGTCGCGAACTGCTGCTCATAATCTAACCGCTCGGCCTGCTCGTAGTTGTCGAAGCTGATCGGCCGCACGTAGGCGGGCCTCCCCACGAGAATATAGACCAACTCCGGGTTGTTGGAAACCAACGGAACCTCGGCCGGCAATGTCCGGATGGCAGCCACCGCCTCGGCCCACAGCTGGCGCCTGCCGGTGTACCCCAGATAGGGAAGCGGATCGGCCAACATCTGCCGGTCGATGGCCGCATAGAACGCCAGCACCACCGCCGCGTACCCCATCACCAGCATCCGGCCGATGCCGTGCCGGCGGGCCAGCGTGACCCCCGCGATGCACGCCAAGGGAACCAGGCCGGCATAGATCGGGGCGAGGTAGCGCGGCGGCGCGGTGGCCGTGGTGCTCGCGTCCAGCAGGGTGGAATTGATAAAGAGGATCAGGACGTTCCCGACGCCATACAGCCCAAGCAGCCAGGGGAGCGGCCGGAAGCGACCCCACGCCGGGCCGGTCAGCTGCAGCGCCCAACCACGGCGTCGAGTCCAGGCTCTGACCGCCAGGGCGAAAAACCAACCCAGCAGACCGGCCGCCAGGAGCACCGCCAGCCCGGCCCGCAGCCCGGTCGGCAGGGGCACCTGATGCGGTACGAACCAGGAACTGACCTCCGCCAGGAAGCGGCGCAGCAGATCGGGCTCCATCGGGTGATAGGCCAGATCCCGGTTGACCAAGGTCCCCGCCAGCGCCGAATTGCGCCGCAGCCAGAAGGCCAGCGGAAGCAGGCTAATGGAGGTGTACACCAGGGCCTCGATCGCCCTACGCCTCAGGCTTCCGGCTCCGAACAGCAGCAATACCAGCGCCCCGGCCACGCTCAGCACGGGGCCGACATAGCGGGTCAGGCTGGAGGAGGCCGTGAGCAGCGCAGCAGCCGCCAGCCAGCCCAGGCCGCCGCCCTCCATCGAGCGAAGCAGTGCCCAGATCGCGGCCAGGGAGAGAAAGATGAATAGCGGTTCGGACATCACCCAGGTGTGCAGCTCGAGCATCGTGTCCGCCAGCAGCAGGAATGCGCTGGCGATCGTTGCGGCCCAGGTGGAGGCGCTGAACGCATAGACCAGGTAGCCCACCAGGCCGATGTTGGCCGCAAACAAGACGGCGTTGAGGTAGCGGGAGGCGGCCATCGGTTCGGATCCGCCCAGGCTCACGCCAGCCAATACCACCGAGTAGAACGGGGGAAAGCCGGTGATCGGTCGGATCTCATAGCCCCCAGAGTAGCGGCTGAACCCGTTGCCCTTGATCAGATTCTCGGCCCCCATCAGATAGGAACTCGAATCCCCGCCCGCCCCGGGCCCGAGGCGCGTTTGAACCAGCGCCAGCCCGAATCCGACCAGCGCCAGCAGCAGGCAGGGGATCAGCCCTCGCAGTCCACCCTGCCGGCGGTCAGCCACCGCAGTGCCCGTCATGTCGCCTGCAACCCGCTGTGGTGGGGGCCCCTCATTCGGTGCTGAGGCGGGCAGCGGCCCCTCCGTCCACTACCAGCGCCTGGCCGGTGATGAAGGAGGCCTGCTGCTCATCGGCCAGAAACAGGATCGCCCGGGCGATCTCTTCGGGCCGGCCCACCCGGCCCAGCACGGCGTTCGCCCGCACTCCCTCCCGACCGAATTCGAGAGCCATAGCCCGGGTGAGGGCCAGCATACCCCCCTTGCTGGCCGAGTAAGCCGCCAGGTTGATCGAAGAGGCCAGGGCGTGCGCCGAGCTGACGTTGACGATGGCGCCCCGGACAGCTTTGAGCAGAGGGAAGGCGCTGCGGCTGGTCAGAAAAACCGAACGCAGATTGATCGCCTGAACCTCGTCCCATTCCTCCGGGGTGATGTCGATCAACGGCTTGTCTAGCGGAAGGGCGGTGTTGTTCACCAGCGCGTGCAATTGCTGATGACTCACCCGGAGCTCGGCGAAGTAGGCTTCCACCTGCTCCGGCGCCGAGACGTCAACTTGCTCGACGCGAGCGCCGTCCCGGAGATCCTCAGCGGGCTGGCGGTCAAGCCCGATGGCCTCCCACCCGGCGGCGGCGAAAGCCTGAAGCGTCGCCCGGCCGATTCCGGCGGCGGCTCCAGTGATCACTGCCATTCTGCCCACCTGCACCTTCCTCGCGGCTTGGGATGCGGCTCGATCGTCAGGCCTCTGGCGCAACCGTGCTCTCCAGTGCGAATCCGAGGGCGGCCGGGTCAGGGATTGGCAGCCCCAGGCCTTCGAACAGGTTGCGCAGCGTACTCCAGTGCACCCTCTCCCAGGCGGCCGGGCTGCTGTTGGCGTTGTGCGGCGCCAGCAGCACAGTATCCATCTCTCTCAGGGGACTGTCCGGCGGCAGCGGCTCGTCCTCGAATACATCCAGTGCGGCCCCGCCGATCGCCCCCGACCGCAGCGCCCGGATGAGCGCCTGTTGGTCGATCACCGATCCGCGCGAGGTGTTGATCAACACTGCGGTGGATCGCATGCTAGCCAGCTCCCCTTCCCCGATCAGCCGCAGCGAGGTGGGATTCAGATCGCAGTTGAGGCTGACGAAATCACTCTCCGCCAGGAGACCGGCAAGCGTCAGCAGTTCGAGGCCGAGCTCATGGATGAATCCAGGATCGACCTGCACGATGTCGTTGCCCAGCAGGCGCATGCCGAATCCGGCCGCCCGGCGCAGCACCGCCTTGCCGATGCGTCCCACGCCTACCACCCCCAGGGTGCATTCGTGCAGCGCCCGGGCAGAGACCTTCTCCCAGCGGCCCGCCTTCACGGCGCGATCCATCCAGGGAGTGCCGCGGGCGAAGGCCAGCATGTAGGCCATGACGGTGTCGGCGACAGCCTCGGTGAAAGCTCCCGGGGTGTTACAGATCCGGATCCCCAGCCTTCGGGCGGCCTCTTGATCTATGGAATCGATTCCGGTGCCCCATTTGGAGATCACCTTCAGCCGTGGCGCGGCCTTTTCCAGCACCCGGGCGGAATAGCGATCATCGCCGCACAATACTCCATCGATTCCACCGGCATAGGCCAGTAATTCCTCTTCGGAGAGTCGCTCCCGCACCGGGGCAATGACCAGCTGTATTCCGGCGCCTTCGATGGCCGGCTTGAAGCGCTCCACATGCGGGAGCAAATAGGGCGCGGAAAGCAGGACGACTAGCCCCATACCCTGCCAACTTCGTCGAGGTGGGCCTCTTCCGAGCCGGCGGACATCCCCGATTGCGATCCTGGCCGGCGAGGCGCGCTCGGATCCTGATCGTGAGTGCGCGGCTGGAGCAGCGTGATGGCAAGCACGTTGGTCATGAAATAGGCGGGTAGATAGGCCCGGTCGAAGTCGCGGCGAAGCACCAACACGAAGTCGGGCAGGCCGTGAATGGACAGGACCAGATACAGCGCGACTGGCAGCACGATTGTGATCACGGACACCGCAACCAAGTACAGTATCTCCCTCCGGGCCCAAGTGCGGCGAGCAAATGCCGACAGCGCGAACAGGAGGGCCACGACCGGCAAGTATGCGCCCCAGTTTTCCGGCAGCAGTGCCCGCTCAAGGAACAGTCTCACAATCAGGTACAGCGTGGACAGCCGGGCTCCACCTGCCGAGATCCCCTTGAGCAGGTTCGTAATGGCCAGCACTGCAGTATCACCCTGCTGGATCCAAACCGGATCCAATTCGTAGTGCGTCCCGGCAAATAGAAGCCAGGGGATGGACAATCCAAGTAGAGGAGACAGGAGCGCAAGTGGGAACACCTTACCCTTTCGGCCAATTCGAGCAATCGCCACCAGCGCGGCCGCAATGGGGGCAGCGTAGAGGATTCCTTCTGGCCGTGTCCAGACGCCGATTCCAAGCAGCAGTCCGGAGAGGAATTGGCGAGGCTGGTCATGGCTGGCCACCCCATCTATGCCAGTCAATACACCCAATGTCAACACTGCCGCGAACGGCAGGTTGGCATATCCGTTGGTCGCATGGATGAACACCACTGGATTGGTGGCTATCAGCATCAATCCAAGGGCGGCAAGCGCCGGCGCAACCCGGAAGCGCCTCCAGAACAAGAAGATGCCAAGGCACACGCTCGCCAGGTAGAGGGGGAATAGCAGCTTGGATTCGGGCAACAGATCGCCGCCGAACAGGCGGAAGGTGGCCACCTGCAGCATGATGTTCAGCGGGTAGTTCAGCCCCCACATCCCCCAGTCACGCCCAGCCAATACCGAGCCGCCCGCGGCGATGCCATACCCCTTCAAGGCCCATCCAGCCATGGCATCATAGGCTGCATACGAGCGGCCGACAGAAATCACGAGCGCAGCCAGCATCAGCACGGCGAAGGCCAGGCCCAACCCAACCCGCGCACTTGTCCCGCCGGTGTCTTCCCGGATCCCTCGCCGGCTATCGCTCGCAGATTGCAGGATCAGTTTGCGGCGGACCTCGGCCGCCCAGGTTGCTCCGGCCAATGCAAAGGCCGCCGTTGCAGCAACCGAGAGCGCTGTCATCCGCAGCCCAATCCATGAAAGGAGGAAAAGCAGCCAGGTCAGGACGCCTGAACCCAGCGGGTAAGCCAGCCCCAGAAGCTCTAGCCAGGTGCTCCTGCCAAGGATAGCTCGCGCAAGTTGAACTCCGAACACGCTGAGCGCCACCACGACCGCGAGTCCCACGAGCAACGATGCGATCATGGAACCCCCGCACCGGGCTCTTCGGAACCACTGTGACCGCTCAGTTGATACAAGCCGGTTCGGTCTTCTGCGCGGTACGGAATAAAACGAGCACCGAGCGGAATGCCCTCCGGCTCAGGTCCTCTCTCTGGATGAACCACGAAGACCCCGTCCCCAAGCTCTGACTCGATGCATGCGGTCAAGTTGGCGTCGGTGCAGTTGACGACTGTGCGTGGGAAGAGGAAGTACTGAAGCAGAGGCCTCCAACTATATGGACCCGACCTCTCGGTGAAGATCAAGACCGCATCGGATGAGGTTTCGGACCGGATGAAGCCAAGGAACTCAGTCCTCTCGGCCCCAAACCACGGTGACAGAAGACCTGATCGCTCCCACGCCGTTCGTGCGCGCAGGTCCCATATCCGCCTACCCCACGGAGAGAGGTAATCAGAATAAAGGACGTAGACCTGGAGCAATACTCCCAGGAGCACTATCGCGGTTGCCAGCTTGACAGGGGAGAGTCTCCGACCCAACATGCCGATTCAGCCCTCTGCTGGACAGCTCTCGTCGATGATGGTGAATTCAAAAGGCCGGTCATACGTCGAGAAATAGCTGACGTCCTGCAATAGAGGCAACTCCAGACCAAATCGGCTGCGGAACACCGCCCGGAAGCCATTGACGGGCGTTATCCCAGGTAAGAGGGTTTCCTGGCCCACCGCCCCTAGGAAGTAGGCGCCCAGGTTGCGAATCCTGTCTACAGCGGCTCCCTCTTCCGGTCCGTGATCCGATTGCAGCAGGATCACCGGCGCGGGATCGCTGTCGGCGATCAGCCGTTCCAGGATCGGGAGCAGCCGGTTGTTGAGGAACCTCACCTGTTCGCGGTAGCCGCTCTTGTATCTCTCCAGCCCCAGATTGCTGGGGGTCCAGGTATAGTCGTCTTCGACCGGGTTTCCCTGCGAATCGAAGACGAAGGGGCGATGAGGCGAGACCAAGTGGACGAAGACCAGCTTGGGTCCTGGCCGGGTTGCCATGCCAGCCAGTTGATCCAGCACGAACTCGACCCGTTCTCGATGGGCCGCGGTGGAGCGATCGAGATCCCGGAGCAATCCAGGAGGCAGGACGGGAAGCGCATCGATTGCCGCCCATGCTGCGGTTGATCGAAGCAAGGTGCCTTCGTATGCAGTCATGCCGGCCAACCAGCCAGTTGGGGGCGCCAAATAGAGGTCGGCGTCCTCCCATTCACTCCAGTAGTATCCGGTCTCGAAGGCCACGCTGAGGTAGCCCGACTGCTCCAGGCCGGTCCGCACCATGCTCTGTCGCATCAACGGCCACAGCCGTCGGCGGTCGTCTGGCTCCGACAAGGGCTGCTCGACCAGTCGATCCACGTAGTCCATGTTGAGCGCGGCCGCCAGTGTGAGCTCGGTCTGAGCGTAGTTCGCCTGGCTGCAATCAGCCACATAGAAGCCCAGCCCACCCAACGCCTCCAGGAATGCGGAGTTGTCCAGATCGAAGGACTCGCTCAGGGTGTCGGCGCGCGCATAGGCATCCAGGATGATGTAGTAGATGTCCGGCATGCTGTCGAGGTCCATCCCCTGTGCTCGGATCTGTGTGGCTAGTTCCTGCCCGCTGAGCACGGCGGCACCGGCGTTCCGCGGCCAGGCCAACTGCCCGAGCGGAAAAACCAGGGCGATGACCAGGACGGCGTTGAGGGCGCGGCTCCCTGCCCGCACGTCGATGCGATGCTGTGCAATCAACCAGCCCCCGCCGAGCGCCAGCAGCGCCCACGCCGGCACCAGGAAGCGATGCCGGCCCAGCGTGGTCCCAGCCAGGACAACTCCCCTGAGTGCGTTGTACAGGTGCCCATAGCCGAAGAACAGAACGATCAACCAGGTTGCGAGCATTCCGGCCTTGATCCAGTCTTTGAGCCACCAACGTAGCACGCCGACCAGCACTGCGGCGCCGAGCAGGGAGAGCACCAAGGGTCGCAGCACGATGGAGTATCGGACCTGGCCCGCATTTGCGGCCAGCAGAGTAAGGACGGGGTAGGCGCTTGCCAGGAAGGGGTGCAGCCCAACCTGGCGCACGAGCCTCACCGAGGGAGGGCCTCCATCAGGTAGACCAGCCGATCCGAATCCGGCAGCGGGCGCGTTTCGTGGATGTGGTAGTGCGCAGCGAAGTCCCGCTCGAAGCCCTCCCGATCATAGAAGGGGAAAATGTCCTCCCGGTTGGCCAGCAGTCTGCTGACTTGGGGGTCCTGCTTGGGGACGAATTCCACGATCAGCCACCTTCCGAGATCGGCCAGGAAGCTGGCCACCTGCACCAGCGGCACGTTGTTGGCGATGGCCAGGTGGTGGATCAATGCCAGAGCCATCACCGCATCGGCGGGGCCGCGCTGCAGCAAGGACAGCCGCTCCCGATTCGCCCAACCCACTCCGGAGCTAGGGTTGGTCAGGTCCTGGACCAGCGGCAGGATCATGGTCTCAGACTCGGCTCTCACCCGCCGATAGTTCAGTTCCACCGCGCCGGGGTCATAGTCAAAGGCAATCGTGAGCGCCCCACGCTCACTGGCCAACCGGCTGAAGTCGCCGGTGTTGGCTCCCAGGTCCCACACCTGTTTCGCCCCGGTCCGAGCAAGGAACTCCTCCACAATGCCTCGCTTGGCCCGCAATGCGCCTTGCGAGTAGCTGTGGGTCTCGCCGTAATCCGCCCATGCAGTTCCGGCCGCTTTCCAGGTCAGTCCCCGCACAGCCCCCCGCAGGCTGCTGGTCAGGCCCAGTAGAGCCTGAGTGCTCATGGCCCGACCGCCGCGGCGTTCGGTGACAACCTCACCGGCATAGCGGCGCTGGGCGCGAGCGTGTAGGTGGATGTGAATCTGCAGCGGGAAGGACAGCCGCGAGTGCCAGGGCAGCAGCCGGCTGGCCAGATCCAGCGGGACGCCGTCCACGGATAGGCGGCTCCACTGACCCAACCGAACATCCCTCTCGGACATCAGCGCCAGCGGCGCCAGGAAGTGCTGGCAGAACTGCCGGTAAGCGATCCACGGCTCCCCAGCCTTCAATCGTTCGAAGGACAGGCTGTCGATCAGCACCGGTCTGCCGTGCTGGAATTGCACGTTGAAGGCGCTGGCATCCTTGAGCGACATCTCGTGCTGCAGGGCCAGATCCTGCACCTTGAGCGTAAGCAGCGCGGCATCCTTCAGCTGGCTGAAGCACCACTCGAAGGGATAGGCAATGAAGTCAACCGGCTCAGGTCGGATGATCTGGTAGGCCAGCTGCGGGACGGGCGCCGGCAGATCCACTTCCTCGTGAGCGACCAGCAGCTTCTCGGCGATCAAGCTCTGATACAGACCCGAATCCATTAACTGGCGGTAGTCGTCGCGGTAGAACTGATTGATCTGGCGGAAGGGCGCTCCTTCGTGATAGAAGACGAAGCCGCTCGGATCTCGAAAGGAGGCGCCTTCCCGGGCGGCCTTACTCCGGCTCTTCATCAACCTGTTTGCCGAACAGCTTCCGGAAGAAGCCCTTCACCTTCGCCCAATACATCCTGAGCAGCAACAGCCCACCCAACAGTCCGGCTATCAGCAACTGGAGTAGATAGCTGCCGGATCCGGGGTCGAGGTACATGTTCATTCCTGACATGATCGCTCCTATTCCATGGGCGAGATCTGCAACACGGACCCTTCTTCCGTTCGCAAGATCCTCTCGAATTGGAAGTTCTCGCGAATGTCGTCCAAGGTGACTGTTCCTCGCCATGTGATCGCGTCGAAGTATACGACGTAAGACCGCCTCCGATCTGACCTCGCCATGACTTGATCGACCCAACGCGGTCTCGGCGAGCCCCCGGTGGGGGCGGGCAGCTGCCAGATGGGGCGTCCGGTGGAGTAGAGCAGGCCGTCGGCCGCATTGGAATGGACTACGGCCTCCGCAGGGAGTTGCTCGACAAAGGCCACCAGCGGGCTGTGCTGCCAGCTGCGGCTGTTGAAGCCTAGCCCATCCTGGCGGGCCACCGCCGCCCATCCGGCGCTTTGACGAGCTCCCAAGCCAAGTTGTGCAGCGAGAAGACCCACGAGCAGGACCTGAGCCGTACTGGACATCCATCGACGGAGAGAGGAGGGCGCTCCCCGCCTGGCGCGCTCGAGTTCGCCGTGCGCTATGAGCACCGCCAGCATGATGAATGCCGCCTGCGCCGGCGACAGAATGCGGTCATCCAGAGGAAAGAGTGGATCGACAAAGATCTTGGAGAAGAAAAGGAAGCCGCCATACCAAGCCAGAAACACCGCCAGGCACATGGGCAGCAAGCCTGGTCCGGAGGCCTCCGCCGCCTGGCCGCGATAAGATCTGACCGAGCGAACAACGCCCAACAGCAGGCAGATCAGGAGCAGGCCGAGCAGCACCGCTCGGATGGGCGTATGGGTGCCGTTCGGGAGGATCCAGCGGGCAGCCGTCTCCCAAGCCGGCAGGAAGTGCACCGAGTACAGCCGGTGAAATCCGATCTGCCTTGTAGTGGCGCTGCCGGCGACCAGGACATTGCGAGCCATCCATAGCGCCAAGGGACCGAGGGCCACCGCTCCGTAGCCGGCCGCTCGCCCCAGCCGCTCTCGGAACGAAGGGGCTCCAGCAAAGACCAAGATCAAGCCGATGCCGGACAGTCCCAGCGCAGCCCCGGCATAGCGGGTGAGCCCAGCCAGCCCGGCGGCCCCGGCTGCCAGCCAAGCTCGGCGGGCGCTTGGCTGCTGCAGGTAGGCAGCCAGACCGGCGCATCCGGCCAGGGTGAAGAAGATGAAAGCCGGTTCCGACCAGATCCAGGTGTGCACCACGAAGAGATCCGGGGAGAGCAGCATCAACGCCGCGCCGACCCAGGCGGCCCAGGCCGAGTTGCGAGTGGTCCGGGCGAGCACATGCCCGACAAGCAGGATGTTGCAGGCAAACAGCAAGGCAATGAGCCAGCGGCCGGCCTCAGCGGGCTCCAGTCCGACCCACCCGGGTGCCGCCAGCAGCAGTGACATAAACGGCGGCCAAAGGGTGATCGGCCTGGGTGTGCCGTCGCCGTCCGGTGCGCTGATCCCCTCGCCGCGCAGCAGGCTACGCGCCCCCTCGATGTACTGGGTGGAGTCCGGTGAGATTCCGCCCCCCCAGGCGGTGGCATACAACTGAGCGATCAGCCCGGCCAGGGCCAGCACCAGCAGCCCGGCATACAGCCCGACTGGCCGCTGGGATCGGAGCACACTAACCATCGCGTCGGATCAGCTGCTCAACGATCTGGAAATCGAGCGGCTCGTCGATATCCCAGGCCTCAGGCCGATCGATCTGGAAGAAGAGCGGATTGGCGCCCAGCCGGTTGCGACGCTCAAGGAATCCTTGGCGGGAGAACAGGTATAGGCAGGA
>Ga0209323_10003714_pt1 | contig 10132 bp, 10 predicted proteins | sample Rifsed19ft2_FD_184014 | JGI IMG/M metagenome (GOLD analysis project Ga0209323, IMG submission 184014) | Soil microbial communities from Rifle, Colorado, USA - sediment 19ft 2 (version 2) | ecosystem: Environmental > Terrestrial > Deep subsurface > Rock core/Sediment | place: Rifle, Colorado...
TATCGGAATGCCGTACCAGACGACGAACATCTCCCTCGCCAGCTTTTCGGGAGAATCATAAAAGGAACAGTCCAGCTTGATGTATACCGGGTTGGACTCATACATCGTCTTTATGCTGTAGTCACCAAATTGCTCTTTTACATATTTCCTCTGGAGACAGATCCCGTTGATTATTAAGTCTAACGGGAACCACTGGAGCAGTTCCTGGTCCAGCACCTTATTTCTCACCTCTGGCCTGAGGCGCGCCTCTATGACAAAACCATCAAAGCGCATATCCGGATTCATGCCTTCCAGCACACTCAGCCTGTATTCATGGTCTGAAAGATACCTCTTACAATCGACCTTGACCGTGCCGAACCTGCTCGTGAAGACGACTTCCTCCGAAATGCTGTAGAGAAAGAACAGTCCCCAGCCGGCTGGCTTTTGGTTCTCCTCGACTTCCTCGGGCCAGTTGGAATCAGCCAGCACAAAAAGGGACTCCGGATTGTCAGCGCCGGAACCGTTGTCGATGGTTTTAAGCACTCCTTTTTCCAGAGTTATATCCAGCCCGGTTGCCCCTGAACGGACCGCGTTCTGGGCTATTTCAACCAACACCGACGAAGGGTGGTCGAAGAAGTAAGGCAGAAGATTAAAAAGCCGCTCCTCGTTTATGGTTTTCTGCAGTTGCATTTAACAACCCCCTTTTCTTTTACATTTTTTATGCCGTTAAAATAAAACCTCGTCTTACGTTTTCTCCATAGTCCTCCTTTTTTTAAAATAAAAAAAGCCACAGGAAAATTCCTATGGCTTTTTGTTCGTTGACCTACTGAAAAAACTACATGTCTATATATTACTTCAGACTACAGCTTCATCTCTCTTCCGGATAAAGCACCGTAACCACCCATCCTTCCGGATGGCGCTCAGGGAAACCCCATATCTCGCCTGTCGGATGGGATATCTTTATGATTCCGGAGGTCCCCTCGTCAAACTTCTTTTTCACTTTGGTCATGATCTCGTCGACATCGGGCAGGGCCGCAACAGTTTGGGTCGCTAAGAAAACAGCTTTCCGCGGTTCGCTCTTTCTGCCTTGATACTCCGGCGGGACAGGACATCCCACCAGATTAAGGAACCTTAACATGAACTCTTCGCTCCAGTCGCCGCAGTTGCCGCAATACGCCCTGCCGGATACCTCATCACATGAGGACAGATACTGCCTTGCCTCTTCGATGGTTTGAGGGTCCTTACTATAGCAATTCGCGCAGACTGGACAGATCGGATGACCGCAGGAAGGGCATTCAAGGACTTCGGACCTCAACACGGGGACCTTATATATAGCCATCGCGCCATGTATATCGCAATAAAATCCGGTTACCCGGTTAAGCTTTCCTATATCCTCCCTTTCGAGCTTCCTGATTTCCATGCCCAGATCAAGACTCTGTTCCTCCCCTTCCTTCATTTTCTCACGGAGCCCTAAAACCCTGTTCGCAACATCAACAGGAACTTCAGCCTTATCGCTTTCGGTGCCTGGTACATACTTCCCGTTGACTATGACAGGATACTTGACAAGCCCCATTTGCAGAGCGACCTCAATGTCGTCTTTATGGTCAAAATGATCCCATAGCACCCCGGTCTGTGCGTCAGAACAAGCCCTATCAAACGCCCAGCTCTCAATGTATTCCTTTTCCTCAATTCCAGGGCATTCATGAGAAATAAGCCACTCCTTAATATCGTTGTTACTCTTGCCGGAAAGCTCCGGGTGACCTTTTACAATGCCGTCAAGGTCGTCTTTATCAAGCTCGTTCCAAAGACATTCATTGATAAAGGCATCTCTGCATTCTCCGCCCTGACACGCCTCCTTTTCATAAAACTTGACTTGCTCCGCTACTGATTCATCAAAAGACTTCTGGTCCAGCGAATCCCATAACGTCTTCCCTTCTCTCCCTGTGAGTTCATAGCAATATTTTACGCCTTCCGCCATAGAGACCTCCTTTTTTTGAAATAAAAAAAAGCCACAGGAAAATTCCCGTGGCTTTTATGTTCGTGAGACCTACTGAAAAAACTACATGCCTATATATTACCTTTGATTCTCTTCCAGGCTTCGGGCTCAACCGGCAGTGGGTTCACTCTCATCGACTTGAGGTCGATAAAGCACCCGTGATTCTCAAGATGCCCCTGCCTGAAGCCTGTCCAGAGCAACTGCACGGCCCAGGATGCAACAATCGTGTTTACCAGCAGGTCCTGATGTTCCAGAGCCTCTGCAAGCGAACACGAGGGGCCCTGAACCTTTTCCTTCACTTTCGTAAGATCATAAAGTTCGTCTACAGGCGGCAAGGCTGCTACAGCGTCTCTCCCTGGCGGCTGCGGTATATCCTTGAGAGATCCCAGTATCACCTGTCCAGCATCTTTTGTATTCCCCGTGTCGAGCCAGTAAAGACAGTGCGGGTTCAAACGGGCAGCCCTCCCGATAACCGTACGAGCCCTGGCCGAATCCACGGCGGATATCAGGATTGACGGTCGCACAGTATCGTCCGACCGGGAGCCATCGAAGGCGAAGGGACAGGCCTTCCAAGACAACCCCATAAACTGGTTTATTTTAGTTACCGAGACCACCGCCTTGTTCCGTCCGACATCGAGCGGTGAAAAGTTCTGCCGCGCGATATTGGCTTCGCTTACATTGTCGCCATCGAAGACCGATACGTGCAGGCCGGGATGCCTTAACTGATACAGGGCGTAATGGAGCCTTGCCAGCCCGGTGAGAATCTGACTACCGGTGCCGCCGCAACCTACAAGCACGACAGAAACAGGCCCATCGGCAACGGTTATCTCTTTATGCAGATAGTGTTTTTTCATCTATAACACCCCCAAAAGTGAAAAAATGCCCCTCTATGCAGAGCCTCACCTTGAACTTCGGCTGCATATTTCTGTCGAAGCATATGACACCTGAAAAACGTATCCCTCCCATGTCGTCATGGTCATCGACTCCGCTGAAGGCGGACATGTCGAACGGGTGGCTGTGGAGGTCGACGACAAGATGATCTCCGGTGAGCTCCGGATACTCGTAGATCACCGAGGAAGACGACTCTTTTATTACTGTCGGTTCCACGATACGATACCCGTCATAAGGGTCCCATACTATCCACCCTGCCCACTCAAGCCCCATTTTAGCTTTGGTCCGGGCGGCTTCTATGCAACAGTTCAGCAGAGACAGGGGGAGCTGTCCACTCTCAAGACGGTAAATATATTCCGCCTCCCCGTAGGGCAGCGGCCGTAGTGACTTCCATAAAGGAAGCCTGAAATGCCCCCACGGGACCTTTGCTTCGATCCACAGCCCGTCGGAAGCCATCAGATACCTGTATCCACCTTTAATTACTGGAAGCTCTGAATACTTTGGTGCCATGACGACTGGACAGGCTTCCTGTATTAGCCTATCCCTAATATCCATTTGTCATTCTCCTCCTTAAATCAGACAGCAGGTCGGAAACAGTCTTGCAACTGCGGGACGGGACAAGCTGAGAGTCAGGGAATCTGGAAGCTCCAGATCCGACAAGACCGTCCCAGAACTCGGTCAGGGAGCCCGTCTTAACCCTGTTTTCCTCCTGGACTTCGGAAAAACTGCTCTCGAAGAAAGCCCTTTCCCACCCATCATAATCAAACGATCTTTCAGGCAGGGAGCTATTGCCGAGACACACCTCAGAGCCGTGCATGTTCGGGAAAGGCGCGACATAAAGCCTCGTCTTCAGACCAGGCCTCTTGATGCCCTTGACCGCATGGACCTTGAGATGTCCCCCATGTGCGACAAAAACAAGACTCGGCCATGGCGCATTCCCGCTCTTTACATCGAGGTTCTCGAAGAAGATGGGCCTTATGCCGCCTGGAGACCACCACATGTCGGGCCCCATTGCCGTCCCTGAAGACGCAAGAACCCTGTCTTCAAGAAACCTCAGAGTGTCGGATACGAGTTCTGGGAGTAGCTGCCTACATAAAGCAGTCAGATCCTCCAGCGTATACGGAATCCCTTCAAGCAGCATAGATCTGCCGTCCTGTTCCATGACCTTATGCCTTTGAAGATACATGCTATTGCCGTAGTACCCGTTAAAGGCCGAATACACAAGTATCGCCTCGGACAACTTGTATTCGGTTAACATGATCTACCCCTTTCCTTTAGTGTTGAAAAAACCGAACACCCTGCATAGACGCGCAAGCGCCCGCAATGTGTGCTTCAGTTCGGAGACCTGGCATTCCATTTGAGCCCCGGGCTTAAGCGGGATTTTCAAGTGACAGACGATATCGGAGCCTGATCCACTCTGCATAATGTTATCTATCTCTTCGCAGTAGTATTTGGTCACGGCATCTCTGTCATCAAAATCATAGAGGATTGAAAACATAAGCTCAGGTCTCAAACTCTCTTCTTCACAGACTTCATGGATATTCCTGATCGCCGCAACCGGATCATCCTCAAGAAACTCGATAACGGTTCTGAACCAATCGCAGTATCCCTTTTCAAAACCGTTTTTAGGCTTGACGCTAGAGACATCTTTCTTAAAGGTTTTGAGTCTCTTTTTCACATCCATGCGCGAAGAGAAAAACCGGACAGCCGGATATGCTTTGATAGCGGCATAGGATTCCCGGTATCGCTTAATATCCTCCTCGTCGTAGTTTCCCGGAACTTCCAGCTCGGGCAAAATGCAGTTCTCGTAAAAATCCTCGGCAACATCCCTGATATCTCTCCATGTGTAGCAAATGGTCCCCAACAGCTTCACCGCCTCGTCAAACATACAGGAAATCAGTTTTGCCTCGGAATCCAGTTCTTTTTTCTGCGCCAGATATACGAACGACAAAATATCGGATACGGTGGTCTCGAAGGTTAATCCTAATGTACCGTCATTACAACTGGTTATGGACACCCGCACTCCATTCCCATATGCCGACGAATACCCGTTAAGCTCATCTGCAAGACACTTCGTCATGTCGAGAACGACCCTTATGACATCCGTGCAATCCTTCCATTTCATCGAAATATCCGGATTGACCTTCAGAATCGTTCTTGCAAGACCCTTGATGAGGAACTTAAGCTCCTCGTCCGAGAAAAACCCGACTTCAGGCCAAAACGATGCCGGAACGTTCATCTCCGGAAGCGCCAGCGCGGTAAAGGGCGGCAAGGTTACCGGCAGATTCACGGGTATAAAGAACTTTCCCCCGTTGTTCCGGCGCGCCAGCCTTTCAAACCCCTGCTGGACCTTTCTATCGAAAAAACCCGGATATGTTTCCCCTCTGGTCGAAAGAAAGGGGCGCCATCTGACTCCCCGCTGAAAGGAATTCAGGGTGAACATATATTCACCTCTTTGTCATGATCTCAATCAACGTATCCTTTTCCTCAGGGGTAAGGTCGAGATAATCCGGCATCGACTCCCCTTCCTGTCTGTCGTTAAGCTCAAGAGGAGCTGCAGTAACGACAGTCCCAAAAAAATTGACCAGAACCGTCTTCTCCACCGTCACCGGGTCCCCCCAGTCATCCCCATGCCTGATATCGTAATAGAACAGACCTGGTTCAACGGTCGTTTTCAGGAATCCTGAACTCAGAGACCATAAGGATATTATCAGGGTCTAAACGGGGCTTCCTTACCACCAGACATCCCTTGGTCCCTATCGCCTTTCTGAAGGCATAGACAAGCTCCCCGTTCTCGTTGTTCTCGGGCCCTTCGACGGCGGCCTGGGTGAGCTCGGGGTATACGCTCGAATAAAACGACCTTACTTCCTCAGGCTTCATATTGACATCCGGGTCCTGAAGGACCATCGAATTGTATTTGAAAACCCTCTTTACCTCGGTTACTTCCGCCATTGTTTTCTCCTTCAAAGATTTTTTGTAGACGAACACATCAACCGAACAGGGTAGGGATCAGCGACTCCTTCTTATCCGGCGGAGCAGCGGCTTCCATGTTCTTACCTGACTCCATAGAGTCCTCAGATTCCGTACCATCTGTTTTTTTAGGCGATGGCACTGTCCTGGCGGCAGACTTCTTTGCAGATTCCAGCTTCTTGTTGCAGGCTTCCTTCGCCTGTTTAAGCGCCTCTTGGGTGCTGTCGTCCAGACCCTTCAGAGCCTCCTCGAAACTACGCCTTCTGGCGATATCCTGAGAAAGGATCTCCATGAACTTCCCGTCAAGCTCCTCCGTAGTGGCGGTTATGACAAGAGGCGACCTTACCTTTTCGATGGCGTCACCGGCGTCCGTTACGTTGTTCAACTTCTTCTCTGGATATCTGGGATGCACCATGACGCACAGCCTGCCGTCTTCGGCAACCCTGAATGACAGGAGCAGATCCCCCTTTTCTGGTATCAAACTTTTAATCTCAGAAGCTTTCAGCATGTCTTTATTCCTCCCTTTCTTTTATTGGTTGTTTCATTCTCCTCCACTTTTCTACATCTTATGTGTCTCGCCTTGCCGCTGCCCATTAGGACGGCTTTCGAATAGTCGTCCAGCAGACGGACGCACTTGTAGCAGGAAGGAACCTCGAATTTATCGATCCTGAAGCCCATTTTGCAGACCGGACAGAAAAATTCCTCATCTCCCCTCCTGTAACGTCTGAATCTCTTGCTTCTGCACGCAGGACAAAACACCGTCCACCTCCTTTTTGATTTTCTTTGAAATAAAAAAAGCCACAGGAAAAAGCTTCCCATGGCTTAATGTTCGTGATACCTACTGAAAAAACTACATGTCTATATATTATCTCTTTTACTAGAGAAGGATCTTTGAATCAGCGGCGTCCTGCACATCAGGCGACTGGGAGATGAAAAACTCCACGTCATACCCGCCAAGCTCAAGAACCCGTCTTTTCATGGCGATAAACTCTTTCTTACGCTTGCAATCCAAAGCTCCGTCCTTCTCGTCGGTAAAAAGCGCCTGATACCTGCGACCGCTTCTCTGCGCATTGTAAAGTGATATCGCCCTTGTTACTGCCTCTTCTATCCAGACCTTCTCCCCGCCGCTCATCGTCTTAAGACTCTTGGATTCATTCCTTTCAGAGTCATAGACGTTTATATCGAAGGTCTCTTTGGTACCCTTCCCGTCAGCCTTGACAGCCTGGGTATCGATCTTTACGCTGAACCTCGTGCCGAAACAACTCGAAAGAAGATCATTGGCTGATGAGCTTATAGCGGGACCGGCATCGTCTATCTCCAGAGCGATGACGCCGTCGTTCCCGAAGGCCCTCTCCAGCAAGGCCCATTCCGAAACCTCCGCGTTCACGAATGATAAACGGGCATCGAAGGTCTTAATCTCTTTTATAGCCGCTTCTCCATCGGCCAGTTTTTTCTCGACACCCCCAAGGAGCTTCTTTATGTCATTGAGCTTCTCGATATATTCCTGGCGCTTCGATTTCAAAATGCCAAGTTCCCGTTCCTTCTCCTTGACCTTTGCAAGTGGATTCTCGCCGGCAAGGAAAGACCCCAATTCGGCCTTCAGGTTCTTAAGCTCGACATCGAGCCCGGGATACATGGATTCGGCAAACTCCACCTCCGGCAGACTCTTTCCCAGTTCGCCTGCCTTTCTTATCAGCGCCTCGACCTCGATAATCTCCTTTGAGAGACTCTGCTTTTTCCTGACCGCGTCCAGTAACTCAACCTGGGCTTCCTTGAGCGTTAGAAGTTGAGGTTCCAACTCTCTGATCTCCTTCCGCAGTCCCTCATCCTTGCCGGACGCATCACCGGAGGTCTGCAGTCTGGAGATCATCTCCGGAATAGACACCTGAGCCTTCACCGCGTTTTTAAGGAGCGGACACCTATTATGATGTTCCGTTCCACACGGGACATCTCCAAGAAGCCCAGCGGTCTCCTTCGCTAGACGGAGGTCCTTTTTCAACACTTCTTCCGAGTGCTTTTGTACCAGAAGAAGCTCATCAAGGGACTTCCTTAGCAAAAGGAGTTTCCTTTCAGCTTCCCGGCCAGCCTGTTCCCTCTCCCGCAGCCCTGTCAAGGCGGTTTCGAGAGAGGCCATCTCTTTCTTAAGGAGCTCGGCCTTGCATTGATACCGTTTCAGTTCCGCCGAGGCGTCCTTGACGGTCTGAGCCCTGGACAGAATACCCTTCATCTTGTCTATTTTCCCTGCAACCTCCCTGATCCTGGCTTCTACGGAGCCACGTGCTTCAAGTGACCTGGCATAAAGGGCTGCCTGAGCCTCTACATGCCTAAGCTCTACCTGCTTTCCCTCTATTCCGTCCTCGGCCAAGCCTAATTCCTCTTCAAGGCCCATGTTCACAGTTTTAAGCCTCTCGGCTTCGGCAGCGGCTTTTTTCGATTCGTCAATTACCGCCGTAAACCTCTCCTTCTCTCGCCTCAGCCATTCGGCGTCCTTCAAAAAGCCTTCCTTTCTCTCCTTCGCCTTCTGACCCTTGGCTTTCAGCGACTCTATACCGAGCAGTTCGACAAAGATGTCCTTTATCTCTCCTCTGGTGTAATCGCTCAGCCTCGGCGCGTCCTGACAACGGAAGACGCTTGTAAAAAAGAGCTGCGGAGAGCCCAGCAGGTTCTCTACCGTCTGATCATAAGTATCGGTCTTGCCGTCACTGAGGGCTTTCCATTCGCTCTCCGCCTCTTCAAACAGGTATGCCTCCTGCTTCTTTCTTTCGACGTCAATAAGCAACAGGCTCCTGTATCTGCGTCCGTTCAGCTCGAAGACGAACTCCTTGGAAGCGTCGCTCCCGTAACAGTCGTTATAGTAGCTGAATGCCCTGGAAGAATAGCTCCCTGCGCGGTACGGCATAATGCGGTAAGGATGAAGATTATCCAGCACCGTGGTCTTCCCGGAACCGTTCGGACCTGCTACGGCCACGAGGCCCGTACATGCTGAAAAATTGACCTCCAACTCGTCTTTTCCAGAACCCGACCTCACGCCTTTAAATCCTTTAAGTTTCAAGTACATGGGCCTCATCCCATTACCTCCTTTCTACGGATACCAGTCAAAATGACAACCACAGAGATTCCCATTCTCCACCTCCACCATTACCTTCCCAGGAAAGCTCAACTCTGCATGGAAATAATGGGAATTAAATCTCCCAGCCCCTGTCTCGTCGTGCCTGGCGCATGGATAGTAGTACCCGATCCTGCCCCCAAACGCAGGCAGGAATTCCCTGCTTAGCCATTCCCTCAAGCTACCTTCTATTTTTTTCTCTATTATTCTGAATGTCTCAATCATCAAACCTCCTTGCAACTCAAAAGCCGATCAGGGTGGTTATAACAAAACCCATAAACAGTAAACCTATCAGAATGCACCCGGCTGCAAAAATCTCAAGAGTTAGCAATGCCAAATTACGACCTCCTTTCTTTATATTTAAGTTATTTGCCGCCTTCTTTTTGTTTTCATGAAATAAAAAAAGCCACAGGAAAAGTTCCCGTGGCTTTATGTTCGTAAGACCTACTGAAAAAATTACATGTCTATATATTACCTGCTTTTACACCGCCAAGGCTTCGGCCCGCTGTGTCTCTTCGCAAACATCCTCCCCCTGTTCAAGCAGAGCGAGTTTCTTGAAAACGCCATCCGGAAGGTCTTCTCCTACCGTCTCGGCCCACTTCCTCAACTTATCGTCGAGGGAGGCAAGCCTTGAGATACCCTCTGCCCTCACCCTCTGCCTGGGGACTACCGTCTTTTCTATCTTAATTTCGGCAGCTCCCATGGCGGCAAGCTTTTCCTTCAGGACCTTTTCATCCACCATATGCACCTCTTCCTCCGATACCTGATATCTGAGCCGCACGCAAGCCCCTTCAGGGACATGCTCCAGAACATCAGGAGAAGGCGGGGCATCACAGTCTACCGTCACCATCTCTCTTGCGGGCGTCTTTATGAACCGGGAGGCTACCTTTCTGGCCTCGAAGCTATGTATCCAGAACCCCTTGTCCTCTGCCTCGCCAAAGTTCAGGCGTGTTATAGAGCCGGAGTAAAAGACCTCCCCCCAATTTTGAACCTTATGAATATGGCCGAGGCAGACAAGGTCAGCCGCTGACATCCGCAGGTCCCCAACACCGAGTTCCACTTCCCTGCCTACCATCTGCTGTCCAGTGGAAAGTATAGCGCCATTCACGCTCAGATGACCGACAAGCACAGTCGGGATGTTCATTCTCACCCTTGCGTTGACCTCGCCCCAGCCCCTCAGGACAACGCAA
>Ga0209323_10003717_pt1 | contig 10130 bp, 10 predicted proteins | sample Rifsed19ft2_FD_184014 | JGI IMG/M metagenome (GOLD analysis project Ga0209323, IMG submission 184014) | Soil microbial communities from Rifle, Colorado, USA - sediment 19ft 2 (version 2) | ecosystem: Environmental > Terrestrial > Deep subsurface > Rock core/Sediment | place: Rifle, Colorado...
GCCAAAGTGATCGTGCATGCCGCGAGCCGCGAAGCTGCCATAGAGCGGCTCGCCCAGGCGCTCGCAGCGTTCGACATCAAAGGCCCGAAGACCAACATTCCCGCGGTGCTGGCGATCCTGCGCTCGGAGCAATTCCGTTCAGGGCTGGTGCACACGGGGCTGCTGCCGGAAGTGTTGGCGCAGCAGAAGAAATCTTGAACCGCCAAGGAGGCCAGATTTGTAGGGTGGGTTAGGCGCGCATTTTGCGCCGTAACCCGCCGTGCGGATACCCAAGATGGTGGGTTATGCTTCGCTAACCCACCCTACAAGATCTATCGATCGATGAACATTAGAGACATCATCAGTAAAGCGCGCAGCGAAAATCGCACGGCGCTCGACGAGTTCGCCGGCAAGCAGTTGCTGGCGAGCTTTGGCATCAGCGTACCGAAATCAGCGGTGATCAAAGGCGCGGACGAAGCCGCGGCGGCGTTTGCGAAGCTGACCCCCCCGCTCGTGCTGAAAATCATGTCGCCCGACATCCTGCACAAAAGCGATGCCGGTGGAGTCAAGGTCAACCTGAAATCTGCGGTGGAAACTGCAGACGCGATCCGGAGGATGATGAACTCGCCGGCGCTGCGCGCTGCGCGCATCGATGGTTTCTTGCTCGAGGAAATGGCGCCGGGCGGGCAGGAGGTCGTGGTCGGCGCGGTTCGCGACCCGCAGTTCGGGCCGCTCGTGATGGTGGGACTGGGCGGCATTTTCGTCGAAGTGCTCGCTGATGTCGCCTTCCGCATCTGCCCGATCACCCGCCTCGATGCGCGCGAAATGCTCGCGGACCTTAAGGGCGCGGCGGTCCTCAAGGGGGCGCGCGGCCGCAAACCGGCGTCACAGGACGCGATCGTCGACGTGCTGCTCAAGATCGGCGGAGAAGAAGGCCTGCTGTTGTGCCACGCCGATGATTTCAGGGAAGCCGATATCAATCCGCTGATCGTGTCGGAGTCCGGCGCGGTCGCGGTCGACGCGCGGTTTGTGCTGTCATGAGTGCGCAGGAAATCATCGACCGGTACGCGCCGCTTTTCATGCCGAAAACGGTCGCGGTAGTCGGTGCGTCGACCAAAGGCGCGGCCTTGCCGAACATTTTCATCCGCCGCATTCGTGAGTTCGGTTTCGAGGGCGCGATCTACCCGATTCATCCCGTGGCCGCGGAGATCGACGGCCTGCCCGCTTATCGGACTCTGGCGGACACGCCGCAGCCGGTCGATTACGCCTATATCGCGGTTTCCGCGGCGCAGATCCCCGCCATGCTTGCCGCCGCCGCCGGCCGCGTGCGCTTTGCGCAGGTGATCTCGAGCGGCTTCGGCGAAGTCGAGGCCGGCAAGGAGCTGCAGCAGCAACTGGCCGCGGCAGCGCGGGCCGGTGGAATGCGCCTGCTCGGACCGAATTGCCTCGGCCTGTATACGCCGCGCGGCAAAGTGACGTTCACCGAAATCGCGCCGCGCGAGGTCGGCACCGTCGGCATCGTGTCGCAAAGCGGCGGTCTGGGTACCGACATCGTTCGCCGCGGCATGAGCCGCGGCCTCAAGTTCTCGGGGCTGGTCACCGTCGGCAACTGCGCCGATCTCGGGACGAACGACATGCTCGAGTTCTACCTTGCCGATCCGCAGACCCGGGTGATCGGCCTTTATATCGAAAGCGCGCAGGACGGCCGGCGGTTGTTTGAAATCCTGCGCGCCGCACACGCGCGTAAACCGGTGGTAATGCTCAAGGGCGGACGCACGCGGCAGGGGCTTGCCGCCGCCGTGTCGCATACCGGCTCGCTCGCCGGCGACGACCGCGCTTGGGTCGCGCTATCGCGCCAGACCGGGTGCGTACTGGTCGACACGCTCGATGAATTCGTCGACGCGCTGCTCGCCTTCCAGGCGCTCGCGCCACGCACGCAGCGGCCAACGCAGCGCGTCGTGCTGTTCGGCAACGGCGGCGGCGCCAGCGTGCTCGCAACCGATTACTTTGCGCGCCTCGGACTTGATGTGACGCCGTTCAGCCAGACTATCGTGGATGCACTCGCCGCACTTGGATTGCCGCCCGGCACCAGCATCACCAACCCGGTCGACTGCCCGGTGGGAACGCTGCAGCAGGAAGACGGGCGCGTCGCCGAGAAAATACTCGACGTGGTATACGCCAGCGCTGAACCCGAGGCGCTGGTCATGCACCTCAACCTAGCCGCGTTCGTCGGCCGCGCCAAGCCCGAGGTGCTCGACAATCTGATGCAGGCCGCGCTGCGCGTACAGGCGCACTACCCGGGCAAGGCGCATTTCGTGCTGGTGCTGCGCGCGGACGACGAGCCCGAACTGCTGGCGCGCAGGCGCGAATTCCGCGCGCGGGCGGTCGCGCTCGGCATACCGGTCTACGACGAGTTGAGCAATGCCGGCCAGGCACTGGCGGCGCTGCAGGCGCACGAGCGCTTCGTGCAATCGAGAAGCGGAGCGTGAGCGCTCCGAACGCCAGCGTGTTGCCTCGCAGTGCTTTAGAATGACAGTCTGTAAACAATAAATCACGGGACAGGGATGGATACGCTCAAAGTTGGCATGAAAAGCGAACAGGTGTGGGAGGTCACCCGCGAATTGTGCACCGCGCGCGGCGACTACCTGGTATTTTCAACGCCGTCGATGACGCGCTTCGTCGAAATGACATCACAGGAACTCGCAAAACCTCATCTGAAGCCCGGCCAGGGACAGGTGGGAACGGTGGTGAATATCCGCCACATGGGGCCGACGCCGATCGGCAAGAAAGTGCGTTGCGAGGCCGAGCTCGTCGCGATCGACCGCCGCAGGCTTACGTTCAAGGCCAAAGTGTTCGACGACGTCGAGCAGGTTGGCGAAGCCGAGCACGAGCGCTTCGTCATCGATCTCGACAAGTACATGGCGCGGCTCAAGGCCAAAATCGAGGGCAAGCCGGCTAAGCCCTGACCAGTGAAATCGACCAGTACGGCAAGACCGCTCTTATGTGCGCTGCCACCTATCGGCAACAAACTTCCGGCCGATGCCCATGGAGGGAATGATGCGCCCGCTCGCCCGTGGTCTGATTGCCGCTGCATTCGCATTTGCGTTCGTGCCGCTCGCCTCGGCCCAGGCGTGGCCGGTCAAGCCGATCCGGCTGATCGTCAACTCGGCGCCCGGCAGCGGCATTGACTTGGCGACCCGGGCTTTCACGCCGCAACTGGGCGAAGCGCTGGGCCAGACGGTCGTGGTCGACAACCGGCCCGGCGCGGGGGGCACCATAGGCATCGAGGCAATGGCGAGGGCCGACCCGGACGGCTACACCCTGCTCGGTTCGCCGGGCGGAGGCATCGTCATGGCGCCACACCTGTACAAGCTCGGCGTCGATATGAACAGGGACGTGGTGCCGGTCACCCCCACGGCGCGCCTCACGATATTTCTGGTGGTCAGTCCGGGCTTGCCGGTGCGCAATGTCGCCGAACTGATCGCGCACGCCCGGGCCAATCCCGGCAAGCTCAACTTCGGCTCTTCGGGCACCGGCAGTTCGCTGCACATCGCCGGCGAAATGCTGCTGCGCGCGGCAAAAATTCAGGCCGTCCACGTGCCGTTCAAAGGTGGGGGGCCGGCGCTCATCGGCCTGCTCGGCGGGCAGACCGATTTCATGTTCGATCCGGGCCCGTCAGTGCCGCAAGTCAAGGCCGGAAAGCTGCGCTTGCTCGCGGTGGCGCGCGCCACGCGTTCGTTGTTCTTCCCGGACACGCCGACCATGGCCGAGGCGGGGGCGGATGTGAATGTGGATCTCGTGCAGGGCGTGTACGCGCCGGCCGGTACGCCGCGCAAAATCGTCACCCGCCTGAACCGCGAGGTCGGCCGCATCATGCAGACGGCGGAAGTGCGCAAGGCGCTCGACGGGATTGGTGGCGAGGCGGTCGTGGCCCCGCCCGATGAGTTCGCGGCGCGGCAGCGGAGCGAACGCGAGCGCTTCGGCGTGATCATCCGCGAGGCCAACCTTCACGCGCGGTGAGAAATCCTTACGGCTTCCTTGCCATCGTCGACTTGTTGAGCGAACGCGCATCGCGCGGCTTCCAGCGGCCGGAGTCGACCTGCGCGAGGAATTCTGCCGTGATGCGGTTGAATAAATCCGGCTCTTCGAGATTAACCGCGTGGCCGGTGCCGGCGACGACCGTGAGCCGCGCTGATGGGCAGACACGCTTGATGAATATTCCCGGTTCGAGGCAATTGTCATCCTCGTCGCCGCTCACCACGTGCAGCGGTACCTTGAGTTTCGCCAGTCCGCGCCCGAGGCTGTAGACGGTCGGGCGCCGTCCCTGCACGCCGCGCAGCGTGTTCGCAGAGCCGCGCGCCGAATGTCTCGCGAATTCGGCGCAGAAGTGGGCGAAACCGCGCGGGTCCTTGTTCTGGAACTGCACGCGCGCCGGGCCGATCTGGTACGGCTTGATCGCGGCCGGGGTGCCGAGTTCTTCGAAGCGCCGCGCCATGATCTCGTTGTCACGCAGGAACTGGGGGCGCTTGTCCGGGTCGGAGCCGAACCCGACGCCGACCGCGGTCAGCGAGAGCGCAAGGCGCGCGTAGCGCAGCCCGAAGTGGATCGTCGCGTAGCCGCCCATCGAGCAGCCGATGAGGTGCGCCTTGCTGATTTTCAGATGGCGCATGACGCTGGCGATGTCGTCGGTGGCGATCGCCTGCGAGTATCTGGAAAGCGCCTGCGGCACGTCGGACGGCGGGTAGCCGCGCGCGTTGAACGCGATGCAGCGGTAGCGGCGGCTGAAATAGCGCAGTTGCGCTTCCCAACTGTAAAGGTCGTCGGCGAATTCGTGCACGAACACGAGCGGCGTGCCGCGCCCGGCTTCCTCGTAATAAAGCCTGACCCCGTCTGAATTTGCGTACGGCATCGATTTCTCCTTTGAAATTAGCTGCGAGACGGCCGAAGCTGCGCGTTCAGCGTGCGGTTTCGGCCTGGTGCACGATGCGGATGCCGGCGAGCACCGTGATCGCACCGGCGATCTCGATCCATCCCAGCGCCTCACCGAGCAGTATCCATGCAAAGAGCGCCGCCATCACCGGCTGGAACAGCAGTCCCACTGAGGAAAAAGTGGCGGGCAGGTGCGCCATCGCATAGGCGATCAGGCTTTGCCCCACCACCTGCGACACCAGCGCGAGTCCGATCAGCTTGCCCCAGCCGCCGTCGGTGAGCGGCAGGAAGCGCTCGCCGGAGCCAAGCGCCAGCGGCAGCAGCGCAGCTGCGGCGATCACGCCGCTCCACGCCATGATGCTGGCGGTTGAAACGCTGGCGCGCAAGCGGGTCACCACGATCTGGTAACCGGCGTAGAACATCGCGGTCACCACGCCGAGCGCATCCCCCAGCACCTGTCTGCCGGCCAGACCGAAATCGCTTCCGATCACCACGGCCATTCCCGCAAGCGCGGTGGCAAGCCCGGCCAGGAATCTGCCGCTCGGTGTCCGGTGAAACAGTATCCACGCCGCAAGCGCAACGAAAATCGGCGCCAGATTGGCGAGCAAAGTGGCGTTGGCGACCGAGGTGAGCACGATCGACCAGTGCCACACGGCCAGATCACCGGCGAAGAACAGGCCTGCCCAGAGCATGAGCCTGCGCGTGGCCGCCGGATCGGCCCGCGACGGGCGGGCGCGCTCGGCGAGCGCCCAGGCCCACAGCAACGGCAGCGCCAGGAAAACTCGCCAGAACCCGGTCGAGACCGGGCCTGTTTCGCTCACCTTGACCCATAGCGCGGAGGTGCCGATGCAGGCGGCGCCGATCAGCAGTGCCGTCACCGCGAGCGACGCGCTGCGCCGCTCGCGCGGATTTTCAATCAGCTCGCGCATGACTGCGGCGGCACCGTGGCACGGGCGTCACGTCCAACCGTCATCCGCCAAGGGCGCGCCAGCGGCGGTAACCGCGGTACAGCGCAACCGCGCCGAGCACCAGAATCGCCACCAGCATGAACACGAAAAACCCCGGCTTGGAGGCATAGGCAATGACGAACGCGCGGCCGGCAAAAAACTGACCCGTGACCGCACCGTAAACAGCGAAAGCCACGAGCGCCGCGCCGAGGCCGAAAAAAAACCCCGGCGAGTCGAGAAATCCGGTGCCCGCCGGCGAAGCAAGGAGTTTCTGAAGCACTGATTTCATCGTGCCGGATCCGCGTCCGATGTCACGCGGCTATTTTCCTTCCCACTGCGCTTTGCGCTTTTCGATGAAGGCCTGCATGCCTTCCTTTTGGTCGCGCGACGAGAACAATACCTGGGACGCCTTGGTCTCAAGCCGCAGCGCCGCATCGAGCGAGGCATCCTGCCCGGCGAGCACCACTTCCTTGATCTGCTGTACCGCGAGCGGCGGCAGCCCGGCGATCTGCTGTGCCAATGCGACGGCGCGTTTTTCCACTTCGGCGTCGGGCACAAGTTCGCTGACGAGCCCCATCTCGTAAGCTTCTCGCGCGCTGAATGGGTCACCGGCCAGGCAGATCTTCATCGCTTTGTACTTGCCGACCGCGCGGATGAGCCGTTGCGTGCCGCCTCCGCCCGGAATGATGCCAATTTTGACTTCAGGCTGTCCGAAGCGCGCCGATTCACCGGCGATGATGATGTCGCACGTCATTGCCAGCTCGCAGCCGCCGCCGAGCGCGAAGCCATTGACTGCGGCGATCACCGGTTTCGGGCACGCTGCGATTACGCGCCACAGTTTGTGCGTGCCGCGCAGCATCATGTCGATGCTGCCGGCGCCCGCCATTTCCTTGATGTCGGCGCCGGCGGCGAAGGATTTGTCGTTGCCGGTGAGCACGATCGAGCGCGTCGCGCTGTCTTCGCCGAGTTCGGTCAGGTATTGCGCGATCAGTTTGCGCACTTCGATGTTAAGCGCGTTGCGTGACTCCGGGCGGTTGATGCGGATCAGCGCGACGCCGTCAGCCGGGCGTTCGAGCAGTACTACTGGTGTGGTCATGGTTGGGTTCCTTGATGAGGGATTTGCGGGGATTAACGAGTTCGAAAGCCTAAGCCATACGACGTGGGAGCGCAAATCTATGCCGCAGTACCGACGCACGGTGTTGGATATCGGGGCGGCCACAGCAAGCGGTATGCCGTATCATAGGCCGAATTGGCAGGTCGTCTTCCCACGGTAAACGGTGGCGCATCCTGAACGAGCTTAGTGAAAGGAAATCCGCTTATGTCTAAATGGAAAAACTTCGAACCGCAAGGGGTCATTCCTGCCTGTCTGCTGCCTTTCAAGAGCGATTTGAGCATTGACGAGGCGGCTTACCGCAAACATCTGCGAGACGTCGTGGCAGTGGCCGGCCTTTCCGCGGTCACCATCAACGCGCATTCCACGGAGGTCGCCTCGTGTAGTTTCGATGAGCAGGCAAGCGTGCTCGATATCACGATGGATGAAATCGGCGATGGTATTCCCATCGTGCACGGCGTGTACGCCGACGGCAGCCTTGAAGCGGCCCGCATTGCGCGCATGGCGGAGCGCGGCGGGGCTTCATGCTTGTTGGCTTTTCCGCCAGGGCCGCTTGCGCTTGGCGCACTCGCCAAACCGGAGATGGCAATCGCGCACTTCAAAGCGATCGCGGACGCATCCTCCCTGCCTATCATTTGCTTCCAGTACCCGCTGGCGAGCGGACTGGGGTACTCGGTCGATACCCTGCTCAGACTCGTGGAGGAAGTGCCCTCGATCAAAGCGATCAAGGACTGGTGCAATAGCGTGATGCAGCACGAACGCCAGATCCGCATACTCCAAAATCTGCCGCGGCGCGTGAACGTGTTGACGACCCACAGCTCGTGGCTCCTCAGCTCGCTCGTGCTGGGCTGCAATGGATTGCTGTCCGGATCCGGAAGCGTGATTGCCGATCTGCAGGTGGCGCTCTGGCAAGCGGTGCAGCAAAATGATCTTGCACGCGCACGTGCGCTGAACGACCGCATTTTTCCGATTGCTCACGCCTTCTACGCCGATCCCTTCGTCGATATGCACAATCGCATGAAGGAGGCACTCGTCATCCTGGGCCGGATCCCGTGCGCTGCCGTGCGGCCGCCGCTGGTGAAGCTCAGGGAGGCGGAAATCCGGCGCATTGAACAGGCGCTCGGGCAAGCGGGCGTGCGCGGACAGGGGGCGATGGAACGCGCGGCATGACCGTCTTATTCACGCCCATGTCGATCGGCGGCGTGGAGCTGCGCAACAGAATTATCATGCCATCGATGACCACGCGGCTGGCGGACCGCGAGGGGCACGTCACCGACGCCACGGTCGCGTACTTCAAGGCGCGGGCCGCGGGCGGCACCGCGCTGATTACCGTTGAGATGGCGTCTCCGGAACGCGCGGGGCGGCATCGCGCCCGTGAGCTCGGCATATACGACGATCGTTTCCTGCCCGGTCTCACCCGCCTTGTCAGAGAAATCCACGCGTGCGGGGCCAAAGCGTCGATACAACTCGGCCATGCGGGGGGCCACACGCGTGAAGATGTGTGCGGCGAACCACCGATCGCGCCCTCGGCAGTGCCGCACTACGTCTACGAAGTCACGGGCCGGACGATTACACCGCTCGAAATGAGCCGGGAGAGAATCGTCCGCACCATCGAGGCCTTTGTCGCGGCCGCCAAGCGCGCGCGCACGGCAGGCTTCGATTGCGTCGAATTGCACGTGGCGCACGGTTACTTGTTTTCTCAGTTTCTGTGTCCCGAAGAAAACCGGCGTCAGGACGAATATGGCGGATCGCTCAGCAACCGTGCGCGCATCAGCCTCGATACCCTGCGACGCATCAAGGCGGAGCTGCCCGGATATCCGGTCATTTTCCGCCTGAGCGTTGAGGATTTTTTCCCGACGGGACTCAAGTTTGAAGAAGGTTTCAGCGTCGCAAAATGGGCGGCCGCGGCAGGAGCCGATGCCATTCACGTCTCGGCCGGACACTATCGCTCGCTGCCTACGGCGCATCGCATGATTCCGCCGATGGAATATCCCGAAGGCGTATTTCTCGATTACGCGGCACTCATCAAGCGCGCAGTCGCTGTGCCGGTCATTGCGGTGGGCCGGCTCGGCAATCCGGCGATCGCCATGGCGGCAGTTGACACCGGGAAAGCGGACTTCGTCGCATTGGGGCGCTCTCTGATCGCGGATCCCGAGTGGGTGAACAAAGCTCAGCGCGGTGTGCCCGTCAGACGCTGCCTTGCGTGCAACAAGTGTATTGACGAAATGCGCGGCGGCGACTCCCTCACCTGCCTGGTGAATCCGACTGCCGGCCGCGAGCTGGAATTTTCAGCCGGGACCATCGCCCGGAAAGGCGACCGCATTGGCGTCATCGGTGCCGGTCCCGCTGGACTTTCGTATGCCTCTCTTGTTGCGCGGGGCAACCACGTAACGGTGTTCGAGCTCGAGCATGCTCCTGGCGGCGCCTTTCGCCATGCCGGAATGGCGCCGCAATTTCAGGAAGTCGAAGGGAGGCAGGAATCATTGAACGCCTATGTCGGCGAGCTCGAGCGTGCGTGCAAGCAGGACGGCGTGATGTTCAAGTACGGTGTCGATGTCTCGAAATTCCCGGAAGTCCTCCGCGATTACGATCGTATCATCGTAGCGACTGGTGCCAAATATCGGTTCGGATGCGGTCCAATCATTTATTGGCTGCTCGAGCACCAATGGGGCAAATCGCAGCTCATGCGCAAATTATTTTCGTCGGAGCGGCTGCGAAACTGGTTTTATTACCGCGCGCGAAGGGCAACCGGCGGAGGGTACGGTGCGCTGGCGCGGTCCGGTCAGAAAATCTCCGTCATTGGCGATGCCGCGCAGGCAGGAAAGGGAAAAGCAGCGATCGCCTCGGCATTCCGCACAGCTTATTTCGCTGAATAATACGCGCCAAAAGTCCGGAGGTATGGCTGCAATCTTCACCTTCCGGCCGTCATCGGTTGAGTGTCAGTCCTTGGTCAGAAGCGGCCACAGCCGGTCAGCGCCGGCGGCGGCGAGCGCGCGGCCAAGCTCGGCCGCCCATGCGGTTTCATTGCCGAATTCGTCGCGCCACGACCACAGCCGCAACGTCGAGTGATGCAGCGCGTATTCGTCGGTGACGCCGATGGCGCCGTGTACCTGGTGTGCGATCAGGGCGCCTTCGTGTGCTGCCTGCGCGGTGCGGATTTTGGC
>Ga0209323_10003718_pt1 | contig 10130 bp, 12 predicted proteins | sample Rifsed19ft2_FD_184014 | JGI IMG/M metagenome (GOLD analysis project Ga0209323, IMG submission 184014) | Soil microbial communities from Rifle, Colorado, USA - sediment 19ft 2 (version 2) | ecosystem: Environmental > Terrestrial > Deep subsurface > Rock core/Sediment | place: Rifle, Colorado...
GCCGTGCGTACGATTTGGCTCCAATCGTCCGGCTCATTCGAGTCATCCTCCAGGTTAGGAAACAAAACAAAGGGGAAAGAGTTCCCCTGGTAGCTGGGAAAATGTATTCGCCGCCCCAGCCGCAAAGGGTAATTATACCAGTCCGGTTAAAATTGTCAAAGTCGGTTGCTGCAAACCAGGACTTTCCCAAGTCAGGCGTTGCACCCTGACCGGGCTGCCGGCCAATCGGCTACAGCCCATTTCCACACCTTCAGTCCTGGCCCCAAATGGAACCAGCCGGGACACTACATCCCGGCTGATTCCAGTCTTCTGTCCACTTATCGTTTCGTCACGCGGGCATACAGGGGCAACAGCAAAGCCCCGGCGCGCATTTGCAGCGCTCCCACCGCTACACGTGCGCGCGTCCGAGCGCGGCTGGGAATCGTCCGCCACAATGCATAGCGCGGCTGCGTGAACACGCCCATTTTGACTACCGCAGCGGCCCACGTCAGTCCCGCGCCGAAACCGACCATCACGACCGTCGAGTTTTCCTTCACGTATCCCTGCTCGATCGCTTCGACCAGCGCGATCGGGATCGACGCAGCCGAGGTGTTGCCATAGCGGTCAATGTTCACAAAGACCTTTTCCATCGGCAGGCCCAACTGGCGCGCGGCCAGCTCGATGATTCGGGCATTCGCCTGATGCGGGATCAGCAGGTCGATCTCATCCATCGTCAGGCCGGCTTTCTCGACCGCTTCGACGGCGGCACTCGCCAGCACCCGCGTCGCAAACTTGAACACCTCGCGACCGTTCATTTGAATCGTGTGCTCGCGTCGATCGACCGTCTCGTGCGTTGGGGGGCGGGCCACGCCACCCGCAGGCATCCATAGATGCTTCGCGCCCGATCCATCCGAGCCGAGCACAAACGACAACACACCGGTCGGCTCTTCACTGGCTTTCAAGACGACCGCGCCCGCGCCATCGCCGAACAACACGCACGTGTTGCGATCCGTCCAGTCCACCGCCGGGCTAATCACCTCCGCGCCGACGACGAGGACGTGCCGATAGGCACCGCTGGCGATGAACTGCTGCGCCGTCGCCAGCGCGTACACAAAGCCGGTGCAGCCGGCAGTCACCATGAACGCGCCGCACTTTGCGCCGAGCCGATCCTGGATAATCGATGAGACCGGCGGCAACAAGTAATCGGGCGAAGACGTCGCCACAAGAATCAGATCGAGATCGGCCGGCTGAAGACCCGCTCGTTCCAGCGCCTGCCGCGCCGCCGTGACAGACAGCGATGCCGTCGTCTCGCCCTCGCCGGCGATGTGCCGCTCGCGAATGCCGGTGCGCGTCACGATCCACTCGTCGCTCGTGTCGACCATCTTCTCCAGATCGAAGTTGGTCAACACTTTGTGAGGCGCGCACTTGCCCCATCCCACAATGCGACCGTACTTCATGTGTCCCCCCAATGTTTAACCGCAGAGCGCACGGAGAGCGCAGAGTAACTTCAGGTCTCTGCGGCCTCAGCGCTCTCTGCGGTGAGATCGGCTCAACTCGCGCGCGTCACGCTTCGTGTTCGCTGGCGCATGATCAACGCCACGACGCCCACCACCGATGCAATCGATCCAAACACGGCTGCGCCGATCAGGATCGCCGTGCGATAACGCCGGATCAATGATTGTCGGCTGCGCGCAGCCATCGACATGAGGCTGTGTCCCAACTCGGCGACGAACTGCTGGGATGGCTCGACCGGGACTAACACTGCGCCCACGTGACGGGCCACTCCCAACGACGGGCGTGCCGGAGGTTGCAAGGCGCGGCTCAACTCACGCTCAAGCCCGTCCTCAAGATGCTTCGATCGAGAAGAGGGTTTTCGTCTCTGAGAGGACATCGTCACTCAGTTTCAGGGTCACGGATCGTTCGGGTCTCGGCGGTCGGCTGATCGCCGTTCATCGAATTCAACGTATCGCGCAGCGAGAGCAGCGTGCGATGATAGAGTGATTTAACCGCGCCCTCGCTGCGTCCCATGATCTGGCCGATCTCCGCGTTCGACAAGTGCTCGACGAATTTCAGGATCAACAGTTCCTGCCGCTCGATGGGTAGGTTGTGAATCGCTTGCAGCAATCTCAAGCGTTGTTCGTTCGCTTCGGTCGTGGCCTCCGGTGTTTCGCGCACCGGGCTGGTCAGCGACACGTCGTCCAACGAAAACTCCTGCCGGCGCGCGTGGTCGCGATGCCAGTTCGCCACCAAGTTGTGCGCAATGCGATACAGCCATGCCGAGAACGGCACGCCGCGATCGACGAAGCGATCGATGTGCATCAGCGCGCGATAAAACACGCGCCCGGTCAGGTCTTCTGCATCGTGGTGATTGCCTGTGCGGTAATAGACGTAGTTGTAGATTTTGGTCACGTAGCGTTCGTACAATTGCCCGAACGCCGACGGGTCTTGCCCGACCCGCGCGACCAGTTCCAGGTCATCCGGCGGCTCGCCCACGCCCATCTCCGATCGTCGCCGCCATTACAGTAAACCCCGACGGCTGTGGTTCGTTGCGAGTGGCATTGGCCGCTGAGTATATCAGGCTCGCCCAGCCTGTCAATGAGAACTCAAGTCTCCTGCAGATTCTGAAACCTGCGGGAGGCTTTACCGATCATGCTACAATATCAGCCGTGCCGAAAAGCTCGCTTCCCTGCCCGACCTGCGCAGCTCCGATCCATCTTGGCGATAATCGCTGTTCCACATGTGGACAGGATGTATGCCCGGAGTGTGGCGCGGCCATCGGGCCGACCGATACGACCTGCCTGCATTGCGGCGCGACCTGGTCACTCACCTGCCCCGACTGCGGACGTGACGTGCTGCCCGCCGATCTGCGCTGCCCGCACTGTGGAGCCGTTCTCATCGAAGAAGCGCCGTGTCCGCACTGCGGGCGTGTGATACGGGACGAACTCGTCGTCTGCCCCTTCTGTGGCGGAGAACGCTGCTCGACTTGCGGTGCGGCGCTGAAGCCGGGCGAGCTGCGATGCGCCGAGTGTGGCACGCTGTTTGTCTTGGCCTGCCCCAACTGTGGCGAGGAAGTTCCACCGGAAGCGACGCGCTGCCCGTCGTGCGGAACGGTGTTCGCCGAAGAGGAAGCCAGTTCTGCCGAAGGCGATCACTGCCCACATTGCGGTGCGAGCGTCGCACGCACCGACGGTGTGTGCACCGCCTGCGGCCGCACATTCTGCCCGCGCTGCGGCACGGCCACGCGAGAATCCGACACGCGCTGCCCCGCGTGCCGCCTCGATCTGTATTTCAACTGTCCCGACTGTGGGCAGGAACTCCTCGCCGCGACGCTACAGTGCCCCACTTGCGATCGACTCTTCGCGCGCGAGTGCCCCTTTTGCCATCAAGCGGTGTTCAGCGCGCCACTGACCTGCGCGAACTGTCGCAACGCGCTGCCTGCCGAGAAAGCGCACACGGCACGTCCTCTCTTTGAACAGCACGCGCTCTTCACCGCCACGCAGCGCATCCGCTGTCCGCGCTGCGCCGAGCAATTCGATCCATCCAGCGGCCCCTGCCCCAACTGCGACACGTTGATCTGCTCCAACTGCCATGCCACCATCCTTGAAGATGAAGAGGCTTGCGCACTCTGCGGTACACCGAAGCCGGGTGTCGAGTACGCCTGCCCGCGCTGCAAAGCGGCCGTGCTCGCTTCCGTCGAGACGTGCCCCTCATGTGGTCTCGATCTCTCCGGTCGATGCCCTAACTGCCAGGCCGAACTGCCGGACGGCGTCGATGCCTGCCCAACCTGCGGCCAACTCGTCTGTCCCGAATGCGGCTCGGCCATCCAGGCCGACACAATAGCCTGCCCGACGTGCGGCGTTTCGCTCGCGCTACACTGCCCCGCGTGCAATGCCGAAGTAAGTCTCAGCGACACCGTCTGCCCTGAGTGCCAGACCCAACTCGCTTAGAGAGTGCTTGAAAAGAGCCGAGACTCACCGCCGAGGCGCAGAGAACGCTGAGTTTTCCTAAAGACTTCTCCGCGATCTCAGCGTCTCTGCGGTGAAAACTCTGAGAGACTGGTCTTTCCACCACCATGACACTCGACAAGGTCGACGCTCAACATGCATTCCTCGATCTCAGCGATTACGCACGACCGCTGGCGCGCGTCGTCACGCGCTGGCTGGTCCCGACGCGGCTCAGCCCTATCCACATCACACTGGCCTACACCATTCTCGGGCTTACCGCCGGCGTGCTGTACAGCACGAGCGATCGGGCGAACGCCGCTGTGGCCGGTGCCCTGCTCATCATCAAGGGCTTCCTCGACGGGATCGATGGATCGCTGGCGCGTGCGCGGAACCGGCCTTCGCGTGTGGGGCGCTTCCTTGATTCGGTATGCGACTACCTCATCAACGCGGCAGTGCTGCTGGGGATCGGATCGGGGATGGCCGCGCGGATCGGATCACCCTGGCCGATCCTGGTCGCCATGATCGCGCTCGAAGCGATGACGTGGCATGGCACGACATTCAACTACTACTACGTCGTGTATCGCCATCGCACCGGCGGTGACGCGACCAGCAGAATTGACGAACGCAATGCAGAAGGATACCCCTGGGACAATCCGGCGGTGCTGAAGATCGTGCACACGCTATACCGCGTGATCTACGAGTGGCAAGATCGCGGGATGGCTGCGCTCGATCGGCGCATCACTGCCGATCCACACAGTCCAGTTTATCTTGATAAGCGATTGCTCACATGGATCACCGTGATGGGGCTTGGCTTTCAGTTACTACTCTTCGCCGGCCTTTCATGGATCGGCCAGCCCGAATGGATCTTCTGGCTTATCCTGGGGCCGTACAATGTCTACTGGTTGGGGCTAATGATGTATCGGCGAAGGAAGAGCGTGTTGGTTGGATAGGTACTTCGTTGACTCGCTGATTCGTTTATTCGTTGACGCCGCCGCTTATTGTGATCACTTCTCCCGTCACGTAGGTATTCCACCCCGATCCGAGAAACAGGATCACGCGCGCCACGTCTTCCGGCGTTGCAATGCGGCCCAATGGAATCTGTCGCGCGATACGCTCTAATTCGTCCGCCGAGCGGCGCTCGCGTTCCTTCGGCGTGAGGATACGTGTCGGTGCGACGGCATTCACCAGGATACCATCCGGGCCGAGCTCCTTCGCCAACGCGCGGGTCAAGCCGATCAGACCAGCCTTCGCCGACACATAGTGCGCGAGTCGCGGTGCACCCGCCACGCCCGCGCGCGAGGCAATATTGACAATCCGGCCCCACTTGCGTCTGCGCATGTACGGTGCACACAGGCTGGTCGTGTGATACGCACCGGTCAGAACCGTGTCCACCATGCGTCTCCATTGATCGGGCGTCATGGAATCGATCGGGATACCGCTCTCGAACGCCGCCGCGCCGTTGACCAACACATCGACGCCGCCCCATTCGATGACGATCTCGCTGATCATCGCCTGCACGGACGCCCGATCGGCCAGATCGGCGGACACGGTCAGGGCTTCACCCCCCACGGCATCGACCGACTGTGCGACGACCTCGGCGGCTTCGACATTACTATGGAAGTGAACCGCGACACGCGCGTCATGCTGCCCAAACTCCACGGCCAGCTCGCGGCCCAATCCGCCCGACGCACCCGTGATCAACACAACTTTATCGGCGAGCTCCAGGTCCATTGACCGCTCCTTTCGCAGGCGCGTGAAAATCGTTGACACAACTTTGTTTCATGCTACAATTTGCCAACCAGCGCCACCACCGTCCTATAGCATTGCTTCGCAGAAACTGCGTTGACCGCGAGGATTTTGGGACGCAGATACACGCAGATTTACGCTGATCTTGTTTTTATCTGCGTTCATCCGCGTAAATCAGCGTCCAATAGATTCGGTTGCGGCGGGAGCCGCGCTGTGAGACGTCGATGAGCGATTCGGCACGTGATCGATTGCGCAAGATTCTGAGCCACGGGAGCAATAAACCGTCTACGGGTTCGCTCGTTCAGCCAGCAGCTCCACCTGCATCGATCCAACCGATTCAACCCCAACCGCCCATCAAACCACCCGCTCCCCAACCGGCTCATCCAACCCCACCTGCGCCGTCGCCTACTCCGCGAGTCGAAGACAAGCCCACGCCGACCTCACCCTCGGACACTTCGCCATCGCTGCTGGCGCGCGCTGCGTATCTACAATCGACCCCACCGGCTGCCCCGCCGTCCGCCGAGCCACCCGATCTGCGCACTTTCCTGCAACAATTGCGCAGCAAGATGGCGCAGCTGGCCGAAGATTTCGCGCAAGGCAAACTGAACCGCACGCAGTTCCAGGAAATCTATGCGCACTATCAAAAACAGCGACAGCAAGTTGAGGAGGCCCTAGTCAACGCAGCCGGGCCGGAGTCCTTGCAGGCCAGCTTCAAGCCCGGCCTGACGGGAATCCTTCGCGAGCGCCACGCCGCCAAAATTCTGTCCTACGCGATCTACGACAACAACACCGGACTTCCGCTGGCCAGCGTCGGCACATTCCGTATCGATACCAGCCTGCTGGTGCCGATGCTGTCCTCGTTCCGATCGGCGGCCACCGAGATGTTCGGTGCCGGGCTGCGCAGCACAGAGATCGAAGGAGGGCACTGGCTGTGTTTTGTGCCCGGCGAGTTCTCCACGCTAATGGTGTTGTTCTCGGTCGAACCGGCGCGCGTGCAACTGACGCTCATCGAAGACCTGCACCGCGATTTTGAAGTGGCCAATCACGCTGCACTGGCCGATGGTCGCGGGCACGAATCCGCCGAGTTGTTTACGCGCATCTGGGACTTGGATAAGTCCCAGATAGCGTAATCGGCTCAGTACGGCAGGCCGCTCGCGCCCTCCAAATTCGCCCCTTTCAAAATAATCCCGCTGAGACTGGCCCCCTCCAATTTCGCGTCGCGCAAATCGGCCTTCCACAAGTTCGCGTCGAGCAGTGTCGCGCCGCGCAGGTCTGCTCCGCCCAATTTCGCGCCCACCAGATACGCACCGGTCAAATTGGCCGTCGCAAGCCTCGCGCCGGTAAAGTCGGCCAGCCACATCGTCGCGTCGGTCAAGTTCGCGCCGGTCAGGTCGGCTTCGCACAGACTCGCGCCGATGAAGTTCGCCATCACCAGCGATGTGCCACTCAAATCGACACCGCGCAGATTGGCGGAGGATAGATTCGCGCGCATGAGATCGAGCACGCGCAAATCGATCGCACTTAAATCGGCCCCGGCAAACACGCCAATCTCTTTCGACTTGATCAGCGCCGCCACTTGGTCGAGCGTCAACACTTTGCCCGGCATGGTCACACCCTGGACACTGGCGACATTATGGATGAAACCGACTCGGCACGCAAGTAGAGAGCGCCGTCGACGCAAAACAAAAACGCCCCTGATCGTTCAGGAGCGCCTCAGTGCCCGAGGGGAGACTTGAACTCCCACAGCCTTGCGGCCATTAGGCCCTCAACCTAACGCGTCTGCCAGTTCCGCCACCCGGGCATCCGGCGCGTATTATAGCGAAACGGCAACACTTGTCAACGCCGATCACAACCGTGCGACTAATTGTTCCACTTGATGAGTGAGCACGGCCGGCGTGATCGGCTTGGACACACATGCATCCGCGCCCGCGGCCAGAGCGCGGATGCGTGTGTCTGGATCATTGAGTGCAGTCAGGACAAGTATAGGGACAGGGGGACGTTTTGAGTCGGCTCGCCAATCGCGACACAGGCTAATCCCATCGCGATCGGGTAACATGATGTCCAAGATAATGACGTCCGGCCGGATGCGGTCAAGCACAGCCTCGGCTTGCTCCCCGGTAGCCGCCTCGAATGTCGACCATCCCTGGCGGCGCAGCATCAAGGAATACAGCGAACGCTGATCCGGGTCATCTTCTACCAGCAAGGCAATTTTCGAGACACTCAACGCTGCGTCGGCCCGCCGCTGAACAACGAGTGAATGGTGCGTCGCTGGATGGCCAGCCGGACCCGCCGGCTCAGATCGCGCGGATCGAACGGCTTATCCAAGTAATCCTCAGCGCCGAGCAACAGCCCTTTGGTGCGGGCGCGATGATCACCCTGGCCGGAGATAAAGATCACCGGGACGTTCAGCGTGCGCCAGTCGCTCTTGAGACGACGGCACGTATCGAACCCATCAGTGCCGGGCATTAACATATCCAACAAGATCAGTGATGGGCCGCACTCGATCGCGCGCTGAACGGCTTGTTCGCCATCCGTAGCTTCGATGACGTCGTAGCCTTCCCGCTGCAACGTGAGCCGGATGATCTCCCGCGCTTCGGGATCGTCGTCGGCAACAAGGACGCGAGAGCTCATAATTTATGTAAGGAAGCAATCAGGCTGGCTGATTAGTTGCGCGCACGCCTCTGCTGGATCTCAATCCAGCCATACAGTTGACTTGCAAACGCCTCCAGAGAATCGGCCCTGATGCTCATGAGCGCCTGAGTCTCTTCAGGTGTCAAATCAAACCGACTGAGCAGCCGCGCGCGCTTGCCGTTCAAAAGACCGGCACGAAAATCGTGGTCGATGATCGCCTGACCGACCACTTCCTCGAGTACCGGGTGGAGCATAGACCCCCCAAAGTTATACGCCCGTCCCGCCGCCGATGGGTGCATTCGTGCGATTCAAAAGAGCCACAGCCAGCGCCAGGGCCGTCATCAACCAGCGCAGCGTAGAGGGTTCCGACGCAAACTGAGCAAAGTATCCACGAACTTTCGTAAGCATGGCGAGCCTCCTATCATTCGATTTGTTACAGACATCGCACATGTTAGCAGGGAGCTATGTCTGTACCTATTACAGTCCAACTTTCAAACAACCTCAATCTTGCTTAGCCTGGAGCATGCACAGCCGAGAGAAATCGACCAGACAGGCAACTTCCTTGACACTCAGGCAGGCGCGTGTTACACTCCCGCCCGGTTACTCACCGATGTACGGCTGCTCTGTTCTCAATGGGATATGCCTCTTAAGAATCGAATAGACGTTGGGCCACGACGCCCTCAGCCGTTCGGCATCTAGCGGTCGAGGGCGTTTTCACATGTAGACCGGATGATCCGAATTGGATTTCCGGATCCGATGTCTGCGAGCCGCTCCAAAAACATGACTTACTTGAACACCGCGCTCAACATCTTGCGCGATGCAGCGGTCGAAGTCAACCGCATCGGGCCGGAAACCTCCCTGGCGGATGCCCTGCGCATCATCGCCAGTACCTCGGTACGGCTGATTGACTCCACCTGGGAAGACGAAGCGGCCGCCGTGATTTACGTGTACGACGCCGAGCGCCGCCGCTTCGACGTGTCATTGCGCGTGAGCGCCGGTGAACAGGGCGATTCGCTGTTCGGCAACGCGCCGCGCTCCAATGGCATGGGCTTCCATGCCATCCACTTGCAGCGGCGCATCCTGTCGTACGAAGACACTTTTATTCCCTTGCACGAGAAGAAACGCGAAGCCGGCTTTCGCACGATGGCGTGCTATCCGCTCCTGGTATCGGGCGTGCCGGTGGGCGCGCTGTATGTCTCGCTCCGCACCGAGCGGCGCTTCTCCGACAACGAGCTGCTCATCCTGGATATGTTCGTTCACCTGGCCGCCGTTGCCATCCACAACACGCGCCGCTTTGAGCGTGTGAACCGCACCTTGCAGCGCAAAGTGGACGAACTCCAGCGGTTGCGGCGCGCCGAGCACATCATCAGCTCGCGGCTGAACCTGGACGAGACGCTGCGCGAAATCCTGAACACCGCGCTCGAGCTCACACATGCCGAGCACGGCTCGTTCCGGCTGCTCGACAAACGCGCCAGCGTCCTGCGCTTGAGCGCCATCGTCGGCGGCAACGGCGAAGAGCGGGAGCGTGAAGACCTGTTGCCGGTAAACGAACACGGCAGCGTGATGGGCTGGGTCGCCGTGCACCGCCGCCCGGCCCGCATCGCCGACTTGCACGAGCAGCCGTGGGCCGATATCTATCGCCCCCTGCACCGCACGCACGTGATGCGCTCCGAGCTGGCCGTGCCGCTCCTGGGCGCGGGGGGGGGGCTGGAGGGCGTGCTGAACGTCGAAAGCCCGGCCATCGACGCATTCGACGAAGACGACCAGCGACTGCTGGAAGTGCTCGCCACACAGGCCATCATCGCCATTCAAGAGGCGAAGTTGCTGGAA
>Ga0209323_10003721_pt1 | contig 10125 bp, 7 predicted proteins | sample Rifsed19ft2_FD_184014 | JGI IMG/M metagenome (GOLD analysis project Ga0209323, IMG submission 184014) | Soil microbial communities from Rifle, Colorado, USA - sediment 19ft 2 (version 2) | ecosystem: Environmental > Terrestrial > Deep subsurface > Rock core/Sediment | place: Rifle, Colorado...
ACCGGTCGAAACACAGTTGACGGCATCACCCATAAAATCAGCACAGCACGTAGTATCTCCCGCACTATTGCAAATACTTCCCCATGATTTACAAGTACCCGCTGTTTTCCTGGTGCAGATATTTCCACCCGGGGCAGAATATAAATGCCTGCACTCAACAGACCCTGTTTGGCAGCAAGGCTTGTTGCCAACGTAAGTCCCGCATTCTTGTCCCACATCAGCGCAGGCATCTCCTCTATCCACACAGCGTCGCGTACCTGTCTGGCAAGAGCCCGCACAGCAAGAAGAACAACTAGCCCCTATAGGTTCCGTGTTTACACCATCGGGAACACAATCACAAATCCCATTATTGCAATAGTTTGACTGGCATTCACCGGCACTTCCACAAGCCGTCCCGTTCGGGCTTTTAAGTGGAACACACGCAGCAAGAGGCAGTGCATGAGAATCGCTCCCAATATAAGGTCCGACAATACCCGGACTTGAAGCCAGAACGCTAACTACCACTCCAACCGTAGGTTCCCTACTAAAAGGAACCGTCACAGTAAGGTGTTTATTCTCTCCAAAACTGAGTCCACAAGTGTATTCCGTAGTTCCACTCACCTGTCCAATCTGAGCACTTCCATCCACTGCAGTTACAGCATAATTCAACCCCCAGCCTACAGCACCCTCCCAACCGTTTTCCACATCAATATTTACAGTAACTCCCGAAGCCGTGCAACCGGCAACGCTTATAGTAACGCTTCCAATTGGGCATGCATTTGCTTCTTTCGGGGATAAAAGGAACAAAACTGACAAAAAGAAAAACGCCGCGAACAATTTATGAAACTTAAATTCCTTTAATAAACGCATAAAAACCACTATACAATAAATATAGCATGCGCAAAATTTTTGTGAAGATACGTAATCTTATGCAACCATTTACGAAGGAAATCTGTAAAGCACGTATCATTCCATTTAAGGAAATAAAAAAAAGCTTTGAAAAAAATACGATATAATAAGCGTATGCCCACAAAAAAATTTGCTCTGGCTTCAATAACTTTAATATTGGCATCGACATTTACCTTAACTACATACGCCAAAAGCTCCAACAGCACATGTACAACAGAAGAGGAATGCGCTAAAAAACTCGAAGACGCAAATGAAGAAAAAGAAGAAAAATCAAAACTTTTAGACAATTTAAATGGCAAAATAACGGATTTGAATAAAAAGATAGCCGGCTTGGGCCAACAACTTAGCGTAACAAAGGAAGAAATCACAGACATAGAAAACGTAATAAAAGAGCTTGAGCAAGAGCTGGAAAAAATAAATTACAACTTGGCAAATAGACAAGCCGCGCTGGAAGAGAAAATAAAATTCAGAAACAACATTATAAGAAGCTATTCCAAAAAGTCTCCGACTTCAGATATTGAAATCTTACTTGGATCGGCATCCGCGGGCGAGCTGAGCTTAACCGGATTCCAGTCAAATACTCTTGATTACCTTTACAGTAAAGCAATGTCTTCCGAAACTTTAAAAATAATCGACTTTTTAAACTCGGAAATTAGGAATTTCGAACAAAACAAAAGAGACGCGGAAATCGCCAAAAACGCACTGGAAAAATCCAAAACCGAACTGCTGGTTTTAAAAAACAATTTGGAAACTCAAAAAAACCAAAAATTAAATGAGTTTGGAGAGATATCGGAAGAAAAAGAGGAAACAGAAGAAGACTTAGCCGATATCCAAGAAAGAATAGAAAAGCTCAGCGCCGCTCAAAAAAGTATTATTGACGCTAAAAGCGGCGCGGGCAACGAAAGTGTCGGAAATTACCAAGCACCGGAATACAAACTCCCCGACCCGCCATTTTCACCCGCGTTTGCAGCAATGAGTTACGGGGCATACACTCATTACAATGGTATGAGCCAGTACGGAGCCAAAGGCAGGGCGGAAAACGGGCAAGACTATAAAGAAATTCTAAAGTTTTATTACAAAGTAGGAGTTAAAAAACAAGATGATTTTCCGAGTAAAATAAGCGTTAAAGATGAAAATGGTAAGGTCGAAGAAATGGATTTTCAAAAATATCTATATGGCATAGCGGAAATGCCAAGCGACTGGCCCGAAGACGCCTTAAAAGCCCAAGCTATTGCCGCAAGAACATACGCGTACAAATCGAAAAAGCCCATTTGTACATCTCAATCATGTCAGGTGTTTTTGAAAAGCAAATCGGATAAGCCGCCTGCAAGATGGAAAGATGCAGTGGAAAACACAAAAGATGTTATTTTAGACGGAAGCTCAACTTCGCAATATTCCTCCACAACCGGAGGGTATATTAATAACGTCGGGTGGGATAAAGCCGGCGGGAGCTGGCCGGGAGATGCATACGAGAAAAAAGCTAAATCACCCTGGTTTTACAAAGCATGGTACACCAAAACTTATGCCGACAACTCCGACAAGTGCGGGCGGTCAAGTCCGTGGCTGAGCGAAAAAGAAATGGCGGACATATTAAACGCGGTTACGGTATTTGAAAAAGGAAATAGCTCAGACAGAAGCAAAGTTTCGCCCGAAACTACAAATTGCTGGGGCGGAAATCCATACTCAAAAGATAAAATGGCCGAAAGGGCAGATGAGCTTGGCAACAAATACACCAGCATTTCCGGCGTAGATACAGATATAAGCACAAACGGCAAAACAACAAAAATAACATTTCAAACCGACAAAGGAAGCGTTTCCATTGACGGGGACGAATTTAAAACCGTGTTTAACCTGAGAGCGCCTTCATTTATATCTTTAAGGAGCAGACTTTACGACTTTATTAGAAAATGAAAACGCTATTACGCTTTGCAAGTCGCGATATGAATATACACTAACCAAATCCGACATCTATAATATATAATCTCCTAGTGCACAAGCTTTTAGCCAAAAACATTAAAATGGAATACCTCATTTTGGCACTTGTCGGAATGATGCTGATGTATACTTTTCCCTCGGACCCCGATTTTGGCTGGCACTATAGATATGGTGAATACATTGTAAACAACAAGCAACTATTAACGGATAATATTTTCAGCTATACATACACCGATTACAAATGGGCAAACTCATATTGGATTTCGCAAATAATTATTTACTCGCTTTATAAAACAATTGGACCAATACTTATGAGCTTATCCCTAGCCTTGGGAGTAAGCTGCTTGATTTTATATATGCTATTTAAAATAAACGGCAAAACATCGCTTCTGGGAAAAACAATATCTTCATTAATTATTTTCATTGTTTTGAGTTCATTCCAAGTAACTATACGGCCTTTGCTTTTTAGCACCATATTTTTATTTTTACTGCTATATGTGCTAATGAAAAAAGAAAAGTTTATATATTTGCTGCCGCTGCTTTTTCCTTTATGGGTAAATATGCACGCCGATTTTACCCTGGCTTTAATGATTTTAGGACTTTATTTTGCCTCAAAAACTTTTGCGGATATCAAAAATAAAACAGTAAAACCGCCGGAAATAGCAAAAAGAACTTTAATTTACATTACGTGCTTGGCAGCTACTCTACTTAACCCGAACGGAATAAAGCTGTGGCTAACTTTAATAAATGACACGGCACACTTTAAAGATTATTTGGGAGTATCGGAAATGCTTCCGTTAAATTTAGCCGTATCAAACACAACAATGATTAATATGGTTTTTATAACTTCTTCACTTATATTATCCGCCGCGCTGCTGGGCAACAAATTATATAAACTAAACAATCCCGCGAGGGAGGATAAAAAGTTTGAGTACTGGTATATAGTAGCGATCGTGCTTTTTTTTGCGTGGTCTATAAGATCCATTTATTTCATAAGAATCCTGGTTATTATGGGGATATTCGCAGTGGATTATTTATGGGGCAACTTGTCTTCATTACTTGTTCAAAGAATAAATAAACCGTTTATTGATACTGTAGTCAAATACACGGGCAGTATGTTTTTCCCCGTGTTATTGATTTTTTCAATGGAGCTGTTTTTTAAAAGCCTGGATACTACTTTATCCATCGATAAATTTTGTAAAAAAACAAAATATCCGTGCGGGGCTATAGCATACTTAAAACAAAACAAATTAGAAGGCAATATGTTCAATCATTATAACTTCGGCGGATTTTTAATTTGGCAGCTACCTGAATATAAAACATTTATAGACGGAAGAATGCCTTCATGGAAATATAAAGACGGCTTTTTATTCAAGGAATACAACGAAATCCTCGCCAAACCGGAAGAAAAGTTTGATTCATTTAATAATTTAGTGAGCAAATATAATATTGGATTTGTTTTGGATTACAAAGGAAGCAAATTATATAAATTTTTAACCGGCGAAAAAGGCTGGAAGGAAGTTTACAGCGATGAGGTTTCGGCAATTTTAGTTATAAACTCAATGTAATTTGAATTATATGTACGATTTATTACTTATTCTACCTGTATACAACGAAGCGTCCGTTTTGGAAAAATCTGTAAACATACTGTTAAGATACATGGAGAGCCACTTTCCCGAAAGCGACTATAGAATAATTATCGCTAACAACGCTTCCACGGATAACACTGCTGATATAGCTAACAAATTAACCGCAAGCAATAAGTATATTATTCATGAACTTATAAAAATAAAAGGCAGAGGGAACGCACTAAAAGAAATTGCTAAAAAATATAATTCTAAAGCCTTTATGTATATGGACATTGACATCCCGATTGATATTTCGATGATAAAAACCATTTTAAATTACATTTATGATGGAAACGCAAACATAGTTATTGTTAAACGTACTGGAACAAGAAATTTAATAAGGAAATTAATTACAAAGTGCATGACTGTTTTAAATTATTTTTTTCTCAACATACCTTATGAAGATATACAAAGCGGTGTAAAAGCATTTGACAGTAAAGTTGCATCTGCATTGTTGCCTTACTGTACTGAAAACGGATATTTTTTAGATATGGAACTGGTCACAAAATGTGTGGATAACGGTTTAAAAATTATAGAATTCCCAACTGAATGGACCGAAAAAAGATTCAATGAGAGAGACACTAAAGTTAATTTGGTTAAGGATTCCATAAACGCGTTTTTAGCAATTATGAGAATCTTTAATCAAACCATAAATGTAAGGCTAAAATTTGTTTTTTCTAAAACAGCTTTAATACTTTTTCTTATAACCATTTTTATATTCTCATATAGAAACTCATTGTTTTCTGAAATAAAAGGACCGTTGCTGGAAACTTCCTTAAACGAATTACACTTGTTTTTATTTTTATTCACAATCTTTGGGATTATCCTTTGGTATATAATCGGCAAACACTATGTGGATACAAAGATATTAAAAGTGGCAGTATTTTCATCCTTTTTTATTCTATTATTTGCCAAACCTTTTTTTTCGCAAGATATTTATTGGAATCTTTTACACTCAAAAAACTTTATAAACGGAAACAATCCATATATAACCAAACCAATAGACTATGAAATGGATTCGTTAAATTCCGTGTTAAGAATATGGGAGGACTTCCCAATGACATACGGACCTTTAAGTGTGTATTTGTACGCCATCCCGTTTCTGCTCACAAATAATATACAAGTAGCATTATTAATTTTGAGGACTATATGGTTTTTAGCGCTAGTTTATTCAGCTAAATATATATTTAACAACTTAGAAAACAGTTACGTTAAATATATCTTTTTAACTAGTCCGTTTGTTCTTTTAAACACTGTGCTTGATCTCCATAACGATATGTTCGTAGTATTATCATTGGCTTTATCCTATTACTTTCTCAAAAAGAGAATGTATGCCGCCGCTGTTCTATCATTACTGCCTGGCGCATTAATTAAATATGTAACACTAATAATGCTACCTGCGGTGTTAATAAATTGGGCGATGCAAAACAATTCCAAAACAAAAACTCTTTTTAAAATAGCAGGAACAATTTTTATTTCGATGCTGCTGATAATAGCTTTATATTTACCTTTCACAAAACAACTAAATAGTGTTAACGAGCTGTTCACAGGACTTAATACTCAAGCAAATTTTTACATTCAGGAGAGACAATTTATAGTACCGCTAATATTATTAGAATATAAAGTAATATCGCCAGCAAACTTAAAGATAGTCGGATTTGTTATTGGGATGACTTTGGGGATCATTCTTTTAGTAAAAAAGAAACCGGAAGAAGCATACATTTTTTCATTGGGCACGCTAATATTAAGTACCTCCTGGCTTATGCCCTGGTATTTTTTGTGGATCATGCCTTTTATTCTTATACGCTATAGAAATGTATTTACCAATTTGCTCTATACAACTCTTACACTAATTCCGCTAAGCTTTCTGGCACTTACAATAATTTACACGTCAACTATTCCTTTTACAGTGTCTGTTAAGTATGCTTTAAAACACGCCGGGTTAAAAAAATGAACTTTGATAAATTTTCTAAAAACTACAGAGAAATACATTCCGAAAACATAAAAATAAGCGGTGCTTCCAGTGAGTATTTTGCAAAATTTAAAGCTCAAAAAATAGATGAATTCATTCATAAAAGTATTAACCACAAAAACCCGGTAAAACTTTTAGATTTTGGCTGTGGGGACGGACTGGTTAGTGTGTTGTTATCCAAGTTAGATCAAAAATACAAAATTTCGTGTATAGATGAGTCCGCTGAAAGTATTAGCGAAGCAAAAAAAAGCAATGTTAATAATCTAAGTGTGGATTTTAAGTTATTAGAGAAAGATAAAATTCCATATGAAGATATAGCATTTGACGTTGTGTTCGCTATTAATGTATTCCACCACATCCAAGTAGATGAAAGAAGCAAATGGTTGCGGGAAATCATAAGGGTGCTGAAACCCGGCGGATACATAATAATTATTGAGCACAATCCTCTTAATCCGTTTACACGTTATTTTGTTAAAACATGCGCTTTTGACACAGATGCTGTCCTTATACTGCCGCAAGACTTAACAAATAAATTGACAGATCTTAGAATAAAAAAGCATACATTGGAATACTCGCTATTTTTTCCTAGGTGGAAGGCTTTTAAGAAGCTTTTATTTCTTGAGAAGTTACTTATAAATGTCCCTGTTGGCGGGCAATATATGTACATAGGAGAAAAGCCGATATAACAAGGGTGCCATGCTAAAAGAACTCGCAAAAATAAAAGTGAAAGATTACGGAACCGTTTTTATATTGGCATTAACACTTGTCTTTTTCCTGGTATCCGCTTTTTTAAATTATAAAGCAGAAGGAAATGAAGAGTATGCTTTGTTATCCAAATCTTTTCTGGATGGAAAATTATATTTATACGAGCCTAGACTCGATTCCGTTCTATATAATGACCACTACTATTGGCACTTAGGCCCCTTTCCGGCAGTAGCGCTCATGCCGCTAACTTTTATATGGAAAATACTTTTTAATCAAGTATTCAGACAAGGTTTTTTGTACATTATAATAACTTTTGGAATATTTACATTTTCATATTGGCTTGCTAAAAAGTTTAAATATAGTTTTAATGATTCATTGTACCTCGCGTTTGCCTTTTGCTTTGCGTCAGTTTACCAATTTGTAGCTTTTATACCATGGAGCTGGTATTTTGGTCAGGCTATAACGACATTATTACTTTTTTTCTCAATTCATGAATACTTCACAAAAAAAAGATACTTATTAATAGGAATATATCTAGGCTTTGTTTTATTAAGTAGATACACCGCAGTATTTTGTGTTCTCTTTTACCTGTTGGCGATAATTCAAGAAAATAAAAATGATATTAAATCAGCAGGTAAAAAGCTATTTAAATTATGCACACCGATACTAATCGCTGGACTTCTATTAATGTGGTACAACTATGAAAGGTTTGAGAACCCCCTTAATAGCGGCTATGCTGATTCCAATAACTGGCTTTATAGCGAAGAGGAAAGGTACGAACAAATAAACTACGGATTATTTCAGTTAAGAAATATTCCAACCAACTTCTTTTATTACTTTTTAAATGGCGTACAACCTATAAGACAGGATATCAAATCTTTAATGGGAACTACATACATGCTAAAAACCCCCTATGTCACCGTGTCATATCCGGGTACAAGTTTGTTCGTAGTTGCACCTATTTTTCTATATGTTTTTAAAAATAAATTCAAGAGTTCAATTTCAAAAAAAGCACTCATTCCCGTATTGGTTATAACTTTTATACTATTAACATATTATTGGCCGGGCTGGAGACAAATCGGCCCGCGGTACACGCTGGATTTCGCCCCGTTTTTATACTTAATACTATTGGAGGCTTTTGAGAATAGAAAGCTGACCAAGTTGGCTAAGTATGTAATTGTAATAAGTTCCCTGTATGACTATTTCTTTTTTCTACACATATTTAATCTTTATTAAACTCCAATGCTATAATAAAGCTATGATGAACCCGTTTTCATCCCGAATAACAAACCCCAGAAGCTCACGATACGACGGCGAAGACCACGATGAACAAATACTTTATGTTTTACGAAAAGCTTTTATTACCAATTACAAATGGATTTTGTTTTCCGTATTTTTTGCCCTCTTCCCGTTTTTACTAAATTACCTTTTTATATCCATAAACGGCAACACCCCCGATTTCATTCCCGCCCGATTTATATTTATAGTTAATATTTTCTGGTATTTGTTTTTATTAGGTTTTATGTTTGCAAATTATGTTAACTGGTTTTTCAATATATATTTAATCACCAATAAAAAAATAATTGACATGGATTTTATAGGGCTTTTGTATAAAAACATCTCCGAAGCACCTCTGACCAACATAGAAGACGTAACTTCTAATATTAGCGGCGCTTTCGGGACTACATTTAATATAGGTGACGTATTAATACAAACCGCGGGTGAAAAAACAGAATTCGAGTTCCACGATGTATCTAACCCATCAAAGGTCAGAGATATTTTGTCGGATTTAGTTATGGAGGAAAGAAAGAAACATGGACATTAACAATGCCATTTCGCAATTGTTTACAACGGGCGGCTTCATAAAGTTAATAGAAGTGTTGGTCGTTATAATACAAATTATTTATTGTGTTTTCGCATTTTTAATTACACGGCAAGTTAAACTTATGAACCATAGCTTTCATTCGGACGCAAGCGTGGCTTTCGGCACAATAGCCTGGATTCATTTTATATTTGCGGTAGGCTTAACAATATTATCATTTTTAATTCTATGAATAAGAGATTTACTGCTAAAATCCAAAATATAAAACCAAGCATCGAGAGTTCTGCAAACGTTGTAAGCGACAATATTGCCGTAACGCCGGAAAACAACGATTTAAAAATAAAAAAGGGAAGCGTATATACAACTTTTTGTATAAAAAGCGAAGTACCCATAGACTCAAAATTAATAACAAAAATCATTACGGATATTCTAAACGAAACGTATTATCAATCCGAAAATATATCGCCGATTCAATCCATTGAAAAAGCTATACTGGACATCACCGAAAAGATATTGAGCCTGCCTTCGGAACAAATAAAATCTTTATATGGGGGCACGAGAAAAGATATCAGCATCAACATAATAACCGCGGTTTTATGGGGCAATGTCATTTACATAGTTCAATATGGTGAAGGCAAGGTTTACCTTATTAGAGAGGGAGAAACCAAAGCGATAGAAACCTTGAAAGAAGGTAATTTCTCGGCCGCTTCGGGGTTTATAAAAGAAGACGATGTTGTTGCATTGTGCACACAAAAGTTTGCTGAATTATTTCCGCCCGAGAAGTTTTTAACACAGCCTGTGCTTGGTACGGAACTTCCTCCGGAAGCATCCGGTATAATGTTGAAATTCTCGGAAGAAGCCGCTTTTTCTGAAAAAGAAACTATAAAATTTTATGATGAAAGAGCAAAAAAGAAAAGAAATAAGCTAAAGTTATTAAAAATAGACAAAGAGGCGTTACTAAGCTTCGCGAAAAAACAAAAGTTTAAAATTATGATAGGAACAATAATACTGTTAATGTTGATTTCTATACTTTCATCTTTATCAGGCAAAACAGCGAATACGACTACAAACAATGACGATGTAAAAGGCGAGGCTGTGCAAGCACCAATAAACGAAAGTGAACAATCCGCATTACAGGAAGAAAACGTCGAAAAAGATGCCGAAACCAAAACAAT
>Ga0209323_10003726_pt1 | contig 10117 bp, 9 predicted proteins | sample Rifsed19ft2_FD_184014 | JGI IMG/M metagenome (GOLD analysis project Ga0209323, IMG submission 184014) | Soil microbial communities from Rifle, Colorado, USA - sediment 19ft 2 (version 2) | ecosystem: Environmental > Terrestrial > Deep subsurface > Rock core/Sediment | place: Rifle, Colorado...
CTCTCCCCTACTTCGCCACCGACGCCGAGAAGATGGAGGCGGTCCTGGAGGACGGGTACGTCCTGATCCACGACAAGAAGATCTCCGCGATGAAGGACATCCTACCGGTCCTGGAAAAGGTGGCGCAGACGGGGAAACCGCTCCTCCTCATCGCCGAGGACATCGAAGGGGAGGCACTGGCGACCCTGGTGGTGAACAAGCTGCGCGGCACGCTCAAGGTCTGCGGCGTCAAGGCGCCAGGCTTCGGTGACCGGCGGCAGGCCATGCTCGAGGACATCGCCAAGGTGACCGGGGGCAAGGTGGTTAGCGAACAGGTCGGCTTCAAGCTCGAGAACACGGTAGTAAGCGACCTCGGTCGCTGCAAGCGGATCGTCGTGGACAAGGACAACACCACCCTGGTCGGCGGCGCCGGCAAGAAGGACGATATCCAGGGTCGGATCAAGGAAATCAAGGCCGCCATCGAGAAGAGCACGTCGGATTACGACAAGGAGAAGCTGCAGGAGCGCATGGCCAAACTCGCCGGCGGCGTGGCGGTGATCAATGTCGGCGCGGCGACCGAGACTGAAATGAAGGAGAAGAAGGCCCGGGTCGAGGACGCCCTGCACGCCACGCGCGCGGCCGTCGAAGAGGGCATCGTGCCGGGCGGCGGCGTCGCGCTGCTCCGGGCCCAGCCGGCGTTGAGCAAGATGAAGGTCGAGGATGCCGACGAGCAGGTGGGAGTGGATATCGTGCGCCGCGCGCTGGAGGAGCCGATCCGGATCATCGCGGGCAACGCGGGTGCTGAGGGCTCGATAGTGGTTGAGAAGGTGCGCTCCTCGAGGGAGAAGGCGTTCGGGTACAACGCCCAGACCGGCGAATTCGAAAATCTGGTCGCCGCCGGTGTGATCGATCCTACCAAGGTGACGCGGACGGCGTTGCAGAACGCCGCCTCGGTCGCCAGTCTCCTCCTCACCACCGAGTGCGTGGTGGTCGAGAAGAAGGAAGAGGGGACAACCCCGGCCATGCCCGGCGGTGGTGGCGGGATGGGGGGCATGTATTAACCTGCCGCCGGTCGATCACCAGCAGGACGGGTGGCCTGGCGCCAATGTGGGCGGGGCCGCCCGGGAGTTCGGAGCCGGACAGGCGTAAGACTTGGAGTCGCGGGTGCATGACCCAACGTCGCCAGCAGGTCGTCCATCGTCGCCAGTTCGAAGCATTCCTGCAGGACCCCTCCCTCAGCGGCAGCTTCGCCATCGCTCGGCCACGCGAGGGAATCGAATAGCTTCCGTTCGTGCCATTTGGGGCGTCGTTTCTTCCGGGGATCCGGGCCCAGACTCGGGTCCACAGAACATTCGCCGAACTCGCAAAGGCTTATCTCTTCGAGGGAAGGGCGTTGATGGGGAGGGAGCCGTTACCAGCTCCTAAGTCCTGCGCGTCTGCCAATTCCGCCACGGTCGCGTGATTGTCCTGCAAGAACTTAGCTGCCAGAGGCGCGGTCAGCCACGCCTCCGTGTCCCCCTGCGCGTGCTACGTCGCCAGACGCGTATGTGATCGATCAGCGCGCGCAAGATGCGAGAACCGTGGCGATGCTGCGGATAGTACAGGTAGTAGCCGGGGAATGGCAGGCAGAATTCCTCGAGCACCGCAACCAGGTCTCCGCGGGCGAGCGCATCACGCACGTGCGCCTGGTACGCCATCGTGATGCCGATTCCCGCGGTGACGAGACGACGGTTGAGCGCCGCATCCGTTGACAGCACCCGCGTCGGCACCGTTACGGAGAAGTCACGGCCATTTTCCGTGAACTCCCAACGGTATGGCGCCGCCTCGGCGGTCGGGTGCCAATTGAGGCACTCGTGCAGGGTGAGGTCACGTGGATGCAGCGGAACTCCGCGACGAGCGAAATAGGACGGCGAACCGACAACCACGAGACGCAGGTCGCCCGTCACCGGTACGGCGATCATGTCCTTGTCGATGACTTCGCCAAGCTGAATGCCCGCATCGTAGCCGTCCGCGACGATGTCCACCGGTGCGTCGCTCACGACGAGATCGAGCTGGATGTGCGGGTGTGCCGTGAGAAATCCGGAAAGCAGTGACTCGCCGAACATGGTTTCCGCGGCCCGCGATGAGTGGAGACGCAGCGTTCCGCGAGGCGCACTCCCCATCTCTCCCACATCCGCGACCGCTGCGCGTACTTCGTCGAGTGCCGGACGCAAAGCGGCATAGAGCCGCTCGCCCGCGTCGGTGAGGTGAATACTCCGCGTCGTACGGCGCACGAGCGTTACACCTAGCCGCTCTTCGAGTCGCCGCACTGCTTGACTCACGGCGGAGTGGCTTAGGCCGAGCCGATCACCCGCCGCCCGAAACCCCTTCGCTTCCGCCACCGCCACGAAGGTGACCATGCCATCAAGTTCGTCGGCCATTGGTAAGAAATACTTACCAGCGTGGCGCGTGAATGGCAAGTAGACCGACCAGTCCTAGACTGCTAGGTTTTGAGGGGTGCCCGCACCAGAGGCGCAGCGAGCAACGCCGTCGGCAAGGAGTCCGTCATGCCGGACCGTGATGCGGCCCCCTGTCTGAGTGCCGCAGGCAGAAGCATCTGGATTGACCCGGAGGAATCATGAAGACGACGATCGTTGCCAGATTGGTCGCGTCCACTCTGGTGGTGGCAGTACCCCCAGGAGCGCAGGACACGAACAGCCTTCAATCGCCGACGGTTCATACCGCCTCCGGGGTGCTGCGCGGCCTCACGGAAGGGGATGTCTCCAGCTTCAAGGGGATTCCCTATGCTGCTGCCCCGGTCGGAGCAAACCGCTGGCGCCCGCCACAGCCTTTGCACCGGTGGCAGGGAGAGCGTGACGCGAGCCAGTTCGGCGCGGAGTGTGCGCAGGCGGCGTTTCCCCGCGGCGCTGCGGAGATCCGGGAGAACTCATCGGAGGATTGCCTGTTCGTCAATGTGTGGCGGCCGGCCGGGGCCGGGCCGGGGGCAAAGCTGCCGGTGATGGTGTGGATCCACGGCGGCGCCTTCGTGTTGGGGAGCGGCTCCTTTTCTTCGGGGGTCCCGTTCGCCAAGCAAGGCGTCGTCCTGGTCACCTTCAACTACCGTCTGGGGCGCCTCGGCTTCTTCGCATTCCCCGCGCTGGGCAACGAGCATCCGGAAGAGCCGAAGGGCAACTACGCCTACATGGACCAGGTCGCCGTCCTCGAGTGGGTGCGGCAGAACATCGCGGCGTTCGGAGGCGATCCGACGAACGTCACCATCTTCGGCGAGTCCGCGGGCGGCGTCTCGGTGCACACGCACCTGACCTCGCCGCTTTCGGGTGGTCTGTTCCAGAAGGCGATCATCCAGTCCGGCGGCGGCCGGGACGGCGTGCTCACCGGGCGGCCCATGAGCAAGGACGGCATCGATCCGAACTATCCGGTGTCGGCGGAGACGATCGGCGTGAACTTCGCCCGCAGGTACGGGATCGAGGGGGTGGGTGAGGACGCACTCTCCAAGCTGCGTGCCCTCAGCGTCGCCGAGATCGTCGACGGGGGTCAGGAAAGCGCTGGCCCAGGAGGTCCGGTCACCTACTCAGGTCCGATTCTCGACGGCCGGCTGATGGTGGAGACGTCCCAGAGCGCCTACCAGGCCGGGCGTCAGACGCGGGTTCCGCTGATGATCGGATCCAATAGCGCCGATTTCGTCGGCTTCATCAGCGCGGAAACGAAAGAGGAGCTGTTCTCACAGTTCGGGGAGGGGAAAGCCAAGGCGATCGCGGCCTATGATCCCGACGGAACCGCAGAGCTCGGTACGCTGCTCGTGATGGCCGGCACCGATCGGGTCCAGGCCGAGCCGGCCCGCTTCACCGCGAAGGCCTTCGTCGCCAAGGGCGCGCCGGCCTACGTGTATCGCTTCTCCTACATCCCCGCCGCCATGCGGGAGCAGTGGCGGAACGGCGTGCCGCACGGCGCCGAAGTCCCGTATGCATTCGCAACCTTGGGCGCAGGCCCGATGCCCGGCCCCGCCCCGACACCCGAGGACCAGGCGGTCGCCCGGATGGTCAATACCTACTGGGCGAACTTCGCCAGGGCAGGCGACCCCAATGGTCCGGGCCTGTCGCAATGGCCGCGTTACGATCCCGGCAAGGACGAGCTCCTCGAGTTCCGGCCCGATGGTTCGGCGGTCGCTGCTCCCGATCCCCGGACAGCGCGGCTGGACGTGACCGAGCAGGCTGCCAATCCACGCTAACCGCGCCGGCCATGAAGACCCGAACCCTCGGTAACAGCAATCTCGTGGTTTCTGCCATCGGCTACGGTTGCATGGGCCTCGAAGGCGTGTACGGACCCGGGACCGGCCGGCAAGAAGGGATTGCGATCATCCGCGCGACCGTCGAGCGCGGCGTGACGTTCTTCGACACGGCCGAAGCGTATGGCCCGTTCACGAACGAGGAGCTCGTGGGCGAGGCGCTCGCGCCCGTGCGCGATCAGGTGGTCATCGCCACCAAGTTCGGCTTCGGGATCAACCCCGACGGCAGCCGCTACGGTCTCGACTCCCGGCCCGAGCACATCCGTCAGGTGACCGAGGCTTCGCTCCGCCGGCTCAAGGTCGAGACTATCGACTTACTCTACCAGCACCGGGTCGATCGGAACGTCCCCATCGAAGATGTCGCGGGCACGGTCAGGGAGCTGGTCACGCAGGGAAAGGTGCGGTACTTCGGTCTCTCGGAGGCCAGCGCGCAAACCATCCGCCGTGCGCACGCGGTGCAGCCGCTGGCCGCCGTGCAGAGCGAGTATTCGCTTTGGACCCGCGACCCGGAGCGCAACGGCGTGCTCGCGCTGTGCGAAGAACTCGGCATCGGCTTCGTTCCTTTCAGCCCGTTGGGCGCTGGCTTCCTCACCGGGAAGATCGACACGACGACGAAGCTCGACCCGAGCGACTTCCGCAGCATATCGCCGCGCTTCGCCCCCGGCGCCCGGGCGGCAAACATGGCGCTCGTCGACCTCTTGAAACTGGTAGCGGAGAAGAAACGCGCGACGCCGGCGCAGATCGCGCTCGCGTGGCTGCTGGCGCAGAAGCCGTGGATTGTCCCGATTCCGGGCACGAAGAGACTGTCGCGCCTCGAGGAGAACCTTGGGGCCGTGACCGTGCAGCTGACGCCTACCGATCTCCGCGACATCGAGGCGGCATCCAGGATCCACGTGCAGGGGGAGCGGCTGCCGGAGGCCGCGCTCAAGTTCACTCACGGCTGAGGGTTCCTGACCATGAATAAACGCTCACCACCAGCTCTCCGATCGCTGTCGGGGCTGCTCATCATGGCGCTGATCGCGGCCGTCCATGGCTGTGCTGGGCACTCGGCGAGCCCTTCGGGCACGGCGCCAAACGATCTTCTCGTCATCCGGGCACAGGGGAGTTTCGCCGTCGGGGGGACGGTGGTCGATTCGCCGGGGACCTTCGATCCGATCAAGCAGGGGGCATACACGCCCACACCCGATCCCACGGGACAGACACTGCATGGGGACCACGCGTACGTCTTCTATCAAATACCCGTCAACGCGCGCCCATTGCCACTCGTCTTCTGGCACGGCCACGGGCAGTCCGCCAAGACCTGGGAGACCACACCGGATGGGCGCGAAGGCTTCCAGAACATCTTTCTGCGCCGGCGTTTTCCGGTCTACGTGATCGATCAACCACGGCGGGGTCGGGCGGGTCGCAGCACGCAACCCGTCACCATTCCCGCCACCCCAGACGAAGCGATGTGGTTCGGGGTCTTCCGGCTCGGTGTGTGGCCCAACCTCTACCCGAACGTCCAGTTCTCGCCCGACACCGCCGCCCTGAACCAGTTCTTCCGGCAGTCAGTCCCGAACACGGGACCCTATGACGTCGCCGTGAACGTCGCCGCGGTCTCGGCGCTCTTCGACAAGATCGGCCCTGGCGTGCTGGTGACGCACTCCCAAAGCGGTACGCTGGGTTGGCGCACCGCGATCAGGAACCGGAATGTCCGAGCGATCGTCTCCTACGAGCCCGGCGGGGACTTCGTGTTTCCCGAAGGTGAAGCGCCGGCCATGGCGTTCGGCGCGCGAACCTTCACTCCACCAACGATCCCGCTGGCGGAGTTCATGGAGCTCACCAGGATCCCGATCGTCATCTACTACGGCGACAACATCCCCGAAGAGCCGAGCGCCAATCCGGGGCAGGACCAATGGCGTGCTTTCCGTGCCATCGCAAGGCTGTGGGGGAATACTGTGAACCGCCATGGGGGTGATGTTGCCCTGGTCGAGCTGCCGTCCATCGGCATCCGGGGCAATACGCACTTCCCGATGTCAGACCTCAACAACGTCACCATCGCGGACCTGCTGTCCGAGTTTCTTCGCAAGAAAGGGCTGGACTGAAATGAAACGGATCATCGTCACGCTCGTCGCCCTCTTCCTGGTCTACTCGGCGCGGGCAACGGCGCAAAATCCCGCCAGACCGAGGGCCACGAATGCGGAACACGAGATACTGGATCTCTCGAAGACAACGTGGCGCTGGATGTCAGAGCGCAAGGTGGATTCACTGGCTGCTCTCTTCGATGACCGGGCCGTCTTCGTCCACATGGGCGGAACCATGTCGAGGGACCAGGAGCTCGAGGTCATCAGAAGCGGAGGAATTCACTACAAGCACGCGGAGATTTTCGAAACGTCGGTGCGGTTCATTGGCACGACTGCCATTCTGTTGAACAGGATTCGCCTGGATGCCGTGGTTGGCGGCAACGAGGTCACCAATCCTTTCATGGTGACGGAGGTGTATGTGCAGCAGAACGGGACGTGGAAGTTGGGCTCGCTCTCGTTCACCAGGCTCTTGACGCCATGATCAGCGGAATCATGGAGACAGCGGTCGTTGCCGGATTGGCCGCGTTGACGCTGGTGGTGGCAGTACCCGCAGGAGCGCAGGACACGACCAACCTCCAGGTAACGCGCGCGGACAATCTGCCATGGCGCAGTGGACCAGCCGAGCACTTCACCGGCGAAGTGCGGGTCCGCCGGCTGTTCGACTCCACCACGTCCACCCGTGCCTCCGGCGGGATCGTGACCTTTGCCGCCGGCGCGCGCACTGCATGGCATACTCACCCACGCGGTCAGATCCTGATTGTGACGGAAGGACTCGGCCGCGTGCAGCTGTGGGGTGAACCAGCGCAGGTGATTGGCGTTGGTGATGTCGTGCGGATTCCAGCAGGCATGAAGCACTGGCACGGCGCATCGCCGGACCAGGCGATGAGCCACATCGCCGTGCAGGAGCATCTGAATGGGAGAGTGGTGCAATGGGGCGAGCAGGTAACCGCGGCGCAGTATGCTCTTCCTGTCACCGGCGTGGCCTCGCAGCCACGACCAACTTTGGCCCGGGACATGTACGGTGACATCGCTCCAAAGCTCGCGCAGCTCACCGATGACGTGCTGTACGGGGATGTGTGGGCACGACCGGGGTTGTCACCGCGGGATCGCAGCCTGGTCACTGTCAGTGCGCTGATCGCCATGAATCGCCCCGACCAATTAGGATCGCACATGGGGCGGGCTCGCAATAACGGTGTCACGGAAGACGAGTTGATCGAGACGATTACGCACCTTGCGTTCTACGCGGGCTGGCCGAGCGCCGTGACCGCAATTGGGGTGGCGAGGGAAGTGTTCAAGCGGTGACGACAATCGGCGGAGGCGTTTTTCCTGGTTCGCGCCAGCAGGCCGCTCCACGCCCTAGACCACACCCCAGTAGCCCGGGAAGCCCTGTCCACGTTCTGTCCACGAACGCCCGGACACTGCCGGGTGAACGTGGTAAAAGCGCCCACCGTGCGAGGCATGGTGAGCGCCGGTAACCGCTACCAATGGCGGCCGTTAGTGCCGTTTGGCACCCAGCCGCAGGGACCGTTAGGCGATTCCTAAGTCCTGCGCGTCTGCCAATTCCGCCACGGTCGCGGTGCGGCAAAAGCTATCCGTGGGACGCGGAATGCGGAATGTGGGTGAGGCGTTTGCCGGGGGGCACGCTGGCGGTTTCGGGAGTCGGCCACCATGTTGTGCGGCGCTCTTGAGGCCTGCGCTTCCACAAGGAGACGAGCATGGGCGGCATCCCGGATCTGTTCACCATTCTCTACGACCCCCAGGCCGTGTTCGCGCGGGTCAAGGAGAAGCCGCGATTCTGGGGCCCGTTCCTCGGGCTGGCGGTGTTGCAGGTGGCGATCGCCGCGCTGATGATGCCGTACTCGCGGGCGGTGATGCAGGCCATGGCCCAGGCGCGAGGCAGCAGCGCCGCGCCGCCGTCCTGGGCGGCCTGGATCGGCGTCGTGGGCGCGCCCATTGGGCTGGCTATCGGTCTGCTGATCGGTGCGGGGATCCTGTGGATCTTCGTCAGCATGTTCGGGGGCGAGGGGAGCTTCCGCCATCTGCTGAGCGTCGTGACCTACGTGGGGATCACCGGGATCCTGCTCGGAATAGCGTCGCTCGCCGTGCTGATGCTGGGCGGTGGCCGGGTGGAGACCATGGCGGACCTGCGCCCCGGGTTCGGGCTCGACCTGCTCGCGCCGGACGCGACCGGGTTTGTGAAGATGCTGCTCTGGGCCGTGAATCCGTTCACCCTCTGGGGGCTGGTGCTCACCGGGTTCGGCGTGGCGGGGACCCACAACACCTCCAAGGGTACGGCGTTCACCATCGCCACCATCGCGTTCGTCATCAACGCGCTCATCGGGGCCGGATTTGCGGCGATCGGCGGAGGCGGCGCGGGCTGATTTCCGAACTGGGCCGCATCTGATGTCCGACCGCATCGGCCTGCTGGGCCTCGGCGTTTACCTCCCGCCGCGGATCATGACCAATGACGAGTGGGCGCAGTACGTGGACACCTCAGACGAGTGGATCACGGAGCGGACCGGCATCAAGCGCCGGCGCCTCGCCGCGAAAGAGGAGAGCACGGCCGATCTCGCGGTCAAGGCCGCCGCCGCGGCGTTGGAAGACGCAGGGCTCACCGCCCGCGACCTGGATGAGATCGTGGTCACCACGGACACGCCCGAGGTCTACCTGCCGGATACGGCCGCGTTCGTGCAGGAGCGCCTGGGGGCCCGCCTGATTCCCTCGTACGACCTGGCCGGGAGCGGGTGCGCCGGGTTCCTGCTGGCGCTCGACATCGGGCGGTCACGGGTGCGCGATCGTGACCGGCGGATCCTGGTGGTGGCGGTCGAGCTGATCACCCGCCTCATGAACTGGCACGACCGGAACACCTGCGTGCTGTTCGGCGACGCCGCCGCCGCGGCTATCGTGGGCAAGGGACCCAAGGCGATGGAGATCGTGGCCGCGACGGCGGGGACGGACGGCAGCAAGAGTGACATCCTGGCGGTCGAGATCGGTGGGACCCGGACGCCGTTCACGGTCGAGGGCGGGCGCCAGGAGCTGGTGATGAAGGGCCGGGAGGTGTTCAAGGAGGCCGTGGAGCACATGAGCGCCGCGGCCCACGAGGTGCTGGCGCAGGCCGGCGTGCGGCTGGAGGACATCGCGTTGCTGGTCCCCCACCAGGCCAACATGCGGATCCTGGACGCGGTGCGGGGCGAGCTGGGGCTTCCGGCGGAAAAAGTGGTCATCAACGTGCAGGAATACGGCAACACCGGCTCGGCGTCGGTGCCGCTGGCGCTGTGGGAGGCCCGGCAGCAGGGGCGCATCAAGCCCGGCGATCTGGTCTTGCTGGTGTCGTTCGGTGCGGGGTTTCACTGGGCCGGGATGCTCTTACGGTGCTAGGGCTCTGGACCCAACGACAACGATGTCCGACGCAGAGCCCGCTGAGAGCGCAGAGACCGCAGAGAGAAACCAAAAGGTTGTTGTCTCTGCGCCCTCCGCGTTCTCTGCGATCTCTGCGTTGAACTACAGACGGCAGCGGAGGTCTCATGCGTGCTCGGAAGCTTGAAATCACTGCGTTCGCACTGGTGCTCGTGCCGCTGGCCGCTACGGCGCGCGCGCAGACGTTCCGCTCGGACGATCCGGTGATCCGGGCGATGTGGACCGAGGGCATGGAGCGGTCCCAGACCGAACGACTGGCGCAGGTCCTGCTGGATTCCATCGGTCCCAGGCTCTCCGGGACAACCAACTACCAGGCCGCGGTGGAATGGCTGCTCGCGACCTACCGGTCCTGGGGCATCGGGGCTCGCAAAGA
>Ga0209323_10003727_pt1 | contig 10117 bp, 5 predicted proteins | sample Rifsed19ft2_FD_184014 | JGI IMG/M metagenome (GOLD analysis project Ga0209323, IMG submission 184014) | Soil microbial communities from Rifle, Colorado, USA - sediment 19ft 2 (version 2) | ecosystem: Environmental > Terrestrial > Deep subsurface > Rock core/Sediment | place: Rifle, Colorado...
CGGGGCATCGCGTGCCTGGGCCTGCTCGATTTCCAGGATGCCGTGCTGGGACCGGCCGCCTACGACCTCGCCTCGCTTCTGCAGGACGCCCGCGTCGACGTGCCGGAGCCGCTGGAGCTCGAGCTTCTCGGCCACTACGTGCGCGCGCGCATGATCGCCGATCCGCATTTCGACGTGGCGAGCTTCGCCCGCCTCTACGCGACGCTTGCCGCCCAGCGCGCCTCGAAGGTGCTCGGCATTTTCGCGCGCCTCGACCGGCGCGATGGCAAGCCGCAATACCTGCCTCACCTGCCGCGCGTGTGGCAATACCTTCAGCGCGCCCTCGCCCATCCGGCGCTCGCGGCGCTCGCCGCATGGTACAGAACGCATGCGCCGCCGCCCTAGCGGCCCTTGCGGATGGTTGCGGCCACGGATGAGCGCTCGTTATGCGATCCTTAACCTTGTCGATGATCTGATGGCCGACAGGCGGAACGGGCGAGCATGGGCGCGGAGCGACGAGCGAGCGAACGGGTCAAGTTCGGCCAGGGCTATGGCGCGCGTATTCTCGCCCTGGACGGCAAATGGCACCGTCCCTGCACGGTGATCGACGTCTCGAACATCGGTGCGAAACTGCGCATTGACGCGCCGCTCGACGGGCTCACCCTCACGCGATTCTTCCTGGTGCTGACCAGGGTCGGCCAGGCCCACCGACGCTGCGAACTGGTTTGGCGGGATGGCAACCAGATGGGCGTCCGGTTCATCAAGCCGGCCACCCACCACCCACGCGCCGAGCCCGATGTGACGACCACCGCTCGCTAAGCTGCCCCGCGCAGGCGTGCGCGTTTTCGTGTAATGATGAGCCAACAAGCGCCTGCTCCCGCATGATTCGCGGCTCGACCACCCCGGTTCTGTGTCCTGATCGCGCCATGGTGCTGGCGGCCGGCCTCGGCACGCGCATGCGGCCGCTGACCAATGGCGCCCCCAAACCCCTCGTGCCGGTGGCCGGCAGAGCGCTCATCGACCACGTGCTCGACAAGCTCGCCGAGGCCGGCGTTGGGACCGCCGTCGTCAACGTTCACTATGGCGCCGACGAAATCGAGCAGCACCTCAGGCCGCGGCGCGCGCCCGCAATCACCATTTCCGACGAACGCTCCGGCTTGCTCGGCACCGGCGGCGGCATCCGCCACGCGCTGGCTTGGCTCGGCCCTCGTCCATTCTTTCTGGTGAATTCCGACACGCTGTGGATCGACGGCGCGCGCCCCAATCTTGGCCGGCTCGCCTATGCCTTCGACGGCATGCGGATGGACGCCCTGCTGCTGCTGGCGCCGACCGCCACCAGCATCGGTTATGCCGGTCGCGGGGATTTTGCCATGGACGCTGCGGGTAGGCTGCGTCGGCGCGGCGAGCAAGAGGTCGTGCCGTTCGTCTATGCGGGCGTGGCGCTGCTGTCGCCCGCGCTGTTTGCGGACGCGCCGCAGGGCGCCTTCCCGCTCACGCTGCTGTTCGACCGCGCCGCCGAGGCCGGGCGGCTGTTCGGCCTGCGGCTCGACGGCGTGTGGATGCACGTGGGCACGCCCGAGGCGGTGGCCGCTGCCGAAGCCGCGATCCTGGCGAGCGCCGCGTAGCTTCCGGCAGGTCTTCGCGTAGACTCATTTTTGCGGTCATTATTCGCGACAGGCGGACGGTGAGCGACTCGCTCCTCGCGCCCGACGTGGGCGCCCGCGAGGGGGTGCGCTGGCGCGCCGCCGTGATGGGATTTCCTCAGTGAGCAAGGATCGTCGGACTCGCGTGTTCACCATTCCGGCCTCGCAGCCGTTCCTGCCCACGCTGGCCGACGCGCTGGTCGGCGGCCGGCTGGTGGCCGGGTTCGACGGCCGCGATCCGCTCGCGCTCGCCGCAGCAACGATCTACCTGCCGACCCGGCGCGCCTGCCGCATGGCGCGCGAGGCCTTCCTGGACGGGCTCGACACCGACGCTGCCATCCTGCCGCGCATCGTGGCCCTCGGCGATACCGACGAGGACGAGATCGTCTTCGCCGAAGCCTCGACGGGCGACGGGGCTGGTGCCGCGCTCGATCTGCCGCTCCCGCTCGGCGGCTTCGAGCGCCGCGCGTTGCTGGCGAAGCTCATTCTCGGCTGGGCTGGGCAGCTTGCGCGCGCGGCCGGCGATCCGCCGCTGATCGTCCACAGCCCGGCCGCCGCGCTGGCGCTTGCCGACGATCTGGCGCGGCTGATGGACGACATGACCACCCGCCAGGTCTCCTGGGACCGGCTCGATGGCCTCGTCCCCGACGAACTGGACCAGTACTGGCAGATCACGCTCGAGTTCCTGAAGATCGCGCGCACGGCGTGGCCGGAGATTCTCGCCGAGCGCCAGAAGATCGAGCCCGCCGCGCGGCGCGACCTGCTGATCGCCGCCGAGGCCGCCCGGCTCGCCGCCTCGCCCGACCGCCCGGTGATTGCCGCCGGCACGACCGGCTCGATGCCGGCGACCGCCCGACTGCTCGCAACCATCGCCCGCCTGCCGCGCGGCGCCGTAGTGCTGCCCGGGCTTGACATCGACCTCGACGAAGAGTCCTGGCAGATGATCGGCGGCAACGGCGAGCAGGCGCCGGCCGCCAGCCATCCGCAGTTCGCCATGCACGCGCTGCTCACGCGCCTCGGCATCGGGCGCGCCGACGTCACCGCGCTCGCCGCGCCGGCCCCGCACGGGCGCGAAGCGCTGGCCTCGGAGGCGCTGAGGCCGGCCGCCGCCACCGACCGCTGGCGCGATGCGCTGGCCGGCGGTGGCGCAAGGCGCGTCGCGGCCGGCCTTTCCGGCGTGGCGGTGATCGAGGCCGCCAACGCTGAGGAGGAGGCGCTTGCCATCGCGGTAGCGCTGCGCGAGGCGGTCGAGACACCCGGCGCGACTGCTGCGCTCGTCACGCCGGACCGCGCGCTTGCTCGCCGCGTCGCCGCCGCGCTCGGCCGCTGGCGCATTGCCGTTGATGATTCGGGCGGCGACGCGCTTGCCGAGACGCCGGCGGGCGTTTTCGCCCGCCTGGTGGCCGAAACGGCGCTCGGCGGCCTCGCGCCCGTCCCGCTGCTCGCGCTATTCAAGCACCGGCTGTTTCGGCTGGGCAGAGAGGCCGGCGCCCATCGCGCCGCCATCGCCGCCCTCGAATGCGCGGTGCTGCGCGGCCCGCGCCCGCGCGCCGGCAGCGCCGGCCTTGCCCATGCGCTCGCCCACATCCGCGGCGAGATCGAAAAGACGCGGCGCGGGGAGCCCTCGGACCTGCACCGCTCCGATCCGCGCGCCGCGCTCGCCTCGGCCGAGCTTGCTGCCGCCGCCGACCTCGTCGACGGGCTCGCCGCCGCCATCGCTCCGCTTGAAACGATCGCGGAGAAGGCTGTCTCCTTCGCTGCGCTGGCCGCCCGCCATCGCGAGGCGCTGGCGCGGCTCAGCGACGACGGCTGCGGCCGGCCAGCGGCGTTTTCCGGCGAGGATGGCGCCGCGTTGGCCGCCGCGCTCGATGATATCAGCGCCCAAACCGACGCCGACCTCGTGCTCGCGCCCGCGGACTATGGCGAAATCCTTCTCGCGGCGATCGCCGATCGGGTGGTGCGGCGAGCGGGCGCGACTTCGCGGCGCCGAAGTCGCCGCGTCGGCGACGCAGGCGCGCCCGGCGTGCGCGTGCGCATCTATGGCCCGCTCGAGGCGCGGCTGACCGCGGTCGGCCGCGTCGTGCTTGGCGCTCTCAACGAAGGCACATGGCCGCCCGATGCGCGCAGCGACCCTTGGCTCAGCCGTCCGATGCGCCACCAGCTCGGCCTCGATCTACCCGAACGCCGCATCGGCCTGTCGGCGCACGACTTCGCTCAGCTTCTTGGCGCCAACGAAGTGGTGCTCTCACGCGCGAGCAAGGTCGGCGGGGCGCCGACGATCGCATCGCGCTTCTGGCGCCGGCTGGCAGCCGTCGCCGGCGAGACTTGGTGGCAAGCCGCGCGCGCGCGCGGAGAGGCCTACATCGCGTGGGCGCGCGCGCTCGATCGGCCCGAAAAGGTCAAGCCCGTCGGGCAACCGCAGCCGCGACCGCCGCGCGCGGCGCGGCCGACCGCGCTGTCGGTCACCGAGATCGAGCACTGGCTGCGCGATCCCTACACCATCTACGCCCGGCATATCCTCAAGCTTGCTCGTCTCGACCCCGTCGACCTGGCGCCGACGGCGGCCGACCGCGGCAGCGCGATCCATGGCGCGATCGGCGATTTCGTCAAGGCATTCGCCGCTGCGCTGCCGGCCGATCCCTATGGCGAACTTGTCGCATGCGGACGCGCGCACTTCGCCCGACTGGACGATTTCCCGGAAGCGCGCGCGTTCTGGTGGCCGCGCTTTCTGCGCATCGCGCGCTGGTTTGCCGATTGGGAGACCGAGCGCCGCAAAGGACTGCAAGAGGCGCGGGCGGAGGTGCCCGGCCGCATCAAAATCGCCCTCGGCGAGCGCACGTTTGTGCTGAGCGGCCGCGCCGACCGCATCGAGCGGCAGACCGACGGCAGCTATTCGATTGTCGATTTCAAGACCGGCGAAGTGCCGAGCGACAAGCAGGTACGCGTCGGCGTGGCGCCCCAGCTTCCGCTCGAGGCGGCGATCCTGCGCCACGGCGGATTCGGCATCGACAACGCATCGGTGGCGCAACTCGTCTACGTGAAGCTCAAGGGCGGCGAGCCGGCCGGCGAGGCGCGCGTGATCGACCTCGATGGCCTCACCGCCGATGACGCCGCCGATCACGCGCTGGCGCGGCTGAAGGCGGTCGCGTTGTGCTTCGAGGACGAGACGATGCCCTACCGTTCGCTCGTGCTGTCCATGTGGAAGAACCGCTACGGCACCTACGACGACCTCGCGCGTGTGAAGGAATGGTCGGCGACCGGCGGCCCGGGAGGGCAGGAGTGAGCAGCGAGCAGCAGATTCCGGACTCCGTGCGTCACCGCCAGGCTGCCGCCTCCGACCCGGATGTCTCTGCGTTCGTGGCCGCCAACGCCGGTTCCGGCAAGACGCATGTGCTGGCGCAGCGCGTGGTGCGGCTCCTGCTGGCGGGCGTGAGCCCGGAGCGAATTCTTTGCATCACCTTCACCAAGGCCGCCGCCGCCAACATGGCGCAGCGGGTGTTCGACACGCTCGCCGAGTGGATCGCGCTCGACGACGAGGCGCTCGACGACGCCGTGCACAAGATCGGCGTGCCGGCCGGCGACCCCGCCCGGCGCGCGCTGGCGCGGCGCCTGTTCGCCTGCGCGCTCGAGACGCCCGGCGGACTGAAGGTGCAGACGATCCACGCCCTGTGCACGCGGCTTCTCCAGCAGTTCCCGTTCGAAGCGAACGTGTCGGCGGGCTTCACGGTGCTCGACGAGCGCATGCAGGCCGAACTGCTCGATCGCGCGACGCTCGCGCCCCTCATCGAGGCGGCGGCGGATCGCAACGGCGCGCTCGGCCGCGCGCTGGCCGCCGCGATCGTGGCCGCCGCCGACACCACCTTCCGCGAGGTCGTGGGCGAGGCGGTCAACCGGCGCGACGACATCATGACGTGGATCGAGGCGGCCGGCAGCCTCGAGGCTGCAATCGGCGAGCTGTCAGGCGCTCTCGGCATCGACTCCGGCGACACGGTCGCGGCGGTCGAGCGCGAGATCATCGAGGGCCCGATCTTTCCGTCGGCCACCTGGGCTGCGACGGCGGAGCGTTTCGCAGCCGGCAGCAAGCGCGATCAGGACCAGGCGAGCCGCCTGACGGCTGCGTTGCGCGCGGAAGGCTCCGAGCGCGCGGAGGCCTATCTGCGCCTCTTCATCGACAGCAAGTTGAGCCCGCGCACCAATCTCATCACTCAGCGGCTTGGGCAGAGCGATCCCGCGCTCAAGGACCGCCTCGCGCAGGAACAGGCGCGCGTGCTTGCGCTGCATGAACGCCGCAATGCCATCATCTGTCGCGACCGCACCGCAGCGCTCCTCACCATCGCCGCCGAAGTGATCGCTCGCTACCGGCGCGAGAAGGAGCGACGCGGGCTCATGGACTATGACGACCTCATCGACAAGACCCTGGCGATGCTCGATGCGGTGAACCCGACCTGGGTGCACTACAAGCTCGATCATGGCATCGATCACGTGCTCATCGACGAGGCGCAGGACACGAGCCCGAAGCAGTGGGAGATCATCAGGCGGCTCGTCTCCGAGTTCACCGCCGGCGCCGGCGCACGCGCGGCCAGGCGCACGATCTTCGCCGTCGGCGACGAGAAGCAATCGATCTTCTCGTTTCAAGGAGCGGCGCCGAAGAAGTTCGACGAGATGCGGCGCGCCTTCGCGCGCCAGTTCAAGGCCGCCGAACTTGGTTGGCGGGACGTGCTTCTCGAGCACTCGTTCCGCTCGGGGGCCAACGTGCTCGGCGCGGTCGATTGCGTGTTCACCCACAACGCCGTCTACCGCAGCGTCACCTCCGACGCGGACGGCATGCCGCCGCACCTCGCCTTGCCCGAGGCGGCGCCCGGACTGGTCGAGGTCTGGCCGCTCGAAAAGGCGGACGAGGCGCGCGAGCTCGAAGGCTGGGATGCCCCCTTCGACGCCGTGCCGGAGACAAGCCCGCAGGTTCGCCTGGCGCAGAAGATCGCCTCAACCGTCGGCTTCTGGCTCGCGGGCGGCCAGCGCCCGGGCGACGTGCTCATCCTGGTCCGCCAGCGCGGGGTGCTGTTTGAAGCGATCATCGGCGCGCTGAAGAGAAACGATATCGCCGTGGCCGGCGCCGATCGCCTCGTGCTGACCGAGCATATTGCGGTCGAGGACCTGATGGCGCTCGCCGACGCGCTGCTGCTGCCTGGCGACGACCTCGCGCTCGCGGTCGCGCTCAAGTCGCCGCTGTTCGGGCTCGATGACGACCAGCTTTTCAAGCTCGCCTGGCGCCGCACGGGCACTCTGCACGCCGCGCTTGAAGCGAGGGCGCATGAGGACCCTGCATGCGCGCATGCGGCGGCGCTCATCAACCGTTGCGCCGCCTTGGCCGGTCTCATGACGCCGTTCGCCTTCTACGCCTGGCTGCTCGGGCCGGAACGCGGGCGCGCCAAGATTCTCGCCCGCCTCGGGCTTGAAGCCGCCGACGCCCTCGACGAGTTCCTCGAGCTTGCGCTCGCCTACGAGGCGCGCGAGGCCGCCACGCTCCAGGGCTTTGTGGCGTGGCTGCGCGCGGCCGAAACCGAGATCAAGCGCGACATGGAGATCGCGCGCGACGAGGTGCGGGTGATGACCGTGCACGGCGCCAAGGGCCTCGAAGCGCACACCGTGATCCTCGCCGACACCACGAGCAACCCGCGCGGACCCCGCCAGCCGCGGCTGCTCGCCATCCCCCCAGCCGCCCCGCACGGGGCGCCGGATCGCCTGGTATGGGCGCACCGCAAGGACGCCGACGTGCCCGTGGTCGCAGCCGCGCGCGAGGCGGCGCTGCGCGCGGCCGAGGACGAGTACCGGCGGCTCCTGTACGTCGCCATGACGCGCGCGGCCGAGCGGCTTGTTCTGTGCGGGGTCGAGGGCGCGCGCAAGCCGCCCGACGGCTGCTGGTACGATCTCGTCGTCAGCGCGCTCAGCGCGCAGCCGGAGTTTTGCGAGGAACCGGCGCAGATCGGCGGCACCGTGCGGCGATTCCGCAGGATGCCGGGGGCGCCGGCCGGCGCGCCTCAAGGGTCTGACGCACGCCCGCGCGCGCCGGAGCCGCCGTGGCTGTGCCGCGATGCGCCGCCCGAACCGCCGTCGCCGGTGCCGATCGTTCCTTCGGATTCGGCCGACGAGACCGTGGTGCGAGGCGTGCCGGAGACCAGCGTCGAGGCGCGGCGCCTCGCGCGGCTGCGCGGCGCGCTCGTCCACCGCCTGCTGCAGGCGTTGCCCGATCTCGCCGCCGAGCAACGCGCCGGCGCGGCACGACGGTTCCTGGCGCATGCCGGGCGAGATGTTCCGGCGGCTGAGCGCGACGCGATGCTGGCGCAGGTCATGGCGGTGCTCGCCGACCCGCGCTTTGCCCCGCTGTTCGCGCCCGGCAGCCGCGCCGAGGTGCCGATCATCGGCCGCATCCCTGCCGCGGGGGGGCCGCTCGCGGTGTCCGGCCAGGTCGACCGGCTGGCGGTCACCGCCGAGGAGGTGCTGATCGCGGACTACAAGACGAATCGGCCCGCGCCCGCGGATGTCGCGCAGGTGCCGCCAGGCTACGTGCGCCAGCTCGCGCTCTACCGCGCGCTGCTCGCCAAAATCTATCCCGGCCGGCCCGTGCGCGCCGCCCTGCTCTGGACCGATGTGCCTGAGCTGATGGAGCTTTCGGCGGAGAGGCTCGATGCGGAGATTGCCGCCTTAACCGCAGCGTGAGCACGCCCCGCGCGCGCCTTGACGGTGCCGACCCCCGTACCTACCTTCACGCCTTCCCGCGGGCGCCACAGCGACCCTCCCGCTCCGATACGAACTCAAGAGGTGCCCCATGGGCGTTGGCAAGGTTTCCGATGCAACCTTCGAGGCTGAAGTTTTGCAGGCGAAGCAGCCGGTCGTGGTCGACTTCTGGGCGGAGTGGTGCGGACCTTGCCGCATGATCGCGCCGGCGCTGGAGGAGCTCGCCAACTCGCTGGGCGGCAAGGTCAAGATCGTCAAGCTCAACGTCGACGAGAACCAGGCCACCGCCATCAAGTACAACGTGACCTCGATCCCGACGCTGATGCTGTTCAAGAACGGCCAGCTCGCCTCGCGCCAGATTGGCGCGGCGCCGAGACAAAAGCTCGAGCGCTGGATCACCAGCGCGGTGTGACGGCGCAGGCATTTTTTGGTCCGACGGCCCGCCGAGCGCGGGCCGTTTGCGTCGATGGGGCGTCGCGTGCGATGGCACGGCCTCAGCGCGGGATGGTCCCGTTCGCCGCCAGCACCTCGCCCGCCAGGTAGAGCGATCCGGTGATCAGAATGCGCGGCGGTGGCGCGAGATCAAGTCCGGCGGCGCGCACGAGCGCCGCTTCGACGCTGTCGCAACTGTCCGCTGCGATGCCGATCCTGCGGGCGATCTCGGCCACCGCTTCGGCCGGCACGCTCTTGTCCTGATGGATCGGCACGGCAATCAACCGCCGCGCCAGGCCGGTGAAGTTGCGCAGAAATCCCTCGACGTCCTTGCTCGCCAGCATGCCGACGACGAGCACGAGCGAGCGCGACACGCGCTCCTCCAGATCGGCGATGGCGGCGGCGCAAGCGCGCCCGCCATCGGCGTTGTGTCCGCCGTCGAGCCACAGCTCGCAGTCCGGCGCCAGCGCGCAGAGCTTGCCGCCGCCAAGCCGCTGCATGCGCGCCGGCCATTCCGCCCCCACGATCCCGCGATCGAACGCGTGCGCGGGCACCCGCAGCCTGCCCGCGCGCAGGGCAGCGATCGCAGTGCCAGCGTTGTCGAACTGATGGCGGCCGAACAGCCGGGGCGCCGGCAGATCGAGCAGCCCCTGGTGGTCCTGATAGACGAGCCGGCCGCGCTCCTCGAAAACCATCCAGTCCTGGCCGAGCGTATGCAGCGGCGCACCGACCTCCTCGGCCGTCCGCGTGATGACCGCGAGCGCGGCATCTGCCTGGCGGCCGATCACCGCCGCCACGCCCGGCCGGAGGATCGCGGCCTTCTCGGCGGTGATTTTCTCCACGGTGTCGCCGAGGTACTCGACGTGGTCCATCGACACCGGCGTGATGACGCTGGCGAGCGGACGCTCGACCACGTTGGTGGCGTCGAGCCGGCCGCCAAGACCGACTTCGAGCAGCAGCACATCGGCGGAATGGCGCGAGAACAGCAGGAACGCCGCCGCGGTCTCGATCTCGAACACGGTGATCGGCGCATCGCCGTTGGCGCGCTCACAGTCGGCGAGTGCGGCAGCGAGCTCGCCGTCGGACACGAGCGTGCCGGCGAGGCGGAAGCGTTCGTTGATGCGCACGAGGTTGGGCGAGGTGTAGACGTGCACGCTCTTGCCGGCCGCTTCGAGGATCGCGCGCATGAAGGCGATGGTCGAGCCCTTGCCGTTGGTTCCAGCCACGTGAATGACCGGGGGCAGATTGTGCTCGGGGTGACCGAGCGCGGCGAGAATCCGCTGCATGCGACCGAGCGAGAGATCGATGCGCTTGGGATGCAGCGCGAG
>Ga0209323_10003730_pt1 | contig 10111 bp, 10 predicted proteins | sample Rifsed19ft2_FD_184014 | JGI IMG/M metagenome (GOLD analysis project Ga0209323, IMG submission 184014) | Soil microbial communities from Rifle, Colorado, USA - sediment 19ft 2 (version 2) | ecosystem: Environmental > Terrestrial > Deep subsurface > Rock core/Sediment | place: Rifle, Colorado...
ACGAGGCCATTTAAAAAGAAGGTAATCTCCGGGACCCCGTTCATTACAGGGCAACGTATAATAGATACACTGTTTCCTGTTTCAACAGGCGGAAGTGTGATTATACCCGGAGGTTTCGGGACAGGAAAAACAGTGCTGGAGCAGACGCTTGCAAAGTTTGCAGGGACAGATGTCATCGTATATGTAGGATGCGGTGAAAGGGGAAATGAGATTGCAGACGTATTGACTGACTTCCCGAAACTGAGGGATCCTTACACCGGACGTCCGTTAATGGAGCGGACAGTTCTTGTAGTCAACACATCCAACATGCCTGTCGCCGCCAGGGAGGCTTCTATATACACGGGTATAACCATAGGTGAATATTACAGGGATATGGGTTACAACGTTGCATTATTAGCGGACAGTATATCAAGATGGGCTGAGGCAATGAGGGAGATATCAGGCAGGCTTGAAGAACTCCCCGGTGAGGAGGGTTTCCCCATGTATCTTGCCTCAAGACTTGCAGCCTTCTATGAGCGTGGAGGAATGGTAGAATGCCTTGGTAAAGACAACCGGATGGGCTCCATAACGGTCTGCACTGCCATCTCGCCACCAGGCGGTGACTTCTCTGAACCTGTCACTCAAAGCGCTATGCGGGTAACAGGCGCTATGTGGGCGCTCGACACTGATCTTGCGAGGAGGAGACACTACCCTGCGATTAACTGGGAGAAGAGTTTCAGCCTTTATCAACTGAATGAGTGGTTTAGAGATCATGTTGCCGACGACTGGATTTATTTGAAGTCAGAACTATTGAAAATCCTTCAGAGGGAGGAAGAACTTCAGGACATTATCCGGCTTCTTGGGCCGGATTCATTGCGTGACCAGGACAGGGTCGTGTCAGAAATGGGCAGACTGATCCGTGAAAACTATTTGCAGCAATCCCCTTATTCAACCGGAGATGCATACTGTACACTGGAGAAACAGTACCGGATGCTCAGGACATTTTTAAATATCTATAAGACCGCCTTAAAGGAGCTGGAAGAAGGAGTTGGCATTGCCCAGATATTTAATGAAGAGAGGATGATACTGCTCAGGGATTTAAAAAATATGACTGAGGATAAAATCAGAGAATGGAGATACTGATATACCCCCACAAGCAAGATTTCACAAAAATTAACCTCTATTGACAGCAATATCCCATCCTGCTACTTTAACCTCAGATCGGTCAGTGTATCTGGAAAAGCGTGAGTCATCACTGAAAAACCGTGTTATTGACCTTGCAAAGGATGATTCCATCAAAGCACAAAGTGAGAAATAGACCATTCAGAAACAGTTAGCTGAGATTCAACAATTTAAAACAGCCATTGATGAGATACTCAGATCCGGCTATGATCCAATACTTGATGACGGCGTGGGCAAGAATATCCCACCACTTCAGGAAAAGGGCTTACTGAAGGCGGAAGTGCTGAACAAGAGTCAGCTCAGGAAATATCTTAATGCGGACTGGTAATTCTTTTTTGCCATAATAATTATAAGAAGGATAATTTCATTGGAATTTACATCACTTATTACCCAGCATGAAGGAAAAACCCTCGAATTTAAGCGGGACATTTCCTCCTTGAAACCGATTATGAAGACACTTATCGCCTTTGCCAACACTGCCGGAGGCGTACTGATCATTGGCCGGGATGCTAACGGACAGCTTGTCGGAATTAGGGATGTTCTGAAGGCTGAGGAACAGCTTTCCAATGCCATAGCTGACAGTATCCGTCCGGCCCTTATGCCGGAGATTGAAATCGTTTCCCTTGAGGGAAAGGCGTTCCTTGTTGTCCGTGTGCCTCACTGGCGTGGTCCCTTTTATCTAAAGTCTGAAGGAGCTGAACGCGGGGTCTATGTCCGCCTTGGGTCCACTAATCGTATGGCCGGGCCGGAGATATTGACTGAAATGCAGAGGTCCTTGTCTGGTATTCCTTATGATATGACCCCCTGTGTTGATCTGACAGAGCATGATCTCGATATAGTAAAGGCAAGACGTATTTTTAATAGTGCAGGTTTAAGACTTGATAAATCAAAGCTGGAGTCCCTCGGCATTCTCGTACCTTTTGCAGGCAAGCATGTCCCCTCTATTGGAGGGATAATCCTATTCGGCAACAAAAAGGCCCGTTCACGCATTTGTCCTGATGCACGGGTGAGCTGCGCCCGTTTTCGCGGGATAGACAAAGCAGAATTTCTTGACCGTCTCGACATCGAGGGGACAGTTCTTGATGCAATCGCTGAAGTCCCCATATTTATCCGCCGCAACACGCGCCTTGCTGCAAAGATCAAAACAATGGTTCGTCGCGATATTCCGGAATATCCTGAATTGGCTGTACGGGAAATCCTTGCCAATGCAGTGGCACATGCTGATTATTCCCTGTCAGGGATGCGCATAATGGTAGCTGTTTTTGATGACAGGATGGAGATACAGAATCCGGGGATGCTCCCATTTGGCATGACACTTGATGACATGAAGGCTGGGGTGAGCAAGGTGCGTAACCGGGTAATTGTCAGAGTACTGGGGGCGCTGGGGCTTGTTGAGGAGTGGGGAAGCGGCTACAAACGCGTTATTGAGGCGTGCCGGGCCGGCGGCTACCAGGAACCGGAGTGGTAGGAATTGGGTTCGGCCCTCCGTGTTGTGTTTCATTCTCATCCTGATGCGGTAAAAGGTACATGGTTACATGAACCTGTAAATGAACTTGTAAATGAACCTGTAAATGACCGCCAACAATGGTTTCTATCACAACTTGCGACAGGTAAAAGATTTAAGGTAAACGACCTGCTGACTGTAGTTTGACATTAAAAACTCATCCTGTTATCCTTTTTTTAGAAACTTAATACCAAGGGGGGACGATAATGCAGTCCGCAAAACAAGAAATTAATAACCTTCTCAATCGGTTGCCAGATGATTGTTCTTTTGAAGATATTCAATATCATCTTTATGTACTCCAGAAAATTGAGCGGGGGCTACAAGATGCTTCTGAAGGACGTATTTATTCACAGGAAGAAGTTGAAAGAATGATGGCAAAATGGCTTGCAAAGTAATCTGGTCTTTTGAAGCTACTGCTCACTCCTCATCGCCTTCTCTTTTTATCCCATAATATTTTGACATCATAATCAGCAATCAGGTGGTCATTGGTAATTATGGGCATCTTCTCTATACGAGCCTGTGCCACGAGCATCCTGTCAAAAGGGTCTCTATGATGATCCGGTAGGTTGTAAACATGGAGGGCGTGAACTAATTGTATCGGCAGACCTACGATATTATTGGCAATCATCTGGTCCGGGATGAATTTTTCAGGCTTGTCCGGAAGTTTCAGCCTTCGTATTTTTGTCTTAATCGCTATTTCCCAGCAACTGGCGGAACTTAGAAAAAGCTCATTCGTTTCATCTGCAATAAAATCCCGGATATATGGAACTAATTTTTCATCATCCGTCACCCACCACAAAAACACATGGGTATCCAGCAATGCCTTCACTATTCAAATTCCTCTAAAAGTTTTTCAGGCAATGGCTCCATGAAGTTCTGAGTCATAACAATCTTACCTTTTGCACTGCCGGGATGTCTTTTACCTGATGAAGCGGATATCGGACTAATACGGGCTATGGGTTTCCCTGCCTTTGCAATCAAAACATCCTCTCCACTCTCTACACGCTTAAGTATTGCAGATAAATGTGTTTTTGCATCATGTATGTTTACCATATGCATAGTGATGAACCTCCTTAAACATATAGTAAATTAAACTAATAGGTTAGTCAAGTCTTGTTTCCCCTCTTGTGAAAGAGTCAATGATTATATTGGTGGCGTGGGAATGGAAAATGATATAATATTGGCATTCACAAGTGGTATAAACGATTGGAGAAACAGCACGGGATGCTCAGGGATTTTTAAAAATACCTGAGGATAAAATCAGAAATGGACTTACTGACACGCAGATACAGTACCGCTAAATCTATTGCCGGCCCCCTTCTTTTCATTGAAAAGGCTCGACACGTCTCTATTGGAGAGATGGTCAGGATTATCGTATCGGAACGAGATGTGAGGATCGGACAGGTTATCGAGGTATCCGACAAATATGCTGTTATTCAGGTATTGGAAGAGACAACCGGCATTGGTTTACATGATACTGACATCTGTTTTACAGGGAGTGTTGCAAAAGTTGATCTGTCATTGAATATGCTCGGCAGGAGATTTAACGGCACAGGTCATCCGACCGACGGACTCCCTCCGGTAATTCCTCATAAACGCTATAAGATTACGGGATATCCGATCAACCCCGTAAACAGGGGAGTGCCGTCTGACTTTATCCAGACCGGCATATCATCAATAGACGGGCTGAATACACTGGTAAGGGGGCAGAAATTACCTGTCTTTTCAGGCTCCGGTCTTCCTGCAATGGAGATAGCCGCCCAGATATTGAGAAACTCGAAGGTGGTTGAAGAAGGAGAGGGGTTAGCAATAGTATTTGCCGGTATGGGTATTACCTCAAGAGAGGCATCATATTTTATTGATGAATTTGAACGCGGGGCAACACTGCACTTAAGCACCCTGTTCCTGAATCTTGCAGACGACCCCCCGATAGAACGTCTCCTCACTCCCCGCTTTGCCCTTACTACTGCAGAATATCTTGCATTTGAACATGACCTTCATGTACTCGTAATACTTGTTGATATGACCAACTACTGTGAAGCGCTCAGAGAGGTTGCCACTGCACGGGAGGAAATCCCGGGCAGGCGGGGCTATCCGGGATACATGTATACAGACCTTGCCTCCATATACGAAAGGGCCGGATGTATTCAGGGGAAAAAGGGTTCTGTTACCCAGATACCGATACTTACTATGCCGGATGACGACATTACCCATCCCATACCCGATCTGACAGGCTATATTACAGAGGGACAGATCGTCCTTTCAAGAGAGCTTCACAGGAAGGGTGTCTATCCGCCAATAGATGTCCTGCCGAGTCTTTCAAGGCTGATGAATAACGGGATAGGCACTGACAGGACGAGGGAGGACCACAGAGAACTTGCAGACCAGTTATATTCCTTTTATGCTCAGGCCCGTGATATAAGGCGTATAGCTTCTATTGTCGGAGAGGAAGGGTTATCGGAATCTGACCGGGCACATCTTAAATTTGCATCAGAGTTTGAAATGGAGTATATAAATCAGGGTCAAATCAGTCGTGATATCATTAATACCCTGGACCTTGGCTGGAAACTTATACAGCATTTCCCGGAAGACAGGTTTACAAGGGTCAGACCGGAGATTATGGAGAGATACCATGTCAGATCAGGTTAGTCCCAATCGCATGAACCTTCTTAATCTCAGGACCCGGATTGCATCCGCAGTAATGGGGGCAGGACTCCTTGAAGATAAGCGATCAGCCCTTATTAAGGAACTCTTGAAAGTTTATATGGACTTATTGGCAGGCAGGGAGACTCTGCGCGAAAAGATGCAGGATGCTGTTGCAGAGCTTGTACATGCCCTCGGTATTGAGGGCAGAGAAGGAGTACTGTCCGCCTCTTTTGCAGCAAAACGGGAAGTTTCTATTGATATTACGAGGAGAAATATCTGGGGTGTTAAATTCTCCGGAATTAACTATAAAACCATGTTGAGACCGCTTGATGGCAGGGGATATTCCTTTACGACCGTATCATGTTCCGTGGATAAAGCGGCAAAGGAATTCGAATCCGTAATGGATAAGGTTCTCAATACAGCCTCCGTGGAATCACACATGAGACGTATCGGAGATGAGGTTAAAAAAACAGCACGCAAGATAAATGCTTTAAATGAGGTGGTTATACCAATGACTAAAGAACAATTGAAGTATGTGGTAAGGTCTCTGGAAGAACGTAACAGAGAAGATATTTTGAGATTAAAGAAGTTTAAAGGCAGGGTTGGAAGAAACCGTTTATGGGATTACCCAGAGGCTCTCCTTCTTCAGGGATACCCGGATCCGTCTCCCTTTGTCGAGCGATAACTTCCTGATCACGAAATTGGGCAACTCTATCTTGAGAAGCGTATCTCCGCTCCCTGTCTTCAGGAACATGATCTGAGTGGAACCTTTGCCTGTAATGGATACAATCTCCCCTTCGATGATATTGTACTGCACTCTATCATCCAGAGGCCTGTCGGGTCTTATGATAAGCACCTCTTCAGGCCTTATACAGAATGAGACCTCCTGGCCTTTTTCCAACTTTGTTCCCTCTGTCGCAAAGGTCTTTACCTTTCCAATATCCTGATTCAGGATCGTCACATGAGAACCATCCGAGTCCACAACGGTCCCATCAAATATATTTCTCGTGCCGATAAACTTTGCAACGCTTCTTGTCTTCGGCCTGTAGAAAACCTCCTCCCTGGGCCCTGACTGTTCGATATGACCGTTGTTGATGACTGCAATCTCTTTACCGAGCATAAATGCCTCTTCAAGATCGTGTGTCACCAGTATCGTCGTAATAGGATAGAGGGTGTGGATGCGCAGGAGATCCGCCCGGAGTTTCTCCCTCACCTGAAAATCGAGCGCCGAGAAAGGCTCGTCCAGGAGGAGGACCCTCGGCTCTATGGCCAGAGTCCTTGCAAGCGCGCACCTCTGTTTTTGACCTCCTGAGAGCTCATGGGGATACCTCTTCTCAAGTCCGCTGAGCCGCATCACCTCGATAAGTTCATCAACTTTTATTTGAACTAAAGGACGTTCAAGATGATTGATGCCATAGGCAATATTCTGATATACGGTCATGTGGGGAAAGAGAGCGTAATCCTGAAAGAGGTATCCGATGCGCCTGTCGCGTACCGGAATGTTTATATTGTTCGCTGAGTCAAATACCTTCTCATTGCCTATCTCAACAAACCCCTCATCCGGCCTTGTGATACCTGAGATCATCCTGAGTATCTGAGTCTTTCCGGCCCCGGAGGGTCCGAAAAGCACAAGAAGCCCTTCGTTTATCGAAAGGTTCACGTCTATATGGAATCCGTCAAAGGACTTTTTCAGACTCAGATCAAAGTTCATTCAAAATCTACCTTTGGAAAACCTTTCTGCAATATAGAGCACCAGAAAGGAAAATAGAGTGATGATACCGACAAGGAGGTTGGCAGTATAATCGTCTCCGCTCTGAACCGCATCATATATGGCAATCGGGAGGGTCTGCGTCCTCCCCGGGATATTGCCGGCCACCATGAGGGTGGCGCCGAACTCTCCGGTTGCCCTTGCAAAGGCCATGACGGTCCCGGCTGCGATCCCGCGCCACGCGAGAGGCAGTGTGATTGTCCTGATGATATACCACTCTGTCTTACCGAGGAGCCGTGCAGCATCCTCAATCTCATTTCCAACGCCTTCGATCGCGGCCTTTGCCGGCTTTACGAACAAAGGCAGGGATGAGACGAGAGAGGCCAGCACCGCCCCTTTCCATGTGAAGACGATCTGCATTCCGAGGACATCCTCAAAGAACCTCCCGATGGGACTCCCTGCGCCAAAGGCGCTTAACAGATAGTACCCGAGCACTGTCGGCGGTATCACGAGAGGCTGCATGATCAGGACATCAAGTACCGTCTTGCCGAAAAACTCCTTCTTTGCCAGTATCCACGCAAGAACGAGGCCGGCCGAGGCAGTAAATATCGTGGCAGTTATGGATACTTTTACCGTTAAATATAAAGGAAAAAGGTTCATATTACTGAGGTATTATAAAACCATATTTTTTCATGACCTGACTTCCAAAAGGTCCCATGACATAGCGTTTAAAGGACATTGCAGCCTCCGGATCCTTTGAGGTTTGCACGATCCCCACGGCCTGATCTATCGGGTTATGAAGTGCAGGGTCTATCCTGACATAAGTTATCTCCGGCACATTCGCGAGGGAGAGCGCCACGATCCCTGCCTGTGCATTGCCGGTCTGGATGAACTGAAGGGTTTGCCTGATGTTCTCCCCGTAGACAAGCTTATCCTTCAGCTTATCCCGGAGACCGGCTGACTTCAATGCCTCCATGGCCGCCCTTCCGTATGGGGCATGGTCCGGATTGGCGATCGCTATATTTCTGATTCCCGGTTTTAAAAGGTCTTTCAAATCTCTGACCCCTGTTCCGGAGGATTTATGTACGGCAAGGACGATCACACCCAGCGCATAAAGCTCAACAGAGGATGGAATGACATGACCTTTGACGCTCAAATCATCAAGATACTTCCGGTCTGCTGCAAAGAAGAGATCAAAGGGCGCCCCCCCGGAGATCTGTTTTGCGAGCATGCCGGTGGAGCCGAATGACAATATGACCTTAATCCCCGTCTCTTTTTCAAACACGGCAGCTATGTCTTTGAACGCAAAGTTAAGGTCTGAGGCCGCTGCTACAGTGATGATTCTTTCTCCGGCAGCCGCCGCATTTGCCGGCGAAAAGAGGTATGGCAGAGCTGCAAAGGCCAGAGACAAGAGGATGGGTATCATGACTGGGAAACTGATTTTATTTTTATACTGACCCAATGTTTGTCTCCTGCTCTAAAAAGCCCTTGAACCTGGCATACAGTTCCCGGAATGCCGATACAGCCCTCTCCCCTGCAGCGGTCAGCCTTGCACCTCCCCCTCCTCTGCCACCTGTAGCTGTTTCAATAAGAGGATACTTTGCCTGCCTGTTTATGGAATCCACTAGTTCCCATGCATGCCTGTAGGACATGCCCATTGATTTTGCCGCCTCTGAGATGGAACCATATTCTTTTATCCTTTCAAGCAGGACTACCCTTCCATATCCGAGAAAGGTCCCGTCCTTTCCCTCGATCCATATCCTCCCCATTAACTCATATTCATCTCTTTTAACAGAGCTGTCCGCAGGGATTCTTCTTTTCGCGGAGGGTTTTAATTTCGGTCTTGATCCTTTCATATCCGTAATATACAGGCGGGAATAACCCTTGTCAATGATTTTTATTTTTTGTTATCGTTTGATGTCAGTGTACCTTTATTGGAATCTCAGAGTTGCTGTATTATCCTTGCATAAAGGTCGGGCAGTCTTTTGGTCAGCTTGTCCGCCCCTGATATCACCACATAATTCCCTTTGCCGAAGAGGCGCGGCAGATACTCGCAGGCGTTATTGTCTACGGTGAGACAGAATGGGATTATACCTTCCCTCTCGGCCTCTTTAATCGCCATGCGCGTGTCCTCCAGCCCGTAGCGTCCCTCGTAGGCGTCAAGGTCATTAGGTTTGCCGTCCGAGAGCAGAAAGAGGAGCCGCACCCTTGAAGGTTCTTTCTGCAGGATGCTTGTTGCGTGCCTTATGGCGGGCCCCATCCTTGTGTAGTGGTATGGTATCAGTGAGCCGATACGCTCTCTGACCCTGTTGCCGTAGGTCTCGTTGAAGCCCTTTATATGGTAGAAGCGGCAGTCCCTGGCCGTCTTACCTGAAAAGCCGTATATCGCGTGCCTGTCCCTGAGTTTACTCATAGCCTCACACAGGATCACAAGGGCCTCTTTCTCGTGGTCTATGATTCTGTGGTCGCCGACCCAACCGTCAGTTGACATACTGAGATCAACGAGGAATAGCACGGATATATCCCGCTCGTTTCGCGTGTATGTTGCGTAAAGCCTGTCGTCGGGCGTCTTGCCTGCTTCAAAGTCTGAAAATGCCTCCACTGCGGCGTTAAGATCAATAAAATCCCCGTCCAACTGCCGGCTCTTGAGTGTTGCAGCAGGGGTGATCGCCTCGAACTTGCGCGTCACCTCTTTTATCACACCCTTCTTCTCTTTCAGAATGGCTTCTACGGCTTGTGCTCCGGCACCGGCCGCTATAAACTCGCCAAGCCTGGAGGCGTCCGGCATATATGCCCCTTTACGGTAGTCCCATTCCGGATATAGAAATACTTTTTTTGTGTCTATTTCCCTTGCTGACACCGCAGAATAATCATCGGCCTTTTCAATGTCTGCGTCAAAGAAGGAAGTTGTCGTCTTCCTGATCTCAGCGGTCGTCAACTCTTCCATGTTGTCGGCCTTTTCACCTGCATCTTCTTCAGGATCGTCATCAAATGGCCGTGTGACGTTTACAAACTCCGCCCATGAGAGCAGCTTGTCGTATATGTTTAATGTAAGGCCCTGCTCGTTCTGCTCTTCGTCAACAGTAGTTTTC
>Ga0209323_10003731_pt1 | contig 10111 bp, 9 predicted proteins | sample Rifsed19ft2_FD_184014 | JGI IMG/M metagenome (GOLD analysis project Ga0209323, IMG submission 184014) | Soil microbial communities from Rifle, Colorado, USA - sediment 19ft 2 (version 2) | ecosystem: Environmental > Terrestrial > Deep subsurface > Rock core/Sediment | place: Rifle, Colorado...
GTACCAGATCGAAGTGGAATGCTTCAAAAAAGAGGCGTTCACAAAGCAGCAAATCGCCCATCTCCTGACTGATTACAGTTCAATGGGTCTGGTAGCGAAGGAAGACGGCAATATCATAGGCTTTGTTATAGGAAGAATCTATGCTGAAACAAAATTGCTCGCTGGACACATACTGACAATAGATGTTTCGCCAACTCACCGTCACATGGGAATCGCGCAGAAGCTTCTTGAAGAAATCGAAAAAATATTCAGAAACAAAGGCGCCAAAGAATGCCGCCTTGAAGTCCGCGAAGACAACATAGTAGCTTTGAGGTTATATGAGAAACTAGGCTACAAAAGGATCGGAAAACTTCATAATTACTATGGAAATGCCCATGGAGTGTACTTGAAAAAGACTCTAACCTAACTTTAGGATATTCAGTTTTGTTTTCTCGTCAAAAACCCTCTGTAGATTCACATCTTTTCCTTCTATGATAACCAGTTCCGCGGTTGCTCCAACGTGACAGCCTTTCATCAAATGCCCTCCCAAGGCCTGACCATTCTCATCCGAAACAACAATGTGTGCATGAACAAGCACTTCGCCTTTATCGTCAACAGCTACGTTGCCTATGCACGAGGCTATTTCTAAAGGCGCATTCAAGTGAATATACTTGTATTCTTTGTTCTTGTAATACCCTAGAACTGCATCTCTCAACGTTCCAATCACTAAAATGGCGCCTGCATGTATGCTATTTTCTTCTGCGCATTTTTTGATTGTTTCGAGTACATCCTCTCCTTCGGACATGCGCGAGAAACACATCTTTCCGGCTTGACCAATAATCATGCCTCTTCACTTTTCCATTACTGTTTTACTTCGTGTTTTGTAACGCAAACTCTAAAAGGCTTTGCTACCCATAATACCAATCGTGATGGACTATTGCCCAGAAAGAAGAAGGGTGAGAAAAGACTAGTCAAAGCTATAGTCGTTCTAATTCGCAACACGACATGGAGATGTGGGAGGCTTGAAAGGCTGATAGTGCGTAATCTTCACAGGCGGAACTTGAATTTTGGGAAGCCGGAAATGTCTATCAATGATATGCTGCAAAACTTCAGTTTGACAGGCAAGAAAAAGAACGAATTCTTGGATGCCATAAGAAGGTTGGAAAGAAGAAATATAGTAAGGATTATGAGCATTGTGAGCTAGAGCTTTCTATAGCGTGTGTTTAGGATTTCTTAACAAGCTTCTTTGCGTCTTCCACACATTTCGTGGTGATCTTCGGCGAAATCTTCAGTTTTGTTGCTAAATCCTCCGGCGAAGCACTAGCTAACTCTTCAGCGCTGGTTATCCCCAGTTTCGACAGTTGTTCTAGCCTTTTTGGGCCAACGCCCTTAACTTTTGTCAGTTCCGTCTTCAATGGTGTGATCTCTGCAACAGTCTCGGTTTTCTGCTGTTGTTCTACAACCACCGTTGTTGTCATTGACGGTGCTGGAGTTGAAGGTGCTGGCTCTCGTGCAGGCTTTGGCAGTGCTTCCTCTGTCCCACATGTCAATCTCGGTCTCTGCGAATAGCCTATCCCGATAAAGAGAAATCCAAGCACGGCGGTCGTCACAACCCATACCTCTCTTTCTGGGTAGATATTCAGCAATACTGCGGCGATTGCAGTCAAAAGGAAGAACAACGCTGATACTACGTATAAGGCATAATCTGAACGCATTATTTTTTTCTCTCCTATTTTATCTAGTTCTCGTGAAGAGCTTAAATAATTTTCTACTCTCAAACCAAGAAAGGCGAGAGTTTTGTGGATTTTATGGCTATCTACCGTCTATTTCAGCAGTTTTTCTTCAGGAGGCGGCGGTCTTATCAAGCCTTCCTTCATTAACAGTTGCGTGGATTCTCTTGCGTTCTTTATTATTGCTGAGGCTCTGTCATACAATTCTTGCCTGCTCAACTTGACTCTTGCTACTCCCTGCTCTATGGATTTTAAGGCGCATGCTACTGCTTCCAACGGAAAGACTTCCCATTCCTCCATTCTCGGCAGAATGTCCCTTTCATTAATTCCTCTTTCTTCAGCGAACTTGGCAAGTTCTTGGGCTGCGGCTATGCACATGTCGTCTGTGACTGTCTTCGCCTTTACATCCAAGACGCCTCGGAATATTGCTGGGAAGCCTAAACTATTGTTCACTTGATTTGGAAAGTCGCTTCTGCCCGTCGCCACTATGCGTGCTCCCGCTTTTTCTGCTTCCCATGGCCATATTTCCGGTATTGGGTTGGCGCATGCAAACACTATAGCGTCGTCAGCCATGCTCTTTATCCACTCCTTCTTTATTGTGTCAGGACCTGGTTTTGATGCTGCAACTACAGCGTCTACGTCTCTGAAAGCTTCCGGTATGCCGCCTCGTCTGCCTTCAACATTTGTTTTTTGTGCAAGATCATATTTCCACGGGTCTTCTTCCTTAACTATGTCCCTTCTGCCGGAGTACACTACGCCTTTAGTGTCTGCCATTATTATGTTGCCTGGCTTGACTCCCCATCTTATCAGCACAAAGGCGGTTCTAAGGTTGGCTGAGCCTGCGCCTAATAGGGTTATGAGGCTTTCCTTTGGGTTTTTGCCCACCAGTTTGAAGGCGTTCATCAAGCCTGCCAACATAACTGTGGCGGTTCCCTGTTGATCATCATGCCACACTGGGATTTGTAGCCTATCTCTTGCCTTTTCCAAGACGTAGAAGCATTTTGGCTTTTCTATGTCTTCTAGGTTTATGCCTCCGAATGATGGTTCGATTAGTTCGCAGGCTCTTACTATTTCTTCTGGGTCTTTGGTTCGTAAGCATATTGGAAAAGCGTCCACGCCGCCCAGATATTTGAACAACAAGGCTTTTCCTTCCATCACTGGCATGGCGGCTTCTGGTCCTATGTCGCCTAAACCTAAGACTCGAGTGCCATCGGTGACAACTGCAACGTAGTTCCAACGGTTTGTAAGCTCAAAGGATTTTTCTGGATTTGCCTGGATTTCTTTACATGGGGTAGCTACGCCTGGCGTGTACCATACTGCGAAGTCGTTGGGGTTTCTTATGGCGCATTTTGGCATGACTTGGACTTTGCCTTCATAAAACCTGTGCAGGGGCGAAGCCAGCTGTAATGGTTTTCTGGCTTTTGCCAATAACTCTTCCACTGTTGGTTTTTTTTCTTCATTTTTGGAGTGAGGCAGAATAATCTCTCCTTTGAAGATGCTGTTTTCCTTATCAATAGTTTAAAAGGTTGTGGTAAACTTAAAGAAACATGTCAAACTATGAGAAATGCTGACATTGATGCATAGTCAAGAAGGAATGGGCTTGGAAATGAGAAAGAAACCTGAAACACACACCAAAAATATGATCACGTTGCCATGCGGTTGCATATATCAAGATGAAGGATGGTTATTGACGCGTATTCAGGAATGCGCTTATCATAAGAGAAGAAGAACATCAAAGAGACCGTACAGGCCTAAAGCTGAAAGTGTAAGACCGTGAAGAACGGTTTCTATTTTTTTGTTCTATAATTGCATGGAAATTCTAGAATACGCTCTTAATGTTGCCCGTTTTTTTCCAGTTTTTCAGCGTCTTTCAAAAGCCTCGTGATTTCAGGTTCTTTTATGTCATTGTTTTCTCTTATTTTGATATGCCTTAAGTTTTTGCCTGTTCCTTCTAGCAGTTTTGATTTTAGTTTCGCTCCTTTGAAGAAGCCGAAGTCCGCATGATCCTTGTAGAATATGATCCATGCAAGGTTTTTGCCATCCAGTAGGTAGGTGATGTTGCCCCATTTGACTGTCTCCGTTATGTCTGGGAGTGTTTTCTTGACTATTGAGCGTAGTTTCTCTGCAATTCCTTTTTGTTGTGGGTCAAGATTACCCACTATTTCTTCTAAGGTTTTTCCCTTGGTTTTTCTCATAGCCTATAAGTTAGTCGTATTGCTTTTATTGGTTTTCTGCAGCAAGAAGCTCTTTGCTTTTCTTCATGGAAAAAGATGGCTAGATTTTGCCGACCTATTAATTTGTTTAAAAGAAAATGGTTGGAAGTATTTCAAAGACAAGTGTGGCGACTAGTATCTTCTTTGGCGGTATCCGCCTCTTCTGTCTCTTCCACCGCCGCCGCCACCACCACCGAAGTCTCTTCTGCCTCGTCCCCCTCCTCCTCCTCTGAATGGTCGTCTGGGCTCCTCGTACACTTTTGTGGAAACGTTGTTTTCTGTGTTTACTTCGCCTGCAAGCGCTTCTTTTGCTGGTTCCAGTGTGCCATATCTGCCAACGTTTAGTCTAATGTTTCCTCTGAACAGGGTTACGTAGCCGTTTCCTATGGTTATGGTGTCGCCATCATTTACTTTGTCGATGTTGTCGTCCCATAATGTGAGGTATACGCTTCCTGTCTCATCGCCTACTAATGCGTCGCATACTTTGTGTGGTGATCCGTCTCTTCCTGCTGCGATGTTTCTGATTTCGCTTTTTGAAACTACTTTTGCTGTGACGTTTACTGCTCTTGAGGCAGGGGTTAATTCGCCTACTTTTGCGTCTACGGGTTGTCTATTTCCGGAAAAGCCTTCAACTGCCAAGTTGTTTCAACACCTTATGTATTTACAAGCACAGATAACCTTACCTTTAACACTTAAGGTTTTTGGTTATTTGTCAAGCCGCTTGCGTCTTGGGTCTCTTTTTCGGCTTGGTATGGAAGCTTGGCAGTGACTGAGGCTGAGAAAGTCGAAACCTCAAAGCGGTTAGAACCCTGCCCTTCTTTTGAAACGGGCAACTCTGGTTGTATGCAACACTTTTCCACAAAACATAATTAGAACCAGCTAGATATGAAACAGTGAGGGAGACAAGAAAACCAATTCTGCAATGTGATCATAGGTATCTCTCTATGTTGATAAATGAAAATGAGGAAAACGAAAAGGGGGAAACCAAAAATGAACGAAAAACATCTGAAAGAAACGATCACACCGTTAAGCATAGCTGTTTTGTTTATAGCAACGCTCCTTTCAAATGTTTCTGTTGCATCTGCACAAGAGATACCGAGGGACAAGATCCTGTGGGCAGCCTGCCAATGGACACCTACCAGTTTTAATCCGTTACTCATGGATGAGGGTCAAGGTTGGGACACGTACATCATGTATGAGCCGATGTTCGGAATGAATGTTGCGAATGGTGAACTTATCAAGTGGTTAGGCGAGGACATAAGATGGGTTAACGGCACCTGCATAGAGGTGACCCTTCGCGATGGCATCTATTGGGTGAAGATGACGCCTGACGGTCCTGTGTACCATAGACCGATAACATCCGAAGATGTCCAGTACAGTTACTATCTTTATGGAGCATTTGATGAATCGCCCAGTTACGTCAATCCCGCTTTCAATGTAGATCACATGAGCAGCTTTAGAACTAGAGTAGGATCAATGAGCAATTTTGAAATAGTCAATGACCGAGTATTCAGAGTGCACATAAAACCCCAATATGCAAATAGCTCGGTCATGTGGCGTAGCGTAACCCGGTCATTCGTCATATTCCCCAAGGATGTTTGGGCACAGGTTGTTAAGAACTATTCTAACCCGCTGTCCTTCTCTAACAATTGGATAGATTCAGCAATGCCAGCCGAGTGGAAGGTCGCCTCAGGAATGTACCTGCCCTATTATTACTACGCTATGGATAGTGTGATAATTACGACGATCATGAAGAGAAACGACCTCTGGTGGGGCATCGTGCACCCTGCATTCGGCAAGGCACCTGCGCCTGCTTACTTGGGATACTTAAACTATCCTTGGTCCAACTGCATAGGAGCGATTGTTGATTTAGAGGCTGGAAATCTTGACTGGGATGGACATTACATTCCAGGCCTAGACCAGATTATGGCGCAACATCCCCATCTGCACACATATTTCAACTATCCACCGTACTTCCCAGACAAATCAGCCGTGTTGCTGGTTCCAAACCACTGTAAGTACCCGTTGAATGAGCCTTGGCTTCACAAGGCCATAGCCTCTGTGATAGATTATGATGCTATCAGCGTGGTTGTCAGCGGCTATCTGCAAACTCCTAGTCCTCTATTGATACCTAATGACGACGCTTGTGCTCGGCAACTGGTGAACACGACCATCGAGGATAAATACCGTATTGATTATGACGTGATGCTGGGACTTGAAATTCTAAATCAGTACTGCATTAATGCAAGCGGTACATGGTACACGAAGGATGGCCCAAGTGAAGAGTGGCTTGATCTGTACCCGGACCATGAACCCTACACGGATGCGCTGCCAAATGAGCAGGGAGTAAACGTACCGCTTGGCCCATGGGAAATCGTTGATGTCGTCGGATGGTCAGACGTCAACATAATGGACGTTGTAGCCGCTGATGCGTTGACCAATTCGCTCGGCATAGACATCACAGCGCATTTCCTCGATTGGGATAGTTACATAAATGCGCTGGATACGAATAACTTCGATTTTGCGAACTATTGTATGAGTTGGGGTACAAATGGTGACATGTACGAGCGTTATACTCAGATGTTCATGGGTGATGCGGGCGTTTGGTGTCATTATGGTGACTACAGGAATCCAGAGCTTGAGAGTCTGCTGAACACTCTTGAGACCGCTCCTCCTGGCTCGCAAGCGCAACAGAACATTGCCAACCAGGTTCAAGAGATTGTTGGAAGCAGTTTGCCCATCATTCCGTTGGCAGGACGCCCCGACTGGTACATCTACTCCGACGAATACTGGAGTGGCTGGCCTAACGAGAACAACCCGTTCCTCACAGTCAGTCCTTTAGGCAATAGCTTGCAAGATGCAAATTTGCACGCAGTGCTCCTAAAACTGACAAAACGCACAGACCTGAACAATGACAAACAGGTCGACATCGTTGACATATCCGTAGCTGCCTTAGCCTTCCTCGCCAAAGAGGGAGACTCCAATTGGAACTCATGTGCAGATGTAGACGCTAACCTTGAAGTCGACATTGTCGATCTAACGAAAATAGCTTTGGATTTCGGTTGGGAGCCTTAAATCCTTTCCAATCTTTTTGTTTACAGTTGAATGGTAGGCTTCATGCTTGCCCTTAATGTGTATGGCACAAGCATTCGCACAATAGACGAAGGATAAAGAATCAGTAGGATACTATCTTTTCTCTTCCTTGTTCACCATTTCGTTTATTTGCTGTTCCATCGTGTGTCCACGGCAATGCACCACGATCTTCTTGACTCCGGCAACTTTTAAAGCGGCATTCTTAACATCCATGGCAAGTTTGAAAGCTATTGGGCAGAATGGACTTGAAGGAATGAAATCAACCTTAACAACTCCGGGCTGCTCTTCTTTAACATCAGCAATCAGTTGCATCTCAGCGAAACTCATTCCAGTTTCGGGATCCATGATTTTTCCGACCTCTTCGCGCACTTTATCCTCGAGTTCCGTCAAGTTTGCTTCACACCAATGTGTGCTTTTCCATGAATAACAGAGGAGGCACCATATAAACTGTTGCATAAAGCCTAAAAACCATCGCATTGAGGTGTTAACTAGTTAAGATGGTTGCTATGCGTGATGAGTCTTGTGTTTTCTGCAAAATAGTAGCGAAGGAGAAGCCTGCTAGTTTTGTCTACGAAGACGAGAAGGTGATCGCTTTCTTGGATAGTAGACCCATAACTGATGGGCACACTCTTGTCATACCCAAGAAGCATTATGCAACCATCTACGATACTCCAGAGGACGAAGTTGCCAATCTATTCACCATCGTCAAAAGGGCCGCGTTGGCTGTTAAAAAAGGGTTCTGTTACCTCTCCATCGGATTCTTGTCCCTGTTACTTTTCGTCGGATACCCTACATTTTTCGTTCAGAGAAAAGAAGTGATATGATTGCATAGGAAATACACGAAATATCAACGGAGACAAGCTAGACGAAAAGCGACAGGAATCGCTACTAGAAAGAAACTTTGGAGATAGCTTGAATGATGAGAGATAACCATTTATACAAGAAACGACAGAATAGGTACCTAAAGCAAAGGGGACTTAAACCTGTGACAGTCTGTATTGCTGCAATATGCAATGTGGGTTTGCTTGACGAGAACAAAGCACCAATTCCACCATGTATCATATTTTGTGCTGATAAACTTGTTTCTGCTGGGACTCAGTACGAAAGCATTGAAGCAAAGATAAAAAGAATAACTGATTATTGCTTTGTAATGCAATCTTCAAATAATGCTTTGATATCCGACTTGATTCTGGAAAGGGTTAAACAAAAGGTAGGAACACCTGAAAAACCATTGAAAATAGAAGAAATCGTAAAAATGCTAAGAGAAGAATGCTTTAATTACAAGAAACAATGGTTCGAGGACAACATTTTATGGAAGTATGATTTAGCCTTTAAGAAATTTGAGCTTACTCCGCCTGAACCAATGGTCTCTAATGCTGTTAAGGAAGTTGCGGAATGCCAATATCCCTTTGAGTTTGAATTTATTGTTCTTGGAATAGAACCTTCATTTGAGGCTCATTTATTCTATGTTGACCAAGATGGTGCATATCAACTGCAAGACTATTTGGGATTTGTCACTATTGGCATAGGTAGACAACTTGCGTTTCCTCAAATGACAAAATACGCATACTCTCGTTATGTACCACTAGCAACAGCTATACCAATAGTGTATATATTTCAAAGAAAGTGTCGGAAAGAATGCAGGGAGTGGGACAGCGTACTGACCTTGCTGTACTTCACTTCATTAAAGCGGAAGGTTCTCCATTTTTGCCAGCAATTTGGGTTCCTTCCAATGAACCCGATTTTATGAAGCAATTGGATGAAGCCTTCGTAACTATATCGAGAAACGAATCAACTGAGCTAGAAAATATTAGCAAAAAGGTTCTTGAATGGCTCAATAAATCCAGACAAGCCAAATCGCCATAGCCATGACTTACTTTTTACCATTTTCTTTTTTGGGCTTAATAATCAGTTTATTATCGCTAACACAGACTTCTAACTCCATTCCTTTCTGCCATCCTAATTCCTCGATATTCTTCGGCGGTATCGTCATTACATACTTGGGATAGCTTTTGCCCTTTGTTTTTCTTGACAACTGCTTTTGAAGTTTCACTCTTAGGCACCTATTCTCATAATAAACAGCTTCTTCTATATAAGTTTTAGGTACCGAAAGGTATAAATACAATTAGGTACCTAATATGCTGTTAGGTGCCCAAAAATGAACGCACAACAAACTGCAAATCTCAGAGAAACAAGAGGATTAAAAATCGCACAAGCAAAAGAAAACCAAATCACACGCTTTGATTCTGTCACTTACAAGGTTCTTTCTCAGAGTGGAAATGGCGAATACGTTGTTTGCCTTTCTGAAGATGCGTGGAGATGTGAGTGTCCAGATCATCAATTCAGAAGTGTGAAGTGTAAGCACATTTGGGCTGTAGAGTTCAGCCTCAAAATGAGAGAACAAGTCAGAAAGAACATTGTGATTGAGGAAGTGGCTATTTCTAACTGTGTTTTCTGTCATTCTTCAAACATTGTTAAAGATGGTGTTAGAAAGAACAAGTCTGGAACAATCCAGATTTTCTATTGCCGAGACTGTCACCATTACTTTACCTTCAATATAGGCTTCGAAAAGATGAAGCACAATCCGCAAGCCATAACGTCAGCCATGCAACTATATTTCAGTGGAGAATCCCTGAGAAACACCCAGAAATCGCTCAGACTATTAGGAGTGGAAGTTTCGCATAAGACGGTTTTCATGTGGATTCGCAAGTATGTTCGGCTTATGGGTCAATACGTTGAGAAGATTGTTCCAAACGTAGGTGACACTTGGAGAGCCGATGAGCTATACGTCAAAATAAAAGGCGACATGAAATACCTCTTCGCATTGATGGATGATGAGACTCGTTTCTGGGTAGCTCAGGAAGTTGCAGAATCGAAATACATGCACGATGCAAGAAGATTGTTCCAATTAGGCCAAAAGGCAACAGGCAAGAAACCCATGACACTCATAACTGACGGTCTTCCAGCCTACCATGACGCTTACAAAAAAGAATACTGGACAATGAAGAAAGAAACGCGAACAGAACACATTAACGCTATCAAGCTCTCTGGCAACATGAACAATAACAAGATGGAACGGTTCAACGGTGAAGTCAG
>Ga0209323_10003733_pt1 | contig 10110 bp, 9 predicted proteins | sample Rifsed19ft2_FD_184014 | JGI IMG/M metagenome (GOLD analysis project Ga0209323, IMG submission 184014) | Soil microbial communities from Rifle, Colorado, USA - sediment 19ft 2 (version 2) | ecosystem: Environmental > Terrestrial > Deep subsurface > Rock core/Sediment | place: Rifle, Colorado...
GGTTCTCCAGCGGGCGAGGAGGCTCTTCTTCTCGCCCCGCGAGGATCCGGTGATGGGCGGGGTGCGGTCCGCTTCAGGGGTATCGGGTGGGAGCTCAGACTCTTTCATGGCATCCCCCCTCTTAGTGGCCTCCCGGTCTCTTGAGGGGCTTCGGCGGCTGCATTCTAGCATCATTAGCCCAGCGGGCGAGTCGCCCTGAAGTCCTCCTCTCATCCTGGGAGGTGAAAGGGAGGCTCGTCCCTCCCGCCTGCCCTCTTACTTGATCCCGAGCTCCTGCCGGGCGATCACCATCCGCTGGATCTCGCTCGTTCCCTCATAGATTTCGGTGATCTTCGCGTCGCGGAAGTAGCGCTCCACCGGGAGCTCTTTCGAGTATCCAAGCCCGCCGTGGATCTGAACCGCGGCGTGCGCGCAGAACATAGCTGTCTCCGAGGCGAAGAGCTTCGCCATACAGGCCTCGAGCGTGAAGCGCGAGCCCTTTTCTTTGGATCGTTGCTTGGCCAGCGCCGCCTGGTAGATCAGCAGTCGGCTGGCCTCGATGCGGGTCTTCATGTCGGCCAGCTTGAATCCGATTCCCTGGAATTGCCCGATCTTCTGGCCGAATGCCTCCCGCTCTCGAGCGTAGGCCAGGCTGGCTTCGTAGGCGGCCTCGGCAATCCCCAGCGCCTGCGAGGCAATGCCGATCCGCCCCGCATCGAGCACCGACATCGCGATCTTGAAGCCCTCGCCCTCTTCGCCGAGACGACACTCTGCCGGGCATCGATAGTCCTCGAAGACGATTTCGCTCGTCGCCGAGGCGCGGATCCCGAGTTTGGGCTCCTTCTTGCCGAGGACGAATCCCGGCAGCTTCGTGTCGATCAGAAACGCCGTGATCCCACGATGTTGCCGGTCGGGATCGGTCATGCTGAAGAGGACGATGTATTCCGCCACCGGTGCACTGGTTACCCACGACTTCCGTCCGTTGATGACGTAGACATCCCCCTCACGGACCGCCCGTGAGCGCATCGTCCCGGCGTCCGACCCCGACATCGGCTCGGTGAGCGAGTAGGCCCCGATGGCCTTGCCCGAGGCGACGGCGCGCAGGTGCTTCTGCTTCTGGGCCTCGCTGCCGAAGCGGTAGACCCCATAGCAGAAGAGCGAGTTGTTGACCGACATGATCGTGCCGTGGGCGGCGTCCGCCTTGCAGATCTCCTCGAGGGCCAGGACGTAAGAAAGCGTGTCGAGGCCCGCGCCGCCGTATTCCTCGGGGATTTCGATCCCCATCAGGCCCAGCGCGCCCATCTTCCGGATCGTTTCCGCCGGGAACTCGCCGGTCTCGTCGAAGTGGGCGGCGATGGGGGCGATTTCCTTCTGGGCGAACTCCCGAGCGGTCTGGCGGATCATCTCGTGCTCGGGGCTGAGGTCGAGGCTGGGACCAAGGGTCGCAGTGGGTGCGAGGGCCACAGGTGCCTCCTTGCTCGCAGTTGAAGCTCGGCGACGGTGTTCCGACGGGATTATACACACTCGACGGGCGCGGGGGCCGTCCCTTTGACCGCCCTCCACCGCCCGGGTACAATGGCGCCGGCAAGGCGGCGAGGAGGCGGTATGACGGGCGCCAAGCGGGCGGCGAACCAAGAGACCATCAGCCGGGCCATCTTCGACCACCTCGTCGAGCTGGCCGCGCTCGAGCTCACTCCCGAGGAGGGCGACTACCTGCGCCGCGAATTGAACAGCCAGCTCAAAGCGATCCGTGAGCTCGAGGCGATTGAGGTGGATCCGGGCACTCCGATCACCTCGCACGGCGTCCCCTACACGCTCGAGACTAGCCCGCCGCTCCGCCCCGACGAAGCCAGGCCGTGCGCCGAGGCCGAGGAGATCCTCGCTCAGGCCCCGGAGACCGACGGCCGTTACATCGTCGTCCCCGATATCCCTCACACGGATTTGGAATGACGTCCTCGCTCTGTGACCTGCCGGCGCGCGAAATCGTCCGTCGAGTGAGGAGCCGCGAATGCAGCGCCGTGGATGTGCTCGAGGCGACGCTGGCGCGAATCAGAGCCGTGGAAGGGCGCAGTCCACGCACGAGCCCGTACGAGCCCGCCGACTCCGACAGGGAGAAGGTCCATGCCTTCATCACCCTGACCGATGGGCGCGCTCGCGCTCAGGCCGAGGCCGTAGACCGGGCCCTGGCCGCCGGGGAAGATCCGGGAGCCCTCGCCGGGATTCCGCTGGCGGTCAAGGACATCTTCTGCGTTCGGGGCACGCTCTCCACGGCCGGGTCGCGCATCCTCGAGAACTTCGTCGCCCCCTACACGGCGACCCCGGTCGAGCGTCTGGAGGCGGCCGGCGCGGTGACGGTGGGGAAGGTGAATCTTGATGAGTTCACCTTCGGATCGTCGAACGAATCCTCTGCGTTCCTCCCACCGCCCGGCAACCCGTGGGACCCGCGTCGCGTGCCCGGGGGCTCGTCGGGCGCGAGCGCCGCAGCGGTGGCGGCCGGCGAGGCCGCCCTATCGCTGGGCACCGACACGGCCGGCTCGATCCGCCAGCCGGCGGCCTTCTGCGGCGTCGTCGGCCTCAAGCCCACCTACGGCCGCGTCTCCCGCTATGGGCTGATTGCCTTCGCCTCGTCCCTCGACTGCCCCGGCCCGATCGCGCGCGATGTTTCCGACGCCGCCCTGATGCTAGGCATAATCGCCGGGGCCGACCCGCGCGACGCCACCGCCGCCGCCGTCCCCGTGCCCGACTACCTTGAGAATCTGGAAGCCGGTGTGCGCGGTCTGCGGATCGGCCTCTCGCCGGACTACTTTCGGATCCAAGTTCCGGGCCCGGGCACGGGCGAGCTGCGCGAGCAGGCGATTGCTCCGGAAATCGAAGCGGCGGTGCGCCGGGCCGCCGGCGTCCTGGAGCAGGCCGGGGCCGTGGTCATTGATGACGTTCCGATGCCCAACACTCGCTTCGGCATCCCGGCCTACTTTGTGGTCTCACGCGTCGAGGCGGCCTCCAACCTACACCGCTATGACGGCGTCAAGTACGGTTATCGGTATCCAGAACCCGTCGCCGACCTCCGGCAGATGTACCGGAGGACGCGCGGGCAAGGGTTTGGGCCACAGCCCAAGCTTCGCATCCTGATGGGGATGTATGTTTCCGCCGAGCAGTACGAGAAGGGCTACTACCAGAGGGCGCTGCGGGTGCGGACCTTGATCCGCTCGGACTTCGCGAAGGCCTTCGACCCGAGCGGCCCATACCGCCTCGACGCCCTGCTCACCGCCACCACGCCGACGACGGCCTTCGAGCTCGGCGCTGTTTACGGCGACTCGGTGCTGATGCAATACGCCGACCTGCTTACCGTGCCCGCCGATCACGCCGGCGTGCCCGGCCTCTCGATTCCGGCGGGCCTGGATTCCGCGGGCCTGCCCATCGGTGTTCAATTCCTGGGACCCGATTTCTCCGAGGGCATGTTGCTGCGCATCGCTCGCGCCTACGAAATGGCCACTGAAGGCGAAGCCTGGCGCATGGCGAGGCCGAGGGTGCTCGAGATCGCGTAAGGGCCCACGGATGATGTACTTCGGAATCCTCAGGTTTGCGGCAAGTGCAGAGGACCCTCCTCATGAGGCGAGAGGACCGCGGCCGATTCGCTGCGCGTGGACTGGGTTGGGGAGCGGAAGGCGCGCAGGAGAGCCATCGTAGGATGGATCGGTTTGTCGGACTACCAGGATCCGATCCACATCCTCCGGATTCTCCGGGTAGATCTCCCATCGCCGCCCATTGGGTCGCGCTCGGCGCAATTGCGCTGGCCGGAACGATCCTCCTCTTCTGGTTCACACGCCGGGGCATCGGGCTGTGGGAGGATACGTTCGACTATGTGACCTCCGCGCTCAACCTCGCGCGCACCGGTCAGCTCGGGAGAGTCGATGGCCTCGGCGAGTTCAGACCGCTGACACACTTTCCGCCCGGCTACCCAATGGCGTTGGGCCTCCTGAGCCTATTGGGTGTGGACATCTACGTCGCCGCCCGTTGGCTCAGCTGTGTGATGTTTGGTGCAACGGTCGGATTGGTGGGAGCCACGACCCTGCTGATGACGGAGTCCGTCATTGGCGGACTCTTGGCGGCCGCCCTGGTGCTGACCTCTGAGGTCATCATAGGGGTGCACTTGTGGGCCCTCAGCGAACCTCTCTACCTCTTCTTGTCGCTTCTTACGTTGATCGTTCTCTCGGCTTATCTCCGATCCCCCCGGAGAAGGGTGCTGCTCTGGGCGGCCGCTTCTGCGGGTGGCTTGGCACTACTCACACGCTTCGTCGGCGTCTCCCTTGTTCTCGCCGGGGCTGTGGTGCTGGTCGCCTTCCCGTACGCGCCTCTCCGCCGTCGCGTGCGCGACAGTGCGACTTTCAGCGCGGCCGCATTCCTGCCGATCGGCACGTTCCTCCTCCGGAACCTTTCCGTTTCGGGGAACGCAGCCGATCTCCCCCAACCATCGTGGCATCTTCCCATGGCTGCCCAGTGGCAGGAGGCTGCACGGACACTGCTCAATTGGGGTCTGCCTGACTTCGTAGTGGATTCGCTTGCGGGCGATGCAAGCCTGTTCCTCGTGGCTGTGCCCATCATCCTGGGTGTCGGCGGCGTGTTATGGCTCGCTCGCCGCGAACTGGGGCGGCTATCCTCCGCTGGTGGAAGGTGGCCTCAGCTGACACTCCTCTCCCTGTCCTATGGGACGCTATATGCTCTTACTGTCCTCGGGACTGTCGCCCTCGTTCACCGCAACACGCCCCTGGACGACAGGATACTCTCTCCTCTCTACCCGACGTCGCTCGTCCTGGCGAGCGGATTCGTTGCAGAGGCATGGAAGGCCGGAGGCGTGAAGACGAAATGGGCTGTCGCTACGGCCTGCATCCTCTTGGCCGCATTCCAATTGGCTCGTTTTCGAGGCCTTGCCCTTACACTGCCATCAGACTCGAGAGGCTTCGCCAGCAATGCGTGGCAAACCTCCGAGACGGCTGCATACGTCCGCGGGCTTCCTCAACTACCCATCTACAGCAACGAGATTCAAGCCCTGTACTTCCTCGCCGGGAAGAACGCCGCCTTCGTTCCTACTTCCTCGAACCCGGCGACTGGGGAGCGGCGCGGGGATTACGAAGTCTCTCTGGCGAGGATGCGGGAACGACTCGGCACGGAGGGGGGCTTTCTTGTCTTGATTGATCCTTCGGAGCTTTCCCCCGAGGAGATGAGCGAGTTGGTAGACGGGCTCATCCTTGTGGCCACCTTCTCGGACGGCGTCGTCTATCGCTCGCCTTCGCCGGGAGACTAACGTTCAATGGGGACTTCTGCACCGCTGGCCAGTCGGCCGGAGGAGTCGGGATGAGAAGGACCAGCTGGGCCGACCGTCTTCGCTACGCCTTCGACAATACGCTGGCGCGTGGGCCGGCGGCGATGATCGCCTGACTGGCGCTCGCCTCGGGCGCGGTCATCCTGGTCATCTCCCTCATCGTCTGGGCGGCCGGCGCTGCTCCCGGGCTGAGATTCGTCGAGATCGTCTGGATGAGCCTGATGCGGACCCTCGACGCCGGCACTATGGGCGGCGACACCGGAAGCTGGCCCTTCCTGCTTCTGATGCTGGCGGTCACCTTCGGCGGCATCTTCGTGATCAGCACTCTGATCGGAGTCCTCACCAGCGGGATCGAAGCGCGCCTGGAAGACCTTCGCAAGGGCCGCTCTCGAGTGGTGGAGACCGCTCACACCGTCGTTCTGGGGTGGTCGGAACAGATCTTCCCTGTCCTCACCCAGCTGATGATCGCCAATGCCAATCGACCTCGCTCAAGCATTGTCGTCCTGGCCGAAAGAGACAAAGTCGAGATGGAGGACGAGATCCGCGAGAAAGTGGGCCATGCAGGCCGCACTCGCATCGTCTGCCGGAGCGGCAGCCCGATCGAGATGGCCGATCTCGACCTCGTTTCCGTGCAAACCAGCCGGGCCATCATTGTGCTGTCGCCCGAAGGGGACGATCCAGACGTCGAGGCGATCAAGTCGCTGCTGGCGATTCTCAAGAGCCCCAGCCGCCGTCCCAGCCCCTACCATGTGGTTGCTGAGCTTCGCGATGCCAAGAATCTGGAAGTCGCTCGCCTGATCGGCGGGGATGAGGTGGAGATCGTTCTGGTTGGGGACCTGGTGGCCCGAACCATCGCCCAGACCTGCCGGCAATCTGGCCTCTCCGTCGTCCACACCGAGCTCCTGGATTTCGAAGGCGACGAGATCTATTTCCATGAAGAGCCGGATCTGGTGGGCAGACGCTTTCACGATGCCCTCCTGGCCTACGAGGACAGCGCCGTGATCGGTCTCAGGCTAAGGGGCGCCGCTCCAAGGATCAACCCCGATATGGAGACCGTCATTCGCCCCGGCGATCAGATCATCGCGATCTCGGAGGACGATGACACGGTTCGCCTGTCAGGGATCCCAGACCCGGGAGTTCGCCCTGACCTCATCCAGGCTCCCAGTTCCGCCCCGAAGCAACCAGAGCGAACGCTGCTCCTCGGCTGGAGCAACCGGACCCCGTCGATCATCAGCGAGCTCGATCACTACGTTGCTCCGGGCTCGGTTGTCGATGTAGTGGCCGATTTCGAGGGCGGCGAGGCGGAGATCGAGCGCTGCTGCCCGGGGCTGCGAAATGAGAAGCTCACCTTCCGCTATCTACGACCCGGAGGGCTCCGAGATCTACCTGAAGCCGGCCGGGGAATATGTGCGCCTGGGAGAGGCGATGAACTTCTATACCGTCGTCGAGTCGGCGGCGCGGCGCGGCCACGTTGCTCTCGGCTACCGCCTGGCGAGCCGGGCCTCCTCCGCCGACGCTGCCTACGGCGTCGTCGTCAATCCCGAGAAGTCGAGCCCGCTCACTTTCGGTGGCGAGGACCGAATCATCGTCCTCGCCGAGGCATAAGCCCCGGGCGAGGAACCCGCGACGATGGGTGATATGGAAGCCGTTATCGGGCTGGAGACGCACATCCAGCTCAACACCCGGAGCAAGATCTTCTGCGCCTGCAAGGCGGATTCGTGGGGCGAGCCGCCCAACACCAATATCTGCCCGGTCTGCACCGGCCTGCCGGGGGTGCTGCCGGCCCTCAACCGGGCCGCGGTCGAGAAGGCGGTGCTCCTGGCCGGTGCAATGGATGCGGAGGCCATCCAGCCCCTCTCCTATTTCGCCCGAAAGAACTACTTCTACCCCGATCTTCCGAAGGGGTATCAGATCAGTCAGTACGATGAGCCCTTGGCGCGAGGCGGTCATCTTGAACTCCCCATGCCCGACGGAACAACCCGCCGCGTGCAGATCACCAAGCTCCACTTGGAGGAGGATGCCGGCAAGACGGTCCACCAGGGTCGTCGGCGGCTGATCGACTTCAATCGCTGCGGCGTGCCGCTGATCGAGATGGTCACCGCGCCGGATCTTCGTTCGCCCGATGAGGCGGCCCAATACCTGATCCGGCTCCGCCAGCTGCTCCGTTGGCTCGGCATTTCCGAAGGCGAGATGGAGAAGGGCCATCTCCGCTGCGACGCCAACGTCTCTCTCCGGCCCCACGGCGCCGCCTACCTGAACCCCAAGACGGAGATCAAGAACGTCAACTCGATCGACGCCGTTCGGCTGGCGATCCAAACGGAAATCGAGCGCCAAACGCGGGAGACGCAGGCGGGCCGGCCAATCGAGGCATGGACGTTGGAGTGGGATGAAGACCAGGGCGCGCTGCGCAAGATGCGCAGCAAGGAAACCGAGGCCGACTATCGATACTTCCGCGAACCCGACCTCCTTCCCATCCGGCTCGACGACGAGTGGCGGGATCAGATCCTGCGCACCCTTCCCGAGCTTCCCCTCCGTCGAAGGGCTCGTTTCACCGAACATTACGGGCTGCCCGTCTACGATGCGGAGATCCTCACGGAGGAACGATCGCTCGCCGACTACTTCGAGGCGGCGGTTGCCACGTATCGAGGCGAGGCGAAGACGGTCTCCAACTGGATGATCAACGACGTCTTGCGGATGATCCGAGAGCGGGGGGTGAATGCCGCCCAGCTTCGCCTCGCCCCCACGGATTTGGCGGATATCGTCCGCATGGTCGAGTCGAAGCAGGTCACGACCAACACGGGCAAGGAGCTATTGATGAAGGTGGAGGAGAGCGGCCGGCGGCCGTCGGAGATCGTGGGCGCCGAAGGGCTGGCCGTCGTCGCTGACGAAAGAGCGCTCGGCGAGCTTGCCGCCGAGGTGATCCAAGATAGCCCCGCTCAGGCCGCCGCTTACAAGGGCGGGAAGACTACACTGATCGGCTGGTTTGTCGGGCAGGTGATGCGCAAAACGGGGGGAAGGGCCGATCCGCAGCGGACGCGGGCAATCTTCGAGGATCTCCTCTCCCGCTAGGCCGGGCCTTCTCTGCCGGCTTAGGGGTTCCCACAGTGGAGCCGATGAGCGACAGGGCGTTCTCGCTGCAACCGGCTCAGGAGCCGGATGATCGGACGATTCACGCGCTCATCCGGGAGGCTCGGATCAATCCCCTCGGGATCGAGTGGCAGCGGTTCCTCGTCGCCGTGGACGGGGCGGGTACCATCATCGGCTGCGCCCAGGTGAAGCCCCACCGGGACGGCTCCCGGGAGCTGGCTTCCATCGTTACGGCCGAAGCCTGGCGCGGGTGGGGGGTGGCCACCGCGCTCATCGGCCGCCTGATGGCCGAGGCGGCTCCGCCTCTTTGGCTCACCTGCCGTTCCGGGCTTGTTCCCTTCTATGCGCGCTTCGATTTTCGAGAGGTGGGGGCGGACGAGCCGCAGCCGGCCTACTTCCGCCGCATCCGGCGGCTGGCCGCCGCCATGGCGCTCCTGGCCTCAATGGGCGAACGCCTCGCCGTCATGGTCTGGCAAGGGCGCTGAGGCGGGCTGCGCAGCGCGCCTCAAGTTGGATTCTTGGAGACACCGCCGGGGTGCGTCATCGCTGCACCATGAGAGCGTAGTCTCGGGACTCTCCGTCGCCAGCTCACTGTGCAAACCCTCGCCCCCGGGCCGCTCCCACGGCGCGATCCCCTGTGAACGGGTTGGGCGATCTTGTCGCCCAAGGCGACGCTCCATCGCGACACGTCGCGGCTCGTCAGAGGGCGCGTGAGGAAAAGGCTGCGGGCTTCAGCCTCCATTCTCCAGCCAGTCGTAACCAGCGCCGTTTGGCCCAACCCTCGCCGTTCTTGGCCAGGGAACAGTATCAAAGTGCGTCGAGGATGTTCTCTACTTTGTGAAGTCGTAAGAGACGAAGTCACCCGATGGGCTCACCAGGGCCTCGGGCGCCCCGCCGATCATTCCCCGCGTCAGAGTCCAACTCCCCATGCTTCCGGCGAGGTAGATGAACGTGGTCTCGCCGAGCCAGCCGAAGTCGGTCCCCGGCCCGATCGGGATGGGCGCCTCCCCGACGGTGCCGATCATCAGGCTCGACGGCGAGCCGAACGAGTAGGCGAAGTGTGTTGAGTCGGGCGACCACCCATGCCAATCGAACTCCCCGGTGGTGTAGATGACCTCGCCCGTTCCGTCCGAAGCGGCGATGATGAGATCCTCGTCGTCCACGCCCGCGCGCCGGCTGAAAGCCACGCGGCTGAGGTCGGGCGAGAGGGCCGAGTGTTGCCAGAAATGGAAGTAGAAGTTCCCCGGGATCGTTGCCAATGCTGAGGCCGGGCCGCCCTCGGCCGGAACCCTCCAGAGGGTACCGCTGAGCGAATCGATTAGCGGGTCTTCGGAGGGAATCGTCGCACCGAGGGCCGTTGAATCCTCGGTCCAGACTCCCAGGGGGTAGAACAGAAACTCGCTGTAGGTGATCACCCATGGATAGGTGATCAGATCCTGGCGATGGTTCGTCCCGTCGAGATCGATCATCCCGAGGCTCGTGGGAGTGATCACCGCTGTCCTCATGCCATCGGGCGATACGAGGAAGTCCCCGCCTTCGCCCGCGGGAAGCAGCGTGGCGAGATCGGCCGTGTCGGCGTCGATCATCCAGAGATCATCGTGCTTGGTGAAACCGACCGCCTCCGGGATCAAGTAGGTGTTGAAGATCAGCTGGTGCGTCCCAGGGATGAAGGCGATCTGCGAGATGTCGGTGCCGATCGAGCCTTCCCCGATCGGGTAGAAGGC
>Ga0209323_10003736_pt1 | contig 10106 bp, 7 predicted proteins | sample Rifsed19ft2_FD_184014 | JGI IMG/M metagenome (GOLD analysis project Ga0209323, IMG submission 184014) | Soil microbial communities from Rifle, Colorado, USA - sediment 19ft 2 (version 2) | ecosystem: Environmental > Terrestrial > Deep subsurface > Rock core/Sediment | place: Rifle, Colorado...
ATATCTATTAAACCTTTAGCCGAATCAATATTTCCAGTTCTTGCAAGAGAAACCGAGCGCTGAATGACCATGCCTATTTTATCATTGTACTTCATCATTTCTCTCTTTTTAATAATTATATCATTAAAAAGTTTTAGTCTTTGCTGAATTCTTTTTTCTAGTGGGAAATTATTAATATTACCTTCTCTTTCCTGTATTTTAACTTTAAGAAGCTCAAATCCTTTATCAAGATATTTACCAACCACCTTAAAATCCTTCTCCTTCATTGCTTCTATAATTTTTTTCTCTATCTCTTGAATTGCCTGAAAGTTTTCCACTTCATTTGCAATCCTCTTCTGCATAATAAGCTTTATTTGCTCAAATTTATTTCTAAAAGATTCAATTGAAGATTGTAAAGAAACATTAACAATACTTTTACTGGGAATATCCCCTTTAAGAACGTTCAAACCAAAATAACCTAATATTAAAATAACTCCAATAGATGAATGACTTATCAAAATTAATTTTTTCAACATAATCATATTATCATATATCCATTTTAGTAGGTAATTTAGTACTATTGGTTTTTATGAAATAGCTAAAAGCAAGAGATACACCAACCATTAGCCAGAATAATTTGTAAGTTGGGCTACCTCTTATAAGATGAATAAGCTGGCTAAAAAAACTTGCCTTCAACCCTAAAATAATAATATTATATAATTTATAACATTCCCTAGATTTAGTAATTACTTCAGCTTTAGTTAAATCAATCCATGTATAACCAATAACTAATAGTATTAATATAAGACCAAATATTCCGAGCTGGACAGCAATTCCAGTATAAAAAAACACGGATGTATACTGTGATTCTGTAGTAAACATATTTAGGTATGAAAGTTCTTTATCTTCATCATAATCAACATAATAAAAAAACCCCTCTTCTTCTAAATATGGTTTAACTGCTTCAAATCTACTTTTAGTTTCAATCCCTGTGCCTATTAAGGGGCTATCAATAAATCTTTTGATTTCAGCCCACTGTTGATATAATTCATCCTGCTTAAAATCCTTCTCTACAAAAGTTTGATATATCCTCTGATTTATTTTTTCCTGGAAAGAAAAATATACAATTGGAATTAATAATACTACTGTTAATATCTCTTTTAATTTTATTCCTCTTTTGACCTTCCAATATACATATGTTATGATGAAAGTTAACCAGACAGATCTTGATAATGTTGCATAAATTCCAAAAGCTATAAGAATAGAAGAAATTAAGAAAAAGAATTTTTCTCTACGGTTTTCCATTCCAAAAAGTGCTGCTAAACACACAAAAAAAATTGTTTGCAAAAAATAACCTGTTGTTGGAGCATCTCCAAATAGGCTAGTTGCCCGCTTCATATCGCCCAAAGCAGGATCCGATATCGTTGTATTTATTGCCAGGTAGGTATAAGAATAGTCAACATAGGGACTTGAAAAATATTGATAGACTGAAATTAGTCCAACCACAACCCCTACTATAGTAATCGTCCATATAATTGAATTAATTCTTTTCTTTGAATCTATCATGTTCATAATTATAATAGCACCTAATCCATAGCCAAGAAGCAAAAATGGTTCCTTCGGATTATCTAAATAATTTTCTAATACTCCATCTGCAAAAAAAACAGGAATTAATGCAGATAGAAATAGTCCAAGAATCATCCAGTTTAACGGTGATTTAATCAAAACTTTTTTATTGCCTCTCCTTGATAAGGACTTCGCATACCAAGAAATAGTAGTTATCATAAATATTCCAAATGTTACATTATAACCTGATGGGAGTATGAAAGATAATACATAAAGAATGAGGCCTGTAAAGGGATTTATCCAGACAAAGAAAGCTAAAACTATAACTAAAATTGAAGGAGCAGTATAAAGGGGACTTAGAATTAATCCTATACCAAGAACAATGGTTATTATCGCTGCAAATAAGACCTTTATTCCTTTTGAGTTAATATTCGGTCTATAACTTTCTGTACTGTTGTAAAACCTCATTTATCTACTTCCTGATTGTCAGAAAATCTTTAATATGGCCTGTAATAGCCTTTGCCCCTCTTAAAATATAGCTAATATCTTCCATTGACCTGATATTTAATAAGTGCCTTGCTATGTACGGGGGCGAGAGGAAAACTTTGTAAATGTTCTGGCAGATTTTAATTATTTCTTCTGGCTCCATATCAGGAGTATTTAAGACAGTTTCAGTCATATCATATCTTTCATATTCTTCAGGATTGAATCTGAACCATTTATTCTCTAAAGCCTCCCTGTAAAGAGGAGTACCTGGATAGGGTATAATAACTGTTGCCTGAAGCATCTCGGCATAACCCTTTACCATCAGTTCCTTTGCCAGGTTGAGCGTTCTCAGCGCATCATCTTTTGTCTCCCAAGGGTACCCAACCATCACAGTCAGGTGTACATCTATCCCTGCCTCACTCGCATTTCTGCATCCGTCAATTATATCCTGAACCTTAATACCTTTATTAACCCTATCAAGAGTTTTCTGGTTTGCTGATTCAAGACCTGATTTTATCTTTCTGAAACCAGTTTTTTTCATTAATTCCGGCACGCCTTTTTTAAGATAATCAAATCTCATGTTGCAGGAAAATAATATTTCTTTATTATATCCTCTGTCTATCATTCCTGTGCAAAATTTATTCAGCCATTCACCACCTGGGAAAGTCCCAGTGTCATCAAAGATTTCTTTTGCCCCGTGTTCCTGAATCAGGAAACCGATTTCATCAAGCAGGTTATCAGGCTTTCTTACATTAAAAACCGGATATATTGTTGTCCATGAGCAAAACTTACATTTCGCCCAAGGACAATCTCTTCCAGCCATTGTGTAATAAAAAGGAAATTTTCTTTTCCATTTCTCTCCATAGAGATAAGCTTTAGTCAGTTTCCTATCTATAAAGGGCAATTGATTAAGATCAATGTTCAAATCAAAACCATCAGTATTATTAACCGCACCGTTTTTCCTATGCCAAATTCCTTTCGGAAGGAGAGTTGTATCTCTTAAAAATTTTGCAATGCCCAGGAGGGAAGAGTCATAATTTCCTCCTGTTATTACATAATCAACTGCACATTTCTCCATTGATTCCTTTGGAAGCGCTGTAACGTGGTCTCCCATGAGAACAAATTTACATTCAGGATTTATAGTTTTCAATTTATTAATTAATTTCCAGTGGCTCTTTACTACAGGAGTTTTAGTTTCCATTGCAATGATTTCCGGTTTCTCAGAAATAAAATTCTGAAGAAACCTTTCTTCGTCCCATTTCTCCGCTATAGCATCATTCCAGATGACATCGAACCCTTCTGTTTTGAGTAAGGTTGCAGCCATTGCCGGGACTAGTGGATATATGTAAGAGGGGACGTGATACCACTGAAACTGCCTATTTTGGGTAAGCATAGGACTACCCTTATCATTAAATGGTGGATAAGATATCATTACTTTCAAAAATTTCTCCTCCATCGTTCTTTTAAAACCCTAAAAAAGAATATTGGGTTTCCTAAAACATACCTGCGCCACATCCTCCCTGGTTCCACAGCCAAGCGATACAGCCATTCCATGCCATTATCAAGCATCCATTTGGGAGCCCTGGATACCTTACCTCCTACAAAATCCATTAATGCTCCTACTCCCCATACGATTTTTGCATTTAACATATCAAAATTTTCGTTTATCCATTTTTCTTGCTTCGGGGTTCCCATCCCTACCAACAGGATATCTGGCAGAGTAGAATTAATTTTCTCAATTAAATGCCTATTATAATCTTGTTCAAAGTAGCCATGATGGGTTCCGGTGATTTTTAAGTTTGGGAATTTAGAAATTAACTTGTCCCTTGCTTGCTCAGCGATTCCAGGTTCCCCTCCTAAAAGGTAAATAGAATAATCTCCTTTGGCGCAAAGTTCACAGAGATTATATATCCAATCAGCTCCGGTCATCCTTTGAAGAAGATTAAACCCAAGAATCCGTGATCCCGCTACCACGCCTGCTCCGTCACAATAAACTAAGTCAGCCGAATTTATAATTTTTTTATATTCTAAATCATTCCAGGCAGTATTCATGCAATGAATATTTACATACATCACCTGAAATCTTTGTCCAGAATTTAGAAATTCATCTATACTATTCATAAATCCTCTTAAATCTAACCTGTCTATCCTGATGCCGAAAAGAGTAATAAAATCCCTTTCAGAAACTATTTTTTCAAGCATAAAATTTTTCAGTATTCTTAAATTAATTCTTTGTAATTACGTCTTCTGACGCCTGAAACTGTTGGGAAAGGATTCACACTATTTTGCTGGATTTCTAAAATTTTTCTTATTAAAAAAATAACCTGTTCAACAGATACATGTTCCATACATTTTGGCTCCTTACAGCCAGGGAAAAGACCCTTATAGCATGGACTGCAATCCAGTTTACTCTTGACATATAAATGCTTATCTCTCCCATGGTCAGGGATAAAGGTTTCAGGCATTGTTGGGCCAAAAATTGTGATTGATGGAACCCCCAAGGCTACAGCTATGTGATGGGGGGCTGAATCATTCGTAATCAACAGATTGCTTTCTCCTATCAAAGCTGCAGATTGCCTCAAGGTCAATAAACTACACAGGTTAATAGGTTTTGGGGATATATTATCTACTATTTCTTCAGCTATTAACCTGTCATCTGAAGAGCCAAGGATTATGACGCTGCCATTATAGTCCTTTATAAGTGATTCTGCAACTTCTCTAAATCCCTTGGGACTCCATTGTTTTGCCAGGACATCTTCTCTTGGATTCCTGCCTCCACCTGGTGCTATACACACAAGCAAATTATTCTTGCCAATACCATATCTTTCTAAAAGCGATACCGCAAATTTTTTCTCATCCTCCTTCAAAAAGAAATCTAATCCGTTATTCCTTTTAATTATCCTTCTTGAATCAATTAAATCTAAGTAAATATCAGCCATGTACCTTCCAGTTAGTCCTTGCTCCATAGGTACTTTATGCGTTAAAGAAAAACCTGAATTCCCTTCTTCAAACCCCATCCTCTGAGGAACTCCGATCAAAAAAGCCATAAGATGTATAATTGGGTTACAATGAAACATTATACAGAGATCATATTTTTTTTGCCGCAATTGGAAAATAAGGTGTAGAAGTTTTATAATCTTTTTTTTCTGTAATATCGAATCTTCAAAAGTTATTATCTCATCTATGTATGGGTTTCCTTTGAGTGCTTCTTTAGACCAATCTCCAATGAGCATTGAAATTTTTGCATTCGGGAACCTTTTTCTTATGTATCGTATTGAAGGTGTCACAAGCAATACATCTCCAATTGCATGGGTTTTTATAATCAAAATATTTCGTGGATTTCTTTTGCCGGTGGATTGAGATGATAATATTTTATTCAATCCTGAGAATACTAGTTCTCCTATATGGAAGAGAAATCTTATATAAAGCTTTGAATAATTTTTTTCCATTTTTTATATACCACATGCTGTTTTAATTCAGAATTTGCTTTTTATCCTCATTGAAAGTATTTCTCTCTGATTAAATATTTTTCCTCCAGATATAATTAAGAATCAATCATTACATGCCTCATAATATACCTTTAGAGTTTCTTTAGCTGTTTTTTCCCAACTGAATAGCCTAGCACGCTGCTCTCCTTTAATGCTCATTTCCTTTTTCAATGATTCGCTTGATAAAAGGCAAGATAATTTTTCAGTCAATTCATCCGTATCATAAGGGTTAAATAAAATTCCAGCATCGCCTATAACTTCCGGTAGTGAAGAAGAATTTGACGAAATAACTGGAATGCCACAAGCCATTGCCTCTAAAGGCGGAAGTCCAAATCCCTCGTATAGTGAAGGATAGACAAAAACTTCAGCGCCGTTCATTAAAACTGGAACATGATTTTCAGGAACATAGCCAATGATCTTAACTCGGTCATGTAATTTTAAATTTTTTATTTCTTCGAATATTTCATTATATAGCCACCCTTTTTTCCCTACTATGACTAAAGAATATTCCTTTTTCATATCATCTTTAAGTTGAGAAAAACTCCTAATTAAATTCTTTAGATTTTTCCTGGGCTCTAAGGTGCAAACTGACAGTATATATTTTTGATTGAGGTTATATTTTCCCTTTATTTTTTTTATCATTTCTGCATTTTCAATTCTTCTAAATTCTTTTCTGGGTGCTTCAGGGATTACTCTAATTTTTTCTTCTGGAACTTTTGTAAATTCCATCAAATCATTTTTTGTATTTTCTGATACAGCTATTACCCTTTTTGCCTCTTGAACGGAAAGAGAAAGTCTCTTTAAATAAACGGGGGCACTCTTTATAGTATGAAGCTCTGGATATTTAAGATTTACTAGATCATGGACAGTATAGATTAAATTCCCTTTTTTGAGAGGTGGCGCAATTGAATAAGGGGCATGAAAGAGATCTACTTCTCCAATTATCCAATCTATAGGTGGTGTAGAAAAATATGCCCAGGACAAGCATAATAAGCTATTGATTGGCAATCTAATGATCTTCTTTTTTGAATTCCTACTTTCCAAAAATGGCCTTGAATCCATTTTACTGCCAATGGAGAAACAGATGAAGAAAATATACTCATTATCTTTATCAATTAGGATAAGGTTTTCTGCCAAATTTAACGCATAATATTCAACACCTGTTTTCATTCCCCAGGGGGGAGGAATCTTCATACCGATTCTCATATAATTTCCCAGAAAAACCTAACTCAATTAGTTTTCGCAAAAATCTCTTTAACAATCTTTATCTCTACAGCAGAGAATGTATTCAATAAAAACAAAGGAATTAAATAAGTAACGATTCCTACAGGGATCAACAATGGTAAACTTATGAATTTCAAATTATAAATTAGTACTGACATAACAAGGCAGCCAATCAAAACCTTACCAAGAAGTAGATAATTGAAAGGTACTGATATATATTGTTTGAGGAACCAGATTCCTGATAGAAATAAAACTCCTTCAGTAATTACTGTTGCATAGCTTGACCCAAGGTAACTGAAGGGCGGAATCAATATAAGGTTTAAAACTATATTTACTACCATACAAATTCCAGCTCCAATTGTCCAAAGATGCTGTTTATTTATTGAGGTTAAAGCTGTACCGAGCAAGCTATTTATAAAAATAAAAATCAACGAAGTGGACAAAATTTGTAATGCTTTTATAGAAGGAAAAAATTCTTTACCATATATCAGGAGAGTAAATCTCTCTGACAACATGAATAGACCGATAGTTAGCGGCAAAACTAATATAATTAATATTTCAAATCCCTTCTGTAAATAGTTTTTGAACGACTCTTCTGATGATATAAAATAATAGGACAAAATCGGCAATAAGGCGCCCATAAAGCTTGATGGAATGAGCTTGGCGAGACCCTCTATTAATTGATATGCAGCATTGTAAAATCCAACAACCGTGTCACCCTTCATCATAGAGAGCATTATCAAGTCTATTCTGAAATATATTTCGGTGAATATTTCTGTCATTACGAAAGGGAAAGAGTTTTTTAAAATGAGTTTCCAAAGAGCAAAATTTATCTCTAACTTGGGCCTGCTGAATTTTTTGAAAATGATAATCCAGCAAAGAAGAAAACTAATTATATTTCCACCCAAAAAGGCTAAAGAAATAGGAATTAATCCCAAATTAAAGAGGATGCACAATAAACTCAAACAGAGGAAGAAAACCCTTCCGACAAAAGAAACTACCAACTCATATTTCGTCTTTGCTAAGGCTCTAAAAATAAAATTACCAAGGAGAGTAAAAGAATTTGCAATTATTGATAAACTCAAAATATATATAACAGAGACTGTCTCAGAAGGATAGTTAAGAATATTGATTATTATAAAAATCAGAAGAAAATTTATTAAAGCAAAAACAGATTTAATCAGCAGGGTATTGCTAAGATACGTATCCAGGTTGGATTTGTCCTTGGCAACTTCTCTGAGGATATAAGTTTTAATCCCAAAATCACTTAATAAGCCAGCGACTAAAGTGAAAGCCAAAGCAAAACTTAATTTCCCAAAGTCAGTGCTCCCCAGATGCTTTGCTATATAAATAAAGGTAACAAAATATAAACCATTACATATTGCCTTAGTGGCAACTAATATAAATGTATTCTTTGCTATGATTTTAACTTTTTCCATCTGGAATGCTGAAAATTTGGAATAGTAGCGAGAACTGAGTACCCGAGGATTTTTTCTGCAGATTCAATCGTTTTTACCGTATCATCCATAGATTCTATAAAAAATGCCAAACTAATACTCACAATTAAACCGGTTAAACAACCCAGGAGAGGATATAAGAATTGCATTGGCCATTTTGGGTATAAGGGAGGTTTTGCTTTATCAATAACTCGTATCTCATTGAGCTTTTTGGCCTCTTGTAAGCGGGCATCCTCATATTGTTCATGCATTTGCAGATAAGCATCTTCAGCCACAGTAACCGCTAGCTTGAGCTCATCTAATTTTTTCTCTTTCATGGGAGTTAGTTGAACAGCTTTTTTGTATTTCCCAACCACATTTCCAAGCGACTTCTTCTTTGCCTCAAGGGAATCCGTTATTTCCCTGACTTGCTTATTTATCTTTTCTTTTGTGGTTTCTATTTCCGCTCTGAGTTCAACGATTTTTCTATTTGAGTCAGTATACTTTTCTTCTAAAGATGATAGCGCAATCTCTGCCTTTGCCAAGTCTCTTTCCAACTGATCAAGAAAGAAATTTTCCTTTTCGGTAGAAAATCTTATCGTACCATCCTCTTTTTTTACATAATTACCAGTTGTTATTTCTCCCTGAAGTATTTTCATTTCCCGTATCTCAGCATTTACCTTGTCCAAAGCTTCTTGGAAGCTCGATAAAGTCTTAAGATCCAATTTTGTCTCTTCCTTTAAATCAGCAATTCCGTATTTATCTTTAAAATCTTTCAGATTCTTTTGAGTTTGTTCCAGTTCCCCGGCTAATAACTCTATCCTTTGTTCTAAAAACTCCCTATGAGTCCGCGCTTCACTCGAGTTAATACCGCCACTATATTTTACGAATTCACTAGCTAATGTATTAGCAATATCTGCAGTAAGTCTTGGATCTCTAACGTTTGCTGATATAGTAAATAGATATGTCTTCAATCCTTGCTTGACTTTTACTATTTTTTCCAAATTTTTAACTGCTTTCTCGAAAGGATCGGGGTTGTACATTCCATACAAGGTATAGTAAATAGACTTTTCTAAAAACCTTTTTATCGGACGTATAAACTTCTTCAGTTTCTCCCTGTAACCTGTGGATTCTTTTGGTTTATCGAGATTTAAAATTCTCACCACTCGCTCGCGCAAAAATCTGCTTTTAAAAAGTAATTTATATGTTTGAGAAATGTATTCGACACCATCTTTAGATATCTCTGTTAAATTCTGGGTCTTCCCTTTTTCTAACAGTATTTTAGCTGCCTCAGGTTTCATGTATACTGTTGTCGAAGCTGAATATTTGGGTGCAAAAATAAAATTCCCCAGTGAGGCGGAAATAGTCGCTATTACCGTTACGAGGATTATCATATTTTGGTAATTTCGAATTACCTGGATGTATTTCTTTAAATCCATTTTTTCTTATTTTTCATTAAAATTATAATAATATGCCTCATAAGGATTATAACTATCGCCATGTATTTTCGGCTCAAACCGGTTCATAACAACACCTAACACATTTGCTTTTACTTTTTTCAGTCTTCCTTGTGCTTTTTTTACCGATCCTTCTTTAACAGTTCCTGAGTTTAAGACAAATACCACTCCATCTGTATGTTTTGAGATGAGTATTGCATCGTTACCAGAAAGTACGGGCGGTGAATCAAAAAGTACTATATCAAACTTAGATTTTACATCGTTTATAAAATTCTTTGTTGCGGGAGATCCAATTAACATTAAGGGATCTTTAGGCAGAAAGCCGCTTGGAATAACATTTAAATTTGCATTAATATTTTTTATTACCTCCTCAAGTTTTTTTGAACCTAATAAAATTTCAGTTAAACCAGGGTAGCTTTCTATTTCAAAAAACTCATGGATTTTCGGTTTACGCAAATCACTATCGATTA
>Ga0209323_10003740_pt1 | contig 10102 bp, 8 predicted proteins | sample Rifsed19ft2_FD_184014 | JGI IMG/M metagenome (GOLD analysis project Ga0209323, IMG submission 184014) | Soil microbial communities from Rifle, Colorado, USA - sediment 19ft 2 (version 2) | ecosystem: Environmental > Terrestrial > Deep subsurface > Rock core/Sediment | place: Rifle, Colorado...
AGATGAAAGTTTTTTTGACAGCGAGAGGACAGGTAATGGCTGGAATCTAAGTGATGACAACTCACGGGCATATAATGCGAGGATAGGCGCCCTTTCATTAAACTTTAATACCATTACAGTCTATGTGGACTCGGCTGAAAGCCACAGGGATAAGCCAAAGGTAATTACAAACCCGCCTACAAATTTTGTGGAGGTTATAAACAATGCAGTCACAAACAGAAGAAGGGTTGGGACTACCATTACTGTTGACAGAATTGAAGACGGCGGAGGAGATAAGATTATTGTAAGAGGAGAGGTAACCACGGGAAAGAAGAGAATGCACTATTATCGCAACATATCAAATCCTCCATTATACACAGCAACAGTATTTAAAGAGTTTCTTGAAAGGGAGGGGATTGTCATTAAGGGAAATATCAGGACAGGGATACAACCAGAAGGGATAGAGGAATTGCTCGGCCATGAGTCTGTCCCACTTTCCATTATTGTCCGCGACCTGAATAAGATAAGTAACAACTTTATAGCAGAGCAGATACTTAAAACAATGGGAGCTGAAATTAAAGGTGCACCGGGGACTACTGAAAAAGGTCTGGAGGTGGTGGAGGAATATCTCGATGAGATTGGCATACAAAAGGAGACATATAAAATAGCTGACGGTTCAGGGCTTTCAAGATTCAACCGTCTTACCCCGTCTCAGATTATTAAGGTTCTCGAGTCCATGTATAATGATTTCAGATTTCAGTCTGAGTATATCGCCTCTTTAAGTGTGATGGGTGTTGACGGCTCTCTCAAAGAGAGGATGAATAACTCGGAATCTCAGGAGATGGTAAGGGGCAAGACAGGAACATTAGACGGTGTGAGTGCCATTTCAGGATATGCTGCATGTGTTAAATGCAATCCCTGTGAAAATTGCAGTCTAAACAGAGGAGAGATATTTGCATTCTCTATAATAATGAATGACTTTAGATGTAATGCTGGTATGGTATGGGATATACAAAATCAAATTATATCTGCATTAACACAATAAGTTTATAAAGTTTACAGTAGAAAGTTCATAAAGTTTCTGAACTTTGTGACTTGATAACCTTATGAACTTGATAAAAAACAGGTGGAATTTTATTAAGCCTAATTTGGAATTGCAGAAGTCTTTTTCAAAAGGACTCGGCATCTCTCCTATCACAGCACAGCTTCTCATCAACAGAGGGATTGATAATCTTGACAGTGCAGGTAATTTTATCAATTCCACACTGAACAGCTTTCATGACCCATATCAGATGAAGGATATGGATAAGGCTGTCCAAAGAATCATCCATTCTATAAAATCAAAGGAAAAAATATTTATATACGGTGATTATGATGTTGACGGCATTACTGCTACATCTCTTTTAATACTATTTTTCAGAGAGATGAATGTGGATGCCTCTTACTACATCCCTAAAAGGGCAGGGGAGGGTTATGGGCTTAACTTAAATGCCATAAGCTGGATAAAAGAGCAGGGGGGGAAACTGATTATAACTGTTGACTGCGGAATAACAGCAGTTAAAGAGGGAAAGGCATTAAAAGAGATGGGGCTTGATCTGATTATTACCGACCATCATCAGCTGTCAGGCAATCTGCCTGAGGCAGTTGCTATTCTTCACCCCGGACAAAAGGATTGCAAATACCCATTTAAATCACTGGCTGGTGTTGGGATAGTATTCAAGCTTATCAAATCTCTCCGCAGTGCTTTTAAGGAAATGGGGATGCCTCAGGAAAAAATTCCAAATCTCAAGAAACACCTTGATCTGGTTTCACTCGGGACAATAGCGGATATAGCACCTCTGCTGGGAGAGAATCATATAATTGCAAAATATGGATTGAAGGAAATCGGCAAGACAAGCAAGGCAGGATTAAAGGCATTGAAGACCATCGTAGGTATAAATGGGAGAGAGATTACTGTAACGGATGTAGGATTTCTCATTGGGCCAAGAATTAATGCGGCAGGAAGGCTTGGAGCTGCAGATGCTGCTGTTAGGCTTTTAACTACAAACAATGAGGATGAGGCTTTTGAGATAGCAAGACATCTGGATTCTGAGAATAGAAAGAGACAGCTTATACAGGATGATATTCTAAGAGAGGTCAGAGCTATGATTGAGAGTCAGTGTCATGTGGAAAATAACAGGGCAATTATCCTCTCATCTTCAAATTGGCATCTTGGCGTTATAGGCATTGTGGCATCAAAGATTGTAGAGGAATACAATAAACCGACAATTTTAATATCAGTTGATGGGGAATATGGCAAAGGCTCGGCAAGAGGAATTCCATCTTTTCATTTGTATGAGAGTTTACAGAAGTGTGAGGATTTTCTTGTTGATTTTGGCGGACATAAATATGCGGCAGGACTGACCATAAAAAGCGAGATGATAGATAAGTTTAAGGATTATTTTCAAACGGTAGCAGCAGAGGTCTTAAATAAAGATGACTGTATTTCCCAGATTGACATAGATGCAAGTATTGAATTGGCAGAATTAGATTATTCCTTAACGAAGGAGATAAACAGGATAGGTCCATTTGGGCAGTCAAATCCACCGCCTCTGTTTTGTTCAAGAAGCGTTGAAATTGCAGGGGAGCCAGTGGTTATCGGAAAAAATAATGGACACATAAGAATGGATGTGGATGATGGCTCGGAGATAATGGAGGTAGTAGGTTTCAATTTCTCCTACCTGATTAATGAGATAAATTCTGATGACAGTTATGATATTGTTTATACGCCAATAATAAATAGATGGAAAGGGAATGAGAGGGTTCAACTAAAATTGGTGGATATAAGAAAAGCGGATATATGAAATATGATGTGATAATTGTTGGTGCTGGACCATCAGGAATCTTTGCGGCATTAGAACTAATCAAGAAGAATAGGATAAAAATTCTTTTATTGGAAAAGGGGAGGGGACTTGAGGATAGAATAAATCTACTTAAAAACAAGAAAGGGGAATTAAATAAAACATCTCCCACCGTATCGGGCTGGGGAGGTGCAGGGGCATTTAGTGACGGGAAACTGAATCTATCAGGTGAAGTTGGAGGATTCCTAAACAATTATTTAAGTGAAAAGGATTTGACAGATTTAATTGATTATGTTGATAAATGTTATGTGCAGCATGGCGCCCCTAAAAAAATCTATGGGGCTGATAATACAGTTGAGATTGAAAAACTTAAGTCAAAGGCATCTCAGAATAATCTTAAGCTCATACCTACAAGGATAAGACATATCGGAACAGACAGATGCCCTGAGGTCTTGCAAAAATTTAAAAATAGCCTTGAAGGCAGGGTAGATATACAATTTAACAAAAGGGTAGAATCTATTATTTTAGACGGTTCAAAAGCAAATGGAGTTAGAACAGACGACGGCAAAGAATTTCTATCAGATTTTGTTATATTGTCACCCGGGAGGGGAGGGGCAGAATGGCTTGAGAGGGAGTATCGCAGACTCGGACTGACCCCACTGACAAACCCTGTTGATATAGGGGTCAGAGTGGAATTACCAGCGTCAACTTTATCTTTCGTAACAGATATAATTTATGAACCAAAACTCATTTACTACTCAAAACAATTTGATGACCAGATAAGAACATTCTGTGTGAATCCTTATGGAGAGGTATTTCAGGAATCTGCTGAGGAAATATTTACAGTGAATGGGCACAGCTATACTAATAAGAGGAGTGAAAATACAAATTTCGCCCTCCTTGTAAGCACATTGTTTACAAAGCCATTTAATGAGCCAATATCTTATGGCAAATATATAGCAAGGTTGGCAAATTTCCTGGGTGAAGGGGTTATTGTCCAACGTCTCGGCGACCTAGTAAAGGGTAGGAGGTCAACACCTGAGAGGATAGAGAAGGGGATAACAGTCCCAACCCTTAAAACTGCTACACCCGGAGATCTTAGTTTTGTCCTGCCATACAGATTTTTGGCAAATATTCTTGAGATGCTGGAGTCAATGGATAGATTTGCACCAGGGGTCTGTTCTGAGCATACACTTCTTTACGGTATAGAGGTAAAATTTTATTCCCTTAAGTTGAAATTGACAAGATCTCTTGAGACTGAGATACCTAATCTCTTTGCCATTGGTGATGGTGCCGGGGTCAGCAGGGGATTGATTCAGGCATCTGTATCAGGTATTATAGCAGCAAGAGAGCTTTTAAAGAGATTGAAGATTGACGATTGAATAGTCAATAATATATGGTATGGATTATGAAAGTGAAAGGAAGATAATGGTAGCAGAACAGCTTATTGTCAGGGGAATTAAGGACAGGAGAGTTCTTGATGCAATGGGAAAGGTTCCAAGACACCTCTTTGTAGAAGAGGCTTTAAGAAGCAGGGCTTATGGAGATTATCCGCTTCCGATAGGCGAGAAGCAGACTATCTCTCAGCCTTATATGGTAGCCCTGATGACAGAGAGTCTGGAGCTGAAGGGAAATGAAAAGGTTCTTGAAATAGGAACAGGGTCAGGCTATCAATCAGCAGTCCTTGCAGAATTATGTGACAAGGTCTATTCCGTTGAAAGGATTAAATCCCTTGCAGTAAGAGCGAGGAAGCAGCTTGACCTCTTAGGCTATATGAATGTAGCCATAAAGATATTTGACGGCACATACGGATGGCTTGAATATGCCCCTTATGATGCAATAATTGTAACTGCAGGTGCCCCTGACATCCCAAAAATTATTGTTGACCAGCTATCAGTCGGAGGGAGAATGGTGATACCTATAGGTGACGAATTTTCCCAGACACTTGTAAAAGTAGAAAAGAAAAAGGATAGAATAACAACAACAAATATCTGCGGCTGTGTCTTTGTAAAATTGGTTGGCAACCACGGGTGGAAAGAATAAAAATCTAAAAAGCATAAAAAATTAGCTTATCTCATTAAGTATATATATAAGAAACTCTACATTCCCCTTTTGTCCGGTAATTGGTGATTTTGTTATATTTAAAACCTTAATGCCCAAATCAGTTGCAAATGATTTTATCTCAGAAATTACCTTCTCATGTTTTTCTTTTTCCCTTACTATTCCGCCTTTTCCAACTTCGCTCTTTCCGACTTCAAATTGTGGTTTTATGAGTGCAATTATTTCACCATTTTCTTTAAGCAGTTTTTTAACAACCGGAAGGACTAATTTTAGGGATATGAAGGAGACATCTATTGCGGCTATATCAACAGGCTCACCTATATCAGATGGTTTTATATATCGTATATTCTTTCTCTCTATTACTGCTACCCTTGGGTTATTTCTCAGCTTCCATGCAAGTTGTCCATACCCAACATCAATTGCATATACCTTTTTTACCCCGTATTGAAGGAGGCAGTCTGTAAATCCCCCTGTTGATGCACCGACATCTATTGCAATCTTATTTTTTACATTGATATTAAATTCTTTTATTGCCTTTTCAAGTTTTAAGCCGCCGCGGCTAACAAAGGGTATATCTTTGCCTGTAAGTTCTATTTCTGCATCTTCATCTATTAATGTGCCAGCCTTATTGACAGGACTACCATTGACTCTTACATCTCCTGATAGTATAAGAGCCTTTGCCCTCTCACGGCTCTGAATTATACCTTTCTCTACAAGGAGATTATCCAACCGCCTTTTTGGCATTGTTTATAAATTTTAATTGTTTTTGGAAACTATGTTTTAAAAGGAATTCTGATATTGCTGAGGCGATTGCTGATGGGGTTAGGTGATATTTCTCTCTTATGATGGATTGTGAGCCATGCTCAATGAATTTATCAGGCAGACCAATTCTTTTGACCTTTATATTATTGAGACCTTCCTCTTCAAGGACTTCCAATACTGCACTTCCAAAACCACCCTGAAGGACATTTTCTTCAACAGTAAAAATAAAGCCTGTCTTTTTACAGAAATCCTTTATCATAGCTCTGTCAATTGGCTTAACAAATCTCATATTTACAACTGCGGCATCAATTCCTTTACCTGATAGAATAGTTGATGCCTCAATTGAGGGATATACTGTATTTCCTATTGTCAGTATAACTGCATCATTACCATCTTTTATGATCTCAGCCCTGCCTATTTCTATTGTCTTAATATCCTTATCAAGTTTAACCCCTTCTCCGCTCCCTCTCGGATACCTCACAGCCGAAGGGCCATTATATTCAATGGCAGTTTTAATCATGTGTTGAAGCTCGTTTTCATCCTTTGGAGCCATTAGCACCATATTTGGTAATGAGCGCAGGTATGATAAATCAAATAAACCCTGATGGGTTGGTCCATCCTCACCGACTATGCCCGCCCTGTCAATGGCAAATGTAACAGGGAGATTGGGAAGGCATACATCGTGAAGCACCTGGTCGTAAGCCCTCTGGAGGAATGTGGAATATATTGCCACAACAGGTTTAAATCCCTTTAATGACAGCCCTGCCGCAAATGTAACAGCATGTTGTTCAGCAATGCCGACATCGTAAAATCTGTCGCTGAACTGTTCTGCAAAACTGTCAAGTCCTGTTCCGTCTGCCATAGCCGCTGTAATTGCAATGATTTTTTTGTCTGTTTTTGCAAGGGAGATAAGGGTTTTACTGAAGACCTCTGTATATGACGGGGGAGCCTTCTTCCTTTTAAAACTCCCTGTTGTGACATCAAAAGGTGATGCACCATGGAATGAGTCTGCCTCATTTTCTGCCGGTTTATATCCCTTCCCTTTTGTCGTAACGATATGAACCAGGATTGGTCCCTTCAATTTTTTTACACTCTCAAATGTGTCTAATAGATGATTTATATTATGACCGTCTATAGGGCCTACATACTTAAAACCGAGGTCTTCAAAGAATCTGCCGGGGACAAATATACCCTTAACAGCCTCCTCAACCCTATGGGCAAGTTTAGCCATTTGTCCACCAATACCAGGGATGGTTTTTAGCAAGTATTCAACTTCACCTTTCATTTTGTTATACAGCTGGCCGGTTATTATTTTATTCAAATGGGCTGAGATAGCCCCTACATTCGGAGAGATTGACATCTTGTTGTCATTTAAAACCACAATAAGGTTGCTGTTCAATGCACCAGCATTATTCAAACCTTCCAATGCAAGTCCGGAAGTCATTGAACCATCCCCTATAACTGCTATGACTGAATTGTTTCCATTATTTTTATCCCTTGCCTTTGCAAATGCAAGTGCAATAGGTATAGATGTTCCGCTGTGTCCTGTATCTGCTGCATCATAAACACTCTCTTCCCTTCTTGGAAAGCCGCTTATCCCTTCGTATTGACGAAGGGAAGAAAATTTATCTTTTCTTCCTGTAATTAGTTTGTGTGTATAGCACTGATGACCTACATCCCAGATTATTAAATCTTCAGGAGTATTAAAGGTATAGTGCAGGGCTATTGTAAGTTCAACAACACCGAGATTGGATGCGAGATGTCCTCCGGTTTTAGAAACGGCATCTACTATAAATTCCCGTATCTCCTTTGACAGTTTCGGGAGATTTTCCCTTTCAATCTTTTTTAAATCTACAGGGCTGTTTATGGTGTCTAAAAGTTTACTCATAAAGATTTATTCGGGTTTTTCACTCTACCCCTTGACCCCTCGAATCCTTACCCATTTATTTTAAAACTTCCTCGCAATTATATATTCCGAAACATCCTTTAGCACTTCTGCTTTATCACCAAACATCTCAAGGGATTTTATACTATTGTCAATCAGCCTGCCTGCAATTTTTTTTGATTCGGCAAGCCCAAAAACTGCTGGGTATGTAACTTTCTTCATCCTCTCGTCACTGCCGGCAGTCTTCCCCATTACCTCGCTCTCCCCCTCCACATCAAGTATATCATCCATCACCTGGAAGGCAAGACCAATATTTTCAGCATAATGTGTGAGTGCGTTTAATTCGTCCTCTTCACAGCCGCTTAGTATGGCACCTGCTCTCACAGCAGATAATATCATCTCTCCTGTCTTATGGGTATGTATATATTCAAGTGTAGGTATATCCAGATTCTTTCCTGTAGATTGAATATCAACAATCTGACCTCCAATAGTGCCAAATACGCCTACTGCATATGCCACTTCATTAATAGCCCTTAAAATGACAGAGGGATTTGTATGAGGCATAAGCCTCGTATCGCTCATTATCTGAAATGCCATAGTCAAAAGGGCATCACCTGCCAAAATAGCAATTGCCTCGCCAAATTCCTTGTGATTTGTTGGCTTGCCCCGCCTGAAATCATCATTATCAATAGCAGGCAGGTCATCATGTATGAGTGTATATGTGTGAATCATCTCAATAGCACAGGCAAATGGAAGGACAGCCTCCCTCTTTCCTCCTACTGTCTCTGCTGATGCAATGACCAGTATGGGCCTTAATCGCTTTCCTCCCGCAAACAGGCTGTATCTCATAGAGTTAAAAATATCAGGAGGATATGTGTTGTTGGATGGTATATGCCTGTCAAGGGCATTGTCTACAAGTGTTTTCATTTCATTAAAATATTCTTTAATGTTCATATATAAATCTTAATTCTAATAAGTTGTATTGTCAAGGAATCTACTCTTTAATCAGTCCGCCGACCCTTACTCCTATGAGCCTGACCTTCTTTTTTAACTCAAACCGCTTCAGGCAGTCAAATGCAGCCTTTCTTATTTCTTCCTCTGAGTCTGTGGATTTAGAAATGGTCTTTGCCCTCGTATGGGTTTCAAAATCACTAAACCTCACCTTTACTGTAACTGTCTTCCCTTTATAGCCTGACTCCTTCATTTCGTCAATGACATCTCTTGTAAGTCCTGCAAGTGTCTTTGCTATCACCTGCCAGTTGCCTGTATCCTTCTCAAAGGTTGTCTCCCTGCTATGAGATTTTGGCTCCCAGTGTGTGACGAGAGGGCTTTCATCTATGCCCCTTGCGGCATCATAAAGATAATCTCCATGTGATTCACCAAACTCCTTAACAAGCTTATCACGAGAAAATGATGCAAGCTCCCCGATTGTCTTAATGCCCATATTTTTCAGATACGCCTCAGTCTTTGGTCCTACACCCCACAGTTTCCTTACAGACAATTGCCAGATGCGGCTCTCTATCTCATCATCTTTAATTATTGTCAAACCGTCAGGTTTCTGCATATCGGAAGCAATCTTTGCAAGAAGTTTATTAGGTGCTATGCCAATAGAGCATGTAAGCCCTGTCTCTTCTTTAATCCTTTTCTTAATATTTTCTGCAATCTCTTCTAAGGGCTTATCTATCTGGGATATATCAAGAAATGCCTCATCAATTCCCATATCTTCAATTACAGTTGTAAATTCCCTCAAGATATTCTTGACCTTTTCGGATGCCCTCTGGTATTCCTCATAATCCACAGGCAGGAAGACAGCATCAGGGCAGAGTTTATAGGCAGTCCTTAGCGGCATTGCAGAATGTATCCCAAACTTCCTTGCCTCATAAGATGCGGTTGATACCACTCCCCTCTTTGTAGGGTCGCCGCTCCCTCCAACTACAATAGGCTTGCCTGTCAGTTCAGGGTGCCTCTTCTGTTCAACTGATGCAAAAAAGGCATCCATATCAATGTGAAGAATTCTCCTCATATCTTGATGTATAGGAAATTATATATCCGCAGATTAAGAAGAAAATATAAATCAGAAGCAAGAAACAAAAAGCAAGATTCTTTCTTGCCTCTTACATCTTGTCTCTTGCATCTTGTTCCATAATCTGTGAAAATCTGCGTAATCTGCGGATTAATCAGATTTTTGTTGTTAAAATCACCGCAGATGCCTGTTTTGTTATCCCTATTATACTTCATCATATCCCCAATTTCCCACGATTTTAGGAGGATTTCTTCTTGACTATCTCACCTTTAATTCCTATAATCCATCGTAATATTGAATAACCATAAAAGATAATGTTGGCATTGAAGAAAGGATTGAATGAACATGTCTGTTCGGCACGTTCTGTCTTTGTCAATGACGCGGTTTAGGGTGGCTTCCCCATGACTCAACTGACCAAGGAAGAGCGGAAGCGCCGTCAAAGAGCGGCAGCCATTGACACATTTTTTTTAAAGATTAGGGTTTTTTGCAGGCTCGTTATACCTCAATAATAATATGGACAACTCTATATCTAAGTTGTACAATTAAGTCATG
>Ga0209323_10003746_pt1 | contig 10097 bp, 17 predicted proteins | sample Rifsed19ft2_FD_184014 | JGI IMG/M metagenome (GOLD analysis project Ga0209323, IMG submission 184014) | Soil microbial communities from Rifle, Colorado, USA - sediment 19ft 2 (version 2) | ecosystem: Environmental > Terrestrial > Deep subsurface > Rock core/Sediment | place: Rifle, Colorado...
GTCTCTTTAGTAAATACCCTAGATGGTATTCCCGAACATATGATAGATAAGCTCTCTTCAGTCTTGAAGTAATACCTTTCATTCGTAAATCAGGATACTTGGTTTTGAATGTACTGACGAACTCTGCTTGCGTGGGCGGTACTTCGTTCTTAATCAATTCCCTGAAAGTAGTCAACATGAATGGTAACGACTTATTTTCCACAGCCGTACCTCTAAACTTAGGTTTGCTTATCCTGAACTTAGATATAACCTTCTCCAACTCATCAATTTCCATCTCTCACCACCAAATAATGTCCTTGTCTCTTAGCTTTAGCTATTTGTATTTGCTTTATTACGTTGTCATCCAACTTACCAAAGTTCTCAATATTACAAAGACCATCAACACTATCTCTGGTGGTGTAACACTGAAATCTGTGTTCACATTTCTCACAGATACTAACTTCCGTATTCTCTAAACCTAGAGAACTCATCTTCCTCACCGTCCCTAAATTCATCGAAGCAAGAATAATGTCCACATATGGGGCAATGTTCCACTTCGTATTTTTCTCCGACATACCAATACTTATATTTACAGCATTTGCAGGACATATGGAATCTTTTTCTCAAGGTTAGTTCTCCAACAACCGAACCAAACCTTAATCATCTTCCTTTTCCTTTTTGCTTCTACCGTTTATCTTATTTAACTGAATGGTGTCTTGAGTCATCTCGTCAGGTCCACGCTTCCTGAACCAGTGCTGATTCACATTACCATTCCAAACTATAAGAGCACCCATTAACATACTAGCACCAGTTACTTCTAGAATACGTTCTGGTGCTTCTAATGGATTAGCATTCATCAATGCGTCATTAACTATATTTATGGTAAACCAACCCCACCATATAGTTACACCTAGTAGGACGAATGTATAAGCCCACTTCATTAAACCTTCGGTTAGCCTCATAATCTTGTTCGATACTCTCTAGTGTTTTCGGCGTGAGCATCTTTGCACTCATCACACCTACAATCATACCTATAACCAGTATTAGTTCCATGAATAAGATTTCTAGGTCTCGGTACATTAACGTGTTCACTACAATTACAGTGTAGGTGGGAGAATGCCACATTATTCAAGTCCCAATACAGGTCTGTACTAATATTCAACCACGCTTTCTTATGTTCCACAGATAACTCATTAACAACTTCTATTTTTTTACCACAACGATAACATACGTTTTCATTGTGTCTTTTTAGCAATTCAAATAGTACCATTTTACGTAGTTTGTTCTGTGCAGTACCATATGGCATTCCTAAAAACTTGTCCTTATTTAATGTTCCTTGTTTGCTCATAATCTGTCCTCCGACATTTATACAACTTGGAGATGAGGGAGAGTCGAACTCCCTGTCCAAAATCAGATTCTTCATATTTTCTACAGGTTATCTATTCTTATCTTATCAATAACTACAGAACAGCAGAATTATTACTGAGCACTGTCTTTACTTTTTACACTAAAACAGGAACGAGTGTTTTTTCTGATACTAAACGGTCTTCCACGAGGACTGTATCAGGAGTCGCATCTAGGAAGAGTAGTCCTTTTTCTAGAACTACGAAAATGTTAGGTTTTGCGTTTATCTTTTTGGTCTGTTTCATGTCTATTACCGAAGACTTCCTGCTTATATGCTATCACCAACTCTGTCGAAACCACGCATCCCCATGAATAGGGTAAATATACCCTCTACTATTATACTATCAAAATATCGCCGAATCAAATCACAAATATGGTTAAACTTTTACTTTTCTATAGAATCGTAACGATTCTTATCTCTAAGTTGTTTCCAACCATCAATCAATCGTATGTCATCTTCAGACAGTATAAAAATGAACTTTTCTAGGTCAAAGTAGAACTCGATAGAAAGATAGACATCCGAAATAGTAAGTAAGTTGTCGGAAGGAGTGAGCATGGTCTCCCGACCATCGGGTCCGTCCACGATTAGGTCCACTCTCTGCTTCGAGACGCACACCTCGGCATGAGATACACGCCCATCTTCTGCGTCTAAATGCAGAGCATCCACTGGCAGAAACATCTCACCATGCCAGGGAAGACGTTTTAACGCACGTTGAGCTTTACGTGTCTCCTCTAACAGAGCATCACTTATAACTATTTTGTACGGTTCACCGAATGAACCTTCAGCGTATATAGTTTTCATTCTATATACTATTATAGCATACTTTTAGCCGTTTGTCAAGCCCCTTCTTTAGCTAGTTTATCACGTAGAGTTTTGCGTCTGCGGGTTTCTTTCCATACTGTTATCAATCCACCCACATTAAGATACCAGACGAATGCGGCGGGGGCGAGTATGACAGGTATTGCTATTACCAATGCTACAATAATCTCCCACATATATATCACCTCACTGTTCAAAGATGCTTCGCATCTTCTCACTACTACAAGTATACCATAACCCCACGAACCTGTCATCCGTTAAACTACCCTATTTGGAGTGATAGATATGCTCTATTATATAGAACAGCAGTAGGTGTTTATGACATGGAAAAACCCCACAAAATTTTTCTAAAATTTTTAGAGAATATGCTGAACGTGAGAACCGAATAATCTACAACTTTGACTGGACTAATATGGGGAACACAACAGCCAAGTTTACATAATGGCGTGGCTGTTTTTTATGTAAAGTGGCGGGGGCTTACATTATGTCTAGTTGTTCTGGTTGTGTTGAAAACTTGCTAACATGATAGTTGCATTATGTAAACCTATCATTAGACTGTTTTCTGTAAATTGTTGGATACGTTTTTCATGTGGTTGTTTTTCTAATTCCCATAGCTTATTGATAGGACATTCAGACTTGTTGAGTATTGAGCAATTGACTAGGTTACAATGTTCACACATTTTACACACTCCAAAAATTTATTTTTGCTAGTCTTATTTTATACTGTTAAGACTAGCAGACAATCAGTTAAGCGTTAGTGCTTTTTGTGGTGATTACGCTTTTTATCACCTTGCTTTGTGGTGGTGGTTTTATCGGTTGCGGTTGCATCCGCTTTGTTGTCAATCGGTTCAGGTTGTTTCAATTCATATCCGCTTGACTTACCTTGTGGGACGTTTTGTCCATTGTTATATGGACTTGATAACTTGATAACCTTGTTGACGATTTTACGCATATCGTCTGTTACCAAGTCACCATCAAGGTTGCTGTTTGCATCCGCAGACAAGCGACCATTACCGTATTGGTGACGTAGTTCCTTGCTACCATCACCCCACCCACCGAAGTAATTGCTTATGCGACCACCACCCACCGAAGCGATTAGCATCCGTCTAAAATCGCTTCGTTTTGAGCTTTCCCCTATTCCTACAGTTTGCTTGTAGGAATCAGCAAAGGTTATAAGCTCATGCAAAGCGGTTGTTACGTTTTGCTTATACGCTTCTGGTTCGCATTCGGTTTGTATCGCATTCCAGAAGTTACCAGACTTGGTATTAAATTCAAGTTGGAATGCGGTATCAATTTCACGCTTACCAGCGTGTACCTTGTTAGCTTCGAGCTTGTCCAGTTCCGCTTGATACTCTTCGAGTGTCTTAAATCCGAAGAGTTTAGCGTCACTTGCTTTTAGCTTCTCGATAAAGTCAAGGTTATCTTGACTTCCGTCAAGTTTTACCTTGCTTTGATATTCTGCTAACTTGCGACCCAAGTTAGTTTTTGCGGGTGACTTTGTTTTTGTTTCCACTTTGATTTTACCATCCTTTACTATATTTTATTGACTTGCGTTTATCAATACTACATTGTTATTATGTTTTTGTTTACAAGCTAGTTGATTTTAGCTTGTCTCTTATGTCCTTTAAGAGTGACTAGCAGAGCGATTTTATCATTCAAGCTAGTTGACTTTTTGCGACTTGTTTCCGTTTGGTGGTCTATCGCTTTACCTCTTATTTGAGCATACCTTATTTTACCATAGGTGATTTTAGTTTGTCAAGTGGTTTTAAGTAGGCTAAAGGTACTATTTTATATAGTACCTAAGTAATAGCCCACAAAAATAGAGTAGTTGACATAATGTAGTGCCAGTGCCAGCTTTACATAATGTTTTCTGGCAAAACTGCCCATAGCCAATATGGCGAACCGCTCGGCGTTCAAAATTGCCAGCTATCTACACGGCGAACGGCAAAAGTGCCAATATTGAGACTGTTGCCAAGAATGGCGGAGTAGAACCGCAACTCTTGGCAAATTCGTTAGGCTTTATTTCTTAACGAATTTCTTGATTGCCTTCGGTGATTCTTTGGTAATGTGTACGTGGTCAGCACCGAAAGTATTGACCAGTCTGTTGTACTGGCTCTTTTTCATTACCATGCTCCTTTCTGTATATTCGCACAGGGTTACAAGCTAACCTATTGTCTAGGCAAGCATTGATAACCTTGTTACGGCTAATTTGATTTTCTGTGATTCCGAGTTTTTTTGATTTGTGGTGTCTCATTGTGTCTGCCCTTTGTTGCGTCTCTGAATGCTATCCCTACTATAGTACCCGCAAAAAGCACGAATACAATCACATCTAACATACTATCAATATACCATAGGTAGGATTGCTTGTCAACTAGGAATTTTGAGGGCGGAAGGCATCAAGGCAATAGTGCCATTATGCCAAATGCCTATCGAACAGCAATGGCAATACTGCCATGTTCGCCACTACAGAACGGCACTCGAACAGGGACTAACTAGCTCGTTTTACGGCTTCGTTTAGTCCCTATCCGATTACGCTGGCTCTATTCCTTCCAGCGTACCGATTTATCTGGCTCAAGACCCTGCACCAGACACCTGAATGCTGGCGTGTAACCGACCTTGCCACCTGCGTTTTTCAGGACGGCAATAGTCTCATCTTTGGTCTTGGCTTTCTTCATCTCACCTTGGGCATCGGCGAGGACTTTGACAGCTTCATCCTTAGTCATGGCTATTCATCCTTTCTTTTTATGTATTGTATTGTGCTTCCTCTTATCGACCCAAGCACAGTTATTTGGCAAATAGTTTTTATCATTATCTTTACGGTGAAGGCACAAACCTTCGCAATACCCATTTGATAACGACCACGTTCTAAACACTGGAAAGTCGTGGAGCCACTCATTACAGACAGTGATACCTCTAGCCCCATAGTGTGGATAGCGAATATTTTTCTCGTAATAACAACGAGATTTCATATGAAGCCACGCACAGTAAAGGTGTGTTCCTTTACCACCGTGTTTCAAACCATATTTGTTACCTTTGGGTGCTGACATTACAAATCTCACAATGTCTTGATAAATGACCTTCGTGCTTTAGTCTAATTTCGCGCCAACGAGCCTCATCTTTAGTATCAAAACTCTCTACTAATCCTATTGTGAAGTCGATACCTTTTTTGTTCAAAGCGTAATTCACCAATAAAGAGCCTCGACCAGCACGATGCTTCTCGACTCGTGCGGCTGTCCCTTTTGTGGTATACCCTACATAATGCCGAGCTTGCTTCCAATAGGGTGACTGGAAGTGTAGGATGTAGACCTCGTTTTGGCTTGGAGTTTCCATCTATGTTCTCCCTTCTTTGATTCTGATACTATTATACCACAAGCCCAACCACCTGTCAAGTACCACCGCAAATGGTAGTATTGCCAAAAGCAACCCAAATGCGTACCTTGAGTGCTCGGCGAAAACTTACGGCAAATTTGCCGTGTGCCTCTACTTACTACGAACAGAAAGGCAATACTGCCTCATAAGGCTAACAGAACAGCGAACTTTGCCATATTCGTTAACAGGCATGGGAAAGGGGCATAACGCCCCTTGTCCCTGTTTAGTATTAAGTTCAATATCATAGTGTGCTTTATTTATCTGTCAGCCGTTGCACCTCCTTCAGAACAGCACTGCCTGTGCTAGAAACCCATGTCTTTAACTCTTTGGCGGAGAGCTAACTGAGCAGGGGTATGTTCCAGCTTCTCAAGCGGGCAGGTTGCTCGTGCTTCTTCGATGGTCTTGCCTTTACCACCCTTGTACACGTACTTCATATCGTGGCTATATACGCTTCCCATCTCGGTTTCAAACCCGTAGACGGTGGCGAGTCTGGTGTTACCTTTCATGTTGTCCTCGATGATGGCAATCCACCCGCTATCTGCGAGTCTTACTTTGTCGCCCTTTTTCAACTCATTCGTGAACATCGTTGCCTCCTTATATCCTCTTTAAGCTATCCATCAGGCTTTCGACAATATCCTTGCAATCCTTCAGCCCCACAGGATATTGAGGACACTCATCCTGATGGTAGCCGAGACTGGTGAGCATTTCCCGAAGTAACTTGATGAGGGTAATCTTGTTGTACTGGCGAGGTATGTCTCCCATCACCCTACCAGCCACCCTCAAGACTTCTCTATCAAGCCCCTCTTGCAGAACATAGAGGCTCGTAGTTGCCGTGGCGAGGGCTTCTGCCGCTTCTTTCATGTACTGGGCGTCAACGGGAGTAGGATACTTACCTATCACGTTCCACGTTGCCAACCGTCTGTGCAGGTCGTCACGGCTGAAGCGTACAGCTATCTTGGCTGTCTTGAGCAGTTCCTCATAATCAAGGGTTACTGTTTCGGCGCAGAGGTCGAACTTATCACCTTGTCCTAACATGGGCTTTGTCTCCTTTCCTCTTATTTTCTGTTAGTGGACAGAACTTGCACTTCGTGCCGTGTTTCCTCATGCTACAAGATTCTTTCCACTTGCAGTCCATTTAGACTACCTTGCCCGCTTGGTTTTAATCGGTACAGGCTTTTTCACCTCGAAGTATCTCGGACACCTGGGATACGTTGCCTCGTTGGTGAACGTGGTGTCCTCGGCGAACTTTTCATCTTCGTCACATTTGACGATGTTGCCATGCTTGCACTTGGTTGCCTTACACCCGTCTGGACAATAGAACTTCATGTTTGCCTCCTTATACTATACTTATTTGACTGGCGAAGTTGTGGTGCTCTTGGTGAATCTTGCCCTTGCGGTGCGATACCTTACACTTGGTACAGTAGTAAGGTTCTGCCTCTGCAAGTACGGCAGAAGTATCTTTGGGGTCTAATACCTTACCATCTTTAACAATAAGGACACCTTGCTGACTAAGCCGCTTCTCAAGCATGATTGCGTCAACGGCTTTGTCTACCTCGGATTGCTTCTGGCGTTTCATCTCAGGGGTGGGATGTGCGGTGTACCATTCCTCTTTGCGAACTAACCGACCATCCCTGAAAATCCAGCCCGCTTCTGCTCTTTCCCTATTTTTGCGGTTGCTCATTTCGGCTCTGTCCTTTCTCAATTATTCTTGTTCTCGACCTTTACAATACCAGTATACCATACGCCCTACCCATTGTCAAGTGAGCACGAAGGCTGACAAAAATCGAAATGCGTACCTTCAGAGCGGGGTGGCAATAGTGCCTTACTGGTGGCGTAATGCAAGACTGAGGCAATAATGCCATAATCTACAGTGGCGAACAGCACGGCTAAACTTACTGGCGTTGACTTTTAGGTGAACAAAATTGCCCAAGAATGTTGTGTGGTTGGCTTTCTTTGCTGGAATTATCACTTTGCGGTATCCATTGGCAATTGCTTGGTGTGTATCCTTTGTTATTGTTTACTCTATCAATAGTAAGTCCCGAATGATAACCACTATTAATACCCCACAACTCAAAGGCATTGAAATCTAACCACTCGGAACAAATTGTGATTCCTCGTTTGCCATACTGCATAAAGTTTTTATTGTTTGGGTTTAGGCATCTTTGTTTCATGTTATACCAAACACTATACAGTGGATGCTTTTTATGATACTGCCTGCTTCGTTTAGCAAAACCTTGTTTGTGATTTTGATAATATTGTTTATTGTATTCTTTTCTATTCATTATCATGGTTGTATTATAACACATGCCGAATCAAATGTCAAGTACCAACAAAATGGCATTTATGCCACAAGTGAGAACAGGACGTGGGTGGGCTATCTATTCATACTTGTATAAAGGCAATAACATATAGAGATATAATAACAGAACGAACACGGCTAATTATCGGAACAACGTGGAGATGAGGCTCGCACGTAGAAATTTACTCCCAACGTTTGATTAGCATTACGCATCCCTTGTCCTTATTAAAGGCATACGTGGAGTAAGGTACTCATCTATTAGGCTAAACGTGGAGCAGTTGATATTCTATTTATGTCGGATATATATATGTTACCTTAAATGATACCAGCCAAGTACAAGAGCAACCCCACCAAAAACAATGCCCTGCCACACCAATAGTGCTGAACGGCACGTCATCCAATATTCGCCGAGCAATCGAAAGGCTAGAACGAGGGTACTTGACACTGTACTGGGCATATGGTAAGATAGAATCAGAGGGATGGAAAGGAGAGATTGAGATGGCAAAGGCAAAAATCGAACCAAAGTACCATTGCGATGGGTATTACTACAACAATGTCTGCCCATCCAGAGGAATGCAAGACCCCGCCGACATCCGTTACGACAAGGATGGTTTCACTCGGCAGAGCAGATGTGAGTGCAAAACTCTAGGTCTGTCGCCGTTTACTGACCTTTCTTGTTGTCCTCATTGTGTCGAGATGAGGAAGTTCTTCAGGTCGGCAAGGAGACATTAAATGAATCAATCAGAATTGAAAGCGGACAGGGACAGGAGAGCCGACAGACAGTCTGAGGATGAAGTCAGGCAACTCAAGGATGCTGGTTGTATAGCATTCATAGTTGACAGAGAGATTGACACCTACGCATCCAAAGACGGCAAGATTTGGTTGTGCGATAACAAGTTCTCTGACAATGACATTTTCTACATAGATTCCAGCGACATCGCCAAAGGACTTGACTATCGGATAGAATTAGCAAAATCTCTGCTATTCAAGGTAGAGGTTGGCTTCCGAGTAGATATGTGGTTTCCACGCTACAAGTCGCACAATCGGCGTTACATCATATTCACAGAGCAAGATAGAGGCTGGAGTATGAAAGTCAACCGACTTTCTACAGGTCGAATCCAGACGTTAAGAGTAAAGAGAGGAGGCAATAATGAGCAATAATACCAGCATCACAGTAGAAGGCAGGAAGTTCAATATCGGGTATGATGGGCATTCGGTGGTCACGGTCAGACAGACGGACACTGGCGACTTTGACCAAGCTCTCAACCTGATTGATGGCATCCTGTGCAAATTCCACGCATCACAACCTGGCTCAACATGGGGATGCGATGGTATTGGCTATGTGATTGAGAAGTCGCATGGTGTCGCATTCCGCAACAAGTCAGGCGTGGGTAAGCGTAAGTTCGCTGAGGGATTGGCTGAGTTGAATAAACCTACCTGTCCGCCAACCTGCAAATACCGATTCTCGGTTATGGGCAGATGTCTTATGGTATCCTGTCCAACAAATAAATATCAGTAAAGGAAGGAGTAAGGCAATGGATTACAAATTAGAGCATCAACAAATGACCTGCGGCAGTAGTGAAGCGGAGTCTCGAAAGTATATTCCGCTAATCACTAAAGAGGGTTATCTCTGGCTGGTGGCAGACCAACCAAACATGGGTGACAATGTTTACTTCTGCTCTTTTGACCCTAAGAGCGATGGCTTCGGTGGTCGTACTCTCCACTTCGAGCTTGTGGATGGCACAAGCATTGACCTACCTGGACCTTGGCATGGAAATACCGACAGTCTCTTCCATGACACAGGCATTGACATTCGAGATACCCACCTTACCTTTGTGGTTGTTGCAAAGGATAGGAAGCATGAAGGATGGCAATGCACCTATACCGATGTACTTTATAAGGACGATGAGCCAAAGGTCGGACTCTTTGACAGAGGCGAAGCAATAGCAAAGGAATGGGCAAATAAGCTCAAACAACCTGTTATGTGCTATCGTCAGAGTCAGGGTGGCTCGTCAGATGGACCTGTTTATCCAGATGGCTGGAAGAAATAAGGAAAGGAGTAAAAGGCAATGAAAGTCACAAAAGCAGAGAAGTGTGCGTGGCGAGCAAGGTATTTCTACTTCAAGTGGAAAGGCAGTATCTATATGTCTACCTGCAACTTCTACATCGGCATTGACCCTGAAACCACCAAACCTGAATTGTTCTTTGGGTATATGCCGATGTAGA
>Ga0209323_10003747_pt1 | contig 10097 bp, 10 predicted proteins | sample Rifsed19ft2_FD_184014 | JGI IMG/M metagenome (GOLD analysis project Ga0209323, IMG submission 184014) | Soil microbial communities from Rifle, Colorado, USA - sediment 19ft 2 (version 2) | ecosystem: Environmental > Terrestrial > Deep subsurface > Rock core/Sediment | place: Rifle, Colorado...
TTTGAAATTTTTATCAGCAATAAGCGCGCCTGCTGCCGCCGCTGCAACGTTTTGAACAGCGCCTGACACGGCATTAATTAATTCAGGTACTCCAGAGTCAATTTCACTATTAAAAGCTGTGAGATTCCAACCATTTTCAAGTGTAAATTTAGGTTTTATACCGCCTATGCCGGCATTCCACTCAATTACATATTCTTGAGAGAAATCAGGTAACCAGTCAAATTGCGCTTGATAGACAGTACCTGCGATTGAAGTGATCGTAGTGGTAGTTTTATCCCCATCTTTGACCTGTTGATTAACAGTATTGACCTTATCCGAAGGTTGAACTTTTGTAATCCAAACGTATAACGCTGGCCTGTAGAAACGAACTCCGGGACCAGAGGCTGTTAGGATTTTACCTTTGCTACCGTATTGATTTTGCACAGGATAAACCTCAACCTTTGCACAACTGATTGAGATTATCAAAATTGATAATAATGAAATTGCACTCAAGATCGTATAATTAAGGTCCTTTATTACAAAATTTAGAATCGACATGTAACGTTCCTCTCTCCTGAATCAAATTTTTGTTATCTGAAATCATAACTGTTTACTTACTTTATAGTATCATAATTTTCCTATCATATGCTGAAAATGATGTCAATAAGAGAGTTAGCAGATAATCGAGTCTTAACTGGACATCTTACTTCGTGCCTTTTATAATTTTTAGACAACAAATTATTATAAGAGATTACTGTGTCTATTAATCGCTTCGTTTTTGCTATTTTGCTTCAATGTCTAACAATTTTGGGTACATCGTTTCTTTTAGAAGGCTGTCCCAATAACGGAGTAACTCCTAATTCTACAGATTCTACGCCACCGATCGTCAAAATGGATGCATATGGCATCCCAAGCGATGGTTCTTATACCCCCCCTCCCTATACAGATGTAGATGCGAATTGTTGTGACATAACACGCCACGTTCCAGTCGGGACTAAGATTGATCTAATTGCATCGGGTAATGATCCTGAGAGTGGTATGTTTCATTTGGACATCTCAGCCTCTACCTTACTAACATGCCGGACAACGGATCCATCCTCAAACGAATTCTATCATGATCAGCGACTAGTCAAGCTAGGGGAAACTGAAGATCAAACCCCTGGTGGCCAGCCCACGCCTACAACTTTGATTGCCCAAGGCTCGATTCGTCTCAAAGACTTTGAGGGTTTTTGTCGCTCAGGTTTTCGGGTGGTGATCTATCAGGCTGAAATATTAGCCACAGCGGTAAATGCTGATGGTCGCTACTCAAGAACGAAGAAACTCGAGCTCGTCAGTCCTTAAGTACCTACTTTGTGTAACACTGGGTATTTATCTAGTGATATATTATTTTGGAAATGATGTCATTACCTATCAAAAAGTTGTAGCTGTTTGAGTTGGACCTTTGAGTCTGTTATCTCTACAGGGTAATTCCCGGTAAAGCAGGCGTCACAAAAACCTTCATTACCATCTAAACCCTTATAACTTTCAACGGCCTTCATAACGCCCTCAAGACTCAGGTATCCAAGTGTATCAGAGGTTATGTATTTATTTATCTCTTCCGCATCTAATGAGGAGGCAATGAGTTCCTCTCTAATCGGCGTGTCAACCCCATAGTAGCACGAAAAGCACATAGGAGGTGAACTGATTCTCATATGCACCTCTTTTGCCCCTGCGGCACGAATCATCTTTACAATCTTTCTGCTGGTCGTTCCTCTAACTATTGAATCATCAACTATTACTACTCGCTTTCCGGAAAGCACTTCTCTTATTGCATTTAACTTTAGCTTTACTCCAAAGTTTCTGATCGATTGCTGAGGTTCTATAAATGTTCTTCCTACGTAATGGTTTCTTAATAGCCCTAGCTCAAGCGGGAGCCCAGATTCCTCAGAATATCCGATCGCTGCTGGAACGCCTGAGTCTGGAACTGCTACCACGATGTCTGCATCAGCTGGTTGCTCACGTGCGAGCTGCTTTCCGAGCTCTTTTCTCACCTGATAGACATTCCTTCCAAACATAAAACTATCCGGTCTTGCAAAGTAAATGAATTCAAAAACGCAATATTTATGTCCTACTTCAGGAAATGGTTTAAAGGATTCAACTCCCCTCGGGCTTACAACTAAGATTTCACCTGGCTCTATTTCTCTTATAAACTCTGCTTCTATTAAATCAAACGCACAAGTTTCAGATGCAACCACAACTGCATCTTCAAGTTTTCCGAGAACAAGTGGTCTAAATCCATATGGATCCCTTGTTGCAATCATGAATTCGGGGGAGAGAAACAGGAGGGAGTATGCCCCCTTACATCTCATAAGGGCTTCTATTATTCTCTTTATAACACTCTGTTCTTTTGACCTTGCAATGAGATGCACAATTACTTCTGTATCGGTAGAAGATTGAAAGATAGCCCCGCTTTGCTCAAGTTCTTCTTTAAGGGTTAATGCGTTTGTAAGGTTTCCGTTATGGGCGATTGCAAGCTCAGTGCGTGCATAAGTAACGACAATTGGCTGGGAGTTTTTAAGGTGACTAGAACCTGTAGTTGAGTATCTTACGTGGCCTATCGCATTTCTTCCAGGAAGTTTTGAGAGAACCTCTTCTGTATATATGTCATTTACAAGCCCCATTTCACGATGTGTAAAGAGATGCGTTCCGTTTGATGAGACGATTCCAGCGCTTTCTTGTCCACGGTGTTGAAGTGCGTGAAGTCCTAGATAGGTGAGATTTGCAGCCTCGGGGTGCCCATAAATACCAAAAACTCCGCACTCTTCTTTGAGTTTAGGCATAGCGTTTTAAATTAGCCACGAATGGACACGAATTTACCCAAATAAAATAACTTTTTAAATCCTTCACATTCAAGTTTTTTCTTTTCGTGTTCATCCGTGTTATTTCGTGGCTAAATTTATTGCCGTAAAACATCCTCAAACCCAAAAGCCCACGCTTCGTATGCTTTTGAGATTTGAATGTTAATTAGATCGCCGATATTAAGACTATTTCCTGCTACTTTACCAATTACCTCCATTGGAACCCCAAATTTTGAAGCGATGTTCTCTAATATGCGAATGTTTTTTCTGTCCAAGGAAACTATAACTCTTGACTGAGACTCTCCAAATAGAAAAGCATCTTCTCTAATTCTACCATAGAATGGGTTTATCTTCACTCCTACAGGACCATTGGGTGTAAAACAAGATTCGGCGATTGCAACTGCTAACCCGCCTTCAGATAGATCATGTGCTGAGTTGATTATTCCCATTTCACTTGCTTCAAGAAGGGTGTTTGTAAGACTCGCTTCTACCTCTAAATCAATATAAGGAGGTGGCCCCGAAACTAATTCGTGAATTAGTTTTAGATATTCACTACCACCGAGTTCCTCCTTAGTTTCTCCGAGAAGCACTATAATGTCACCCTCCTTTTTAAACCATTGAGTGATGTGTTTTCTTAGGTTCTCGATAAGTCCTACCATTGCGACAGTCGGGGTTGGATAAATTGCTTTATTCTCAGTCTCGTTATAGAAGCTGACATTACCACTTACTACTGGGGTTCCTAGACGTCTCGCTGCTTCTGCCATTCCTTCTACCGATCTTTTAAACTGCCACATAATCTCAGGCTTTTCAGGATTCCCAAAATTTAGGCAGTCTGTTATTGCAAGTGGTTTTGCGCCAGAGCAGGCGAGATTTCGTGCGCTTTCAGCTACGGCAATCATTGATCCGACATATGGGTCAAGATAGCAATATCTTGAGTTGCAGTTTGATGTAAGTGCTAATGCTTTGTCTGTCCCCTTTACTCTTATAACAGCAGCGTCAGAGCCAGGTGCAACGATAGTGTTTGTCCTAACCATGTGATCATACTGCTCGCAAATCCATCTCTTATTTGAGAGGTTAGGAGAAGAGATGAGTTTAAGAAGAACTGCGTTCATGTCATTAGGAATTGGAAGGGAAGATAACCTGGGCTTGTTTACCTTTCTTAGATAAATTGGTTTTTTATTTGGCCTTCTATAAAGCGGAGCTTCTTTTGTAATCGGTTTAATAGGAAGATCAACGGCAGTTTTCCCATTTTCCATTACTTTTATTCTTTGACTATCTGTGACCTCTCCAATCACAGCAAAATCAAGCGCCCACTTTCTAAATATTCTTTCGGCAATCTCCTCCTTTCCTTTTTGAACAACAAGAAGCATCCTCTCCTGGGATTCAGAAAGCATTACTTCATAAGGCGTCATAGCGGTCTCTCGTCTCGGTACCTTATCGATATTCAATGTAATTCCCGTTCCTCCACGACCTGCCATTTCGACAGAAGAAGAGGTAAGCCCTGCCGCTCCCATATCCTGTATACCAACTACGACTCCTGTCTTAAAGAGTTCGAGACAGGCTTCAAGAAGAAGCTTTTCGGTAAAGGGATCTCCTACCTGTACTGCAGGTCTTTTTTCTTCAGCTTCTCTAGTGAATGTCTCAGACGCCATAACAGCGCCGTGGATGCCGTCTCTTCCAGTTTTTGATCCTACGTATATAACAGGATTTCCTATGCCACTTGCATGACCCTTGAATATCTCATTTTTTTTGGTGACTCCAAGAGCGAAAACATTTACAAGTGGATTCCCGTTATAACATTCCTCGAAGTAAACTTCTCCACCAACAGTGGGAATGCCAATACAGTTTCCATATCCTGCAATTCCTGAAACTACACCTTCAACCAGATATTTTGTCTTTGGAAGCTTTGGGTCTCCGAATCTAAGAGAATCAAGAAGAGCAATGGGTCTTGCTCCCATAGTAAAGATGTCTCTCAGGATTCCACCAACACCTGTTGCTGCCCCCTGGTAGGGTTCGATAAAAGAGGGATGATTGTGGCTTTCCATCTTGAAAGCAACACAAATGCCATCACCAATGTCTACAATCCCTGCATTTTCCCCAGGACCTTGAATTACCCTTTCCCCTTTAGTTGGCAGTTTTTTTAGATGCACCTTAGAGCTTTTATACGAACAGTGCTCAGACCACATAGCTGCAAAGATACCGATTTCTGTAGGATTTGGCTCTCTGCCCAAGTTCTCTACTATTTTTTTATACTCCTCCTCTTTAAGCCCATGGTTTAGAGCGAGTTTTAGATTATCCATTCAGGAACTTTCCTTGATTCCTAAATATACCTGTTAGATAAGGTGTAGTGTATGGCTCAGTCAGATAATATCACGTATTGGATCAATAAGCTTTTTTTGGGGCTGTTTTTAATTTTTCTATTGACTTTTTCTATTATACGTGTGACAATCGGGTTAACTTTAATTTGCGGTATAACATACGCTTTGAGATATTGTACTGCGGCATTGCGGGCTAATTAATAGCCAGGCATGGCAATAGGAGGGAAGAATGGCAACCAAGCGGACGACTCACCGAAGCAGCTCGGGCAAGAAGTATTACGCGGTCCGAGATGAGAAGGGCAGGTTCGTGGACATACAGACGTACGAGCGCGCTCATAGACGTGATATAAAACGAAAGAGCAAGGCCGAACGTTCGAAGAAGAAATAGCACGATCAACTGCGGGTTTCGCACATACCTGCGGGCATTGCTTTCGACATATGGACTCACTGAGCCTGAGTGGACGCGGCTTAACAAGCGGCCGCTGAAGCGTGGCTTTAAGTGCGGTAAGTTTTAAATTATCCATTCCGAAATTTTCCTTGATTCTTAAATATACCTGTTAGATAAATCGGGGTGTACGGTTTAGTTGGATAACTCCGCATATGAGGTTAAGAAGTTTCTTTTTTGGCGGTTTTCCGTTCCTACTTTTCTTGAATTGAAATTAGGTTATTTGTACTCAATGTGTAATAATTGGGTAAAGCAACGATTAGCAATGTAACATGCCTTTTCGGATATTATACTGCATTATTGTAGGCTAATTAATAGTTATGTGGCGCCAATCATTAGCGATGGCCAAACCTGGGCAGGCAAATGGCTTGAAGTTCTGAAGGAGCGTTCGCCCGAAAAACAACGTCAGGTCTTGCATGAACGCATTTTGCAAGAGTTTCTCAATTATGGAGAATAACAATATGACTCGCTTAGATCAAACGTCCAATTCAAACTGGAATATTGTTTTTCTATGTTGGCTAATAGCCAGCATCTCAACAATGGGGAGCTTTTTTTTTAGTGCAATAATGCAATTTGCCCCTTGTGTTTTGTGTTGGTATCAAAGGATTTTTATGTTCCCCTTGGTGATAATTTTGTTAGTGGGGCTCTTTCCTTTTGATAAAAGCGTTGTTAAGTATGCCCTTCCTTTAGCTTCAGCAGGATCGTTTTTCGCATTTTATCATAACCTTCTGTATTATGGAATTATCCCTGAAAGCGTACAACCTTGCAGTCAAGGCGTTTCATGCACAGAGGTCTACATAGACTTGTTTGGTTTTTTGACAATTCAGATGCTTTCGTTAATATCATTTTCAACCATAGTAGCATTATTAGTTATATTAAAAAGGAGGCTTTCTAAATGAAAAAGCAATATATCGTTTTATTATCAGGTATTCTTCTAATACTTACCTTTGCGCTTGGTGGTTATTTCTATAAAAACCAGCAATCAAAGAAAATTAGCTTTATGGCCAAGGAAAACGCTTCAACGTTTGTTCGAGAATATTCACCAACACTTGGCAATGATGATGCAAAAGTCTACATCGTAGAATTTCTAGACCCTGCATGTGAAACCTGTAGTGCTTTTTACCCTTACGTTAAGAATCTTATGGGAGCCAACCCAGGCAAAATAAAACTCGTTATTAGATATGCACCTTTTCATGATGGCTCGGATTATTTTGTCAAGATTCTTGAAGCTGCGAAAAGACAAGGAAAGTATTGGGAGACTTTGGAGGTCATGCTTCAATCTCAATCTTACTGGGCGAGTCAACATAATCCACAACCTAGATTAATATGGAAATTTCTTCCAAGTGCGGGACTCAATCTGGAAAAAATTGCAAATGATATGAATGATCCTGAAATTGTAAAACTTATTGAACAAGATCTTGCGGATGCTAAAGCTCTCAATGTTAGGAAAACACCTGAATTTTTTGTAAATGGGAAGCCGCTTCCAAGCTTTGGCTACGATCAATTAAAAGCATTAGTAGAAGCTGAAATTAAAGCAAATTATTAAATTCAAACTGAAATTGCAGGGTGGGGTCGGACCAACAGTAAATTGAGCACAGCTTTCTTTGAAGAATAATAGCGGAGTTAATAAGACATCAATCATAGAATATTGGGGTCAGGCATGCATATTGACTTATTATTTTATCCTAAAATACAATCATGGCCAGAAAGCCCAGAATCGAATTTCCCGGCGCCTTCTATCATGTCGTATCTCGTGGCAATCAACGTCAGAACATCTTCCATGATAAATCCGACCACCTTGCCTACCTGAACCGATTAGAACATTATCGAAAGAAATACCGAGTTACCGTTTACGCCTTTATATTAATGTCCAATCATGTCCATCTTCTTGTAGAAACTAAGGATGCTCCCCTTTCTAAGTTCATGCAGGGACTTCAGTTTACCTACACCCAGTATTATAACCGAAAGTATTCCAAGGTCGGTCATCTGTTCCAGGGTCGTTACAAGGCAATTCTTTGTGACCGGGATGCTTATTTATTGGAGCTCGTGCGATACTTACATCTGAACCCAGCCCGTATGAAGCGTAGTGTAGATCCATGGAAGTATCAGTGGAGCAGTCATAGGGCATATATGGGTGATGTTTCCCCGGTAGAAATTGAGACGCCTTCAATTCTAGGGCAGTTTGGAAGGAGAGAAGGGCAGGCGAGACGGTCATATCTGCGGTTTATGAAGGAGGGTAGGGGGATAGTGCATGAGGAAAAGTACTATGAAACTATTGACCAGCGGTTCTTGGGGGACGAGCGGTTTATTGAAGAAGTTGATCGTAGGACAGAGGGGGAAAGAGAGATAGAGAGGAGGATGAAGAAGATTCCTTTTTCTGATTTGGTTGATGTGGTAGCAGAGGAGTATGAGGTTGATCCTGCTTTATTACTTAGTAGGGGCCGTAATCGAGCCTTAGCGGAGGCTAGATCGATGTTGATTTATTTAGGAAGAGAGTGGAGTGGAATTAAGACCAAGGAGTTGGCTAGAAGATTGAGTCGTGATCCATCTGTGATAAGTAGGCTTTATGGTCGGTATGCAGAGTCTAGGGATGTGAAGACTGAATCAAAGCTCATTGGTAGCTTGAAACGTTAAGTCAATTTGCATGCCTGACCCTAAATCTTTTGTTGCTTGTGTAAACTCGTTGAGAATTGTCTTTTTGTCCTTCTTGCCAGTTCTCCTGTATCTTGCAGCCACTACAGCCGTAACTGATTGTCTTTCCTTCATCCCCGACTTAATCGGGGATAGCCTCATCTGTGCCTCCCTCGGAGTTCTTCCTATGGGAGACTATTTTGATATATTTCAAATAGATTTTTACGTGAGGCAACGATTCATCTTCAGATAGATTCTTGATGAGGCAATTCGCCTATTGAACTAGGGAGACACTTTAAGTATACTCCCAAAGCAAGGGAAAAGGTGCAAGGATTTCCGTATAACACTCCGTATAGGGTGTGTGTGGCGGAAAAAATTCCGCCTAATCAGTAGTTAGCCCGCTCGTTGTACGCAAAGGCGTCGCCCATTTTTCGGCCAAGCCGTCGTATTCGGAATATAATTCTGACATAGCCATATCCTAACCATGAAAGGCTTGCCATGATAGAAATTCGAGAGATACAACTTATAGTATCTTCTCAATAACTGGGGGGACAGTTGCCCGTAGCCTCGGTTTTCACGAGTGAAAGAGGCTGTGGAGGGTTAGTTTCCCGCGAATTATTGAGAAGATACAGATTATAGGAGATCGTTAAGGAGATGATCGCATACCTCATCTTGGTGCATCGGTATCCCCGCCAGTTCAAAAGACTCTTTAGGGCAATTTACCATCCCGCCAACTACTACTTGGTACATGTGGACAAGAGGTCAGGCGTTGGATTACAGACGGAGATACAAGATTTCTTGTCAAGCTTTGCCAACGCATCCTTGCTGAAAAGCCAAAGCATTCTTTGGGGGGGATACAGCATGGTAGATGCTGAATTGCGAGGCATCGAGGAGTTATTGAAGATCAGCTTGGAATGGGAATTCTTCATAAACCTTAGCGCACAGGATTTCCCCCTAAAGTCGCAGACGCACATCCAAGACTTTCTTAGCCGCAATATAGGAAACGATTTCATCCGCGTGGCTAACCAGAGCAAGGTTCGTCCTGAGACACTAAATCGTATACAGAACTACTTTATTGAGTTTGGCAACAGGATACTACGTACTCCTATCAAGCAACCGTATCTTCGAGGTGTGACTCCTTATATCGGAAATCAGTGGATGATCTTGAGCAGAAAGTTCTGTGAATATATATGCGACAGCCCTGAGGTCAAAAGGTTCAAGAGATTCTATCGGTACACCTTCATATCTGATGAGGGATTCTTTCAGACGGTAATAATGAACACTAGCTACAAGGGAATTATCGTGAACGACGATAAAAGGACAATTGTGTGGGTGCCGATGGGAACAATAAAGTTACGTCCGAAGGACTTTACATCCAAAGACGCCGAATTCTTGCTCGCGAGTCAAGGCTTGTTTGCCCGCAAATTCGACGAAACCGTTGATGCAGGAATCTTGAGTATATTGGAGTTGAATCTATCGTAGCCATTTTGACTTATCACGGAGAGCGGGCTAACACGCGGCTGGAGCCGACCGCGCTACCGCGCGGTTGAGCTTGTCACGTTATGCTGAAGTCCGAACCAAAGAATTGTAATCTAAGTCAGTGGCTTGAATTATTCTACCTCGAACCTGTAGAATTAAATCTAAGGATGCAATTGGGAGAATACATACAACCAAAGTTATAAAGTCGAAGTGGACCTCCTCTTTTAATCTCTTCCCCAAGGGTCTAGAAAGTTTAAGCAATATTCATTGCTCAGGACTGAAGGCTAAGGATCGGCGGAGCTTCTTCTAGGTATTTATGAGCGTCGAGATAGGTTTCAGGATTTCTCATCATTCTAGCAACGTTAAATATTCTAACAGCGGCCCAGGGGTTTCCATGTATCATTCCCA
>Ga0209323_10003748_pt1 | contig 10095 bp, 6 predicted proteins | sample Rifsed19ft2_FD_184014 | JGI IMG/M metagenome (GOLD analysis project Ga0209323, IMG submission 184014) | Soil microbial communities from Rifle, Colorado, USA - sediment 19ft 2 (version 2) | ecosystem: Environmental > Terrestrial > Deep subsurface > Rock core/Sediment | place: Rifle, Colorado...
AAGATTGTCGTCGGTCTGGATGTAGCCCCGCTTGTTGAGCCGAAGCTTCGAGGTCTGGCCGATGACCGGATTAGCATTCGTTCCGATTGCGAACACGACCTGGTCCATTTCGAACTCATGCTCGCTGCCGTTGATCGGAACTGGCCGGCGTCGTCCCGATTCATCCGGCTCGCCGAGCTCCATGCGGATGCAGCGCATGGCGCGAACATTGCCCTTGCCGTCGTCGAGGATCTCGACTGGATTGGTCAACCAATGAAACTCGACGCCTTCTTCTTCGGCGTGATGGACTTCCTCCGCCCGCGCCGGGCACTCGGTCCTGGATCGGCGGTAGATGCAGTAAACCTTCTCCGCGCCCAGCCTGAGGCAGACGCGCATGGCATCCATTGCCGTATTGCCGGCGCCGATCACGGCGACACGTCGACCGAGCGGCAGCGGCGTGTCGTAGTTGGGGAAATCCTTCGCGCGCATCAAATTGCAGCGCGTGAGTAGCTCGTTGGCCGAAAGCACCCCGTTTAGCGAATCGCCGGGGATGCCAAGCATCGACGGATAGCCGGCGCCGGTGCCGATGAAAACCGCGTCAAAGCCGAACTCGGCGATCATCTGCTCAATGGTGAACAGACGCCCGACCAGCGTGTTGCATTCGAACTTGACACCGAGCTTGCGCAAATTCTCGATCTCGGCATCGACCACGGGATTGGGAAGACGAAAGTCGGGGATGCCATATTTCAATACGCCACCGGCTTGGTGAAATGCCTCATACACCGTCACGTCGCATCCGGCCTTGGCGAGGTCGGCCGCGCACGCCATGCCGGCGGGACCCGAGCCGACAATGCCGACCTGAAATCCGTTCGCTTCGATATGGGGAAGGTTGCTCCAGTGCTCGGCAATGGCGAGGTCGCCGACGAAGCGCTCGAGCCTGCCGATCGCAACCGGTTCCAGAGACTCGCCGACGACGCAGACGCCTTCGCATTGAGTCTCCTGCGGGCAGACTCGGCCGCACACAGCCGCAAGCAGGTTGCTTGCGGTAATGACGTCATAGGCAGCGCGGAAATTCTTCGCACTGATCTCTCGTATGAAACCCGGAATATCGATGTTGACCGGACATCCGGCAACGCAGGGCTGTTCCGGACACAATAAGCACCGCTCCGACTCCGTAAGCGCATCCTCGACGCTGTAGCCGCAATTCACCTCGGCGAAATTCTTCACCCGCTGCCTCGGGTCCTGCTCGCGCACGGGGGTGCGTTGCTGTGGAATGGTCCGGATCGTCTTCTTCTTCGCCATCCGGCGCCCTCCTAACCGCCATGCACTTCATCAAATGGGTCGGGCAACTCAAGCAACTCACGCGAGATTTCCGGCGCGACCCGCATCGATACGAGCGAATCCGGCAGCGAGGGATCGATTTGATTCTTCATGCGACAATTTTCTGACCACCGCTGAGCGGCTGTTTTTTCCTGCTCGGCATAACGGCGAAGCCGCATTATCAAGTCGTCGAAATCGACCCTGTGTCCGTCGAAATCAGGACCATCGACGCAAGCGAATTTTACCTGGTCGCCGAGCCTAACCCGGCAGCCACCGCACATCCCGGTTCCATCGACCATGATTGGGTTGAGGCTTACCACGGTCTTGATTGCATGAGGGCGAGTCGCCTCGCTACATGCCTTCATCATCAGGGGCGGCCCGATGGCGACGACCTCATCGATATCGCTGTGCTTCTCGATCGCGCGCTTGATCCCATCACTGACGAAGCCCTTGATGCCTGCAGAACCGTCGTCCGTGCACAAGATCAGCTCATCACAACATGCGTCGAACTTATCCTGCCAGAAAATCAGATTTTTGGTACGGAATCCGAGGACGCCGATGACATACGCGCCGCTCTGCTTGAAGCCGCGGGCCTGAGGAAAGATCGGGGCCACGCCAAGTCCGCCGCCGACGCAGACGACCTTCTTTGCCGTGCCCAGCGGACTCGGAACACCCATGGGCCCAACCAAAGCGTAGAGGGTTGTTCCGACTGTGCAGATCTGCTGCATCTCCTTGGTCGTCTTGCCCACCGCCTGCACGACCATGGTGACCGTGCCTTTGTCGCGGTCGAAATCCGCGATGGTGAGCGGGATACGCTCACTGGTCTCACGCAACATGACGATAACGAACTGGCCTGGCCGGGCCGCTCTCGCCATCATTGGATGATGGACGACAAGGGAATAAGTCAGTGCGGAAAAATCCTCCCGCTCCACGATCGCAAAGGGTGCTTGGGAGATCGCCTGGACCATGATTAGTGTACAGATCGACAAACAGTCTGTTTATGAGCAATAGCAATTTGATCGCCCATTGTGTTTTGATCTAGCGCAAGATGCCATGGCCGAGCGAGCATAATTTTGAGGTTTGCAGACGCGAATGAGCGGCGTACTTGATTTTTCTTGACCAGCCGGCGCTATTCGGGGTGGACGGGTTTCGGCATCCGCGGCGCCCGAAACCCTGCACGGGCGCTGCCAACAAATGACGACAGCATTATGTCTGCTGCGTGCCACTCATCTGGCCTCTGCGATCTCAAATCCAATCCTTTAGTTAACAGAATCCCGAAGCCACAATGAAGATCGCGATCGGGTCATGGACCGACAGCATACGGGAGCACACCGAATATGGGAGCACACCGAACGTTCTAGCGAGATAGCAAGGAGGGAGGGGTCCGAAGAGCCTAGAATGCGCCGCATTACGAGACCATGCGCTGGATTTCGCTGGAGTCCTGAAGAATGTTGGATTCCGGTTCCTCGCCCTCCGCCATTACGCAGAATTGCGATAGAGCACGCAGGTTTTCGCTCGATTGCGCAGATCCACGCAACAATCGCGATCCGGGTGGGCTCTCGCCCAGCTGCGCACCGCCCTCAAGCCCTTAACTTGGATCGATGATGTCCTCGCTCGAGGTCAATCCCTTTACGGCTTGCGGCAGGCCGAGCGTGGTGATTGCAAGAAGGGCCGCTTGTTTCAATGCATTTTTGCATACGTGCTCCGCAATCGCCCGACGAGGATGCGAATGTGACCTGAGCCCCAATTTTCATCGAGCGACGGGTAGAGTCCCTGGGTAACTTGATCCCTGATGGCTCGGCGAAGCAACGGGACGGGGAACGGAGCCCGCGGTAATGCGCAACGGCCCGGCCTCGGCTGTGGCCTTGCCTAGGACCACAAAGGCCTGCCAAACCGCGGGCTAGGCGGGAGCGACTTCTCCGGCTCCACAGGGTAGGTCTTCGATTTTCTTCACGATCATCTCTCGTCCCTCGACTTGACTTACACGACGCCGCGCGCGGCTCACCTTCCATAGCAAACGACAATGTCTAGCCAGGATGTCTTGATCACCAAAGCCAACTCTGTGCACGCAATGCGTCAAGAGGTCGGTGGTTCACAACATTCCCGATTTTGATATGGCTCAATGCACGATCCTTTTGCAATGCAAAAAAGGCACGCAAGGGGATCCGTATGATTGTTCTGCCGGGGGCCGAATCGAACTTCGAGCGTCTGAGGGGGGACGAGCCGATTGGCTTTGCCCCGGATGCCTGCCTGATCGTCCGTCGCCCAGGATCGCAATGCGGCGTTTGTCGCGACGCGTGCCCCACCGGGGTTTTGTCAGGCGGACAATGGTCAATTACGCTTGAAACCGATGGCTGCGTCGGCTGCGGGCTCTGCGCCGCGGCGTGCCCGACCGGGGCGCTCATGGTCGATGGCTGTACGCCCCATCCAGTAAGCGCGGCGAGCGAACGGATCGTTTTGGAATGTCGAAGGGTCGCACCCACTGATCGCGACCCGAATGCGGTCGTGGTGCCATGCCTCGGCGGACTGACAGTTCCGGATCTGCTCGACTTCCTCGAACAAACGGAAGCGAGCGTCATCATCTCAGATCATGGATGGTGCGCCCAATGCCCCGTCGGCCGATGTCACAGCCCATGGCAGCCCGCAATCGATGAGGCACGAGCGGCCCTGGCCGCGGTCGATGGGCGGCTGGCGGACGAGCTTGTGGTCGAGCGGGATGAGCTGCCCGTCGGCACGGCAATGCCGGTTATGGCTGCGCTGCGCCCCGACAAGCAGGTCGGTCGACGAGATTTCCTCAGACGCATGGTTGGAGCGGTCGAGCCGCGCGACGCGTCAGCCGAATCACGGCGTGTCGTGTTCGGCCGCGGGTTGGTTTCGCCGCTGAAACGCAAGCGCGTCCTTGAGCGGATCGGCGCCCTCGCCGCTGATCTCGAACAGCCGATGCCCGCGTCGCTGATGCCCTCGGTCAAGATCACCAACGGGTGCGAGCTCGATGGCCTGTGCGCGGCGATCTGCCCGACGGGGGCTCTTCGTCGCGAGGAAGGCGACGAGACGCTTTCTTTGCAGTTCGATGCCGGCCGCTGCATCACGTGCGGCCTGTGCCAAACCGCCTGCGCGAGCAAAGCCTTGAGCCTGTGGCCCAAGGGCGACGGAACGGTTCCGCACGGCATTGTGACATTGGTGAGCCGACACGCCGTCGCGTGTCCGGGCTGCGGCGACACGTTCATTCCGGCAGGCGACGAGCGATCCTGCCCATACTGCGAGAAGACGATGAACCTGATGCGCGAGCTCGCATCGTTGAAGCTCGGATCGCCAGCTCCGAGCCGATGAGCCAAAGCGCGCCCCGCAGGCTCGAAACGGCCAGGGCGCAAGGAGGTGGAAGATGGGTGACATGGATTTCACGACCAGCCGACGCAAATTCTTGCAGGCAACCGCCGTGACAGGCGCCGCCGGAATGGTCGGGACTGTCGTGAGCGAGCCCGTGCAACTGGCACCGGGCGAAGCACTAGCGCAGGCAGTGCGGCCCGAGACGAAGATAACCAAGAGCGTCTGCCATCAATGTCCGGCGCGCTGCGGCATCGATGTCTATACGACCAACGGAAGGGTGCATGCCATCTACGGCACTCTCGACCACCCAATGTCGAACGGCAAGCTGTGCCCGAAAGGACATCTGGGTGCCTACATCCTTTACGACCCGGACCGGATCCACGGACCCATGAAACGCACCAACCCGAAGAAAGGGCGCAATGAGGATCCGAAGTTTGTTCGAATTACCTGGGATGAGGCACTGAACACCATCGCTGCACGCCTCAACACATTGCGCGACAAGGGCGAGCAGCACCGCTTTGCCCTCCTGACCGGTCGCGGCTGGGGTTCGACAGACGCCGGCCTCACCGACAATTTCGGCAAGCTTTTCGGCACGCCGAATGCGTCGCTCGGTCATTCGTCGATTTGCGCGGACGCCAGCAAGCGTGCCAAGCAACTCATGGACGGCAACTACGCGTACAACTCCTACGACTACCGCAACACCAACTACCTTTTGAACTTCGGCGCGGCCTTCCTCGAAGCCTACCGGCCTTACAACAACAATCTGCAGACTTGGGGCCATATCCGCACCAAGGCGCCGAAAACCAAGGTGGCGGTGGTCGACATTCGCGTCACGACTACTGGGGCTGCCGCGGATCACCTGCTCCTTGTCAAGCCGGGGACCGACGGTGCGCTGGCGCTCGCCATCGCTCATGTGATGCTTACGCAAGGGTTGTGGGACAAGAAATTCGTCGGCGATTTCAACGACGGCGTCAATCGCTTCAAGAGCGGAGAAACGATCGATCCGGCAAACTTCACCGAGCGCTGGACCAAAGGTCTGATCGAGTGGTGGAACGCCGAAGTGAAGGATCGCACGCCAGAATGGGCCTCGAAAATCACCACGATTCCGGTCAAAGACATCCGCTTGGTCGCCCGCGAGTTTGGCACAACGCGCCCGGCCATGGCGATCTTCGAGCGGGGTCCGACGACTCACACCAACGCCGTTTACAACGGCATGAGCATCCACGCGCTCAACGCGCTGGTCGGCTCGATGTACGCAATCGGCGGCCTCGCCAACCAGATGGGTGTGCCATATGGCGCGTTGCCTTGGAAAGCCGACGATTACGTCGACGATGTCGCCAAGACGGCCAACGACAAGAAGTCGCCGCGCATCGACCGCGTGAAAACGGCGGAGGGGCCGCTGTGGTCGAACCAGATCCAGGGCATTCCCGACTATCACCTCGAGGGAAAGCCCTACAAGCTCGATACGCTGATGTTCTACGTGACCAATCCGATATTCTCGACGCCGGATAGCACGCGGTGGGAAAAGGCGTTGCAAGATATCTTCGTCATCGAAACCTCGCCGTTCCCGAGCGAGACGTCGGTGTTCGCCGATATCATCGTTCCCGACCACACCTATCTCGAGCGCTGGCAGGACACGCCGACCTACCCATTCGAGGGTTGGCCGATGACCGGACTGCGCGTGCCGGCGGTGAAGCCGATCCACGACACCAAGCATTTCGGCGATACGCTCATCGAGATCGGCAAGCGCATTAACGGCAAGATGGGCGAGTACTACAAGCAGGTCGGCAACGTCGAAAACGTGCTCAAGGCGGTCGCCAAGGGTTTTGAGAAGAACCCCGGCGATAACGGCGTCAACAGCTTCGAGACCTGGGCCGAAAAGGGCGTTTGGTACAAGAAGCCGTATCTCTGGCGCCAGGTCGCCGGCGAGTTCTACGAGTGGGATGGCGTCGATTACCGCAAGCCGATGTCGGCCGAGGACGTCAAGAAGCGGCTTTTTATCACCGAGTCCGGAAAGTTCGAGTTGCGCTCGTCCTATCTCGAAAAATACGCCGACTTCGTCAACGCCAAGCTCGGCGTCGCAAAGGACCGTGTCGGTTTCCCGCAATGGCTGGAGCCGAAATATTCCGGCAAAGGCGATCTGTTCCTGGTCACGCCGAAGACACCGATGCATGCGGAAGGGCGTAGCGCCAATATTCCGCAGGCGATTTCGATCTATCAACCGGTCTCCGGCGGGCGCAACCAGATGTTCCTGGAGATGCATCCAAAGGCGGCGAAAGCGCGCGGAATCAAGAATGGCGATCTCGTCCGCATCACGTCCGAGCTCGGTTCGATCACAATCCGAGTGCATCTGACGCCGGCGGCGCGGCCCGACACGATCGTCCTGCCCTACGGCTTCGGCCACTGGGCGCATGGGCGCTGGGCCAAGAACCGCGGCGAGAACGCCAACGCCATCATTCCGAACATTTCCGACCCGATCTCGGGCCTCGCCAGCAACTATTCGACGCTGGTGACGGTCGAGAAAGCCGGATCGCAGGCATAAGGAGAAGCAGTCATGGCCCGCTGGGGAATGGTTATCGACCTAGAGAAATGCACGGGCTGCCAGGCTTGCACGACTGCGTGCCAGATGGAGAACAGCCGCCTGCCCGGTGAAATGTGGCAGGATGTCTTGTTCTACAACGAAGGAGAGTTTCCGAGCGGAAAGCTCTCCTGGTTGCCGCGACCGTGCATGCACTGCGAAAATCCGTCATGCATGGCGGTCTGTCCGACAGGAGCAACCTACAAGACCGAGGATGGTGCGGTTCTTGTCGACTGGGAAAGATGCATCGGCTGCAAATATTGCATGATCGCCTGCCCCTATGGCGTGCGTTTCTACGCCGAGGAGAAGCAGAAGACGCAGCCCGACATCCGTGACGTATTCCCGCCGACCGGCGACAAGGTCTGGGACCCGCCTTACAAGATGCCGGAGCACGTGCAGAATCCGAAGCAGGGTATCGGCATCCAGCCCAAGAACGTCGTCTCCAAGTGCACATTCTGTTACCATCGCATCAGCAAGGCGCCGAAAGGCACTCCCGACCTTGATCCGAACGATCCGGTGCTACGGGATTTTACGCCCGCATGCGTTGTGACCTGCGCACCGACTGCCCGCTTCTTCGGCGACCTCGACAACCCCGAAAGCAATGTCCGTAAGCTGATTGCGCAAAAGCGCGGCACGCGCTTGCTCGATCAGACCGGCAATCGCCCGCAGGTCTATTACCTCGCCGGTGAAGCCCCGGTGATCCCGGAAACCCGCAGCGTCCGCAAGACGCAGGAGTCGTGACGGAGAACCACCATGGAAGCGATTGTTCTTGAGCGGCCACGTCCGCCACTTCTCGATCTCGAACGCAGACCCGACGCATTGTCGGTCACGATGATGCTGGTGGGAGCCGTGGGCGCCGGCCTCGGCCTCGCCTACGTCTTCTACTCACTGTTCATGCACGGCCATGCCGCCTTCAACACGTCGAGCGATATGGCCTGGGGCTCACCGATCGCCTTTTACTTGTTCTTCCTGCTGACCTCGTCCGGCCTGTCTATCATCGCCTCGCTCGACACGGTGTTCGGCGTCCGTGTGTTTTATCCGTTGGCGAAAAGATGCGTTTGGATGTCGATCATCGTGCTGGTCGCGGGATTTTCGATCCTCGCACTGGAAATCGGTCGTCCATTCCGCATGCTGTGGGCGCTGCCGTTTGCCCTTCAGTATCGCTCGCCGATGTGGTGGATGGGCGTATTCTATTCGCTCGATCTGGTGCTGTTGTGCATCAAGTTCTGGCAGATGCATCGTGATGAGTGGCACAGCCGTTTTACCCATCTCCTCAGCGTTGTGTCCTTCGTCGTCAGCGTCCTGGCGCCCGGCACGCTCGGCCTTGTGTTTGGGATGATGGCGATGCGGCCGGCTTGGTACAGCCCGATTATGCCCATGTATTTTATCCTGACGGGTTTCACGAGCGCCGTCGCCTTCATCATCTTTTTCTCCAGCATCATGCCGCGGCATCAGAAGCCTGCGGCGGACGAGCTCTATTACCATCTGATGCCGCGCCTGTTCTTCGTATCGCTGCTCGCGGTCATCGGCATGCGGTTCGGCCAAATCGTGACGACGCTATGGAGCAATTACGAGGGTCTCGAAGCGCATTGGCTTTCGCTGAGCTCTCCGCTCTTCCACATCGAAATCTGGATCGGACTCGTGATCCCGATGCTGCTGATGTCGACCAACGGACTGCGCAGCCATCGAACCATCGGCGCACTGGCCGCGTTTCTCTTCATGATCGGCATTTTCTTCGGCCGTCTTGAGCTCTTGATCAATGGCCAGAAGGTGCCACTCTTCAAGGGATATTGGGCGGGCTATGTGGAGTATTGGCCGTCGCTGACCGAATGGATGCTGGTGCCTGCGGGAATTGGCATCTACCTGTTTTTATACGGTGCCGGAAACTGGCTTCTTCGCCTTTCCGACACGGAGGCTAATAACCGTTGACTGCGGCAGCGGCCCGAACGCGCAGGTGACGCGAGCGGGCCGCAAATGGCGTCAACAAGGTACAAGGTTGAGGAGACAGCAATGTCGAGCAGATCCACATTATCCGCCGCGACCGTCGCCGCTGTTGTCAGCATGGCCCTGATCGCCTTGTCCCCAACTCGGGCGCAGAACGCATCGAGTCCTGCGGTGGAGTTGGGGGGTGAACCGGCGAACTGGGGTCTCGCTCCATTTGCGGCCATCCCGGTTATTGCCTTGCGGCCCGAAGATCGTAGTGCGATCCGGGCACTTGAGGATCAGCACATTAAAGAACGGCGCGCCTTCGAGGACAAATACGAGACGGAATTGCGACGGTTGATCCGCAAGCAGGCTGAAGAGCGGGAGACGCTGCGTACCCGACTGGCATCCCCTCGTTGACTGATGCGAGTTCGCGTTCTTCTGTCAGTTGCCGAGTTGCGACCAACGCTGTCCTTTCGTCAAGATGGTGCACATCGTCTCTTCATAGCTTGGCGAAGTGCCGCCGAGAAGGAGTATAGGGAGTATAGTTAGCCTTCTTGCCACCGCAGGAGATGACCTTTGCATCTGGGGCAGTCGCTGCTGCCAAAACCTTCGATCGGCGTCGGCAAAGCCGCGAGGGCGGAGACCAGTTCGCATTCATGGCCCCCGACAAAGGTCCAGGCACCCAACACGCCGCCGGCTTCCGTCAGATGGTCGATGTGCCAACGTATCGCCTTGCCGCGGCGCATGTGGCGCGCAATGCGCGGCCGTAGGCCGCCCGGCCCTTTCGCCGAGCCGCAGTAGAGATAGCGGCCCGCTGGCAGCGATACCGGCCGTCTGTTAGCCAGGGTCAGTGCAATCGGCTGAGAAAGTTCGACTGCGAGCACATACGCGCCAGGCAAAGCGGGAATGTCCTCGGCGCTGGTATAGAAACCCATTGTGAGATGTCCGATTTCCCTCAGGTGCAC
>Ga0209323_10003759_pt1 | contig 10081 bp, 9 predicted proteins | sample Rifsed19ft2_FD_184014 | JGI IMG/M metagenome (GOLD analysis project Ga0209323, IMG submission 184014) | Soil microbial communities from Rifle, Colorado, USA - sediment 19ft 2 (version 2) | ecosystem: Environmental > Terrestrial > Deep subsurface > Rock core/Sediment | place: Rifle, Colorado...
GTGGTCATGCTTGATTCTTGTCGGCACTGCCAACTTTCCTAGAGATTGCCACGCTCGCAGCAAAGCCACTTGGGGATTGCCACGTCGGCCTCACTACGTTCGGCCTCCTCGCAATGACGGTTCGAGTAAGCCTTCCTCTATAATCGAGACGTGAAAGCAGAGACTGCTAGTCGAATTATCGCCGTTAACCGTCAATTCTATCAAAGCCTGGCGGCGCCTTTCTCGGCCAGCCGCGGCCGGCTGCAGCCGGGGGTGCTGCGGGTGCTGGAGGGACTGCCCGCCGAGGCGGACGTGCTGGACCTGGGCTGCGGCAACGGCGGGGTGGCGCGAGAGCTCGCCTGCCGCGGCCACCGCGGGCGGTACGTGGGGGTGGATTCCAGCGAGGAGCTGCTGAAAGAAGCAAGAAAAAACGTCCAAATTCCCAGGTCCAGCGTCCAACGTCCTACTTCCAGTATCCAATTCATCCAAGCGGACTTAACCTCTAATTTCAATCAGCATTCAGCATTCAGCAATCAGCATTTTGACTTTGTATTCGCTTTCGCCATGCTGCACCATATCCCCAGCCGTGAGTTACGGCTAGGTTTCCTGAAGCAGGTAGGCGGATTGCTGGCGCCTGGCGGCCGTTTTGTGCATTCCAACTGGCAATTTCTGAACAGCCCACGGCTGCGGGATCGCATCCAGCCCTGGGAAGCGGTCGACCTGGATGAAAGCCAAGTCGATGCTGGCGACTATCTGCTGGACTGGCGCAGCGGAGGCCGCGGGCTGCGCTATGTGCACCATTTCCACGAGGCCGAGCTGGGCGACCTGGCGGCGGAGGCGGGGTTCCAAGTGGTGGATAGTTTTCTCTCGGATGGCAAAGGCGGGGACCTGGCGTTGTATCAGGAGTGGGTGGTTGCTGCTGCGAAATAGTCAACCTGGTTAGCGCATCTCATATTGCTTGCCGACGTGATCTCTCCCGTACGCTGTCCTTTTTTACGCAAATTAATGCCTAAATGACTTCCTTGACAAAGCCGTCAATTTCCCCACAAGTTTCGCGATCCGTTTAATAATGGGGCCATGCTATCAATGGAAATGCTATGGGCCGTCCTCCAGGTTTGCCCTACCCTTACCTTCAGCATCTGGATGCGCCTTGGCCCCTGATCGGCAAGCGCATTCACGTTGCCCTCAACCAGGGGCACGATCCCTACTTTGCCGTGAAACTCGCCTTCGCCCAAACCAGGGAATCTGAACGGGAGAAGATCAAAGGCACCTTGCTGCAGGTCTTGCCGGTCATGCAAATTCCCGGTCTTTCCTACCGCCAGCGCGAAGCCCTGATCGCCCTGCGCGCCTCCAACGTCGCTTCGCTAGCCCAGCTCAGCCGTGTGCTTGTCCAAGATCGCGCCAATACTCACCGGCGCCTCAGCGCTCTCGTTAAAAAAGGCCTAGCTGTGAAATTTTACCAACCAGGCGGCGTTTATTATTTCGCCATCCCCAAACCATTGGAGAAGTCGGTCAAGGCCGCCGTCTCTCGGTTCATTAACAACCTTATCCAAGAATACTCATCCACACCTGCCACACCTGCCACACCTGCCACACCTGCAACGCCCGCACTCCCTGCACCCCTTGCACTCCCTGCAATGCCCGCAAATACCGACAACAGTGACAACAGTGACAACGCCTACAATTTCGACCTGATTGACAACATCGGCACATCTACAATGGCTTTTTGAGGGTTTTTATGGTTCATGTTACTCAGGGGAATCGGATAGGCTCTCCAACCGGCGGCTTCATGCCCGACCTTGCTTCATCTTCGCACCGGGTGCCGGAGCACTGTCTTTAGTTTTGCTGGCGCGGTGCGGCGCGGGTCGCCGAGGTAGATCTCGTGGTGCTTGCCATGGGTGCGGTAGCCGTGCGCGGTGGCGAATTCATTCATGCGAAGGATGGTGGCCGGCTCTTCAGAGTAGGGACCGAGGTGCATGACCTGCATGCTGAACCCCTCTTTGAGGGCTTCAAAGCGAGCATGGTCTAACATGGCGGGGTCCTTCTTGGCGCGCAGCTGTTCCCGGGCTTCAGCGAACAAGGTTGCGGTGACCGGAGTGGGCTGCATGATCATGGCGGTGAAATACCAGGGATCAGCGTGACTCACGGTGAACTTTTTATGGCTGTCTTTGGTCCACCACAAACCTTCCAACGGCATCACGGGATAGTTCACCGGGTTGTTTTTCCGTTTCTTACACATAAATTTGATCGTGTACGAGAGCCCATAGAGGGTTTCCACTGCAGCGAGGTAATCGGGGGCCTCCGCCACCGAGATGTTGGCCGGGATGACACCGTCCACCATGATGAAATTGAAGCGCGGGATTTTTATCACGGTGACTTCTTTGGCGCTGGGGCTATAGAGATGTTTGTATTGTTTCCTGAGATCGAGTATTTTCATGGCACTCCTGGGAAGTTAAGGCACCGCTCGAATGAAAGTGCAGGAGGGAAACCGCGGATGAACACTGATCAATCAAATCTGACTCTCCAGGCGGGGGATGTAACGGTCCAGCCATTCGAGTTCGGTCTGCAATAGGTTGTAACTATATTCGAACATACCTTCGAGAAAAAAGGGCAAATGCTCCTGGTGCTGCCAAGCCTGCTCCACTTCGTCGCGGCGCAGGAGCACGACGCGGCGGTAAATGCGCAAGGCCCTGGCCGCCTCGTCCGGCTGGATGCCGGGCAGCCCGGCCAGGCCTAGCAGGAAGGAGGAATTGGGCTGACCTGGCGCAGCTAGGGCCGCCAGAGTAGCCTGGCGCCAGGCGGCCTGCCCCTTGGGCTGGATGGTATAGACCTTACGGGTGGGGCCGCGGCCTGCAGCAGGTTGGGGCTGGCTGCTGATCCAGCCGCGGCTTTCCAGCTTGCTAAGAATGTAATAGATGGAAGAGAAACCTACCTCGGTCCAGTTGCGCATACCGCGGGACTCGATAAGTTGCTCGATCTCATAGCCGTGGCGGGGAGCCTCGGCTACCAGGCCAAGGATAGCTAATTCAGCGTTGGTCATATTATTCTAGTACTAGAATAGTAACAAAAAACAGTTAATTAGTCAATTAGTGATTAGTCACTTAGTGATTAGGCAATAGGAAATCAGGGATTGGGAAATATACCGGTTAAAGCCTCGACTCCGCATAAACCCTAGGTCACAATATGTGCCGAATCTTTCATCCTTCATCTTTTCTCGTTCCTGCTTGTATACTTCCCCCATGCCACGTGAAGCGCGTTCCCAACGAGTGGAAGCTATCGTGCTCAAGCACGCCGACTTTGGTGAGGCCGACCGGTTGCTGACGCTTTACACCCGCGAGCAGGGCAAAGTACGCGCCCTGGCCAAAGGGGCGCGCAAGCCCGGTTCGCGCAAGGGCGGGCACCTGGAGCCGTTCAGCCGGGCGCGGCTGCAACTGGCTACGGGGCGAGACCTGTTCATCGTCAACCAGGCTGAAGCCATCGAGGTCTATTCCAGCCTGACGGAGGACCTGGAAGCGCTAGGGTACGCCTCTTACGTCGTGGAACTGCTGGATAAATTCAGCGCCGATCACGACGCCAACCAGGCCTTATACCGGTTGGTGCGGGACACCCTGGGGCGCCTGGCGCGGGGCGAGGAATTGCAATTGACGGTGCGTTATTACGAAGTGCGCCTGATGGACCTGATGGGCTTCCGGCCTGAGCTGCAGGTTTGCTTGAAGTGCAGGAAAGCGATCCGCCCGCAAGACCAATATTTTTCTTTCGACCAGGGAGGCGCGCTGTGCCCGGATTGCGGGCGGCACGACCCAATCGCCCGCCCCATTTCCCTGGCGGCACTGAAGGTGCTGCGCCACCTGCAACGTAGCAGCTACCAGGAGGCGCGGCGGGCCAAGCCCAACCGCGACGTGCAAGTGGAGTTGGAGACGCTGATGAACGCCTACGTCATCTATTTGCTGGAAAGGAATTTGAATACGCCGCGCTTTTTACACAGAGTGCGCCATCCCGCCAAACAAAAGGAGAAACCGTGAAACTCACCGATGTGCGCCTGTTGGTCTCTGACATTGAAGCCTGCCGCGCCTTTTACAAAGACAAGTTGGAATTAAAAGAACAGGTGGCCGTGGAGGGCGTCTATTACGAATTCCTGGCCGGCGAAGGCGTGGTATCGATCTACAAACGGAAACTCATGGAGGGCGTGTTGGGGCAGGATTCCGGCGGACAGGTGAGCGGCGACCGGGCGGTGGTAGTTTTCCTGGTCGAGGATGTGGACCAGACGTATGCCAAGCTGCAAGGCAGGGGCGTGGCCTTTATCACACAACCGCACAACCAAGAAGCCTGGGCGTTGCGCGTGGCGCATTTGCGCGACCCGGAAGGGAATTTGATCGAGATCTATAAGCGGTTGAAGCAGTAAGCAGTAGACGGTAGGCAGTTGACAGCAATCAGAAGGATAAATCTTTCAATGATTTCCAATGCTTGACTTCTCGACTCGGTTGGCAGGAAGATGGTTATTCGGAAGACAGCGTTAGATGGATTCCTCGCTTTCTTGAATCCCAATTGGATATTGAATAATAGGCCGCTCGGAATGACAAAGGGGCTGGTTACCGTGGGTGAAATGCTGGCCTTAACACAAGAAAACAAGGGCGAGGTCACCTCGCCCCTACAAGAAATTAAAAACCTTCGAGTTTGGAAAAATCGGCGACGCCGGAGGCCAGGGCAACGATGCGCTGCAACATGCCAAGACGATTTCGGCGTAATTGTTCATCCTCGGCCATGACCAAGACCTTATCAAAGTAATTGGTAACAGCCAAAACCATAGGCTTAAATGATCGGAAGAATGATCCAACCGATCTCTGCTTGAGGTGATTTGTTTCGGCCTTCTTGATCGCGCCAAGAAATACTCTGTCCACAGTTTTATCTTCCAGCGAATTCTCGTCCACTTCGTAAATCTCTTTTAGACCGCGGGTGATGCGCACGCAACGGGAGAAGGCTGCCAGGGTCTGTGGCCAGTCCGGCTGGGCTAACTCGGCTGCCAGTTCCCGTACGGCGCGGGCAGCCGCGACGGGGTTGCGACCTTGCACGGCCAGCACGGCATCCACCACATCGTGGCGTGCGCCGCCCTCCAACAGCAGGGCGCGTTGGCGCTGGATGATGAACTCGAGCGCTTTGGCTTTGGCGGCATCGCTGACCAGCACGGGCTGGGCAGCCGCCGCCAGAGAGATCGCCTCGTGAAGGTCAAAGTCCATATCCCAGGCCATCAAGCTCTGAACTAGGCCAATGGCGGCGCGGCGCTGGGCAAAGGGGTCCTTGGCGCCGGTGGGCTCTAACCCAAGGGCAAAGAGTCCGGCCAGGGTATCCAGCCGATCGGCCAAGCCGACCACCAAGCCAGCCTTCGATCTAGGGGTGGCATCGCCGGCAAACCGGGGCAGGTAATGCTCCAGCAGCGCTTCGGCTACCGCAGGCGGCTCGCCGGCATCCAGGGCGTAATATTTGCCCATTACCCCCTGCAAGCTGGTCATTTCGATCACCATCTTGGTGGCCAGGTCGGCTTTGCAGAGGTGGGCGGCGCGCTCGGCGGCCTTGCTCTCGTCGGCGGTCAGGCCCAGCCTGGGTGCTAATTCCTTGACCAGTGCGACAATCCGCCGGGTCTTGTCGCCCATCGAACCCAGGTCCTTTTGGAAGGTCAGCTCCTTGAGCTGCTCCACATAAAACTCCAGCGGGAGTTCACGGTCCTTGCGAATGAAGTAAGCGGCGTCGGCGAAACGGGCGCGGATCACATCAGCGTTGCCGGCGGTGACCGCTGACTTGTCGAAATCGCCGTTACCTACGGCGATGAATTTATTCAAAAGGCGTGCAGAAGGGGCCGGGAGATTGCTTCGCTCGCTACGCTTGCTCGCAATGACGGGTGACTCAACCGGGAAATAACGTTGGTGTTTCTTCATCACCGCGATCAACACTTCGCGGGGCAGATCGAGGAAGGCAGGGTCGAAATCCCCAAGCAGCGCCGCAGGGGCTTCGACCAAGTTGGCCACTTCGGCGAGGAGTTCGGGATCATCCCGCACCTCGCCGCCGGCCGACTTGGCCAAGGCAGCTACCTGGGCGCGGATGGCAACTCGGCGGGCGGCGATGTCCAGCAGGATGCCTTGCTTCTTGAGATGCGCAAAAAACGACTTTGGGGTGGTGACAGCGAAGGAAGTCGCTTTGCCCTGGCGCAGGCCGCGGCTAGTTTTGCCGCTTTGCAAGCCGGCGTACTCAAACGGAACAAGATGCTCGCCATGCAAGGCCAGCAACCAGCGGATTGGTCGCGAGAAGGTGGCGCCGCTGGCGTTCCAGCGGACGGATTGATCGAACTTCAGCGAGGCGATCAGGGCGGGCAAGCTGGCGGCGAGCACTTCGACAGCGCTCTGGCCTTTGTGATGGACGCGGGCCACCATGTATTTGCCGCCGTCAACGGTTTCCACCTTGAGGGCTGAAACCGGCAGGCCTTGGCCGCGGGCGAAGCCCTCGGCGGCAGGGGTCGGTGCGCCATCGGCGCCAAAGGCGCGGGCGGCGGGCGGACCCTTGACCAGGTCGTCGCGGTCCGCTTGGCGGGGAGCCAGGCTGGCGATCAAGGCCACCAGGCGGCGAGGAGTTCCCGAGACCTTCAGTTCTTTGTACGCCAGCTTCTGCTCATCCAGCAAAGTTGTGAATGCGGCATGCAATTGGGCAATGGCTGTTTCAAGATCAGCGGGAGGCAATTCCTCGGTGCCGATCTCCAGCAGAAAGTCGGCGGGCTGTTGGGGTCCGAAGAGTTTTTTCGCGGAACTACGGGCGGGTTTGAGACGCGCCCCTGCAGAATCTACGAGGTTATTTTGCAACCATGGAAATTCCTGGCGCTGGCGGTCAGCCACATAGGCTTCAGCCACCTGGTTGGAGAGGGCGCGCATGCGGCGGAAGTAGGCCTGGCGCTCGGTGACACCGATGGCGCCGCGCGCATCGAGCACATTGAAGGCGTGCGAGGTCTTGAGGACGTAATCGTAAGCGGGCAGCATCAGGCCGGCTTGCAAGGCGGCCCTGGCTTCTTCTTCATACAGTTCGGTCATCTGGCGCACGCGGTCCACATCGGCCGTTTCGAAATAATATTTGCTTTGCTCGCGCTCCCCCTGCAGATTCAAACTACCCCAGGTGTGTTGGCGGCTCCAGCGCAAGTCGCCGACGGTCTGCACGCTTTGTAGCGCCATGGCGATGCGGTCCAGCCCGTAGGTGATCTCCACGGAAACGGGGTCCAGGGTAAGGCCGCCGGCCTGCTGGAAATAGGTGAATTGGGTGATCTCCAGGCCATCGAGCCAAACCTCCCAGCCCAGGCCCCAAGCGCCGAGGGCGGGCGCAGCCCAGTTATCTTCGACAAAGCGGATGTCGTGCCTGTTCACGTCGATGCCGATAGCTTGCAGGGATTTCAGGAAAAGCTCTTGCGGGTTGCCGGGGTCAGGTTTGAGGATGACCTGGAACTGGGTGTGCTGCTGCAAGCGATTGGGATTTTCACCGTAACGGCCATCGTCGGGGCGCACCGAGGGCTCCACGTAGGCTACGTTCCAAGGTTCTGGCCCCAGGACACGCAGGAAGGTAGCGGGGTTCATGGTGCCGGCACCGACCTTCTCGTTGTAAGGCTGCCACAAAACGCAGCCCCAGTCGATCCAATATTGCTGCAGGGAGGCAATGATGGATTGGAAGTCTTTGGGTTGGGCGGATTTCGTTGATTTTGTCGGTTTCTTGGTTTTCTTGGCCATTGGTGACCATTATATACGCCGTTACCCGACGAGGAATCTCTTTATAAAAAGGCATCCCGTCAAACCCAATGGTCCTAATTCCAGTACTTTTCTGTGGGGTCTCCGACCCTTTGCGTGGCTCCGCCACGCGTTGGATGTCGTTGGACCCCCCTCGCCAGGAGTGTACGCCTGCCAAAACTGAGACAAAAAGTCACGCATTTTGCCAGCTTACTTTAAAGATCCTCGCGCGCGAACAAAGAAGACTTACAAGGAATCGCATGAAATTCCAACTAGAAACGATTGGACTGCCAACGGCATATAATGCGATTGTGGCGATGCGCGTTCTTTACGATGGCTGGCCGCTGATCTATGCACCGCTAAGTTCGGCGGCGTGGCATTTGCGTACGCTGCTGACAATAGGCGCAGGAATGATCGAACCTGTGCTGGCCTTGCCCACTGAGCCGCAGGCCGCTCCTTTGGGAGCGGAGATGCTAACGACTTATCACCACACACACGATCGCGGCGCGTGGGTGCAAGACATCCTGCCGCGGCTGGCGCTGGAAAACGGGGCAGGGGCGATCCACACCACAAACCCAAGCGCTTCATTGTTCGGCAAAGTACCGACCCTAGTGAGCCCCGCTGAATTGGAAAGACGCCAATCCGGCAGCCGCTGGAAGGCAGCCCTGGGTCGCGGCGGCCTAGCGCGGGCACAAATCCTATGGCCAAGCGACCTGCCCGCGCCGCGACTGCCGGGCGCGGTGCGCCGGCTGCCACCGGTGGTGCACGCTGAATTCCAGATAGCGGCGGCACAAGCTTCCGCAAGCCGAACGAGGCTGCCCGAAGAATTCATTCTGGTGCACGGCTTGCCGGATGAACGCAGCGCGCTGAGCTTGCTGGAAAGCTGGACCTGGGCGGCAGCTTCGATCGGAGAGTTTTATCCATTGGTGATCGTGGATCTGGACGAAGCCACCGCGCGGCTAGTGCAGGAGCAACTGCCCAGGTTCCATGTGGAGGACAGCGTACGAATCTTGAACGCAGTCCAGCCACAAGAGTTGGCTGGCATTTACCAGGCCTGCACCGCCCTGGTGCATCTGGGCCAGCCCGCGCCGTGGGGCAACCCGCTGCGGGCGGCGCTGGCCGGCGGCAAGGCGGTCGTAGCTCAGCGCGAAGCGCACACGGAAGCTATCGTGGGGGCGGCGGCTTACTTGACGCCGCCGGAGGATCTGCGCGCCTTCGGGGCGGCGATGATCACTGTGGTTGTGGATGAGAACGCCCGCGAAAAGCTGGAGGACGCGGCGCGGCAGCGCGCAGCCCACTGGAAAGCAGATGCGTTTAAAGGTGAATTACTGGTAATTTATAGGGAGTTAGCCAGTAGGGCGCGGCACTAAAAGGTGCAGAACCAGATTATTTGGAAGACTAGATTAAAGGGATTCCTCGCTGTCTTGATTACCCGGCGGATACTGACTTAATAGACCGCTCGGAATGACCCGCGCGAGAGGCAGGCTCGATTTAGAATGACACTAGGTGTGGCTAGCGCCTGCGGATTTGCAGGGTATAGAAGCCGAGACCGGCACCACCCAGCAGCAAGAGAATTCCCAACAAACCCATCACCGGCGAAGGCCGGCCTTCGTCCGTGGAAAGGCTGAGCCCAGAGGAGGAAGAGGCCTGGGCCCCAAAGTTGATCTCCTGGGTCTGCCCAGGGGCGATCTGAATGGTGATGTTGGGCGCGGTGGTGGGGTTATAGCCTTCGGGGATGGCGACGCTGACGGTGTACTCGCCCAGAGGTAGTTCCTCAAAGCAGGTGCGCACCGGTTCACCATCTGCGTCCAAGGCGGATTCTGTGGCGGCGGTACGAGAAGCCAGGCCGGTGCGTTCGTTCACATTGGCTTGCCCGCCGGCAATACCAAACTCGGTTTCCTGGCGGGTGGCATCGCCATTGACATCATCAAAAAGCAACACACAAATGCTGCCGGTGCCGGGCGTTTCGGGAGTGAGCGTGGCCACCACTTCGGTGGTGGGCCCGGCCGTGGCTGTGGGCTCCTGCTGGCTCGCTGTGCCCAACAAAACCACTTGCCCCGGGACGACTACGGCGTCGCTGCCCCAACCGTTCAGGTTCTGCAGTGTGGTCAGCTCCATGCCAAATTGAGCGGCGATGCCCCAGGGAGTATCGTTGGCCTGCACGGTGTAAAGGATGCGGCCGTCTGCTCCGGCGGTAGGGGTGGGCTGCGGGGTGGCCTGGAAGGCAGAACCAAGGGCTGTGCCCGGTGCACTCAAGGTCCAAACGGCGAGAAGCAGCAAAGCTGCGGTCAGGGCTACCCCCAAGCGTGGTCTGAGGAACTTCATCAGAGAAAATTATATCAGGGCACTAT
>Ga0209323_10003763_pt1 | contig 10074 bp, 10 predicted proteins | sample Rifsed19ft2_FD_184014 | JGI IMG/M metagenome (GOLD analysis project Ga0209323, IMG submission 184014) | Soil microbial communities from Rifle, Colorado, USA - sediment 19ft 2 (version 2) | ecosystem: Environmental > Terrestrial > Deep subsurface > Rock core/Sediment | place: Rifle, Colorado...
TGCCGCCGATTCAAATTCGGCATTCATTGCGGCAACGATTGAATAGAATCCGGCAAACAATGCCCCTGTGGTGAACAGGTTAGGTAAAATATATATACCACGGCGCCGCTGCATAATTTAACAATCTCTCAACAGATAATTCGTATCCGGCTATATAAGAACAACTATAACAGAAGTAGAGAAATTATAGTGGGTCTATGGTGACTGATTTGAGGATCGGGGACTCAGGTTTGCCTTTCAGCGGGGGCATGCTCGTCATGGATTACACTTGCAGTCCCGTTATTATGGACCAGGTGTGCAATGATCCCGGAACCGGAACTGATGTGGTCTCCAGGCATGACGTTAATCTTTGAATTTACCGGGACCAGCACATCTATCACACCCCCGAAATACAGATAGCCGCAGCGCTGGCCATGTCCGAGGCGCTCGCCGGAGTGTACATAAAAACGAAAGCTGAACGGGCCGAACAGATTTAAATAGATGACTACAACTATTTCATCACCTTCATCACTCCTGATGCGGAAGGCGAATTTTCGTTTACTGGTTTTACTATCCGGCCGCCTGGTCCACTGATTCACTATCTTGCCTTCCATCGGGCTTCTCAGCGAATAGATATCCAGCAATGACATCTTGATCCGTATCTGCAATGCCTGACGTTGTACCCATGGATCATTGATCTCCTCCACGGCAAGCACCTTGCCGGAAACCGGGCTTACAATTGCAAGTGGTGAAGACGTGATAACCTGCACCGGATCACGCAACATGAAGAGAGAGATAAAAAAAACCAACGCCGTTGCCTCGGTGACGATATTGCGGTGGAAATAATAGGCAATACATAGAATAACGAGCAATATGCCTAGTGCTGGCCAACCTTCTCTGGCAATTATGGGATAGCGATTACTCGGCATGGCGGTTAATTAATCGAGGATATCAAATGACTATCAGGTAGTTTGTCATTTCGAGCGAAGCGAGAAATCTGTCTTTCATAATTCTGACAACTGACAATCTGCAACAAACATTAGATTTCTCCCCGCGGTCGAAATGACATAAATCACTTATGGAATGGCTTTAATTCTTGTCCTGATCAACCAGCTTGTTCGCCTTGATCCACGGCATCATGGATCGCAACTTCTCACCGACGATCTCGATCTGATGCTCACGACTGATACGGCGCATGGCTTTCAATGATGCCGCACCACTCTGGTTTTCCAGAATAAACTCTTTGGCAAACTGGCCCGTTTGAATCTCTCGCAGGATTTCCTTCATGGCCTTTCTGGATTCCTCCGTCACGATACGCGGGCCGCGGGTAAAATCACCATATTCTGCAGTATTGGAAATTGAATATCGCATATTGGCGATGCCGCCTTCGTAGATCAGATCAACAATCAACTTGGTCTCATGCAGGCATTCAAAGTATGCCATCTCCGGTGCATAACCTGCTTCAACCAGGGTTTCGAATCCGGCCTGTATCAATGCCGTGATGCCACCACACAACACGGTCTGTTCCCCGAAAAGATCGGTTTCTGTTTCTTCCTTGAAAGTGGTTTCGATCACACCGGCACGGCCACCGCCATTGGCAGAGGCATAAGACAGCGCCAGTTCTTTTGCCGTGCCTGAAGCATCCTGGAATATTGCAATCAATGATGGCACGCCACCACCTTGTTTATAGGTTGAGCGTACCAGATGTCCCGGGCCTTTTGGCGCGATCATGATCACATCCAGATCCTTGCGCGGGATGATCTGCTGAAAATGAATATTGAATCCATGAGCAAAGGCCATTGCTGCACCTTTCTTGATATTGGATTCAACCTCGTCCCTGTAAAGTGCGGCCTGGTGTTCATCCGGCGCAAGTATCATGACAACATCAGCCCATGCGACAGCCGCTTTGATGGATTTCACAGCAATGCCGGCATTTTTGGCCTTGGCTGCAGAAGCCGAACCTTCACGCAGACCGACACAAACATCCACGCCGGAGTCTTTAAGATTATTGGCATGGGCATGGCCCTGTGAACCATAACCGATAATGGCCACTTTCCTGGCTTGAATCAGGGACAAGTCTGCGTCTTTGTCGTAATAAATATTCATTTGCTTTGCTCTCAACAATTAATAAATTGAAACAACTCTAAACTTTTATGAGATTTAATCCCTCTCCCTTGCAGGGGAGGGTTGGGTGGAGATAAAACGGTAAATCTCACCCCCATCCTCACCTTTCCCCTCAGAGGGGAAGGAATCTATTTTCTAATTATAATTAAACTCTCAAATTGCCTTCTCACCTCTTGAAATACCGGACACGCCGGAACGGACGACTTCCAGAATCTCCTTTTCATCCAGTGACCCGATAAACGCATCCAGTTTATCCCCGGTACCGGTCATCTCAACTGTATAGGTGCTGTCTGTCACATCAATAATCCGGCCACGGAAAATATCATTCAGGCGTTTGATTTCTTCCCGGGCAGTCCCTTTGGCATGCACCTTGATCAACATCAGTTCCCGTTCGATGTGTTTGCTCTCGCTCAGGTCTATCACCTTGATCACATCAACCAGCTTGTTCAGGTGTTTGGTGATCTGTTCGATGATCTCATCCGAACCGGATGTCACCAGTGTCATACGCGAGATTGTCGGATCTTCAGTGGGTGCGACAGTCAGTGATTCAATATTGAAACCACGCGCAGAGAACAGGCCGGAGACCCGCGACAAGGCCCCGGCCTCATTTTCCAGAAGCAAAGAGAGTATGTGGCGCATTAGCCCGGATATTGCACTAAAATCGCGCTGTCTCGCGCCGCGATTGTGGCCGAGAAGGCTTCTCGCGACTGAAAACGTAGCAAGCGACTACGTTTGAAGAAGCATGGAGACTTCTCGGGCGCAAGGGCAAGTGAGAAGCGGGATAAGTCTTTATCCAGCATATCCATACTAATTAATTTATTTCCATTCATACCATTCAATTCGATGTAGTCATTTTCAGCGATTCTGGTTTAGTGCATTATCCGGGCTCTAGGCGAGTTCTCTTTCCGGTGAAAGATGCATCTCATGCTGTCCCTTGCCTGAGGCAATCATTGGATACACGTTCTCGGTCTGATCAGTAATAAAATCCATCAACACCAGCTTGTCTTTCATGGCCAGGGCTTCTTTCAGCGCGCCTTCAACATCACTGGTTTTGTCAACAAGCATACCGACATGGCCGAAACTCTCTGCGAGTTTCACGAAATCCGGAAGCGCGTCCATGTAGGAATGCGAATAACGGCCGGCATAAAAGAATTCCTGCCACTGCCGTACCATACCCATATAACGGTTATTCAGATTGATGATCTTGACCGGCAGCCCGTATTGCAGACAGGTGGATAATTCCTGTATGCACATCACCAGGCTCGCCTCACCGGTAATACAGGCCACGATTGCATCCGGAAACGCTTTTTTAACGCCCATTGCCGCAGGCAGACCAAAACCCATCGTGCCCAGACCGCCGGAATTGATCCAGCGTCTTGGTTTGTCGAATTTATAAAACTGCGCAGCCCACATCTGGTGCTGCCCGACATCAGATGTCACATAGGCATCACCTTTGGTCAGTTCATACAACTTCTCGACCACATACTGTGGCTTGATGATCTTGCTCTTGCGATCATATTTCAGGCAATCGATCCCCTGCCATTCCTTGATCTGGTCCCACCAGGGTTTGATTGCCGCGGCATCCGGTTTGGATTTGTGGTCCCTGAGTATGGCGTTGAGATCTTTCAGCACGTGCTTCACATCACCGACGATAGGGATATCCACCGGCACGTTCTTGGAAATGGAAGACGGATCTACATCGATATGAATGATCTTGGCGTATGGGCAGAATTTCTCCAGATCACCGGTCACGCGATCATCAAATCGCGCGCCGATGGCAATCAGCACATCACAATGATGCATGGCCATGTTGGCCTCATAGGTGCCGTGCATGCCCAGCATGCCGATAAATTGTTTGTCCGTCGCCGGGTAGCCGCCCAGCCCCATCAGGGTATTGGTAATCGGATAACCCAGATAACGGGTAAATTCGATCAGTTCTTCACTGGCCTCTGACAAGATGACGCCGCCACCGGAGTAAATCATCGGTTTGTTCGCCGACAGAATCAGTTCCGCTGCACGTCTGATCTGGCCCGGGTGGCCCTTGACCACCGGCCGGTAGGAACGCATGTCGACAGTTTCCGGATATTCATATTCGCAACTGTCCGCCGTGACATCCTTGGGGATATCCACCAGCACCGGCCCCGGCCGCCCACTCATGGCGACATAAAAGGCTTTCTTGATGGTGGAAGCGAGTTCTTTCACATCCTTGACCAGGAAATTGTGTTTGACGCACGGCCGGGTAATACCCACTGCATCCACTTCCTGGAAGGCATCGTTGCCAATCAGCTTGGTCGGCACCTGACCGCTGAAAACCACCAGGGGAATGGAATCCATATAAGCGGTTGCGATACCGGTAACGGTATTGGTCACACCCGGGCCGGAAGTTACCAGCACCACACCCGGTTTACCGGTAGCACGCGCATAACCATCTGCGGCATGGGCGGCGCCCTGTTCATGCCGGACCAGGATATGTTCAATATCCGTCTGTTTGTATAGCTCGTCGTAAATATGCAACACCGCCCCGCCCGGGTAACCGAACAGGTGCTTGACCCCCTCGTCTTTCAGGGAGCGGATGAATATTTCTGCGCCGCGCAGGATTTCCTTGGATTTACCCACAGTGTGACCCGTATGTTTTAATCAATGTTGATCGAAGCCGGATGTAAGCCGTGAGAAATTACTGGCAATCGCTTTACAGGTCAAGCCGAGTCTTGATAAATCCATAAATTTACGGGAATTAAACCGGTATTTCTGACATTCTGCATCTGCCGGGAATTGCGTTAACATACCTGCCTTTAATATAAACAGATAATTAATCAATGCGCTTATCCCGATACCTGCTTGCCACCCTGCGCGAAGCCCCGGCCGATGCCGAGGTCATTTCCCACCGCTTGATGCTTCGTGCCGGCATGATCCGGCAACTGGCTGCCGGTATCTATACCTGGCTGCCCCTGGGATTGCGGGTATTACGCAAGGTGGAAGCCATCGTCCGGGAAGAAATGGACCGTTCCGGGGCGCAGGAAGTGTTAATGTCCGGGGTGCTACCGGCCGAACTCTGGCAGGAATCGGGCCGTTGGGACCAATACGGGCCGGAGTTATTACGGCTCAAGGACCGGCATGACCGGGATTTCTGCCTCGGTCCGACTCATGAAGAGATCATTACCGATCTGGTACGCCGCGAGATCCGCAGCTATAAACAACTGCCGGCCAATTTCTACCAGATCCAGACCAAATTCCGCGATGAAATCCGGCCCCGCTTCGGTATCATGCGCGCCCGCGAATTCCTGATGAAAGACGCCTATTCCTTTCACCTGACCGAGGCATGCCTGCAAAAAACATATGACCGGATGTATGCTACCTATAGCCGCATCTTTGACCGGCTGGGTTTGAAATACCGGGCCGTGCTGGCCGATACCGGCAACATCGGCGGCAGCACTTCGCATGAATTCCATGTACTGGCCGATTCCGGTGAAGACACGATTGTTTATACCGAAAACGGCAAATACGCCGCCAACATCGAAATGACACCGGCGCCGGATGAAGACCTGACTCGTCTGGCACCACAACAGCAATTGCGGGCCGTTGCCACACCGGACCAACATACCATCGAAGAAGTCAGCCAGTTTCTTAAAGTGCCTGTCGAACGCTGCCTCAAGACACTCATTGTTAATGGCAACAATGATGATCTGGTGGCACTGGTGCTGCGTGGCGACCACGAACTCAACCGGATCAAGGCAGAAAAACTGGATGCGGTCGCCAAACCCCTGGCTTTTGCCAATGCCGAGACCATTCAAAAAACACTGAAATGTAATGTCGGCTCCATCGGGCCGGTCAATCTGAACTTGACAGTCATTGCCGATCACAGTGCCTTGACCGTGGGTGATTTTGTCTGTGGTGCCAATGAAAACGGCAAACACCTGAACGGTGTCAACTGGGAACGTGACCTGCCGGAACCACAGGCAGCAGATATCCGTAATGTCGTTGCCGGAGAAGCCGCACCGGATGGCGCCGGTGAGTTACGTATTGCACGCGGTATCGAAGTTGGTCACATCTTCCAGTTGGGGACCAAATACAGCAGTGCGATGAAAGCTGTCTGTCTGGACGAAAAAGGCGCATCGCAAACATTAACCATGGGTTGTTACGGTATCGGTGTTTCACGCATCGTCGCTGCAGCTATCGAACAGAATAATGATGACCGCGGCATTATCTGGCCGGTGGCGATTGCCCCGTTTGCAGTCGCGCTCATCCCCATCAACATGCATAAATCTGAACGGCTGCGTACCGCCGTAATGAAGTTATATCAGGAATTACTGGACGCCGGCATTGAAGTCATACTGGATGACCGCAAGGAAAGACCGGGCGTAATGTTTGCCGATATGGAACTGATAGGCATACCGCATCGTTTAACGTTCAGCGAAAGCGGGCTGGATGCAGAAACAATTGAATACAAGTCACGAACAGACAGTGAAAATCAGAATGTGAAACTGAGTGAGGTGGCAAGTTTTATTAAAGAACGTTTATAGGCGATATACATTATTTTATTTCCTTTTTATCCCTTGCTCAGGCAATCCTTAATATATTGCTGGCGTTTATGTTTGGCCCTTTCGGTGTCTGCCAGGGTTGGCATTGCATCCATATAATTCTGGCCAAACCCGCCCGGATCCCTGGTCCCGGCGCCCCCATATCGCGGACTGTAATTCGGTTCAGGGTACAACTCATAAGCCCTCTTCTCGCAGGCTTTTAATTTCTCATCGTCCGTTGCCCAGCCAGAAACAGACAGTAATATGAATATCAATAACACCAATTTTCTCATACGGTAATTCTAGCTCAATTTTAAAAGGTAAAGGAACGGCCTTCTGCAGAATTGTTTCAGTGCAATAATATTCTGCTTTCTTGAATATAAAAGCGGGATTTGTTCTCAAAAACCCTCATTTAAGAAGCAATTCACACATTGGGTATTATACTTTTTTAAATACAAACAATATTCCAAAAAGATATTTCTGGAGGGATTGGTCATGAGTAGCTTGCTGGAGTTATTAAATCCCGGTTTTATGCCCCACGGTCATTGTTTCTACTGGCTGCCCACATTGCTGTGGATGTTTGTACTTTCAGATGCCGGCATCGCCCTGGCGTATTTTTCAATTCCAATCGGTATCTATAAAGTTATAAAATTGAGCAATTTAAAATCAAATAAACAGGTTGTCCGGGTATTTTATCTGTTTGCCGCTTTTATCTTTGCATGTGGCACCACACATCTGATCAAAATTATCACTTTATGGCACCCGATATACTGGATATCTGCTTACGTCAATATATTGACTGCAATTGTGTCTCTGACTGCGGCATTTTTATTATTCCGTACGATGCATGAGACTTCGCAATACATCAGGAGCAAACACGAAGCAGAAAATGAACTGGAAACGATTAATGCAAATCTGCAAAGCGCAAGAGAACTTTTTGCTTACCAGAACATGGCCATTGAGTTTCTGAACGAAACAAATGATTTGCTGGATACATGCACCAATGAAAAGGAATTTTCTGAAGTGGTGATTACTGTCGCACAAAAACTTACAAGCGCCGAGTCCGGTATTTTGTATTTAATTCATAACGACAGTTCCTATGCCGGGCTTGCTGCTTCATGGGGAGAAATTGATAGTGAATCGGTCATTCTTGATCTGGATAAATGCTGGGCATACAGACAACATGATATTTTTCCCAGTTCTTACATAGAATCCTTTTTAACCTGCGATGTTGCGCCATTGAAAAATACTGAACACACCTGCTTCCCGATGGTCGGCGGCGGCAAAATACTGGGTCTGCTCCAGTTAAGGGGAATAAAAAAACTTAAAGGCAACGCAGCCCTGGCAAATCTCGAAACCCTGGTCAAACGGGCAGGACTTGAGCTGATGAACCTGCGCCTCAAGGAAAACCTGACAACGCTCTCAATTAAAGATCCATTAACCGGGCTTTATAACCGGCGCTACCTGGAAGATGTCGCTGAAAAAGAATTGAAAAGATCAGAAAGAACAAAAAATTATTTTAGTTTAATTATGCTCGATATTGATAATTTCAAGGATGTAAATGATAAGTATGGGCACGGCATAGGCGATGAGGTGCTCGTAAAAACATCCGATATCATAAGTAATACAATCAGAAGCCAGGATGCCGCTTGCCGCTATGGGGGAGAAGAATTTGCAGTCCTGCTGCCGGAAACAGGAGAAAAAGGCGCCCTGTTATGTGCTGAAAAAATCCGGGAGAATATACAAAGAATTGATATTAATGCCAACGCAAATGAAAAACCGGGCATAAGAATTTCATGCGGGATATCCACCTATCCTGTGGATGGTGTAAAAATCGCGGACATCATTAAAAATGCTGATACTGCGCTCTATGCAGCGAAAAAATCCGGAAAGAACAAAACCGTCGTATATCAATCCGGCCTGATCTGATACTGATTTATATGTATTGACTCAGACTCGATCTGACAATAAGTGTAAGAAAATAGATTTAATCAAGAATAACCGGAATCGTCTTTGATACGTCATTCTGGCGAAAGCCAGAGGAGTGGCACATGGATGTGCCGTTAACGGAGCGAAGGATGTAATCCAGTCTGATAATCAATCTGTATAATCGACTGGATGCTGGAACATAAAAGCCTGCCCCGGACTTGATCCGGGGTCCAGCATGACGGAGATTCAGTTTCGTGACTGTACTTGATTATCTGACACAGTTTGTCAGATCAAGTCTGAACTTCTACACCTCATGCGGCATTTACCACATCCTGTGGGTCGTATTCGCCAGCATGACGGTGAAGACACTTGATCAGAGGTTACTTAAGTACTATCTCCTCGCTATTTCTTCTTACTCGTTTTATACCTCCCCTTCTTCTCCTGCATCCTGTCTTTGAATCTGGTTGTGATATGTTCACGTAACCATTGCGCAAATTCTTCAACAGGCAATTTCCCTTCAGCCAAAGCAAGGAAGCGCGGAAAAAGTTCAACATCCTCTGCCATAAGCTCACCATCATTCAATTCAATGAATGTTTCACAGGTAACAGCTGCTGTCCGTTTATTACCATCCACGAAGGGATGATTGCGAGCAAGACCAAAAGCCAGTGTTGCCGCAAGATCAGCCAGATCCGGTGGCGGATCACCATAAGAATAGAGTTGCTGCGGTCGTGCCAACGCAGACTCAAGCATATTTTCATCACGCACACCGCTACTCCCGCCATGTTCGGCAAGCTGGCGATCATGAATGGCAAACACCAGAGGCTTTTCGATCCAGATAATCATCTGGCTTTTCAGTTTTCAGACAATTTATGTAACAAGGTGCGGCGCTTATGCATCACCTTCTCCGCAATTTCCATTTGTTTTTCGAATTCCGGATCGTGCGGCATGAGTTTGATCCCGCCCGGAACCTCGGTGGCATAGAGCGTATCGCCTTTATCCACCCGCAACCGGGCAAGCAACTCCTTGGGCAGGACAACACCGGCAGAATTGCCGATGGTCGTAATCTTGAGCTTCATGAGAGTTCTCCGTTGCTGTTAATACCCTTATAAACCAAGGGCTCCCGGAGATTATAACATATGTTATTACATACGAAACCAGGGATTTATCACAGCTGACGCTCAATCCAACCAATTAAAACAATCTCAAAATTTCAATATCGTCATTCTGGTCATGGAATGTACAGAATCCAGTGCCATGGAAGGTATTCTGAATTTACTGGATACACACTTACGTGTTATGAAGGTGAATTACTTTATATATCTTTTAACCCTGCGACAACAAGCTGCGCAGGTCGATGATGGCGGCGTTGGCGCGGGAAATGTATGAAGCCATTACCAGCGAATGATTGGCGACAAAACCATAACCGGTGCCATTTAAAATTATCGGGCTCCACATCGGCTCCTGCGTCCCTTCCAGTTCACGGATGATCTGGCGCAAACTCACCAGCGCATTCTTGTCTTCCAGC